>ENA-OQEB01000465-OQEB01000465.1-human-gut-metagenome-genome-assembly--contig:-NODE-465-length-16832-cov-6.211075_pt1 | contig 16832 bp, 20 predicted proteins | sample MGYA00242787_ERZ504619 | MGnify/ENA primary metagenome ERZ504619 (study PRJEB26092, sample SAMD00036317) | human gut metagenome | host: Homo sapiens | study: EMG produced TPA metagenomics assembly of... | reverse complement strand
GCGCTCCAGCATCCTCTGGACCGTGTCCCGCTCGTGCCTCGTGAGCCTTCCGTAGGCCCTCGGGACCGCCCTCGCGGAGCCACTCTTCTTCTTTCCGGACATGCCGTCCTCCGATCTCCCGGGGCCGGCCGGTCCGGCCCTCAGGGTATCGGGTTCCCACATTCATCCGCACATGTGCGGATGAATGTGGGAGGTGTTCGGATAAGTCGATAATCAAGGCAGCGAAAGTGCATGTTATTTAGGACAGTCAAATTCTTTGAAAAACAAATGGATGCTGTAGAATTACAAATAAGAGTCACCCAGAAGGAGCGATCGATGAAAAGCAAACGATTTGTCCTGAATGCACTTCTGGTAGTAGCAATATTGACGCTCTTCGTCTTTTCGTACTCATACATGAATCAGCCAAGATTTGGATATGCTTTATACACTGTTTTTTCCGGCGAAACAACTTACAACACTATAGGCTTCATTGACGCAATCTTTTTCTATGTAGTCGGCCCCGTATCAAGCGAACTGGTCGCTTTTGTTGTCAGCTACAACCTGAATCAACAAAGCCAAACTCACTCAGCGACTTCGGCCAAACAAGGAATCAATCTCTTCGCAATAATGATAATTCTGCAAATTGCGACCGTGTTGATTATCGCCCTGACCGCAACAAACGTTTTGAAGTATGAGTTCGGATTCATCGCGAGCTGTCTCATGGCAATTGCCGCGGGTATAGCGGTTTCGTATACGACACCGGCAAAGAAGTAGATAAACTAACAGGGCCTATTTGGAATCCGAATCGTCCATGGAACCGTCGATGCCGGTTTTGGTGTCGTCATCCGTATTGGAATCGTCATCCTTGGGCTTATAGGACACACATTTTGTCCTATAAGCCCCGATCAATTCATACTCCTCATCCTCGCCGAATTGCGAGTATGGCAGAATCGGCACTGGATGGCAGCGCGCTAGGCCGTGTCCGCGGAGTTACCCCCCCCCGTTTTTATCGTAACAGCTGATTCTAGGGACGCTTCAAAAAGTCAACCGAGGGTTTTGTCCCGTCAAGACGCCGAACGAGAATTACGTACCGCCAAGAGCCTCAAAACACGCCCCTCGCGGAACAGAATCCTCACTCGATTTCCATGCGGAGTAAAAACGTCAATCAATCATCCTCCGCAACGTCTATCCACCAAAAAGGCCGCCCCACGTGGAGCGGCCTTTGCTCGCAGCTTTTTACTGATAGTTACTCAAAAATTATTCCAACACATCCACAGAAGAGCAGCGAATCGTATTTTTCTTTCGGGAATCGAGAAAATAGCCTACCTTGACTTTAGACCCAACGCTCACGGGGCTATCGCTTACATAGCGCGTATGTTCTGAATCAACCAGAATGGTCAGACGATCAGACCCGTCGTTATATGGATCTTCGCTTTCGACCGACATGGTAAAATCGCCAGAGCTGTCAACGTTCAACACCAATCCGCTCACGAACCACAAATGTGAATAGTCACCTCCGCTATCTTTTTGGCAACGCTCCACTTTTAGAAATAGCGCAGAGAATGCGAACACGGCAACTGATATAGCGATGAAAACCTTAACGCCACTCCCCTTGCCATAAAATACAAATTTATTCGCCAAAGAAAAATACCCTGCCTTATCCGTGTAATTAGCATAGTACTACGTTAACGTGCTCATGGCTGTGGGTTGGTTTAACCTACAGTCATGCTAAAGTTGCCAAAAGGGGTACAAAGGCCAATACGTTTGCACAGTGCCGGCACAGCGACCTAGCATCGTATGCACCGGCGGGATCATTGCTGGCCTGCAAGGAGAGCATGTCCACGCGCTCATGGTCGCCGGAGGCCTCGTGATGCAGCACGCGCCGAGCGGCGACTGGAAGCGCGTCGATTGGGATGCGCTTGCCGCCTGGCTCGACAGATACGGGTGCAAGGTGCTAAATGCGAGACGGAGACCCTTCCGACCGCCGACGCGGCGAGTGGGAACGCAAGGGTAAAAATGCATCGTCGCTGAACCAGTGAGTCAGTATTCTTTAGTTGGATGATGGATATTGAAATTAATTAGCGAGATAATGTGCATATCTCATAATGTATGCGTTGCACCATGAGAGAGGGGCCTGTCATGAGCTGGAAACCGAGAAAATGCGTTATCGCCGGTCTCGTGACAACCGGTCCTGGCGGCGGCTTGTTTGCAACCGCAATGACATCGTACCGACTTTTCACTTACATGTTCTAAAAGGCGGTTGCCATGCTGTCGCAAAATCACTCGAGATACTTGGTCCCAATCGGCTTTACCCTGCTCGCATCACTCTTTGCTAGCGACCTTTTGCTGAAACCGCCCAAGGAACTCGTTTTGCTTGCCATAGACTGCATTTCCGCCCTTTACTTTACGGCAACCCTATTCATCGGACTAAAGGAGAGGAAAAAAGGCGCAGTCGTTGCGTCCGCCGTAGCGTGATCACAGCCATTGCCTCATTCTTTATCTGACACATTGGTGATCTAGGGGCGATAGCGTAGGAATACGATCGGGAGAGCCAGGACCAGATCGCCCGGGTTGCCCGGTCGGCTCGCGCGACGGCGCGGCGGTTCGACAGAAAGCTCTCCGGACTTCACGCCGTTTCTGATCGCATTGTAGACAGCCAACTCGTCTTCGCAGTCGGCGAGCACGCGGTGTGCGTCGTCGTTTTGGATGTACAGTAAATCTTGAAGGTCCTCCATGCACCAGCGTCCGAGATCTGGCCATGCGCGTCGCGCGAGCTGATAAGTGTCGATCGCGATGTTGTAGTTAAAGTCCAGGCCAAAGCCGTCCCAGGCAGAACGGCATTGTTTCCTTGATTATCAACTTCATCCGGACACTTCCCGCATTCATCCGTGTGTGTACGGATGAATGCGGGGTTCGATACCCCGGCGGCCTGATCGGCAGACCGCCGGGAGTTCTCACTCCTCGATAAAAGCCGGCACTCGGTTAGTCCTGCGCATCTTGAAATCGCCAGTCTCGTGGGAGACGTAGAGAATGCCGTCCATCCCGTCTCGTGATGCATACGACAGGTGAACTGAACCGCAATCCGATCCATCATTGTCGAGAAGATCGAACGAATTCGGGTCGCTCGTTGCGGCCAAACGACCACTCAGACAAGAGCCATCGTCATTACAGATTTGCCATTCCATGTCTTCGCCTGCAAGAATCGCCATAGACGGCCTGGTCGCGCCATCGTTGACATACATCCCGTCTATGCCAAAACCGTTTTCAGCGCCATCGATGAACGACTGCTCGGACCTATACCTCGCAAATGATGCACATAGCACCATTGCAAGACAAAGTGCAGAGCCAACAATAACGATCTTTACGTAGCTCTTGGCCGTCATGCCATCCCTCTTTTCGCTTGCCTAAAGAAATGCGGAAGAAGCTGTTAGTCGCGGCTTGTTTGTAGGCCCTTCTGCCCCGGTTCGGTTACTAAGGTTACTTGAGGGATCCTATAAATGATTGTTACCCATATACGTAATATGAATTTCGGACATGTCGAAATCAATCAATGGTTGCGGGAGTTTCCGACCTTAGTGAAATGCCACCCTATACCCACAGAATCAGTCTGGCTGACATGTGCCAATGGCCGCTAACGGCACTTGGTCGGCAACGGTCTTAGCCCATCGGCCACAACAGTGTCTCCTTCTGTCGCGCCGAGGGCCAGACACACAGCGGTGGCGCCGTGCCGCGGCAGCTGGACGACCGCGTCGTCGACCGTGGCGATTGCACTCGCGACGACACACCTCGCCAGTTTGCCTCGCCCTATTGGCCCCAGCGCGTTGCAGTTCAATCAGCTGTTACAATTACCCACCCACAAAAAGCCCATCTAGCAGGTGCTTTGCTGTTATAGAGTCCTGGAAAGAAAGGGCCAAACCGAAGTGTCTGGCCGGACGCCAATTGTCTGGGAACTGCTTCGGATTCGACCCTCTTTTACTTTCGCCCACTCGGTGGACTTCGGGTTTAATGCTTAGGGGCAGGGATTTAACAAAGTGAAATTTTAATGAAAAGAAACCCAGCTGCCACAATTGCCATGGTGAGGGCTCGAATTGGCCATATAGATCTAAAATAGTCACGATACCTTCTCTTTTGCTGGAACGATATATCTATACAAGGTTGTGAGCGGAAAACAAAAATACGTCGATTGCTATCCGACAAACGGGTCTGGAATTGCATTCTCCGGCATTTCGGGGAGATTGATACACATGTACGAAAGGGAAACTATGTGGTGCGTTGGGTTGGAGCTGCTGCAGGCCCGATATGGATTGCGGTCTTGCGCCCCGATGTCCAAATAGGTTTCTCTCTCTAGACGGGAAGTTGCTCATGGACGCCATATATGACGGAGATGACTGGGTCGATCATTATACTTGGCGCCTGGTCGGCTCGGATGACAATGGGGATGTGGTGTTTGATGGACTATGTCCAAAGCATCTCCATCCTTTTGTCTCGTCGTTAATTGAGAGTTCCGCTCGTGTTGCCCCCTACAGCTCGGCATCGCTTCATGATACGGACGTTTTGAAGACCATAAGGGAGTCAATTGACGAGGGCACGATGAGCGGCCCGCTGTTTTCTCGGCTTGTGGGGCTAGATGAGATTGGCTCGAAACGACTGCTTGCGGGCGAAAAGGTGGAACTCACTTATCGGTCGATGATTTCAATCCTGCGGCTAGCCGATGTTCTTCGCAAATAAATGAGGCTTCCATGGCCATGTGGCAGCTTGTCTCACCGATGGGTGGGAGCCGAGTACTTTTCGGACGATTTGCTTGGCCTCGGCGTAGTCTTGGACGGGATCTGCCGGATCATCGAAATCCTCGACGAGATATTTCAAAGCGGCACCTTCTTAAACGGCGAACGTGACAGCGGTCCTCCCTGAATTCTATAAAATCACGGCCTGACTTGGGCGGCGAATTGGCGGAGCTCGTCATCGTCCATATCGTCGAAGTGCGGCAACTACGCCAGCGCGGCCCTCTGCTCCATCAGGTACCTACCGCTCGGAGACCTGCGAATCGTCTGCAAGATGTCCTCGGGGGCGAGGGCTGGGAAATCCATGCCCTCGGGAGCGGCCAAAGAGATGGATTCACCTGCCCCTCCCATGTGTTGGGACCTCATTCAGGGCATCGGCTGCATCCGGCCTTTCGCATTCGCCGCCCGGCCCTCCGGTCCCGCCCGGCTCTCCGGTCCCGCCCGGCCGACGGGTTTCCCATCTACGGCAAAACGATCGCACTTATATATATGCATTCCCGGATTGGGAATATGTTTCAGCCCACGCGAGCAAAGCCTCGGCGTACTCCGTGGTATCTCCGCTGCGCGGCGTTTGCACCCTGCAATGCCGCGCAGCGGAGATACCACCTGAGACGGATGTCGATGCATCGAACCCGAGACCGGGCGCTGCGGCGGGAAGCCTCTCGCACGGACAATCTGCTCGATCTTGCTGCACCCGTCTTAAAAGGTTAGACAAACTTTTAATCGTACGACATCCGTCGAACAGTCGGGGGTACACACCACTACAGAAGGCCCACGGAACGGGGGGCGAGATGGTCGGCGACGGGTTCAAGGCACTCTCCGGCCCCACGCTCCGCCAGGGAGGCGTCGGGAGGGAGGCCGTAATGGGTGAGAAGGACGAGCGGCCGGAGCGGGTGTTCCCCGGCAGGACAGACCCGTGGTTCATAGCGGCCATGGTGATTGTGGCGGGCGGTTTATCCGCGGCGCGTATCGCGTGTTTCCTGAGCTCGAGTCCCGCGCTCCTATGGGGCTGGCTCGCGCTGCTGCCCGTCCCGGCCCTCGTGGCCCTGGCCGCCCTTCCCGTCCGCAGCAACCGCCTCGAGCTCTACGGCGACCGCCTCGTCGTCGTGTACGCTGGGACGCGTTCGGTGATACCCTACGCCACGTGCGGAGCGTCCGGCGCACCAGGACGCTCTGGGCGGGGACGGCCAACTCGCTCGACCGCGTCTACATCGAGGCGCCCTACGACGGCGACGCCATCGTCTCGGTGACCGACAACGATGCCCTCGTGGCGGAGCTGGGGCACAGGTGCGGCCTCGGGCCATACTCCCATTTTTGAGAGAGGTGCCGTCGGGCCCCCCGAAAGCCGTCTGCATTTGCAGGCCTTTATTCGAAATCGGGCGGCGCGGCTGAAAATCCCCGGCCTGAACCGCGGGGCTTCATCTACATTCGCGCAGGCGTATTCACAATCATAAAAAGATAGGCACGGGCATCCGCGTTCGCGGAAACCCGTGCCGCATTTGCGTCACCGAGATGACCGGGTAGAATATATCTGAACGCTATTCCACATTCCCGTACTTGCGCTACGGATTTGGGAAAGCGCATGTCTCAGCCTCTACTCGACACGGTCGCCTCGGTCGGGATGGCCCCCAGCACTGCCGCGTACTCGGTGGGGTAGAGGCGGCTTATCGTCTGAACGTCGCGGATGAGGACGTTGCGGTCGTCAGGCTCGGAGATGCCGTAGCCGAACGCCTCGAGCGTCTCGATCGCCTCGCGGATCTTCTGCTGGAACATGGGGCCGGGGTCCACCCTCAGGCCGAGGTAGCCTCGCCACAGGCTCGGCAACACGCGCAGCATGTTCTGGATCTTGGACATCGGCTCGATGTCGGCGTAGACGTTGAGCGTGACCATGGCGTCCTTGTGCCCGAAGATCGACTGCAGCGCCTTGATGTCGCCGCCGTGGCGGATCCACTGCTTCGCGAAGGTGTGGCGCAGGCCGTGGAACGTGATCAGCTCGTCGTTGGTGCCCATGAGGCCGTTGGTCTCCGAGAACGTCTTGAACGCCCTGCGGATGTAACTGGTGGTGGCGAAGGAGCCGTCCGGCCGCGACACGACGTAGCTGTCCGCGAGGTCGCGCAGGCCGAGGGCCGATGCCTCCCGGAGCCTCTGCGAATCGATCTCGTGGATCTCTTTCAGGAAGGGGAGCAGGCCCACCGGGTCGACGGGGATCGTCCTCAAGTCGTGGTTCTTGGTGTCCTTGATGAAGGAGCCCCTGTCCTTGACGTAGGCCACCGAGTGCCTGACCGTGATGAGCCCCGACTCGAAGTCGACGTCACACCAGCGCAGGCCGCAGACCTCGCCGATGCGCATCCCGGTGTGCAGGGCGAGCACGACCGCCCGCCTGAAGGTCGAGTCCGGCATCATCGAGGTCACCGAGTTGAGCTTCGGCACGAGGTCGGAGCGCAGCGCGTTTCTGGGCCTGGCAATGACCCTGGGCGCGAGGGCGCCGTCGAACGGGTTCCTCCCGATCGTGTCGTTGCTGCGCTTCAGCAGGACGGCGTAGAGCCGCTTGCCGAGCTTGAATGACTTGTTGAGCGTGTCCGGCGCCGTGCCCAGGGCGATCCTGCGCCTCGACCACGCGTTGACGTCGTCGGTCGTCACCTCGTTCACGGGGACCAGACCCAGCTCGTCTCGCTCGATGTGCAGGGCGCTGTAGTGGTAGTCGTCGCGGGTCGTCGGGGTGATCCTGTTCATCTCCAGGCAGAAGTCGATGAACTTCTCGAGCGCCTCGGAAAGCGGCAGCGCGGCGTAGTCATCCCGCTGTTCGGCGGGAAGCCCGGCGCCGATAGCGGCCCTCGCCTCCTCGGCCTCGGCGAGTTCCAGCTCGACCTCCGACCTGAATTCCGCGAGGACGCGCATCGCCGCCGCCTTTCCCCGCGCGCTCTGCTTCAGGCAGGGCACGCGGGTGTTCCTGGTCCTCTGGACCTTCTTCCCGGTCATCTCGTCGGCCACCGTCACGACAGCCTGCCATTTGCCCTTGTTCTTCCTCACGCCGCCGGCTCCGCATACGCGTAAGGTTTTATTGCTGCATTTCTCGTTCTGCATGTCTGCTCCTAAATCCGCAGTTGATTAGAAACAGGCGGGCCCACCTGCGGGAACCCGGAGAGGCGACGATTCGGGGCTCCTACCCCCGTTGATTAAATCATCGGCTGCACCGCGCTCCTCGAAGCCGAAAATATGCTATCTGGACAGACCGCGCTGAGCTGGTAAAATATGCAAATGCGGAAATGCGCTACTTGCGCTATCTGCGCGTGTTTTAACAAAATAAGCACAGGTCAGGGTCATTCTGACCTCGCTGGGGGTCAAGGGGTCGCTGGTTCGAATCCAGTCGTCCCGACCAGAAGTTTGCAGGTCAGCCACCTAGTGCCTGACCTTTTTTGTTTTAATCACCATGATTATTTTGCTTAAAGCAACAACGTTCCCGCTCGATGTAATCACCGAATCAAAACGTGTACATCAGCCACCAAAATCGACATTTTTCGACATGTTTGGAGGCTGATGTACACGAATGCGAAATCCCCGCCGCCTAAAAGCGCCCTCCACATGTCTGGACTCTCTATGCTTACGCTGGATAGACATCGCCGGAACGGGTATAGTATCGAAAGTTTTGTCGTTAACCAGCGGGGGAGTCCTGTGGGCATCAAAAAGAAGATCAAAAAGGAGCTTATCGGCACTTCCGATTACCCGTCGAATAAGATCTTTACGATCTCCAATTTCATCACCTTTACGCGCCTGATCCTCACCCTGGTATTTCTGTACCTGTTTGTGACGGACAACAACCGCGTCATCGCCATCGTTATCTACGCCGTTGCCGCCTCCACCGACTGGATGGACGGTCAGATCGCTCGCATGACTAAGACGGTCTCATGGCTCGGCAAGGTCATGGATCCCATTTGCGACCGTGCGCTGCTGTTCACCGGCGTCTTGGGGCTGGTGGTCCGCGGAGAGCTGCCCATCTGGGTCTGCGTGCTCATTATTGGCCGCGACATCTATCTGGGCATCGGCACGCTTATCGTGCGCCATTATCACCGTCGCCCCATCGATGTTGTCTTCCCCGGAAAGATTGCCACAGCGCTGCTCATGACCGGCTTCTCGCTCATGCTGCTCGGGTTCCCCGTTATTGACGGCCTGCATCTTTTACCTTCAGCCCTTACGGCCTTCCCGGGCCTCAACGGAAGCTCGATGCCCCTCGGCATCTTCTTTGTGTACGGCGGCGTGATCTTCTCCATGCTCACCGCTGTCATCTACTCCATTAAGGGCGGAGCGGCCATTAAACAGGCTCTCACGCATCCCGAGGACGAGGACATCGACTTTCTGAACCCTGAAATCGAAGACTGATTCGTTGGGGTATGATTACGTACGGTTCATTATTTGCGGCACGTCCGCGATAAGTTAGGGGTTGTCATGGACAACATGGTTAACAATATGCCTCAGAATGATAAGACTGCTGACGCTACCTGCGTATTCCGCGTGCCTTCAAGCGACGTCACCGTTCCCGACCTCATGGCCAACGTGCGCATCACCGCCCCCGTTCTGTCCATCGTCAAGGGTCCGCAGACTGGTGCCGCTTTTGAGCTCGAGGATGACGTGACCACCATTGGCCGCGATCCCGCGAACGGCATCTTCCTCAATGACATGACCGTTTCGCGCAGCCACGCGCGCATTATTCGCGAGGGCCTCGGCGCTCGCATCGAGGACTTGGGCTCGCTCAATGGCACCTGGGTCGACGGTGCCATCGTCAATGCAGCCCCGCTGCACGACGGTTCTTCCGTCCAGATCGGTACGTTTACGCTCATCTACCACGAGAGCACGCCGGAGCGCATCGAAACCGGTGAGTAGGGCATGGCCGAACGCAACTATCTGAGTATCGGCCAAGTCGTCAACCTACTTCGAGGCGCATACCCCGATCTTTCGAACTCAAAAATTAGATTTCTAGAGGATGAGGGCTCATTACCCCTCATCGTACGCCTAAGGGATACCGTCAGTACTCCAAGGAGGACGTTGATCGCCTGGAGGTCATTCTGCACCTGCAGAAGACCCGCTATATGCCACTCAACGTGATTAAGCAGCGCTTGGAAAACGCCACGGACCTGTCAACGCTCGCTTACGAGGTGGGCTTGTTGTCCGATGTTCCGCTCAAGACGGAGCCCAAGGAGACTAAGCAAAAGCTGCATCCTATCGAGACCATTCCCGATATGCTGGGCGTCGAGATTTCGTTTATCCGCTCGCTCGCCGAGAACGACCTCATTCGCATCATCAAGAGTCCGCAAAATCGTGAGCTCGTCGATGGTCGCGATTTCCCGATCATCCGCTACTGCTCCGAGCTGTCACGCTTCCATATCGAGCCGCGCAACCTGCGTCAGTACGTGTCTTCCGCCAACCGCGAGTCCTCGATGTTTGAGCAGGTGCTCGTGAGCATGCTCGGCATGGACACCTCCGATGACGAGCGCGACGCCAAGCTCGAGCGTGCGTTTAAGAAGCTTCACGACCTGACGGAGGGCGTGCACACCGCGCTGCTCAAGAACCGCGTTTTTGAGTCGCTCAACGCCGTGGTCGAGGACGCCGACATCGATGCACTCGATGAGGAAATCACTCGCTCCGAGTCAACCAAGGCCAAAAACGAAGAGATAGGCGCGCCGGCTTCGCACGAGGATTCCCTCGTAAAGCCGCTCAAGGTCGTCACCCCTTCGCAATCCGGCACCGCCACCGCGGGCAAATAACAGCTGCCGCTTATCCGGCAACCCATTGAAAGGTCATGCAATGTACGACTTCGAATCTCAAATCGTCGACATCCCCGACTATCCCGAGCCCGGAGTCATCTTTAAAGACATCACGCCGCTCTTTGGCAATCCCGAGGCGCTCAAAGCCATGACCGATGCCCTCGCCGAGCACTTTGCCGGCATGGGAATCACCAAGGTCGTGGGTCCCGAGGCTCGCGGCTTTATGGTTGGCGTACCGGTGGCTGTAGCCCTTGGCGCCGGCTTTGTTCCCGCACGTAAACCTGGCAAGCTACCGCGCGAGACCGTAAGTCAGAGCTACGAGCTCGAGTACGGCACCGATTCAATTGAGATCCATGCCGACGCTATCAGCTCTAAAGATACCGTGTTGATTCTGGACGACTTGGTCGCGACGGGCGGAACCGTCGAGGCAACAGGTAAACTGGTGCGAGATATGGGCGCAAAGCTTGTCGGTTACGGTTGTATCCTTGAGCTTGCGTTTCTCAACCCGCGCGAGAAGCTCACACCGTCTAATGACGATGTGGAGCTCTTTAGCCTGGTGACGGTGGACTAGCCGTTACCCTTAGTTACTGGAAAGGAAGCTACATGCGCACAGCAAACACGCACAAAAACATGGCACGCTGCGCTGCTACGGCAACCCTCGCTTGTGTTTTGGGCTTGGGCCTCGCGGCTCCTGCCTACGCCGATACCGCATCCGACCTTGCCGCTGCTCGTACGAAGCTCGAGCAGATCGGTACCCAAACTCAGCAGATTTACGATGAGCTCGCCACGCAGACGCAGGCGCTCGATCAGACTGCTGGCGAGATCACGCAAAAGCAGCAGGAGATCGCCGATGGTCAGGCCAAGCTCTCGACCTATGTCGCCGGCGAGTACAAAACCGGCGGTCTGAGCCTGCTTCAGGTTCTGACGGGCGTCGATGACCTGAGCGATATGCTCAACCGTCTGTTCTACTACGGCAAAGTTTCCGATAAGCAGGCTCAGACCATTCAAGAGGTCAAGGAGCTCAAACAGCAGCTCACCGATAAGCAGGCCGAGCAGGAAAAGAACGTCGCCACCACGCAAAAGAAGGTCGACGAGCTTAACGCCCAGCAGGCTGAAGCACAGAACGTCGTAAACTCTCTGGATTCACAGCTGCAGCTGAGCTTGCCGCTGAGGCCGAGGCCAACGCCGCGCTGCAGGCCGGCATCAACGCCAGTACCGCCGAGAAGGCCACGGTGAGCAACGAGACTGCCGGTGCGACCGAGAACACCAACAACGGTGGCCAGACCAGCAATAACAACAACCAGGGCGGCAACACTCCGGCTCCTACGCCGGCACCTGCTCCGACACCCGCAGCCCTCCACGCCTGCCCCGGCTCCGACGCCTTCTGCTCCGAGCCAGTCCGTCGATGGCGGTTCTGTTGTCTCGCGTGCATACAGCAAGCTTGGTTGCGCCTATTCCTGGGGCGGAATTGGCCCGAACAGTTTCGACTGCTCTGGTTTTGTTAGCTATTGCCTCACTGGTCGCTATTGCCGCCTGGGCACCACGGGCACCTTTATGGGCTGGACGCGTGTGTCCGATCCGCAGCCCGGTGACGTTGTGGTCAACTCGTACCACACCGGCATTTACATCGGTGGTGGTCAGATGATTCATGCTTCCGACTACAACACGGGTGTTATCATCAGCTCCGTTGCCGCCGGCATGAACAACAACTACATTTTCGTGCGCTACTAAGTATTCAGATAAAGCAAACGGATATGGACCTCGTGGCTTTGAGTCATGGGGTCCATTCTTTTGCCTTTAGTGCAGTCCGCTATCTAGTTTTGAATACTAGATAGCGGCCCAATCGGTCTGCAAGATGGCTATAATTGAATGGGAACGATTAGAAAGGACCCTCTATGAGCTGGGCACTTATCTCCGATTCAAGCTGCAACCTCCGCGATTGGCAACCGATCGCACCCCATACCACCTTTGCATTTGCTCCCCTCAAAATTCGAGTGGGGGAGCGTGAATTCGTCGATGACCTTTCGCTCGATGTTCATGAGCTCAACTGCGCTGTTCAGGCGGAGACGAATGCCTCTTCGAGCGCTTGTCCCAGCGTGGGGGAGTGGGCCGAGCTCTTCAAATTGGCAGACAAGACCATCTGCATGCCGATCTCTGAGGGCGTGTCGGGCAGCTACAACGCGGCAGCCACGGCTCGCGATATGGTTCTTGCCGAGGAGCCCGACCGACAGATTCATCTAGTCAATTCACGCGCAGCTGGCGGCAAAATGGACCTCATTTTCTTGCTGTTCGACCGCTATCTTGCAAGCAATCCGAATGTCTCATTCGAGGATGCTTGCGCATACTTCGATAGCCTTGAACAGAACAGCAAAATCCTCTTCAGTTTGTGCAATTACGAAAACCTCGCCAAAGCCGGACGTATCCCTAAGGCAGCCGGCGTCATTGCCAACAAGCTCAATATCCGCATTTTGGGCACGGCGAGTGAGGCCGGTAAAATCGAACTCGTCGGGCACACGCGTGGCGAAAAGAAGATGCTCAACAAGATCATCGACACTATGGAAGCCGAGGGCTTTACGGGCGGTGAGGTCATCATCGATCACGTTGAGAACGAAGCTGGAGCCCAGGCGCTTACTGATCGCATAGTCGAACATTGGCCCTGCTCCAAGACCATCATCATGCCCTGCAACGGCCTGGATTCCTATTACGCGAGATGCACGGCTGATCATCGGCTACGGCATGGGCGTAGCTTCGGGCAAATAAAGTCCAACCAAGCAAAAAAACGGGCGGGACAAAGCGACAGATGGCTCTTTGTCCGCCCGTTTTATACGTCGGCTAGCTATTAAACCCGTTGAACTTGAGATAGCTCATCAAGTAAGCCTTCGAAACAAAGGATGAAACCGCGCTGCGCACAAGCAGCGACTCACGCGTTACCTGATGCGCCGTATCGGGAACCGGCGTCTGCTCGACGGAAAACGCCGAACGAATCGATGCCTCGAGCTGATCGACCACATAATCAAAGGCCGTCGGGGCATCGTAGCTCAAACGCTGAATGTTAAAGAGTGCCTGCACCGCAGCAATAGGTAGCACCTGCTTAAAGATGCAGATAGCGATCAGGCGGGCAATCTGCTCGCGGCCATATTGCTTTTTGACCGGAGCAGGCACCAGGCCGACCTTCACGTAGTTATTGATCATCGATGGCGTAATGACAGGCTGCTCAACGCAAATGGACAGCGGCTCCATCCACAGCGCAACATACTCAATAACCTGGTCGCGGTAGAGCGTCACATTGGGCAACTGGTTATAGCGCGGCAGACTCAACGTATTAAGTTTGCGCACGATATCGGACTGAATAAATGCATCGGGCAGCACAGTGGGCTGAATATCCTCAGGCTTAATGCTGACGATGTATCGGACATCGGGATAACGCGTTTGGCGTGGTTCATAAGGATCCTCCGTTCATTAGCTATATTGTATTCTAGGTTATCTAGTTTTGCATACCATATAGCCGGCAAGTAAAAGTGGTTGGACAGCACATTGATGCACCGTCCAACCACTTTGTTTTAAAGATAGCAACCTTACATAAGATATATTATCGTACTTATCCGCGTAGGAAATCGTATGCGCTGGTTGCTGCTATGGCTCCGTCCGAAACGGCGGTCACAACCTGGCGTAAACGCTTGGAACGGATATCGCCGGCTGCGAATAAGCCGGGCGTACGGGTAGCCATCGAATCGTCGGTAAGGATGCCGCGGTCGGGAGCCAGATCGACTAGATGCTCAACAAGTTCGGTATGTGGCTGCGTGCCGGTAAAGACAAAAATGCCAAATGAGCCAGGTTCAAAGGTCTCGGCTTGCGTTTTGCCGCTCGCATTGTCTTGAACGTAATTGTCATGGGCATCGCTTCACCAGAAAGCTGAACAATACTAGTTTGGTACCTAACTGAAATATTGTCCTTAGCGAGCACTTTATTCACAACGCCCTCGGGTGCACGGAACTGATCGCGACGCAGCACAATGGTCACGCTGCTGGCAATGTCGGACAGGAACAGCGCCTCCTCGCATGCCGAATTGCCGCCTCCAATAACAAAGACCTGCTTGCCGCGGAAGAACATGCCGTCACATGTTGCGCAATACGAAACGCCCCGACCGCGATACGTGTCCTCGCCAACAAAGCCCGCAGGACGCGGCGTGGCGCCCATGCACGCAATGACGCTCTTGGCCGCTGTGTCGCCCATATCATGATGGATGGTAAATTGAGCCGCATCGGCATCGTAGTCGACGCCTGTCACCATACTCCATTCAACCCGAGCCCCCAGCCTTCAGCATGCTGTTGGAACCGCTCACCAAGTTCGGCACCGGTCAGCAGCGGAATGCCAGGATAATTCTCAATCTCGTTGGATGTGGCGATCTGTCCGCCAGACATGCCCTGCTCAAAGACGGTCGTCGTCAGGTTGGCGCGCGCTGCATAAATAGCGGCAGCATAGCCCGCGGGTCCGCCGCCGATAATCGCAACATCGATTGTCTGATCGGTAGTCATGAAGAGTCCTCTCATCGAAACGTTGTCGTTCTTTGCGCTCATACCCAAATTTACGTGAACGTGACACTCATGCACTACAATGATAAATCCGTATTACAACGTCGAAGGGGAGTAATCGATGGATCAGACGCAGACGAGCGACGACGCTCCCCTGCTCACGCACAGCACTCCCCAATCGGAGCAATCCACGCTCTTGGCTCAGCAAAAACCTCTCGTGACCATCGTGCACGCCTCGGTCGGCTCGGGCCACAAGGCCGCCGCAAATGCGATTGCGCAGGCATTCGACCTCATCCGCGGCACCAATGGCATCCCCGAAGATGTTGATATTGAAGTGCTCGATATCCTTGATTTTGGACGAATTAAATTCGACGGCAATAAGACCGCGGCTTCTTTTACGGGAGCCACGCGCCCCATTTACGACCTGACCTGGCGATATACGCTTACGGGACATCTTCTCTGGGGTGGCGGCACGGCATGGTCGCGAATTATGTTTCCTGCCTTCAACGAATATATTCGTCGCCGCAGGCTATAGCCGTGGTCGCAACGCACATCACAGCAGCCAATGTTGCCGTGGGCGCCCGCGTAATTACGGGTATCGATTACCCGGTCATCTGTGTGCCGACCGATTACGAAGTCGAAGGTTTTGGCCCCACAAGGACACCGACCTATTCTGTGTAGCCAACGAGTTTATGGCCGAAACGCTGCGCCCGCGCAAGGTTCCCGAGTCAAAGATCCGCATAACGGGCATCCCCATCCGAGCCGGTTTCGATTCAGATTACAAACGCGAAGATGAGCTCAGCAAGTTCAATCTCCCCATAGACAAAACCGTCGTATTGGTGATGGCCGGTGCCAGTTTACCCCAACCATACGTGCGTTTCCGCGCCGCGATGGACCACACGCTCCCCTTCTTACGCAGCTTTGAGGACATGCACTTTGTCTTTTTACCGGGCAAGGATAAAGAATACGCCACCCGACTCAAGACGCTCTTCGACGCCATGAAGCTCGAAAACGTCACGGTTCTAGACTACGTGGACGACATGGCGGCCCTCATGCACGGCTGCGACCTGGCAATTCTCAAATCGGGCGGACTCACCGTCACCGAGTGCCTGTGCGCGCATCTGCCGATGATCCTGCTGGGCAAGTCCTATGGCCAGGAAAAGGCAAACACCACGATGCTCACCGGCATGGGCGTCAGCATGCATGTCACCACCGCACGAGAACTCATCGTGACGTTGCGCCATCTCCACGATCATCCGGAGTCGCTCAAGGCACTGCTCATCAATGGCGAAGTCCTGCGCCGTCCACACGCAGCCGAGGACATCGCCATCGCCACCATGGAGCTTGCAGGTAAGCCCCAAAAACGTAAACGAGCCTTCTGCCGCTTCTACTGGGGAGGAAAGCCCGCGCATATCCGCTAGTCGAATGTCCGCCGCTCTGCCGGGCCGCCCTTATATCATTCCATGCTCAAACATTCTCGCTTCGCTGCGAAACTGCGCGTGGAACGATATAAGGGCGGCTCCGGCAGAGCGGCTGCGTTTACTTACTAGCAGCTACTTCGGTATCCCCTCCATTAGAACCTGCAAAGGTAAAACAGGAAAATATAAATACAGTAAGCCGATGCGACAAAGGGACAGCCCCTTTGTCGCATCGGCTTACTAGAAAAGTAAATATTGTTTCAAGCGAGTAGCCGCCCGCCCGGGGCTTACCTATATCGTTCCCACGCGCAGTTTCGCAGCGAGCGAAGCGACGCGAGAATGTTTGAGCATGGAATGATATAG
>ENA-OQEB01000464-OQEB01000464.1-human-gut-metagenome-genome-assembly--contig:-NODE-464-length-16901-cov-2.059974_pt1 | contig 16901 bp, 20 predicted proteins | sample MGYA00242787_ERZ504619 | MGnify/ENA primary metagenome ERZ504619 (study PRJEB26092, sample SAMD00036317) | human gut metagenome | host: Homo sapiens | study: EMG produced TPA metagenomics assembly of... | reverse complement strand
AGTGGTTACGTAGGTTATGTGATAGCTATATAATCGGAGGGATATTAACGCTTTGTCAATTCGCATATTCATTTTATGCCTTGTTTCGGTTGATGAGACAAGGTACACCGAAGCTGGTGGACGGAATCCATCTGATTCTTACGGACCAACCAGTCGCCCCGTTCAGTTGGATGCAAACGATCGTAATAAGCCGGAAGGATTTTGAGGAAAGTGGGATAGAGATCATGACGCATGAGATGGCGCATATAAAAGCCCGTCATTCCATTGATCTGCTGATCTCCGAGATTTGTATCCTGTTCCATTGGTTCAACCCATCTGTCTGGTTGTTGAGACAGGAATTGCAAAATATCCATGAATACGAGGCCGACGAGAGCGTATTAAATCAAGGCGTCGACGCAAAAAGATATCAATTATTATTAATTAAAAAAGCTGTTGGTTCACAGCGCTTCACTTCTATGGCCAACAGCTTTAATCACAGTTCACTTAAAAAGCGAATAGCTATGATGTTAAAACAAAAATCAAGTCCATGGGCACGGTTGAAGTATCTGTATGTACTCCCGTTGGCAGCCTTAACGGTGGTAGCCTTTGCCCGTCCGGAAATCTCTCACGAATTGGAGAAGATTTCGAGTGTCAAAATTAGCGAAATTATTCCGGTTCAGGAAAAAAAAGAGCCTAAAAGAAATGTAGAAGTTGAGACCCTCGCAAGGGATTCGGTCGTTTCTGAAAAAGATATGCAAGCGATACAGGAAAAGGTCTCGGCCGTGATGGAGAAATACCAGCCGGAGATTGACAAGGCGGTTGAAGAGGCAGTGAAAGCGGCGAATATCGACGAGATCGTTTCTGCGGAAATGGCGAAACACCAGGCTGAGATCGACAAGGCTGTGCAAGCGCGATAGAGCCGCCAAGATAAATGAGACTATCGCCGCCGAGATGGAGAAGATTCAACCGGAGATCAACCGAGCCATAGAGGAGGCCATGAAAGCCATAGACATCAATGAGAAGGCTGCTAAGGAGCATCAAAGGAAAAGTCCTCTTTCTCCGGTATTGTCTACATCGATGGGATGGAATCTTCTAAAGAGAGGATGGACAATTTGAATCCCGATCGTATTGCGTCTATGAATGTGTACAAAGGAAACGAGGCGATCGCTAAATTCGGAGAGAAAGGTCGTAATGGCGTTATCGAGATAAAATTGAAGAAATGATTTTCGCGTATATATGCAAGGTAGGCTTGTTCGGCTCCCTCTGTGCGGGAATGTTTCTAACCTCCTGTATTGGAGCGTGAAAACGAAGAAGCGAGCAAGCGGGTGATTGAGGTAGGTAAAGCTATCTCATCGCCTGCCGAGCTGAAAGCCTCTGATTATTTTGATGAGATCCGGTATGTCCCTTTAGAGACGAGGATGATTGTCTAGTCGGAAGTTCTCCTGATATCAAGTTATTGGATAAATATATTCTGATCACTTCCGCTAACCGGCAATGTCTTTTGTTTGATAAGGCTACAGGAAAGTTTAAATGTCAGATAGGGCATGTAGGGAAGGATCCGGGTGGCTATAGAAACGTAGACTGCTTGGTGGACGAGTTGAACGGGCGTTTGCTGTTTAATGGATGGGACATGATTTGATTAGCTATAATCTGGATGGCAATTATATCGGAAAAATAGAGCTTCTTATTTTTCTAAGAAAGTATTCTTGAGGTTAGTAAATAGATAATTTGGAAACAGCTTTATTCGATATAACACGGCCTTGTCATGACTGACTTGTGCCGTGTTTTTTTATTTATTTACTTGATCATTGTAATGATATTCTTCCCAAGTATGATCCCAAGGAAGACCGCTATCAAACCAAGGATATTACTGGCAAGTACATTGAGTAGTGCCATCTTGTATTCTCCGGTACGCATAAGTACCATCGTGTCGAGAGCAAAAGAAGAGAAAGTCGTGAAACCACCGAAAAGACCAGTGAATAGGAAAGCTCTTGTATTGATAGAAAAATTATAGCTTCCGCTATACTCCAGCAGAAGCCGATTAAAAAGGAGCCGATCACATTGACCGACAAGATACCAAAAGGAAAGGAGTAAAGCATCGATCGTTGCACCCACGTGGAAACTCCGAACCGTAGCGCAGATCCGATAGCTCCTCCTATTATTAAAAGAAAAACCTTTATCATATCAACCTAGTGTGTTTCCCCCGGGCTAGGTTAAGGCCCGGGAGATGGTAAATGATTTAGGTTTTCAATTTAATTGGCCGACTCAAACTGTCTCAAGAAACGAACATCGTTTTCCGAGAACATGCGTAAGTCTTTTACTTGGTATTTCAAATTGGTAATACGCTCGATACCCATTCCCAATGCGTAGCCTGAATAAACCTTGCTATCGATACCGCAGTTCTCAAGCACGTTCGGGTCTACCATACCGCAACCGAGGATCTCTACCCAACCGGTTCCTTTACAGAAGGGGCAACCCTTACCTCCACAAATGTTGCAGGAGATGTCCATCTCGGCGGATGGCTCCGTGAACGGGAAGTAAGAAGGACGCAAGCGAATTTTTGTATCCGGACTGAACATTTCCTTGGCGAAGAACAACAAGGCTTGTTTCAAGTCGGCGAATGAGACGTTCTTATCTACATATAACGCTTCTACTTGATGGAAGAAACAGTGAGCACGATAGGAGATAGCCTCATTACGATATACACGTCCCGGACAGATGATACGGATAGGCGGTTCTTGCTTTTCCATTACTCGGGTCTGTACGGAAGAAGTAATGTGTGCGAAGCAATACATCCGGGTTATGCTGGATAAAGAAACGTATCTTGCATATCGCGGGCAGGATGGTCCTCGGCGAAATTCAAGGAAGAGAAGACATGCCAGTCGTCCTCGATTTCCGGTCCCTCAGCGATGCTGAATCCTAACCGTCCGAATATATCGCAAATTTCTTTCTTTACAAGTGATAGAGGATGACGAGTGCCTAGTTCGATCGGGTAAGCCGTACGAGTCAAATCGATATCATCGTTTGCGGTCTGTACATTCTCAAAGCTTTCTTTTAATTCGTTGATCTTGCTCTGGGTTGTTTCCTTTAGTTCGTTCAAGTATTTGCCAACCTCACGTTTTTGATCAGCCGCTACATTACGGAAATCATTCATCAACGCCGATATCTCGCCTTTTTTGCTGAGATACTTTATACGTAAAGCTTCTAGTTCCTCGGCATTTGCCGCTTTCATATTCTCTACTTCTTGAAGCAGAGCCTTAATTTTATCGAGCATTTCTAATCACACTTTGTATTTGTCATGCAAAAGTACGCCTTTCTTTTGAAACCGCAAGGGATTCGTAAGGTTTTTTAGTTAAATGTAAGCGCAGACACTTAGGTGTCTTGTTTTATATATTAAAGTATTTATATATCTTCGCAGCATAATCAAACTATAAATTAATTAATGGAAATAGTCATTATTATTGGCCTTATCTTACTGAATGGAATTCTTGCGATGTCGGAAATCGCCTTGGTCTCAGCCCGGAAGGCTAGGTTGGAAACCGAAGCGAAACGTGGTAATAAATCTGCGGGCACTGCTTTGAAGCTGGCAAATGAGCCGGATAAGTTTCTCTCAACCATCCAGATCGGAATTACCTTGATCGGTATCTTGACCGGTTTGTACTCTGGCGAGGCGTTAGCTCATAATTTCGCTGTTATAATAGCGCAAATACCGGCCTAGAACCGTATGCGTTGGGGATCGCTAAAACGACGATCGTTATTATCGTGACGTATCTTACACTTATATTCGGAGAGTTGGTACCGAAGCGGATCGGCATGGGGTGTGCCGAGAAGGTATCTATGTTAGTTGCTAAACCCATGAATTTTCTTTCCTTGATATCCTCTCCTTTTGTTTGGCTACTTTCAAAGAGTACGGCGTTGGCTGTGAAGATGACGGGCGTGGATACGAAAGAGGAAAATAGGGTAACAGAGGAAGAAATCAAGGCGATCGTGAAAGAGGGCTTTGACGGTGGCGAGGTGCAAGAGGTAGAGCAGGACATCGTAGAGCGGGTCTTTAATCTGGGAGACCGTAACGTGGTTCTATCATGACGCATCGTAGCGAGCTGGTTTGGCTGGATGTGACGGATAGTACGGAGAAGATTCGGGAGAAAGTGGAGGAGAACTTATTTAATATATATCCCGTGGCTTCGGAGAAGTTCGATAATATAGTAGGGGTCGTTTATCTGAAAGATTTGTTCGGAAGGATCGACCAACCGGATTTCTCGATCAACCAAGTACTTCGCCCGGCACAGTTCGTTCCCGAGAACCAGAGCGTATATAACGCCTTGGAATCTTTCAAACAGACACACGTGAAATATGGACTCGTTACGGATGAGTTCGGAGGTATCCAAGGTATCGTAACCTTGAAGGATATTATGGAAGGCTTAATCGGGCAAGTACCGGAAGTCGGAGAGGAGTCCGAGATCATACAACGTGAGGATGGTACTTGGTTGGTGGACGGCCAATATTCTTTCTATGATTTCTTGGAATATTTCGACATGGAGGATTTGTATGCCGAGCATGATTATAATACCTTGAGTGGCTTGATCCTAGAGATATTGGAACGTGTACCGAAGACGGGTGAGAAATTAAAGTGGCTGGACTTTGAGTTCGAGATCGTAGATATGGATGGTGCCCGGATCGATAAGGTTTTGGTTAAGTACTTGAAAAATGGGTAAAATGTCTTTTTAGAAGAGTACGCCGAGTGAGATACTCATCACGTTCGTTCGCTTGTCAATATTGATATCATAATTAATCTCGGGAACTGGATTGTTGACTTTCTCGAAATCGGATTCCACTTGATTCAATCCGAACTCATAGACAAAGTCGAAGAATAGCCGTCCGATGCTAACCCCTACGCCCGTAGCGATATTGACTCCGAACGGGGTGTTGTCATTCACGTATTCTACATGCGTGGTGGAAGATTCTACCGTATAGGCGATCTTATAGTTGTATTTTAATTTGGGGCCGACCATAAGGCTAAGTCCGTAAGGCCCTTTCTTCACTAGGTTATAGCCTACCATTATGGGAACCTCTAAGGAACTGGTTTTTCATCATCAAGAGGTCGGTAGTTGCCGATGTATTGGACAGCATATTATTTTCCGGCAAACTTTGAGGTATGGAAAAACGGATATTTCCCTCGGAGCGATGCCATGAGAAACTAGGCTGGAGGAAGAACCGTTCGATATTGACCCGGCAAAAGACCGCGGCCAGATAACCTACCTTATATTCGATGTCTATATTCTCCGCTTCCTTCCCATTGATGGAAAGGGAGTTTATGACTGGGAAAGTGGCGTTGAATCCCACTTTGGCTCCAAAGTTGAATGCCTTGTCCTCGAAACGCATGAAGCTCTGGGCTTCTGCTAACAGACCGAAAGATAGCAACGCTCCTATAAGGTAGACTTTTTTCATACCGTTATTTTTTCTTTTTCACGGACCAGCCGAATTTACCGACAAATTCACCTAACCCGTAATACTTACCATGCGAGTAAGCCAAAAGATCCGCTTTCTGCATATCAAAAGCCCCTGTCTGTGGGTCTAGATATCGGTCGTCGGCCTGTACGTTTACGACATCAGCGATAAACATATCATGACTTCCGAGAGCGATGACCTCTTTTACCCGGCATTCGATACAAAGCGGAGACTCGTCTATCGTAGGGGCGTTAACGACGGTCGCTTTTCCGGGAGTGAGCTTCATCTCCTCGAATTTATGATGGTCTTTCCCTGAGTTTACCCCGCACCAATCCGTGGCGTAGGCCAGCTCACGATTCGTCAAGTTGATGACGAATTCCATATTCTTCTTCAAGATCGGATAAGAGAATCGTTCCGGACGTACGGATATATAACACATCGCCGGATTCGTACAAATCGTACCTACCATGCGACTGTTATTATATTGTACTCGGAAGGCTCATTCCCACAACTCACCATTACGGCTGGCAATGGATAGATCATGGTTCCCGGTTTCCAATCGTGCTTCATATAAAATGCAGTTTTTACAATTGCGAGTTGAGAATTGAGAATTAGCTCCATAAAGGTCTTTGACTTTCAATTCTCAATTCTCAACTTTCAATTATTTAATGATAATGTCTTCTTTATTAATCTTACGTTCGCAATAATGACATTTAATGGTTCCCTTCTCCTTGTCGATCACGTGGAAGCGGGAAAGCATCGGCTCATTATTGGTGATACATTTCGGATTGTTACATTTGACCAAGCCAATCAGCTCGTCGGGTAAAGTAACCGTCTTCTTCTCTACAACCTCATAATCACGGATAATGTTCAATATAATATTCGGGGCGATCATGGCGATACGGTTGATCTCGTCCTCCTCGAAAAATTTGTCGGCGATCTTGATCATACCCTTGCATCCCATCTTGTTGCTATGGAAATTATTGCCGATCGTGATCGTATTGTTCATTTTCTCCAGTCCCAGTAAAGAGGCTACCTTGAATAATTGGCTGGGAGGAATATGGTCTATGGCGGTACCGTTCTCTAAAGCGGCTACCTGCAACTCTTTTTTCTTTTCTGCTGACATAAAACTTCGTTTTTATTCGTCGATAGATATACCTAAAACTTCGCAAATGATAGCTTGGCGTGCGAACAGCCCGTTGCGTGCCTGCTGGATGTAATAAGCCTTTGGATTGTCATCTACATCGTAAGCGATCTCGTTCACACGGGGTAGCGGATGTAAGATACGCAGGTTCTCACGGCTGTTTCTCAGCATGTCGTTACGCAGGATATACACGTTCTTTACCCGCTCGTACTCTTCCAAGTCTGTGAAACGCTCACGTTGTACACGGGTCATATAAAGGATATCCGTCTGGTTGATGATATCTTCCGTGAAATCGGTATGCTCCTCGTATTTGAGCCCGTGCTTGTCGCAGAAGTTCTTTTGCTCGTCCGGCATGCGCAGCTCGTTCGGCGCGACGAAGTGGAAGGTCGGATGGAAGTGAGACATTCCCACGATCAAGGAGTGAACCGTACGGCCATACTTCAAATCGCCGACCATCGTGATGGTGAGGTTATCCAGTTTGCCTTGTGTCTTGCGGATGGAATACAGGTCCAGCATGGTTTGCGAGGGATGTTGGTTCGCCCCGTCACCAGCGTTGATGATAGGACATCCGTCACCTCAGAAGCATAGCGGGCAGCTCCTTCCAGATGATGTCTCATAATGATCAAGTCCACGTAATTGCTTACCATCAAGATCGTATCTTTCAAGGTCTCGCCCTTGGAGGAACTAGTCGTGGAAGCGTCCGAGAAACCGATCACCCGTCCACCTAAACGGTTTACGGCTGTCTCGAAACTCAGTCTCGTACGTGTAGAGGGCTCGAAGAACAGGGTGGCGGCGACTTTGCCTTCCAGTAATTTCCGGTTCGGATTTTCCTCAAACTTCCTTGCGTTATCCAGAATACGAAGAATGTCCTCTTTGGAACATTGATCGATAGAAACTAAACTTTTACTTTTCATAGGTTGTGTATATTCTGTCTTATGTACGCGAATGTATAAAAAAGCGGAGACCGAAGGGCCTCCGCTTTATATTTTATTTTAAGAAATCAACTAGACTTGCCGGAAGATAGAATGTGTTATTTTTATCGACATAAACGACGACAGAGTTTAACCGTATCTCATCTTGGCCTTTCTTCCCGGACTTCACGATGTTGGAGAACGGGGTGATCGTTAGCTGTTTTTTCTTATCTTTCTTGTTCTTAACGATCAAGGTTGGAGAACCTTTCTCGTCGGCGGCAGGGACGATCTCGCAAGTGTAATCCTCGAATACGTCCGCGTGGCGTGCGAAGTTCTTGCTTGTAAGATCTTCCAAGTTTCCGTGTGTCAATCCGAACAAATTGCATAAGTACTCATTCAGCTCGATGTTCGTATTCATACCTAGGGGTAAGGTTCCTTGCGGATGGTAAGCGGCTAGGAATACTTCCTCGCCCGTATGACCGCCGGTCGTGAAACCGAAGCAAGTGCGGGAAGTGATGATATGCGCCATCAATCCGGTTAACGAGCCACTGTACATGGAGGAATTATCTTCCGGTTTGCGTTGGTCTTCTGGTATCGGGCTGTTCTTGTAGTCCTTGCAATTGTTCAACGCGTTCATCTCTTCCGGAGTCAGCTCGAAGCCGGCGTAGGTGCGGAATACGTTTTGCACTTCTGAGTTAGGAACGCTGTTTACCTTGTTGGCGAAACCCTCGGCTGTCAATTTATACAGGGAGAATTGGTGGAACAATTGGTCTTTCGTCAATTTATCGTAACCTTTACAATCTTTTCTACCTAAGCTGATACCGCTGTTTCCGTGGTCGGGTACGATGACAACGGCAGTCTCGCCATTATTGCGTGCGAACTCCAATGCGGCACCGCAGGCACGATCGAATGCCAAGAAATCGGTAGCCATACCTACCGGGTCATTTCCATGAGCGGCCCAGTCTACCTTACTGCCTTCTACCATTAAGAAGAAGCCATTCGGGTTCTTGGATAATTTGTCGATCGCCTTACGAGTCATTTCCTCGATAGAAGGTTGCTCTTCCGGATTGCGGTCGATATCGTAAGCCATTTCCTTGTTGCCATATAAAGCCCACATCTTCTGATTATTATCGCACGCATACCTTTCAAGTCATTTTTATAAACATTGTATCCGTTCGCCAATTAGATAATCTTCCATATCCTTTGTAAGGATAGAAACTCCACCACCGATAACGACATCGATATCATTATGAACCATCTGCGGAGCGATCCAGTCGTATTTACCACGGTTGTAGCTATGAGCGGAGCAGTCCGCCGGGGTAGCGTGCGGGAATTCGCAAGTGAAAACCAATCCCGTGGCTTTGCCCTGCAACATCTTTCCAGCCTCCAATACGGTGGTAAGCGGTTGGAAGGCACGGGCCGGGTCGGTCGGGTAGATATCGTTATCACCGTCGTTCTCCGGGTAAGTGGATACATAACCCGTACGGCTCGGCTGTCCGGTCATGTAGCATGATGTAGTAGGAGCGGAGTCGCCGATAGGGGCGTTAGAAGAATGCGTACGCACCGTTCCGCACAAATACGGGTCGATGTTCAATTTCGGTTTGCTGGGATCTTGGTACCATTGCAACCAACGGGCGATAGAGATAGTCGCCAATGAGGTTCCGTCCGGGATTAAAAGGATCACGTTCTTGACAGGCTTCACGTTCTCCTTTTCCACGGCATTGGCCGGCATGATGATAATAGCCAGCAAAAGCAGAAAAGCTAATGTTTTTTTCATGTGCTTTAATTTAATAATGTATAACAAATTCTTCTATTAAATCCTAATTTCCAAGTGGGATGATCTCCTCGTTGAACCGTGTCAACTTCTCCACGCCCGTCTCCGTTACAAGGAAACTGTTCTCGATACCCACGGCACCGACACCCGGGATCACGAATTTGGGCTCCAAGGCGAACACCATATTCGGTAAAAGCTCCTCTTTCGAGCGAGGGGTAAGCACAGGTAGCTCATTGATCTGTATACCGATGCCATGTCCTACGAATTTAGCCTGTTGCTCGGTTCCCATAAAGTTAGCCGAAAGACCTTCTTTCTTAGCGATATTCGCCGCTATATTATATAAATCCGAACAAGCGGTTCCCGGGCGGGTAGCGTTTTCTACCTCCTGCTGTATCGTAAGGGCCACTTGATGCGCCCGATAAGCTTCCTCCGTCAGGCGGCCTACGGAGAAGACACGGGTCATGTCCGTCATATAAGCCGTATAATTGCCGGCCATATCCACCATGATAGCGGTACCTTCTTTTAATAAAGTACCGTTAGCGCCCAGCGGACAAGAAGCGTCTATGCCGCCTCCACCCAAAGCGAAATCAAAAGGGGATGGGGTCTCGGACGTTTTCCCCGGCGAGAATACTGCCATATAGATATCCATATTGGCTCCGAAAGCACGGAAAAGACCGATCGAGCCGTTCTTGCGCATACGTTTCTCGATCTCGTACTGAAACTCCAAGTCTGTCATACCGGGACGGAAACATTCCGGGATCTCGCTATAAGTAGCCTCATGCTTGCGGGCGGCGATACGGAATTGCCCGATCTCCCAAGGGGTTTTTACCCGGCGAAGGTTTCGCATGAAAGCGGTGGCGTTACCGGCCTCCTCCGGTTGGAATACCTTTTGTAAACGGATATATTCATTATAAGTTAACTCATCTGCCTCTAATAAGAGTCTTTTCGGCATCTTAATTCCTCGTTCCGCAAATAAGGTTGGGATGTCTTCCGGCTTACGGATGTATTCCACTTGATGTCCTGAAAGCCCGTTCGGTCGCTTGATCAGGAACCACGGCTCACCGTCTACCGGCAAATAAAAATAACCACTATAGATTTGTCCTGTCGTATAATAAAGATTTACATCTACGGTAAGCAAACAGGCATCCATACCCATCTTTGCCATACCATCTCTCATCCGATCCCATTTTATCTTTAGGTCGTTCTTCAATTCTTCTGAAATCATCTTCCTTTGTATTACTTTTATTTTGTACCGGGCATCAAAGGTAACAAGAATTTACGAGATTTAAGTGGATTTGAGGTGAATAAAGTATTACAAACGCATATATGCGAATATACGGTTGAATAGGGAAATCTTCTTATGAATAAAGATAATCGTATCTGTATCTATTCCTTGATTCTCGTCGTGAATCCTATAAACCACGGCGTGGTCTTTACAGATCATGGCGTGGTTTACAAAGACCACGCGTGGTTTGTAGAATAGAAGTAGATCCGATATAGAATATATAAGTATTCAGCTGATTATTCTTGCGGAACAGATAGGGTATTCGATACTATTGGACCGGGATCTTGATAACCACCTTCCGGATATTCCCTTGGCCGATACCCGGGGCGTGCCCGTCTTCCGGGAAATAAATGGCGAATTGTCCGGGATAGATTTTCGTATAGGCGGTAGGTTTGTCGATATAAAAGGCGATATCTTGCTCCTCGTTGTATGGAACGGACTCCTCTAGTAATTGATCTCCCGGTTTCCATCCGATTTTCTCTACGCCCAATAAGGGGAATTGGATATCGATAAATTTCTTGTGGGTCTCGATGGCCGCTTCCGACTTCTCCTTTCCGAAGAGGCTGGCGATGCTAACCGTGAAACCAGCGTCCGCTATATCGTATTTACCATCTTCCATTTTTGAAAAATCAGTAGACTTAACATAGTCAAAAGCCTGCTTAAACAGCGGATGGATACATTCGATCCGCTTAGAGTTCTCAAGTGAGTCTAGAATCATATTGTTATTAAGTTTTAGTAATTGGTTTGAAAATTCTTACAAATGTCGGGTATTTCCCTGTTAAATAATAGTCATATTTCTCAAATAAATCTATTAAGTTCCTGGGTTTCTTAACGTACGTAAATACTGTTTCGTAAAGTTTGCAATCTGGTTGCAATCATATTTATCGTATCTTTGTTATTCATTTATATATAACTAAACAGGTGATACGATCTATGAAAGATTTGGAGACAATTATATTACCGGTTCTCGAGATGAGTTGCGCTGTATGTGCCAATAACGTAGAGAATACGGTGAAGGGACTTCCCGGCGTGGAAGAGGCATCGGTGAATTTCGCGGCGAATACGCTTTCCGTCAAATACCATCCATCCTTGATTACTCCTCAGAAAATGAGAGAGGCCGTGCAGGAGGCCGGATACGATTTGGTCGTGGAGGTAGAGGATCCGACGGCGGTACAGGAAGAGATGGCACGAGAGCATTACCGGAAGCTACGCCGGAATACGATCGGGGCGTGGGTACTTTCCATTCCGCTGGCCCTGCTGGGAATGGTGTTTATGCATACGCCCGGCGGTAACTGGATCATGATGGCACTGGCTTGGTGATTATGATCGTGTTCGGGCGGTCGTTCTACGTGAACGGCGTGCGCCATGCGTTGCACGGTAGCGCCAATATGGATACATTGGTGGCGTTGAGTACCTCGATCGCTTTCCTGTTCAGTTTCTTCAATACCGTATATCCGCGGTTCTGGTATGAGAAAGGATTGGAGCCGCATGTTTATTATGAGGCATCCGGCGTGATCATAGCGTTCGTTCTGTTGGGTAAACTTCTGGAGGAGCGGGCGAAGAACAGCACTTCTTCCGCTATCAAGAGCTTGATGGGATTGCAGCCTAAAACCGCCCGTCGTGTGCGAGATGGTCAGGAGGAAGAGGTCTCTATCTCGTTCTTGCGGGTGGGAGATCTTGTCAGTGTCCGTCCCGGTGAGAAGATCCCGGTGGACGGCACGGTGTCTCAAGGTTCCTCTTCCGTGGATGAGAGCATGTTGAGTGGCGAGCCGATTCCTGTCGTGAAATCACAAGGCGACCGGGTCTTGGCCGGGACGATCAACCAAAAGGGCGCTTTCTTGATGGAGGCGACCGGAGTGGGGAGCGCTACCGTATTATCACAAATCGTACAGATGGTACAAGCCGCTCAAGGAAGTAAGGCGCCCGTGCAGCGTATCGTTGATAAAATAAGTGGTATATTTGTACCGATCGTTGTCGGATTGGCGATACTTACTTTTATCGTCTGGCTGGTAGTAGGAGGAAGCGGGTACTTCTCGTACGCTCTCTTATCGGCGGTATCGGTATTGGTGATCGCTTGCCCTTGCGCGTTGGGACTTGCTACGCCAACTGCTTGATGGTCGGGATGGGTAAAGGCGCCGAGCATCATATATTGATCAAAGACGCTTTTGCCTTGGAAAACCTTTGTAAGGTGGATACCGTCGTGCTGGATAAGACCGGGACCTTGACCGAGGGCGTGCCCGAGGTGACAGACTCTTTCTGGATATCGGAGGCGAGCCGGGATATGCTGGATATCCTTTATACCGCCGAGATGAAGTCTGAGCATCCTTTGGCGTCCGCTATCCTCTCATGGTTGAAAGGAACGGAGGCTGCGGAGATCGACGCTGATAGTTTCGAGAGCGTAACGGGGCGTGGTATCCAAATGCAGGTACATGGCGTGACGTATTGGGTAGGAAGCAAAGGCTTTTTGGAAACCTTCAAGGCGATGGTTCCGCCCGAGGCTGGGCGGGAAATCATCCGGTGGGAAGAGGATGGCAAGAGTATCGTTTATTATGGTTGGGAATCGGAATTGCTTGCGGTCATGGCTATTTCGGATCGGTTGAAACCTACGTCGGGAGAGGCGGTAGAGGCCTTGAAAGAAATGGGTATCGAGGTTCATTTATTGACCGGCGATGGGAAACGGACCGCCGAGACCGTTGCGGCCATGCTGGATATCCGTCATTATAAGGCGGATGTCTTGCCGAGCGATAAGGAGGAGTATATCCGTTCCTTGCAAGCCGCCGGAAGGAAAGTGGCTATGGTGGGGGATGGTATCAACGACTCGCAAGCCTTGGCCCGTGCGGATGTGAGCATTGCGATGGGTAAGGGAACGGATATCGCCATGGATGTGGCGATGGTCACGTTGATTACTTCGGATTTGATGTTATTGCCGGATGCGATCCGCTTGTCGAAACGTACGGTTCGCTCGATCCACCAGAATTTATTCTGGGCATTTATCTATAACTTGATCGGAATCCCATTGGCGGCGGGGGTCTTATTCCCGGTGAACGGATTGTTACTGAACCCGATGTTGGCGAGTGCTGCGATGGCTTTCAGTTCCGTGTCGGTGGTATTAAATAGCTTACGGTTGAAATGGAGTAAACTTTAAATAATAAGTAGAGATATGGCAACATTAAAATTTAAGACAAACGCTAAATGTGGCGGATGCGTGGCGGCTATCGGCGCTAAATTGAATAAATTAGTAAAAGAGGACGCATGGTCGATCGACTTGAAATCCCCGGATAAAACATTGACTATAACAACCGATCTTCCGGCGGAGACAATTCTTTCCGCCGTATCGGAGGCCGGTTTCAAGGCTAGCGCCTTGTAGTCGTAGCGATCGGATGGATGAGAAAACAAAGACAGACTCATGGTGAGGAAGTAGCGAATGTGCTTACGCATGGTGCGGGCATGTTGTTCGGCTTAACGGCGATTGTCGTCTTGATGATCGCGGGATTCGTACAGGTGATCCGTGGGTGATCGGTAGTTTCGCCGTTTATGCGTTGTGCATGACTTCCTCGTATGTGACCTCTACCTTTTACCACGCCGCTTCCGATCCCAAGCGGAAATGCCAGTTGCGCCGTTGGGATCATAGCGCTATTTATTTGCATATCGCGGGTACTTATACGCCATTTACCTTGGTGGCTCTCCGCGACGAGGGTTTCTGGGGCTGGGGATTATTTATTACGGTTTGGCTGGCAGCGGTTATCGGCGTATGGTTTAGCTTCCGTCGGATGAAGAAAAAGGATAATCTGAAAACGGTTTGTTATCTGCTGATGAGCTGGGTGGTGATTATCGCTTTCAAACCATTGATCGATGTTTTCCAGCGTACGGATTCGATGTATGTCTTATATTGGTTGATCGGAGGAGGCTTGTTCTATTCCTTAGGAACGATTTTTTTCTTTCTGGATAAATATAAATATATGCATTCCGCATGGCATTTATTCGTTCTCGGGGGAACGGTTTGCCATTTTATAGCGATCTATAATTTGGTGTAAGGAAAAATAAAGAAGCCGGAACTGTGTTTAGCGGTTCCGGCTTCTTTTATTCTTGTTCTTCCGGATGTTGTTTCTTGTATTTATAATCCGCTAAAATCAACCCCATTGAAAAGCAAGGAAGGGATTCGCCAGCTGGAGGATAGGCGGGGGTCGTTTCCGACTTCCGCTAGGTTACTCCATAGGGAGAGCATATTACCCGTGGCGTTCATCTCGGAGATCGGTTGGGATAGCTTGCCTCTCTCGATCAAGAAACCTTCCACACCATACGAGAAATCGCCGGTCGTGCTATTGCAGTTTCCACCGTTGAAGCCGGTCACCAATATACCTTTGTCGATAGAGGCGATCAATCCGTCCAGATCCTTATCACCATTCCGCATGGTAAGAATCGAGGGAGAGCCGATCGTTTGTTCCATGCCCATCTTGTTGGCGGAATACGTATCGATATAATACGTTTTCAATATACCCTGCTCGAATACCGGAAGACGTTTCGTGGCAACACCCTCGCTATCGAAATAACGTGCGCCGGAAGCCTTTACCAAATGAGGCTCATCTATCAAGGTCATCTTGTCGCTCGCTACCTTTTGGTCGATCTTATCCAACAAGAAAGAGTTCTTTTGCTGGATGGAGGAACCATAAATGGCTCCGATTACTGGAGAAAGCAGACGACTGGAGTTCATGTTATCCACGATCATGGTATATTTACCGGACGCCACTTTCCGCTGTCCCAGTTTTCGAAGCACCCGTTCCAGCGCTTTCGTACCGATACCGGTCTTCACCAGCTCGTCATAATACAAGGAAGAGTCGTACCAATAAGACTCGGGACGGGCGTCACCCTCCCCACGGATGCTGACACTCCCCACCAAGCCATAAGAGGAACCAGAAGCCTCGCCTTCGAAACCGTTGCTGGCTACCATGTACTTAAAGTCCTTTTCGTCGCTGTAGGAAGCGTTGGCGGAGATGATCCGGTCGTCCTTGCCCATGATTTCCTCACAGACGCTCATGGCCAACGCTACCTTGTCGTCCGGTTGCACGGAGTCGAAATTCGGGTCGACCAATCGCAAGTCCGCCGCCCCACCTTTATAATACAAGGAAGCGTCCGGCAGCGTGCGAGCCTTGTCCTCGGCGAGGAAACGAGTGGCGGAGATACCATCCTTGATGAACTTCTCCAGCTCTTTCTTATCCAAGCGATTGGTAGAGTAGGAGCCGTAACGGCCGTCCACGAACAAATGAACCACCATGCTGTTCTCGGACGCCTGTTGCAGACGGTCTATTTTCATATCCCGTATCTCAAACGAACTGCTGGAACCATTGTAAAGCGTGACACGTGAAGACTGACAACCATTCTTCAAGGCATATTCCATGGCCCATTGAGCCAATTTCTTATTTTCGTTTGTTATCATATTAGTTTTCTCCTCCTACTGTAAGTTTGCTGACTAAGGCCGACGGCATACCGCAGGTTACCGGGCAAGACTGTCCATCCTTACCGCAGGTCCATGTGCCGTTATCCATTTTATAATTATTACCCACCATCGTGATATCCGCCAACGCTTTCGGGCCGTTACCGATGATATTGATATCCTTGATAGGTTGGGTGAGCTTGCCGTTCTCGATCAAGTAACCATCCTTCACGAAGAAGGTAAAATCGCCTGCGCCAATCTGTACCTGCCCGTTCGTGAAGTTGGCGGCATAGATACCTTTCTTTACGGTAGAGATGATCTCCTCTTCCGTCACGTTGCCCGCTTCCATATAAGTGGCACGCATACGGGGGATAGGCGTCTGACGGAAAGACTCCCGGCGGCCATTGCCCGTAGAGGGGATGCCGTAATGTTTTGCGCTGATACGATCGTGCAGATAACTGGTCAAGACTCCCTCCCGTACGATATAGGTTTTTGTCCGTCCACACCCTCGTCATCGATATTGACCGAGCCCCGGTTGAAAGGAATCGTGCCGTCGTCCACCACGTTGATATGCTCGTTGCAAACTTTCTTGTTCAGCTGATCGGAGAAAATAGAGGTGTTCTTACGGTTGAAATCCGCCTCGAAAGCATGGCCGATCGCCTCGTGCAATAAGATGCCAGAGCCACCGGCACCCATGACAACAGGCATTTCCCCGCCTTTTGCTTGATCGCCTGAAATAAGATAGAGGTCTTATCCACTGCCTCTTGGGCAAGCTCGTTGATCAGGTCGTCCGTCAGGAATTCCGCTCCCATACGAAAAGCCCGTGCGGCGTACGAGTCTCGATCTTCCCGTTATCCTCCATGATGCAGACGGCGCTCAAGGCGCTCATCGGGCGATAATCGTAATAAATCTGCTTCCGAGTTACAGAA
>ENA-OQEB01000463-OQEB01000463.1-human-gut-metagenome-genome-assembly--contig:-NODE-463-length-16946-cov-2.034782_pt1 | contig 16946 bp, 23 predicted proteins | sample MGYA00242787_ERZ504619 | MGnify/ENA primary metagenome ERZ504619 (study PRJEB26092, sample SAMD00036317) | human gut metagenome | host: Homo sapiens | study: EMG produced TPA metagenomics assembly of... | reverse complement strand
GGATTGTGCAGCGATTGAAGTTAAAAAGTAGAGTGATTGGTAAATACATCTTTTTTGCTTGTTAATCAAAAGTTTAATAATTTATTTAATAAAAATTGTTAGCACTCTCACTTGACGAGTGCTAATCTGCGTGCTATAACATAGTCACAAGGAATATTGAAGAATTATTTAAAGGATTATTTAGAGATAAAATTTTGATATTACCTGTATAACACATAAGAATCATATTTATGGATAACATAGTAGAAGGGAGTGAGACTATGAACATTCAAAAATTTACACAGAAATCAATAGAGGCAGTCAATGACTGCGAGAAGCTAGCATATGATTATGGCAATCAGGAGATAGAACAGGAGCACCTGCTTGTGGCATTACTTTCACAGGAGGACGGACTGATACCAAAGCTGATTGACAAGATGGATATAAACGTAGAGCATTTCACAGAGAATGCAAAGCGCCATCTGGCAGCGCGTACAAAGGTAAGCGGCAGCAGTGCACAGGTCTATGTGGGCAATGATTTAAACAAGGTTCTTATCCATGCTGAGGACGAGGCAAAGGCAATGGGAGATGAGTATGTTTCGGTAGAGCATCTTTTCCTGTGTCTGCTGAAGTATCCAAACAAGGCAATGAAGGAGCTGATTAAGGAGTACGGTCTCACAAGAGACAGATTCCTCACAGCACTTTCTACGGTAAGGGCAATCAGAAGGTCACATCCGATAACCCTGAGGCCACCTATGATACACTTGAGAAATACGGCTACGACATGGTGGAGCGTGCAAGACAGCAGAAGCTTGATCCTGTTATAGGCGTGATGATGAGATACGAAATGTAGTGCGTATTCTCTCGCGTAAGACTAAAAATAACCCGGTACTTATCGGTGAGCCGGGTGTTGGTAAAACGGCAGTCGTTGAGGGACTGGCACAGCGTATCGTAAAGGGCGATGTGCCTGAGGGCTTAAAGGACAAAAAACTGTTTGCACTCGATATGGGCTCTCTGATTGCAGGAGCTAAGTACAGGGGCGAGTTTGAAGAGAGACTTAAGGCAGTGCTTGAGGAGGTAAAAGCCTCTGACGGACAGATAATTCTCTTTATCGATGAGCTTCACACAATAGTAGGAGCCGGAAAGACAGACGGAGCCATGGATGCAGGACAGCTTCTTAAGCCAATGCTTGCAAGAGGTGAGCTGCACTGCGTGGGCGCCACCACACTCGATGAGTACCGTGAGTACATTGAGAAGGATGCAGCCCTTGAGAGACGTTTCCAGCCTGTTATGGTAGACGAGCCGACAGTAGAGGACACTATCTCAATACTTCGTGGCCTTAAGGACAGATACGAGGTATTCCACGGCGTTAAAATCACAGACTCGGCACTTGTCACAGCGGCGGTGCTTTCAAACAGATACATCACAGACAGATTTTTGCCTGATAAGGCAATAGACCTTGTGGATGAGGCATGCGCATGATAAAGACGGAGCTTGATTCAATGCCGGCAGAGCTTGATGAGCAGAATCGTAAGATTATGCAGCTTGAGATAGAGGAGACAGCTCTAAAGAAAGAGACAGACCACTTAAGTCAGGACAGGCTCGCAGCACTACAAAAGGAGCTTGCAGAGCTGCGTGATGACTTTAATGCAAAAAAGGCTCAGTGGCAGAACGAGAAGGGCGCTGTTGACAAGGTCAGCAAGCTTCGTGAAAAGATTGAGTCCACAAAGAATGAAATCAAGACAGCACAGCAGAACTATGACCTGGAAAAGGCAGCAGAGCTGCAGTACGGCGTGCTTCCAAATTTGCAGAAGGAGCTGGAATCAGAGGAAGCACTGCTTAAGGACAGGGATTTATCGCTTGTACGTGAGAATGTGGGCGATGAGGAAATTGCACTCATTATCTCGCGCTGGACAGGAATACCTGTTGCAAAGCTTACGGAGAGTGAGCGTAATAAGACACTTCACCTCGATGAGGAGCTGCACAAGAGAGTCATAGGACAGGATGACGGAGTTACAAAGGTGACAGAGGCTATCATCCGATCAAAGGCGGGCATCAAGGATCCTACAAAGCCGATAGGTTCGTTTATGTTCCTCGGACCTACAGGTGTAGGTAAGACAGAGCTTGCAAAGGCACTTGCGGCAAGTCTGTTTGATGATGAAAACAACATGGTCAGACTCGATATGAGTGAGTACATGGAGAAGTATTCAGTGTCACGACTCATCGGAGCGCCTCCGGGATACGTAGGCTATGACGAGGGTGGACAGCTCACAGAGGCTGTAAGGCGTAAGCATACTCAGTAGTACTCTTTGATGAGGTGGAAAAAGCCATCCGGATGTATTCAACGTGCTGCTTCAGGTGCTTGACGACGGACGAATTACTGACTCACAGGGACGTACTGTGGATTTCAAAAACACAATCATCATTATGACAAGCAACCTCGGCTCACAGGAGCTTCTTGAGGGCATAGAGGCAGACGGCAGCATCAGCACAGAGTGTGAGAACCGCGTCATGGATGAGCTTAAGGGTCATTTCAGACCGGAGTTTTTAAACAGACTTGATGAGATCATCATGTTCAAGCCTCTCACAAAGGACAACATCGGTCATATCATCACCCTGCTCATGGCAGACTTAAACAAGCGTCTTGTAGACAAGGAAATCACAGTCGAGCTGACAGACACTGCAAAGCAGTTTATCACCGATAATGGCTACGATCCGGTATACGGAGCAAGACACTCAAGAGATATCTGCAGAAGCATGTCGAGACACTCGCAGCAAAGCTGATTCTGGCAGATGGTGTGAGAGCAGGAGATACCATCCTCATAGATGTGAAGGATGGCAAACTTAGTGCATCGGCAGTTCAGAAAAATGCATAAGCAAATGTATAGAAATTAACAGCTCTTTCTCTTTATAATTTCTGTACTTATTTCAATTTTTACATGGCTTGCAGAGGTAGAATTTATTATCTCTGCAAGCCTTTTTACTGCAATTTCACCCATGTACTGCTTAGGCACATGCACAGTCGAAAGAGGTGGTGTGATGTAGGTACACATTGGCATATCATCAAAGCCTATTACTGATATGTCTTCAGGGATACGATAGCCTTCCTCTGAAAGTGCACGCATAGCTCCGGCAGCAATCAGGTCATTGTCGGCAAAGTAGCATCGGACAAGCTCATCACCGCTTTTTATAACTGCTTCATATCACAGTAAGCACCGTCAACTGAAGGGGAGAGGTGATGTACGACTGAGCGCGAGGTTGACATACCGTTTTTGCGTATTGCTTTATAGAAGCCGTCGGCTCTTTCCTCAAAGCCGGTTATACTGTATGCGGAATGCAGATATCCGGGCTGTGCATGTGTTTGTTTGATCAGGTAGTCTGTGGCAAGATAGGCACCCTGAAGGTTATTTATAGTCACGCAATCGAGGTTTAAGGCTTCGAAATAGTTGTCTATTAGCACAACAGGCAGACCGCACCTTGTAAAGGGCTTTATGTCATGCTCTTCCATCTCGGTTCCAAGCAGCAGGATACCCTTTGCTCCAAGTCTTTTCCACTCAGATAGCAAAGCCTCAATATCGTCATTTTCGTATATGTAGCTGATATTCAGGTAGTAGTGGCAGTGCCTGCAGCCCAAATCAATACCCTCTGACAGCTGTGAAAAGAATGGAACATCCTGTACCAAAACGCCGTGCTCTGTATGTGTGTAAACAGGAGAATTAGGAACTACAGCGCCATTCTTTCTGTATATTACAAAATATAATGTGCCATTGGAGGCCGGCGCTTCATTGGTATTTGATATTCTTGAAAAATCATATCCGGCAGAGGCCGCAGCTTCGAGCACACGTTTTCTGGTGAGTGTGCTGACACCGGGCTTATTATTAAGTGCCATCGATATAGCTGCTTCAGAAAGATTAAGTTGTTTGGCAAGTTCTTTTGCTGTGATAGACATGGCATGGCTCCTTATGTTTTATTTGTCTCATTATAACATGACAATATAGTATTAACATTATAATTAGTAAATTAAGTTGAAAAATACACTAAATTTACTAAATTATAGGTATCAATTAAGCTGGACCGGATATATACTTAGCACATAAGAACAATTAATCTGTCCGATGGGGCATATGAGAGAAGGAGATTTACACTATGAACAATATTCCAAAAATGAAAATCGGTATAGTTGCGGTAAGCCGTGACTGTTTTCCGGAAAGTCTGTCAGTAAACAGAAGAAAAGCACTTGTCGATGCATACGCTGCAAAATATGATGCAGCAGACATATACGAGTGTCCTGTATGTATCGTGGAGAGCGAAATACATATGGTACAGGCACTTGAGGACATAAAGGCAGCAGGCTGCAATGCACTTTGTGTTTATCTTGGAAACTTTGGACCGGAGATTTCAGAGACTCTTCTTGCAAAGCACTTTGACGGACCAAAGATGTTTGTTGCAGCAGCAGAGGAGACACAGGAGAACTTAATTCAGGGACGTGGAGATGCATACTGTGGTATGTTAAACGCAAGCTACAATCTGGCACTCAGAAATATAGGAGCGTATATTCCAGAGTATCCTGTGGGCGATGCAGATGACTGCGCAGATATGATACATGAATTCCTGCCAATAGCAAGGCTATATACGGACTTAATAATCTTAAGATTATTTCATTCGGACCAAGACCACTCAATTTCCTTGCATGCAATGCGCCAATCAAGCAGCTCTACAACGTGGGTGTTGAGATTGAGGAAAATTCAGAGCTTGATTTGTTTGAGGCATTTAACAAGCATGCCGGTGATGAGAGAATACCGGATGTGGTAAAGGACATGGAAAAGGAGCTTGGCGAGGGCAACAAAAAGCCTGAGATTCTTGAGAAGCTTGCACAGTATGAGCTCACACTTTTAGACTGGGTTGATGAGCATAAGGGCTACAGAAAGTATGTGGCAATCGCAGGAAATGCTGGCCTGCATTCCAGACACAGTTTGGATTTGTACCATGCTATGTAAACAGCCGTCTTACAGGAAGAGGTATCCCGGTTTCATGCGAGGTGGACATCTATGGAGTGCTCAGTGAGTTTATCGGAACCTGCGTCAGCGAGGATGCGGTAACACTTCTTGACATCAACAACTCAGTGCCGAAGGATATGTACAAGGAGTCAATCGAGGGCAGATTTGACTACAAGCATACAGACACATTTATGGGCTTCCACTGTGGAAACACCTGTTCAAGCAAGGTTTGCAATCCACAGATGAAGTATCAGATGATTATGGCAAGAAGCCTTCCTATAGAGGTGACAAACGGAACACTTGAGGGAGATATAGTGCCGGGAGATATTACATTTTACCGTCTCCAGTCTACAGCAGACTGTAAGATTCGCGCCTATGTGGCACAGGGTGAGGTGCTTCCTGTTGCAACACGCTCATTCGGCAGTATCGGAGTGTTTGCGATAAAGGAGATGGGACGTTTCTACCGTCATGTGCTTATTGAGAAGAATTATCCTCATCACGGAGCTGTAGCTTTCGGTCATTACGGAAAAGCCCTTTTTGAGGTATTTAAATATATTGGCGTGCCAGTTGAGGATATTAACTACAACCAGCCGGCATCACTGCCATACAAGACAGAAAATCCTTTCTGTTAGTGGGGTCTGAATAGTTACGTTATCTGATGTAAACATATTACGTGAATGGAGAATAGATATGCTATATATAGGTGTGGATTTAGGCACAAGTGCAGTAAAGCTTCTGCTCATGGATGAGAGCGGAAAGGTATTAAATATAGTCTCAAAGGAGTATCCAATCAGCTTTCCAAAGCCGGGCTGGTCAGAGCAGAATCCATGTGACTGGTGGGAGCAGACCGTGGCTGGACTTATAGAGCTGACTAAAGATTTTGACAGGAGCGCTGTTGCGGGAATCAGCTTCGGCGGTCAGATGCATGGACTTGTCGTATTGGATGAAAACGACAATGTAATAAGACCTGCTATACTTTGGAATGACGGAAGAACACAGAAGGAGACAGACTATTTAAATAATGTAATAGGAAAAGAAAAGCTGTCTGAGCTCACCGGAAATATAGCGTTTGCCGGATTTACAGCGCCAAAGATTTTATGGCTAAAAGCAAATGAACCGGAAAACTTTGCCAGAATAAAAAAGCTTATGCTGCCAAAGGATTATATTGCATACCGCATGACAGGTGTATTTAGTACCGATTATTCTGATGCATCGGGAATGCTTCTTCTGGATGTCAAAAATAAGTGCTGGTCAAAGGAGATGCTTGACATATGCGATGTAAGAGAGGAGTGGCTTCCTGGGCTTTATGAGAGCAGTGAAAAGACAGGTACTCTGAAAGCTGATGTGGCATGTGAGCTTGGCTTTCCTAAAGACTGCATAGTTGCAGCCGGGGCAGGAGATAATGCGGCTGCAGCTATAGGCACAGGTACAGTCGGAGCCGGAAAGTGCAACCTCTCTCTTGGAACAAGCGGCACACTTTTTATCACAAGTGATGAGTTCAGAGTGGATTCGCACAACGCGCTTCATTCCTTTGACCATGCTGACGGAGGCTATCATCTGATGGGCTGCATGCTCTCGGCTGCAAGCTGCAACAACTGGTGGATGAAGGATATCCTTCATTCCGATGACTTTGTGAATGAGCAGAAGCCTCTTGAGGAGGATGGCAGACTTGGTGAGAATCATGTGTATTTTCTGCCTTATCTGATGGGAGAGCGCTCTCCGCACAATGATCCGTCTGCAAGGGCAGCATTTATCGGGATGAGCATGGATACTGACAGAGCCGACATGCTGCAGGCTGTGTTTGAGGGTGTGGCATATGGCCTTCGTGATTCACTTGAGGTGGCAAAGAGCCTTGGTGTGGCACCAAAAAGCACAACAATCTGTGGTGGCGGTGCAAAGAGTGTGCTTTGGAGAAAGATAGTTGCAAACGTCATGAATATGCAGGTTGACACGGTAGAGGTCGAGGAAGGACCGGCATACGGCGGTGCAATACTGGCTGCAGTTGCAAACGGCTGCTTTGAAAATGTGGAGGCTGCGGCAGCGGCTATTGTGAGAAAGAAGGATACAACCATGCCAAGTCCACAGCTTGTCGAAAAATATGAGAAGGGCTATGCAAAATTTAAGCAGTTTTATCCTGCATTAAAGGGCAAATATTAGTCATTTCGTAGAAAATTAAATTTTGTGTTGTAAAGTGGTGCAAATTCATGTATCTTATTATAAGGAAATGAATTTTGCACCACTTTTTTATGCATAATTAGCACTTATAAAACACGTAATTGCCGATTATATCAATGCAAAATGAATTTTTTGCTAAAAGAAATTGCAAAATGATATAACAGGTATATCAAATATGCATTTCAGGCGGGGATGATATGGATTTATTTGATTACATGAGAGAACAGAATAAGGAGACAAGCGGTCCCTTAGCTTCAAGGATGCGTCCGACAACACTTGATGAGGTGGTCGGGCAGCAGCACATAGTTGGGAAGGACAAGCTTTTGTACCGTGCGATTAAAGCCGATAAGCTCAGCTCCATCATCTTTTACGGGCCGCCGGGCACCGGAAAGACTACTTTGGCAAAGGTCATAGCCCACACTACCAGTGCTGAGTTTATGCAGATTAATGCAACCTCTGCAGGCAAGAAGGACATGGAAGAGGTCGTGGAGCAGGCGAAGAATAATCAGGGAATGTATCAGAAGAAGACGATACTTTTTATCGACGAGATACATCGCTTCAACAAGGGGCAGCAGGATTATCTGCTTCCGTTTGTGGAGGATGGCACCATTATTCTGATAGGAGCTACCACTGAGAATCCTTACTTTGAGGTAAACGGAGCCTTGCTTTCACGCTCAGTCATTTTTGAGCTTAAAAAGCTGTCAACGGATGATATAAAGGTACTTCTTAAGAGAGCACTGACTGACACAGAAAAGGGCATGGGTGCATACAATGCACAGATAGATGATGATGCACTTGATTTCCTTGCAGATGTGTCAAACGGAGATGCGAGAGCGGCGCTCACAGCGATTGAGCTTGGTGTACTGACCACGGACAGATCAGACGATGACATCATTCATATCACTATCGATGTGGCGAGCGAATGTATACAAAAAAGAGTTATCTCCTATGATAAGAAGGGGGATAACCATTACGATACCATCTCTGCTTTTATAAAGAGCATGCGCGGCTCAGACCCGGATGCGGCGGTTTATTATCTGGCGAGGATGCTTTATGCCGGAGAAGATGTGAAATTTATCGCAAGACGAATCATGATACTTGCATCGGAGGATATAGGCAATGCAGACCCGATGGCTATGGTTGTAGCGGCATCGGCGGCGGCAGAGGTCGAGCGCGTTGGAATGCCGGAGGCACAGATTATTCTGTCACAGGCTGTCACATACATGGCATGCGCGCCAAAGAGCAATGCATCATATAATGCGATATCGGCAGCAATGAGCTGCGTGAAGCAGACTAAGACACCGGCTGTTCCGGCACATCTGCAGGATGCCCATTACGGTGCGGCAGAAAAGCTCGGGCACGGAGTCGGGTACAAATACGCACACGACTATCCAAATCACTATGTGAAGCAGCAGTATCTGCCGGATGGCCTTACAGACAGAGTGTTTTACAAACCTACGGATATAGGCTATGAGGCAAAGATAAAAGCACACATGGATGAGCTTCACAGAGACTGTGATACATGAAAGTGCATAGATGAAGCTTGAATAATTGCAAATAGTTGATAATAACATAAATATTTAGAAAATCAGACCAGGAGGATCTTTAAATGAAAAAGTATACAGAAATGACAAAGGACGAGTTAATGCAGGAAAAGACAGCACTTGAGGCTGAGTACGAGAAGATTAAGAATCTTGGCTTAAGCTTGACATGTCGCGTGGAAAGCCGGGAGCAGACCAGCTTGACCTCTCACTCCCTATGCTCGATGTCTTGAAATCAGACAGTGATATGAAAAGTGAATCAGGACTTGATGTGAGAAACTATGCATGTCTGGACGGAATTCCTGAGCAAAGGCCCTTATCGCAGGCATGGTAGGAGCAAAGCCTGAGCAGGCTATAGTATATGGAAACTCAAGTCTCAATATCATGTATGATCAGGTTGCACGTGCATTTATCTTTGGTCTTTGCGGCAATACACCATGGTGCAAGCTTGACAAGGTGAAGTTCCTCTGTCCTGTACCGGGCTATGACAGGCACTTTGCAATCACAGAGGAGTTTGGAGTTGAGATGATAAACATTCCTATGACTGAGGATGGTCCTGACATGGATATGGTTGAGAAATATGTCAATAACGATGCCTCTGTAAAGGGAATCTGGTGTGTTCCAAAATACTCTAACCCACAGGGTGTTGTATACTCTGATGAGACAGTTGAGCGCTTTGCAAAGCTTAAGCCTGCAGCAGATGATTTTAGAATCTTCTGGGACAATGCATACACAGTTCATCATCTCTATGATGATAAGCAGGCAGAGATTCCAAATATCCTTGAGCTTTGCGAGAAAGAGGGAAACCCTGATATGGTATTTGAGTTCTGCTCAACAAGTAAGGTGACATTCCCCGGTGCAGGCGTGGCAGGTATATGCACATCTGAGAAAAACCGTGAGGATATCAAGAAGCGCCTTACTATACAGACAATTGGACACGACAAGATTAATCAGCTTCGTCATGCGAGATTCTTTAAGGATGTAGATGGTATCAAGGCTCATATGGCAAAGCATGCAGCTCTTATCAGACCTAAATTCGAGCTGGTTGAGAATATCCTCACAGATGAAATTGCTTCAAGAGGCATCGGAACATGGGTTAAGCCGCTCGGTGGATACTTCTTCGGATTTGAGGCTCTTTCAGGCTGTGCAAAGGAAATCGTTGCAAAGTGCAAGGAAGCTGGTGTCACAATGACAGGTGCAGGCTCTCCTTTCCCTTACAAGAAGGATCCGGATGACAGCGTGATAAGAATTGCTCCGACATATCCATCACTTGATGAGCTGAAAAAGGCTGCAGAGGTGTTTGTTGTTGTCACACGTCTTGTCAGCGTAAATAAGCTGCTCGAGGCATAAAATCACTGTTATGTCTTAACGGGCAGACGTGCAATTCACTGTTATGTCTTAACGGATAGATATGCAATTCTCTGTTATGTCCTAACTGGTAGACTTATAATTGGCATATTTATCTAAAATAAGTATGTGATATATGTATAAAAACTAAATGAATATTTGTGCACATTTTTTCGGGATTTGGTATTTACAAATCCCGATTTTTGTGTAAGATATAAATATCTTTTTAAATTGTGTCTTGCATATGTTCTATGCAGGTTTCTTTTTGTGGCATTTCGGCCACTATTTTTTCCCTTGATTTTTAGTTTCATATATTTGATTTTTGATTTTATTTAACACTATTATTTTATTATTTAATACTATTATTTTAGACTTAGATGAAGAAAGGATTTAAATATTATGAAGGAAATTTTTCAGGAATATGGCGGAATACTCATAACAGTTGTAGCAATTTTATCAATCATCCTCGTTGTAACAGCGGTTATAGGCTCTGATGCAACAGGCATAGTAGGAAAGACATTTAGTGATCTGATTACAAACTTTTCAAATCATGCCAATATGAGTGTCAAATAAGAGGTGGTACATGGAGCTTGGAAAAGAATATTTTGGACCGCTTTGGAGCTTTGTAGCCAGCAACGAGATAACGGATATAGATTATAACGGCAAAGAAATATGGCTTACAAATATATTCAATGAGCGTTTCAGGGCCAATCAGCAGTTTGTCACACAGTATATGACACCTGCTTTTGTGGAGCAGTTTACACAGCGCATCGCCAATGTTGTAAGCAGACAGTTCAATAAGAGAAATCCGGAGCTTGAGGCCGAGACGAGCGAGCTTCGTGTGACGATACTGCATGAATCGGTTGCGAAGTCGGGCAGGAGCATCAGCATACGAAAGACACCGCCGCTTATCAGACTGACAGCAGAATCTGCAATTGCTGAGAAATTCTGCTCGGAGGAGCTTTTAGCTGTACTGATAAACTGCGTAAAGACCAAGATGAATATCACCTTTTGCGGGATGCCGGGCATCGGAAAGACGGAGTGCGTGAAGTTTTTTTCACAGTTTATACCGGCGAATGAGCGCGTGATTACAATTGAGGATACTCTTGAGATACGTTATGCCGAGACAAATCCGGGCAAGGACTGTATAGAGATGAAGGTGAGTGAGGATGTGTTTGGCTACTCGGAGGCTATCAAGTCATGTCTTAGAATGAATCCAAAGTGGATTATGCTCTCAGAGGCACGCTCAAAGGAGGTAAAATATCTGCTGCAGAGCTGGAGCACCGGTGTGCGTGGCATGACGACACTACACACGGATGATGTGCGCAATATACCGGACAGAATACTCAATATGCTAAGAGAGCCGTGTGGATGCAGAGCGTATGGAGAATGACATATATCAGGCACTTGATGTGGGAATTTTGATCCGCAAGAGAAGAAATGAAGACGGGGTGGTGTACAGGTACATAGACCAGGTGTGCTTTTTCTACAGGGAAAACTATACCAATCATGTGTTTATGCTTGTATCAGACGGACAGATAGTGACTCACGATATACCAAAGGTCATACTTCGCAGATTTAAAAGAGAGGGTGTGAATGAGCCGTTTTGGCGAGTCCTTTGTCAATGAGATACGGATGAATGAGGCCATGATGAGTGAGGAGAGGGAGGCTTAGGAATGACGTATATATTGATTTTATTTCTGACATATGTGCTGCATCTTCTGCTCAAGCTAAACTGTATGTACAGCTGTGGTACTTGTTTTTCTTCTTGTTATGCAGCATTTTCACCGAATCAAAGGCCAAAGATTTCAGGAAGCGCGAAAGCGCTTTCTGGATGTATCGCTGTATATTGACACCCTGCTGTATTCGTTTTTGAAGGAGCAGAAGATAATCCGTGCATTTGAGGATGTAAAGAGCACACTGGCAGATGGTCATATGAAGGAGACTGTGAGCAGGGCTATTGATCATATGATGCTCACGTTTGATGAGACAGAGGTGTTTGTGGATGCTATGAGGATTATTGAAGATGAGTACAAGTGCAACCGAATAGTAAATGCACACGAGTTTATGGCACATGCTGAGTACTATGGCGGTGATATTAAAGAATCAGCAGGATACTGCTTAAGGATAAGAGTGCATGGGAGCGCAGGATACTGCGCAATATAGAGGACAGACAGAGGATGTTTCATCAGATTATCCTGTCAGTTGTGACCTCTGTTATCATTAGTGGAATCATACTTTATCTGCCGGTTTTGAGCATGGATATCAGCAGCAATATCATTGTGCAGATACTGTCTGCAGCTCTTATAGTGTTTGATGATTTAATCATACTCTGGGGACAGAAATTTCTTGAAGTGGATTATCTTGGAATTGATCTGCTGCCGGAGGATGATAAGCATGCCAAAAAGCTCGAGGAATACAAGACATACAATCCGGCAAAGGAGCTTCGTGCGTCAATTCTTATGGCAGTTATACCGGCGTTAGCCAGTGCATTTTTACTGTATACTGACAGACAATGGCCGGCTGTGGCAGCTATGGGAGCAGCTCTTATATGTCTGAATCAGCACCGTATAGGTCACAGGCTTATGAAGAAAAATCTGATAGCGGATGTAAAGAGTGCATTTCCCAAGTGGCTGATGGACCTCGCCCTATTGATTCAGAGTGAAAATGTGCAGGTAGCCATACAGAAGTCGAGAGAGCATATACCGGTGATACTTAAGGAAGAGGTAAATACGCTTGTGGAGAGACTGGACGTGGAGCCGGAGAGTTCTGACCCGTATCACAGATTTCTTGACTGTTTGAACCTGCCGGAGATAAACGCAGCCATGGGCATGCTGTATGCTGTTTCGATTGGAAATAGTGGCAATTGCGGAAGTCAGATTGATGAGCTGATTACGAAGAATCTGGAGATGCTTGATGCAGCAGACACCGCGAGGCTTAAGGATAAGACCGCCGGCATGTATCTTTTGTTTTTGGCTCCTGTTATCACAGCATCATTTAAGATGATAGTTGATATGGCTATTTTCCTTATAAGCTTTTTATCATACAAGGTAGTGTAGGGGGTGTGTTGTGAGTCAGATAATGAAGACCTTTTTAGGGGTGTTTTTGATTATGTTTATGGTGGTTACATCATCAGGTGTGCTGTCGGGATTTATGACTGTCGTTGAGGCACAGAACCTACATGCGCAGATCATCAATGAGCTTGAGGACAGTGATTATGACAGCTCGGTTGCGCAGACCTGCTTTGAAAATGCATCAAAAGCCGGAGATACACTGGAGCTTAAACTGTATATGACAGACAATTCAATAAGGACAGTCACAGACGCATCACAAATCGCTTCGTCAGATGAGATAGAAAAGGCAAGAGTGAGCTTAAGTTCACTTACGCGGTAGCATTTTTCGGAATAGAGCAGGAGCATGTGCTGAGCGGATATGCGTTGTAGTACTTTTCTTGTGGATATGGCTGTATAAGAGGAGGAAAACAGATGGAGCTTTTAATAGAAGAATTGGGAGGAAGCGTTATTATGCTTCTTTTAGGCAGTGGAGTAATCGGTGTGCTCGTGTATGTGTCTACTCTGCTGTGATAGTAACTGAATTGATTAAAAAGTATGTAAAGGTAAGAGAAAATGAAAGAAGTATTCAGACAGTATGGAGGCGTGCTGATTGCAGCGGCCGCCACAAGTGCATTTCTCGTGTTGATGGGAAATATTGTGCTGGCTCAGGGAGGCATGCTTGCGCAGCTTATAAATATATGGGGTAACAGTGCGATTTAAATAATCGGGAGACTATAGATGAAGGAGATAATGCAGACATATGGAGCCATGATAGTGGCGGTGGTTGTGGGAATTGCGCTGCTGTCGGGATTTGGGGCTTTAAAGAACAAAATGAGTGTGGCATTTGCGCCACAGGATATATTGAGCAGCGATAGCGCAAACGACAGCTATGACAGCATGAAAAATATACCGGTTCCGGGTATTGAGCTAAAGGAGAAAATGCGTCAGAATGCCGTAAGCTACAGTGTATATGACCTGCTTGATGTTACAGCGCATGAGGATAATCTGGATAAGCTTGAAGTTTATGCCCTGTATGATTCGGGCAGAAATGACTGTACAGGCAGCATATCAGCCGATGGCTCGTCACTTAGCTTTCCGGATTATGGTGTGTATGATATGCATGGTCAGGATAACCTAGCAAAAACGGTACAAGATCATGTGAGGATAAGTATTCCAATTAATAGAAAGGTAGCGGATATATAAAATGAAAAATGAAAAACAACACAGACTTTTATTCATTATACCGGCAGTGATAATAGCAATAATTCTTATCATATGTATAGCAGCGGCAGTAAGCTCAAAATCAGGAGAAAAGGGGAAGAAAAAGGATTCCCGGTCTGTCAGTGTGACAGAAAATACGCAGGATATTGTAGCTGAAAGCGAGACGCTTGAGCTTGTGAAAAAGGATGCATTGAAGGAAACAAATGTAGTTGATAAAGATAATAAACAAAATAACGGTACGCAATCAGATACCAATGATAATTCCGCACCGGCAGCCGGTAATTCAGATAATGCAAATACAGCGTCAGATAAAGCTTCTGACAAATCATCAGAAGACAAAACAGCAGCAGATAAAAAGACATCGACAGGCAGCAATAACACACAACAACCTGCAGGTAACGATTCAAAAACGGCAGCATCAAATCAGACAGTTGCACCTGAGCCGGCTCAAAGTGAGCCCGCGCAGCCGGAAGCGCCAAAAAATGAGTATGTTGCACCGGGATGGATATTTTATGGCAGTAAGGCTGGAAATGGCATGAGTGGGGAGCAGAAGGCGTATATTGATTCGTTGGTGAAACAGTGGACAGATGGAAGTATATCTGATTCATATTTAGCGGAACAGATTGCACGTAAGATGAAAGAAGAGTGGGGATTATCATTGAATTCAGTAGGAATTTCTGGTGATGACAGATGTATTTATCCGTCAAAAAATGAGATACCTAATTATAATGAGGCTCTAGCTGAGTCATATGGATTTTATAATTTTACAGGCCTGTATACTAAAGGAGAATATGATGAATACGGATATCTGATATGCTATATGTGGGGAGTTGGTATTTTTTAGTTATGAAAGAATTTTTAAAGAAGTTAATAGTAGGAGTATTGCTAATTATATGTATAGGGTTAAATTTTGAGAAAAGTAATCTTATTGCAGATGAATGGAGTGAGCCGGTTAAGTTTTATAATAGTTACGGAAACAGTGCAGTTTTAAGGCTACAAACATATATGAGGGTGATATTTATTTTTGTTCAGCAGGAAATACATCTACTTCAGGAACAAAATATAGGACAATAGGCTACAAAATGAGTGTAAAAATAGTAGTGGGAATGTTATTCAGACCATTTATTATCAAATGGGTGGAAGCTACATGACACTTAAATGTCAAGCAAAGTCAGGTGGGAAGGAATATATGATGTACAAAATTCCTTTGAGATATGTTAAAAACAGAATGAATCAAGAATCCCTTAATGCCCTTAGCTCCGGCTCATGCACCATCATCCTCGATGCCTGCATGGTGCTTCGAGTAAATGGCAAGAACAAGGGTGGCATGAATGATAATGGTCTTTCCTGGGGAAAGGTTTATACTACATATGCAGGTATATCCAAAGCGGCAAACTGGACGGACAGCGCACTCTCAGCATTGTATTCGTATTATGGCAAGACGGTGAGAGGACTGTTTCATACAATTGATGTCAGGAAGTCTACAGGCATAAGCAGTGTATCAGGGGGAGGTACATACTGCTATGGTACATATGTGACAATCAGTGCAAGCAGTTCTGCCGGATATGATTTCACGAATTGGAACAATGATTCGTCAATGAGCTTATCATCATATGGTTTTTATGTGAATTCGGGTGGTACTTATACGGCATACGCAAAGGCAGGTACTATAGCTGTGACATTCTGGCGGAATACGAGTGCGTCTGATTCAGAAAAGACCTCAAAGAGCTACACATATGGAGGCATCAATCAGGCTTTTCCGGCTGTGGGCTGGCAGATGGCCGGGTATCATATGAATGGCTGGGGAAATAATTCGTATGATACGACTGTCGGATATCCGTTATTGTGTGGTGTGGCAAACAGCTGGATTGAGTCAAACAGACCGTCGAAAAATATATACGCAGTATGGCAGGAAAACGAGTATACCATAGAATATGATACCGGTGTATCTGCCACTGTGAAGTATAGTGATACGGTGACATTGCCAAGCCAGCATATGTGTATAGGCTGGATTTTAGGAGAAGAGTATCCTGATATAAAATATACGCCGGGAGAGAGTATACAGGTAGCTGATTTATGCAGGATACTGGGGATAGAGTATACAGATAAGGCGGTAATACGTATGTATGCACTTTGGAGCATGAGCTACCATAGAGGCGGATGATATGTTCTTTTCGATAAAGCAGGCAAGGAATGGCGTATAACAGAGCAGTTGATAGGAAGCCTTATATCTGCAACGGATGTGGAGGATGGTGATATTGCGTTTGGCGATAACGAGATAAATTATCTGAAAGTGAAAAATTTTGATGGCCGTAAAATAGAAAGTGCACGTGACAAGGATATCATAGAGATAGTGCTTGAGGCAAAGGACAGCTATGGAAATATCACGCAAAAGACTATATCCATCACATTTACAGATACTCAGGTCAAGGAGAGAACCAAAGCCTTTGGAAAGATTAGATTCATAAGCGAAAAGTATTATGGCAAAAATAAAGCAGGAGGCCTCATGGAGAACTCCCGCTGGTTAAACGATCCTGAGTTTAATTCTCTTCTTCGGGAGGCTTTGGCAATTTGATATAGACCTTTCCGATTCGGCTTTTATCAACAGCTCTATGATGGCACAAGGAATCATG
>ENA-OQEB01000462-OQEB01000462.1-human-gut-metagenome-genome-assembly--contig:-NODE-462-length-16966-cov-2.175545_pt1 | contig 16966 bp, 12 predicted proteins | sample MGYA00242787_ERZ504619 | MGnify/ENA primary metagenome ERZ504619 (study PRJEB26092, sample SAMD00036317) | human gut metagenome | host: Homo sapiens | study: EMG produced TPA metagenomics assembly of... | reverse complement strand
CTTTGGGAAAGGCGACGTTCGGAATCTTGGCCGCGGGTGCGGTGGTCGGGTGCTGTATGGAGCTCAGCTGCGTCGCATCGAGATCGACGCCGGTCTTGGTCGGGCCGTTGTTCGTGGTGTTGTCGCCGGTGTCACTGACGGGCGAGACGGCCTCGCCGTTCGTCTTGTTCTGCACCGGGGACTGCGCCGACTTGTTCTGTACACTCTTGGCTTGTGACGGCTTGGCTTGTGCCGACTTTTTGCCTCGGATTGCCTTGCCGGCAGCAGCAGCACCTCCGCGGCGCTTCGGCAACGTAGGAATGGCCACGGTCGGTGCCCCCTTCGACTTGTCGGCCTCACCAACCGCGGCACCGCCCTTGGCATGCGGTGTCTCGGAAATCACGGTGCCGTCGGACAACACCGTCTCATCGGAGACCTCAGTCCCATCGCCGCTCGCTGATGAGACGGACTGCGCTACTGTGCTCTTTTCCGCGTTGCCTTCCGCGGTGTCGTTTTTCTCGGCTGCGTTTTCCCCGGCACTGTTTTTCACTGTGCTCGGTGCGGCTGCATTCGTCGTGGCCTCGGCGGACTGAGCCGTGTTGCCGGACGACAGGACGGTCTTGTCCGACAACACCGTCCTGTCGGACAGTTGCGTGGCGTCGTCGAGTTCGTTGCTCTCGCTCATCGTGATACTCCTTGATGTGTGTGGTGGACGGTGTTGTCGTATCGGTTGATGGATGGTTGATAAATCATGGTCGGTTTGAGGCCAGTGTGCTGATGGATGGCATGGAACCGAACGACCGGCGTCGGATGCGGCTCGGGTCTACGCCTTCCGTGACCGTTCCGGATCCCTCGGCCGGTTTGCGCATTCCTTGGACTTCCCTGATGTCGTCGGCGGTGTTCAGCGCGGAGTCGGCACCGGTCACGCTGATGTACCAATACAGCTTTTCCGTGTCGATCCTGAACGATGAGATATCGATGTACCCCTGCTTCGAAGCTGTGCTCCATGTGACGTTCCAATCACTTTCACCGGTCGGCTTGCCGCTGGTAGTGGAGAACGCGACAAGGACCGTTGCCGGCTGGCCGTAGAGGTTCACGCTGCCGCCGGACACCGTGATGCGGTTACGGTCTGTCGTGCTCCACGCCAGCGTAGGCGGTTCGATCTTCGCTGGGGTCTTGTATACAAGGCCCTTACCGTCAAATATGATGGCTTCGCTGGAGTGCCCCTTGAACGACTGCGTAGCTGATACAGTGCCGCAGGTTTCCCACGTTGATGCGGTAAGTTGCGGCGGCTGAATCGCCGTTGCCCCTGTACTCCTGACCGTTGGCGAAAATGGAGAGTCCGTCATGCTCGCCATTACCGCCAACTGACACGGAGCACTCGTCACCTTTGAGCGTCACCTGCAGGTTTTTCGGAGGCTGTATCTTGTACTGCGGCGTCACCTTGTTCGAGTCAGCCGAAGCTGGTTTGGCGCCGCTTTGCTGCGGGTTCACGGTCGCTTGACACTGAGCTCCTCATACCACTGATCGCGGCTGATCGTATCGGTGAAGGTGTGGGTGCCGCAGGGGGACGACATGGAGATTGCGCCGCTCAGTTCCACGCTGGAACATCCCGCGTTGTGCATGTTGCCGAGCGTCAACGTGGCCTTCAATGTATTGCCCTTTATTACCGATAGGCTGACCGTCGGCGCGTCCGGGTCGCCCCAGGGCGTCGCCGCGTTGCTGGCGGCACTGGGCTGGCCTTCGCCGGCACGGTTCTTTCCTTTGACGGTGGCGGTGTATGAGGTGCCATCGCCGGTGGCGCTGTTGTCGATTGGGAACACTAGGGAATTGCCGGAGGTCTCCTTGGTGACGGAACCGCCGCCCGAACCGGTCAGCGTCACCGTGTAGCTGTCCGGCTTCGTACCGACATAATCCGGAACATCCCACTTGACCGTCACACGCTGGTAGCCGGCCTCGGTGGTGACCTTCTTCGGTGGATCGGGCACCTTGTCGGGCATGGCTTTGACCGAGGTAGACGGCTTCGACCAGCCGACCTCGTTCTTCGCCTTGACGGTGAACGAGTATTCCTTGCCGTTGGTCAGCCCGGTGATCTGGCAGGTGGTGACCGCGCCGCACGACTTGCTGCCGCCGTCCCAATCGACCTCGTAGTCGGTGATCGGGCTGCCGTTGGCCGCGCCTGCGGTCCACGAGAGGTTCACCGAACCGTCAGCCGGCTGCCCGGAGACAGGGGAGAGCAGCGGCGCGCCGGGCTTGTCCACCACGGAGACGGTGATGGTGACGGTCACCTGTCGGTCGCGCGAACGGGTGCCGTCCTGCACGGTGACGAGCACGGTGTTCGAGGATGCGCCGATATCGGTTCCGGCGGTGATGCTGATGTTGCCGTTCGAAGAGCAGTTCACGGTCAGCTTCGCCGAATCGTCGGACTTGCAGCTGACGGCGGTCAGCGACGAATCCGGGAACGGATTGTAGGCGTCGGAGAACAGGTCCACCCGTTCGGTCGAACCGGCCTTGAGCTTCACCGTCTTCGCGCCGACACGGGCAAGCGGGCGGTTCGACTGCACCACGCGGGCGGTCATGCCGGCCTTGACCGTGCCGCCCGAATAGATGATGGTCACGGGGATGCTGGCCAGCATCCCACGGTAGCGTCCTTGGGGGCGCGTGACGGTCAACTGGCCGGAGGCGCTGACGCGCGCGGTGATGCCGCCCGATTCGCTGCCGCCGGAATATGTGTACTGCTTCTCATCTTCGTATGTGCCGGCGGGGGAGTGGGTCAGCGCGGTCAGGTCGATGATCTTCGCATCCTCACCTGCCACCACGTCGATCGTGGACGACGAGAAGGTCGGCGGTGGCACTTCGCGGCCGATGACCGTGATCGGCAGGGTCAGCACTGCGGAGTTGATGATCTGCGTCTTGTCGTTGCCCTTGCCGTCCGCCGCGGTGAACGTGATCGAGGCGGGACCGCCGTAATCCTTCGGCGCGGTGAATTTCAGCGTCGTGTCGTTCACGTAGAGGTCGCCGCCATCCGATTTGGTGGCGCTGACCGATTCGGGGGACTGCACGTAAGCGGTCTTGCCGGCGCCCACACGCACATAGTCGGCGATGTTGATGGTGATGGTCTCGCGCGAGTTCACCTTCAGCGGCGGCGCCTTCGGACGCAGCGTCGGCGGGAACACGCCGTATGCGGGCACTTGGATGAACGCGGTGGAGGTGATGCCGTACGTCGTGTTCGTTACCGTGTACGGCACCGAACGGGCCTCGTCGGTCAGATCCACGGAGATGACGGTCGACTTCTCGCCGCCCTTGACCTTCGCGTGGTCGGTGGCGGACGGGTCGACGCCGACCTTCAGTTCGTTCGCGGTGCCGGACGGGTTGGCGATCCACTGCGAGACATCGACCTCGACGGTCCGCTTGTCGATGGTCGCGGCGGACGGTACGCGGTAGTCATAGGCGGTGGGCGGCTCGATGGTCGCATTCGGGTCGACGTTGACCGTCAACGTCGCGGTGTCGCTCAGGCCGGCCTTATCGGCGACCGTGTGCATGATGTAGAACGTTCCCGCCTGGTCGGGCGTGGTGAACGAGATCATGTTGTCCTTCACGCTCGCCCCGGAGATACCCTGTGACTCCAGTTTCCTCGAAACGGTCAGATCGGTGTTGTCCCCGGAAATGTCGTTGAGCGCCACCGGCACCGTGGCCGCCGTGTGCGGGCGCAGCGTGATCTCGTCGTCCCGCGCGTACACGCCGGAGTCGGACGCGCCCTGGAACACGCCCACCCTGACCTGTGCCTGTGCGCGCTGGCCGGTCCAATCCTCCACCGCGTAGGAGAACGTGTCGGTGCCGACGAGCCTCGTACGCCTCGTAGATCATGTAGTTCGCGCCGACCTCGGTGATGCGTCCCAGTTGCGGGGCCTTGTTGCCCAGGCCGGAGCAGCTGTCGTCGTCGCCGTCCACGTCGATGCCGGTCAGTGTGATCGGTATGCGCACTTTCTGACCCGCGGCCACCTGCGCCTCGACGTCCTGCGGAGTGGGGGCGGCCTTGTTCTTGGCGTCCTTCTGATGCACGGTGATGGTGATTGTGCCGGAGGCCGAGTTGCGAGATTGTCCTTGACGGTGTAGGTCACCGGGAACACGCCCGTCTGTTTGGAAGCCTGATAACGCACGGTGTCGCCGGAAACGAACACCAGTCCCTTGAACGTGTCCTTGTCGTACTGCAGCTTCTGCTGCAGCGTCACCGTGGTGCCGTCGGAATGCGAGACATGGTCGAGCACGTTCACCGACACGATGCCGTCGGTGCGCACCTGCGTGTTGACGTTCGACGCCTTGGGCGCGGAGTTGCCGGCGGTCAGTGCCGGCGGCTGCAGCACTATCGTGCCGGTGGATGAGCCGGCCGCGTTGGCGACGGTGTACGTGATCTCCACGGGCTTGGTCGGCACCTGCCGTGCGGTCAGATACACGCGCTTGTGGCTCACCAGCCGGTCTTGATGCCCAGCGACGGGTCGGCATCGACCGACGTGACCGACAGCACGCCACCCATCGGATCCACGTCGTTGGCGAGCGGTTCGACGATGGCGGTGTTGTTCGAACCGAGCAGCGCCACATCGTTGGCCGCGACTGGCTTGGCGGATTTGCCCGCGGCCGGCTGCACCTCAAGACGTGCGAGGCCGGTGGACGGGATGGAGCCTTGGGTGACGGTGTAAGGCACGTAATACGTGCCCGTGGCGGTGGCCTTGAATGTGAAGGACAGGTCCGCCGCGTTCATGGTCGCGCTGGTTTTCGCGGGCGGTTCCACGGTGGACAGCTGCGCGGGCTGCGCCGATGTGCCATGCACGTACGGCTTGAGGTTGACCGTGGTCTCGGTGTTCGGTGTGGTCTGCTTGACCACGGCGTCGATGGTCGCCGGCAGCGTGTTTGCCGGGCGGATGGAGAAGTACACGAGTCCGGTGCCGGTGTTCTGCCCGTCGGAGACGGTGACCTGCACGCCCACTCGCCCCGAGGTGGCGGAACCGGTGTTGAACACGAGCTGCCCGTCTGCGCGGGTGGAGACGACGACCTGGTCGCTGTTCTGCGGGACCGCCGACACCAATGTCATCGGATCGCCGTCGGGATCTTGGAACTGCCGAGTGCGTTCGTCGTGTACGTGGCACCCTGCTCCACGTCGTATTCGGGCGGCGTGTCGGCCTGCTTGGGAGCGTGATTGGCGGACGAGCCGGTCAGCGTGACCGTCACCTTGGCCGTCGAGGTCTGGCCGCGCCCGTCGCTGATGTCATAGGTGAACGTCACCGTGCCTGCCGAGCGCCGAGGCATCCAGCTGCAGGTACCGGCCGTCGTACACCGGCGATACGGTCATATCGCCGCCCGCCGGGGCTCCGACTTTGGTGATCTGCAGCACGGAGCAGTCTGTCTGCTCGTCGTTGCGCAGCACGTCGAGGATCTGTTGTCCGCCCGCGCGGCGCCGATCTCGTCGTCCTGCGCCTTGATCTGCCCGGATTGCGCGGAACAGGTCTTGTTGAAGTTGCGCTGGTTGTTGGCGGACTGGTCGTTCTGCTTCTGCTGGGCGGTCTGCTCGGTCTGGATGGTGTTCCACTGTATCTTGATGACCTTGGTGGAGTCCGAAGGGTTCCACACGTTGCCGTCGACCACGTCGTTGAGTACGGTCAGGCGGTGGTTGGTGCGGAACACCAAATCCGACGTGGCGCTGACCGATTGCAGCGAGCCGAATTCCGGGTTGCTGACGTTCGGCGAGCATACACGCACGTAATTGTTCGCGCTTTGCGCCCACGCGGCCGACACGCAGCCGTCGGTGGAGACCGGTTTGGCTGCGTCTCCGGCACCGCCGGAGACGAGCGTGTTGACTTTCTTCTCTCCCTTGCCCAGTTCGACCAGGTACAGGCCGTTCTTGCCGGCGGCCGCGACCCAGGACTCCTGACGGCCGTCCGTGTCGGGGTACTGCAGCGTCAACGGGCTGTTGGCGCCGGTGTCGGCGCTGCCCTTGTGCCAGTACAGTCTGCCCTCGGATGTGACGACCGCGGTGCCGTCCACCACGGTGAAATCGTCGGCGGATACGGTCTTCCCTTCGGTGAGGGAGCCACCCTGCACGGCCTTGTCTGTCGGATCCTGCATCGTGAGCACGGTACCGTCGGAGGGCCGGTATCCGTACACGGTGCCGTCATGGGTGACCGCGATCTTGCCTCCGGTGCCCAGCCGCATGGACGGGTCGCTGGTGGCGGGGTTGACGGAGTCGAGGTCGGAGCTGCGGCCGACCCACACGTTGCCGTTTTTCGTGTTCAGGAAGGCGATGGTGCCGCCGCCGGTCACCGCGGTCGTGTCTCCCTTGGTCTCCGTCCTGCCGGTGGTACCCAGCGTGGCGGAGGAGATGCCGGTGGCCTTCGCGCCTTCGGTGAGCACCGTGTCGCTGTCGTGCTGGACGATGTCGAAACGGGCTGCAGACGAGGCCACCGCCGAATCCGGTTCCTTGAGCTTGACGTTGAAGCGGGCCGCCTTGCGGTTCTTGAGCGAGGTGACCCAAACGGTGCCGTCGTCGAGATGCACGTGTTGGCGGGTGATGGAGCTCACCCAGATGGCGCCGGCGATGATGCCGATCAGCATGACGAGCGCGATGACGGGCATCGCCCAACGGTGCGCGTCAGGCGAGACCAGGCGGCGCATGGAGGAGCGGAACGCCCGCTCGCGTTGGCGCTGGTTAGGCTGCTTGCTCATGGCATCCTCTTCTCTCTCGTTTGCTCGCTTCTCGTGCGATGCCGTGCCGCATGGTGCAGTCCTTCATATAGTGCGTTCCTATTGCCTCACCGCGCATGCGATGGCCGGATTCTGGGACATCTGCTTGTCGCTGCGCACGATCTTCACTTCGATGCAGGTTTGTTTGTCGGTCACGTCATGCAGCTCGACTTTGCGGTCGGCCACGATGTTGGTGCTGGTACTGGGGACGGAAGTGGCAGAATTGCCCTGTACCGGCGACCATGCGTACATGTCGCCGTCCTTGGGCTGCGGGTTCGTCCAGGTGAACGTGACGGTGGTGCCGTCGTAGGTTCCGTTCAGGTTTTCGGGCGTCGGCACCACTTCGGCTCCCGTGATGTCGGCGGGATTGCCGTCCGTTCCGTTGGAGTCGCCGGTGGCGCCCGGCGTGGAGACCGATGTGCGGTTGCGCGTCGCGGCGTCATCCATGTGCGGCATTACGACGAAGACGAACGTCAGGACGACCGCCGTCAGCGCAGCCACGACCACGGCCGTGATGGCCAGCGGCTTCTTCCACGCACCGGTGGGAGCGTCCATTCGTGTCACGTTCGCGGGGCCGGGCGCGACGCGGCGCTTGCCGGTCATGCTGCTGGGATATTCGGGGACGCCTTCCACGGTGACGGGCGTGGCATGGCCGTAGTAGGCCTGTTGCACCTGCTGCATCGCGCGGGCGAATTCCAGCGCCGTGCCGTAACGGTTGTCCGGGTTCTTGTCGAGCCCCTTGGCGAGTACACGTTCGACGTCCGCGGGCACATCAGGGCGGCCGATTGGCGGCAGGCGGCGACTGACGATGACCTGCGCGAGTTCCTGCTGCGTATGCGCCTGATAACCGTGCTCATACGGCGAACGGCCGGTCAGTGTGGCGTACAGGGTCGCCACCAAGGAGTAGATGTCGGCGGCTTCGGTGCCGCCGCTGCGTCCGGTCAGCACTTCCGGCGCGGCCCATGGCACGGAGAAACCGGTCTGGGTTCCCGCCTGATACACGTTCGTGGAGATGCCGAAATCGGCGAGCACCGGCAGTCCCTGCGGGGTGATGAGGATGTTCGCGGGCTTGATGTCGCGGTGCAGGATGCCTTTGCAGTGCGCGGTGAACAGGGCGCTGCAAAGTTTGATGCCCAGGTCGAGCATCTGGTCGGCGGTGAGTGGTCGCTTGCGGATCAGCTCCTTATAGGAGCCGCCGGGTGCGTATTCCAGCACGATGTAGCCAAGTCCGGTGCTGGTCACGCCGGCGTCGTGGATGGAAAGGATGTAGGGGTGCGCGGAAAGCTCCGCCATGTAGTTCGCCTCATTGCGGAATCGGACGGCTGCGCGGGGGTCGAGGGTGGCGCTGCTGACCTTGATGGCGACGTCGCGGCTGGGGACACGCTGATGGTACCGGTATACGCTGGCTGTGGCGCCGGTGCCGAGTGGCTGGATGAAATCATAGCCGGATATCCGCGGCGGTGTTGGCTGTGCCGGCATTTGGCTATCCCCCTTACGACATCTTCTTCTTCTTACTCTATTCCGAGGTGTTCCCACGCACAACCCTTGATGGGGAGCGCTGAGGAGTGCCCGCCGCAGGCAGGAGCTGCCGTGCGATGACGCAGTTAGTCCAGAATAAAACTGATATAAAAAAACGGAACATATGGTTCGGTTTTCGATTGTCGACATATGATGGAGGAACTGTCTGCCGGACGACGGGGCCGGCGACGGGAATGGAGGTGCCATGAAGGCGGTTGAAGCACTGCTTGAGGGGGAATCCGGCAAGGCGCTGCTGGTGTTGGTGCTCCTTGCGTGGGCAAGAGCACGCTGGCCCGTGATGCTTGATGGCCGGGCTGCGACGGTTCGGCGAATCCGGAGCGATGATGACGGTATCCGGGCGTCAGATCGCCGATGTGATAGGCGATCAGGTGATTCGCGAGCTGGGGGCGACCTCCCAGGCGCGACCGGTCACGACGCTGTCGGCCATCGCGTTCCGGCTGATCACCGTCATGCGTTCGAGGTCGGGCGAGCCGCTGCCGAGGTTGCTGAACGGCGCCGAGCAGGATGCGCTGCTGCGTTCGGTGTGCTCCGTCCATGTGCTCATGTGCGGGCGGGGGATCCATGCGGCACGTGCTCGTTGCTGCGCGAATACTTCGCCAGGGATGATTGGGACGGCGTGCTGGCCGATGCCGTGGCCGGGAACGACGGCGAGGGTGGTGATGCGGATTCCGGCGTAGGCGTCAATGCCGCCTTCGTCATGCAGCTGCGCGACATGTTGGCCCGCATGGATGAGCTGGGCGTCTCCGAGGATCGTGAAGGAACGGCCCTGTCGGCGTTGAGGCATTGGTCGCCGCGCGTCGAGCGTTTGCATGTGCAGTGGCGTCTCGCGTTCGCGTTGCGCCGCGAATACGAGACCGCGGTGAGTCGTATGTACCGGGCGAGTACCGGTTGGACTCGTCTCGTCTGCTGGTCGAGGGGGCCAAGGCGGTCGGGATGGTCGGCGATGACGATCTGCCGCGTTTGCTGGTCGTCGACGACTGTCAGGACCTCACCTTCGCCGGGTTCACGTTCCTGAAGGCGTTGCGCGGTGCGGGGACGCGGCTGCTGCTGGTCGGCAATCCGGACGAGGCCGTGCAGACCTTCCGTGGGTCATATCCGGAATACCTGTTCGACCAGATTCGTCGTCAGCTTGGCGCCGACATGGTTCGTCTGCCGGCTGGCGGTGCCGGAAATGGCCGAGTTGAGGAGCGTGCGGTGGACCACGTCGACGGTCATACGTATCGCGATCTGGTCGCATCCCGTATCTCCCTGTCCATCCGATCCACGCAGGACGAGACGGTTCCTCTGCCGCAGAGGCCGGGCAAATTGCCGCAGCTGCCGGCGAGCCTGCCGATTGTCGCATTGCCCCAGGCCGATCCGCTGCCGGGCGATGGCAGTCTGAAAACCGCGCTGTACCGCTCGGCCGACGAAGAGACGGAAGACGTCGTATGGCGCATCAAGCAAGCCCACATCCTTGAAGGACGCAACTGGAACGACATGGCTGTCATCGCGCACGACAACGCCACCGTGCGCACGATCGGCGAACGGCTGCGTCATGACGGCGTGCCTGTACGGTATTCATCGGTCACACGACCGTTGAAGGACGAGCCGTTCGTGCAGGGATTGTTCGCGCTGCTCGAATTGGCGATGCTCAGGAACCAGACAGTGCCCGCGCTGGGCATGAATCTGCAGCAGACCGCACTGTATGTGCGCTCTCGGGTTGCCGCGGTGATGGGATGCCCGCTGGTCAGCGTCGGCGGCGGACGGGATCATGAGGGATACCCGGCCAGGCTGGAGCCGGTGGACGCCGCCATGAACGCGTTGGCATCACTCGGCAAGATCGTCACGTGCGAGGACATATGCAAGGGGGATGCGTCCGACGATGTGCCTGGCGGTGCCGCCGACGATGCGGGGAAGACCGGGGACGCTGGAATTGCTGGTGACACCGCTCGAATGCATGCCTTGGGCAGGCTCATGCACGGATGGGAGCAATGGCGCGAATGGGCCGTCTCCAGGCGCGATCGGAAGACCATCACCGACGACACGATCATCGATGTCAAAGCACCGCAAGGCGACGAACTACAGTTCGGCGTCGATGCCATGTACCTGTTGCTGGAATTCGCGGATGACGCGCATGCGATGCGTGGCGGTGTCGCCGGTCTAGGCGGTACAGGCGACGTTGTCGACGATGCCGGTTCCGCTGTCGGGGCAGGCACGAAGGCGCGTCCGGTATAACCGCCGATGACGTGCTCGCCGCCGTTCAGGAGGTGTGCGGGCGGGGAGACCCGCATTCCCGCGTGTTTGCCCACCTGTGGAATCTGGTGGGGACGGTGGCCCAAGGCCTGAGACAACTGCCGGCGAAGGAACACAGTATGCGTTGTCCGTGGCTTGGAACGCGTGCGACGTCGCCTCCCGTTGGCAGCGCGAGGCCCTGAACAACACGGATGCCGGACGTGCCGCCAACGACCGTCTGGATACAGCCATGCGGCTGTTCGACTATGCATCCGGCTCGGCCGCAAGCCGGGATCTGCCCGAATTCTTCGCGCAGGTGAGGGCGATGCGCATCGAAGCGGATTCCCTGGCCAAAGTGGCCCCCATCGACGAGGCCGTGACGCTGACCACGCCGGCGGGCTCCTCGGGGAGACACTGGCCGTTGGTGTGGATTCCGGCCATCCAGCAAGGCATATGGCCGAACCTGGCAGCCCGAAACACGATGTTCGGTGGTGAGGATCTGGCTGATGTCATGCTGTATGGAGGGCTGTCCGATGATTCCGGAGAGCATGGCGACAACAAACTGGAATCCGTGCTGTATGCGGAGCAGAAAAGCCTGCTGGTCGCGCTGACCCGCGCATCGGAGCAGGTCACGGCAAGTGCGGTGTACAACGACGATCTGACCCCATCTGACTTCCTGTACGGATACATGCCGGAACGATTCAACCGCGAACGGCATGCGTCGGCCGAAGGGCGGGAATATACCCAGGTCGGTGAAGCCGGACGGCTCCAAGGTCTGGACGCCGATCCTCGCGGCCTGGTCGCCGCCGCCGCGTGGCGCTCGCCGTACACCCACGAGGTTCCCAAGGAATCTCAAGATGCCGTGGATGCGCTGCGACTGCTGGCAAGCAATGGTGTCGAAGCCGCTGACATCACGCGTTGGCCGTTCCTCGACGAGGTCGAGGATGCGTCTTCCGGCTCCCGCACGGTGGGATCGCGGGCGCGGCTCCGGAACCGGACAAGGCCGCGGAGGGAACAGGCCAATCATCGGTGCCGCGGATCGCAACATTGTCGCCATCCGCCGTGGACAGCATCTGGGGATGTCCCGTCTGTTGGATGATGGAAAACCGGTTCACTGGTCCGCGCGCCGCAGTGTGGCGACCTTGTTCGGCTCGCTGATCCACGCCGTCGCCGAAACCGCCAGCAACGAGGGCCTGGACGCGGCGGACTGGCGCGATGACCTGCCGATTCCGGAACGCGTCAGCACGGTACGGGACCGTATGATCGCCATCTATGAGGAGCTGCGCGACGATCCGACGGCCAACACCAACCCGGCCGATCAATACAACGCGACGCGCAAGGACAATACCGCGCATGACGTACTGGGCCACATCGCCAGCTACTTCGTCATGTCCAACACCGACGAATACCCGGTAAACAACGTCAAGAACTTCCAGATCGGTACATTGGAAAGCGCACAATGCGAGCGTTCGTTCATCGCGGTATTCGGCTTGGACGACATTCTTGCCGCCTATAACGCGATGGACGGCGTCGACCCGATCGGCCGCGATGAACTCGCCGCCATCATGGGATCGCTGGTTGGCGGGTGGCCCGAAGCATGAACGACCGGCTGACCGTGCGTCTGTCCGGGCGCATCGACCGTATGGAGACCAGAATCATGCCCGACGGGAAGCGTCACGTTCGCCTGATCGACTACAAGACCGGGAAGGTGCCTTCGACCAAGGCCATATTCAACGATCTTCAGCTGGTCTGCTACCAACTGGGACTCGCATTCCCGGAAAACGGGCCGCGCGGAGCCGAAGCGCTGCAAGTCATGCCGGACATCGCGCAAAGTGGTCTGTTCCATGTCGCACAGAAGGATGCACCCGCGACGTCCGGAACCAGCAACGCGCAGGAGGGAATGTACCAGCCGGCGCTGTTCGCCGATGGCAGTCTGAACACGTCATCGTTCATGCCGCGGAACCGCTACAAGACCCTCGATAAGCTTTCGGATGCTCCCGATTTGATTGAAGAGCCTCCGACCGGTGTAAGCGCAGCGGCATGGCGACAGTTCCTCGGCATGCGCGGCACGCAGGCCGTATGGTCGCTCTCCATGATCGCGAGAGTGTTCTACGCCGCCGCGGCGAGTCGGTCGACCCATATACAGGCAAGGCCGAAATCGGATCATCTCCAGTATTGCCGCATGAAAGCGGCATGTCCGGCATGCGCCGGCGAAATCAACACCGTCTTCGAAACGAGGCAGTCATGAACGCACCACGATTTACCGACAGCCCCGAGCAGGCAAAAGTCGTCAACGCGCCCACCGGCGATGACGTGCTCGTCGTGGCCGGAGCGGGCAGCGGCAAGACCTATACGATGACCCGCCGCATCATCAACCTCATCGCACAGGGCGTGCCGGCCGAGCGCATCCTCGGCCTCACATTCACGCGCAAGGCCGCGTCGGAACTGCTGTCGCGCGTGTCCGCCGCCGTGCTGGCGGACGGGGGAGACGAGCGCTTTGCGAACCGGGCGTTCCTCAAGCCGGAGGTGTCGACGTACGATGCGTTCTTCCAGACCATCGTGCGGCAATACGGCCTGCTTGTCGGCTTCGACCAGAACACGCAGCCGCTCAGCCAGGCCGGTGCCATACAGCTGGCGACCACCGTGGTCGGCCGTCACATGGACATCCTCTTCGAGCAGGATCTCGGGGCGTTCAAGACCGTGGTGAATGGTGTACTGGGGTTGTCGCATGCCATAGGCAACGCCATGATCGGTGGCAGCACAACAACGATGGACGAGGCCATCGGCCGTGTGCGGGCTTGGGACCAGGCATTCCTCGCGCAACTCGATATCGCCATTGGCGATACGCCGGTTCCTGACGAAGCGCCGAAGCCAAGGCTCCGACAAAAAACAAGAAGGACACGGAGGAGACCTTCGCGGCCAAACAGGAGGAATACCGGGCGCAACTTCGTGACATATGCGTGTACAAGTGTGCACAGCTGCGCGACGTGACCCGGCGTCGGGAGACGCTGCTGACGCTCGTCGAGGAATACGAGCGGGAAAAGCGGGTTCAGAACATGGCGGAATTCAGCGATTTCACCATTGCCGCCTACCAGCTCGTCGCGCGATTCCCCTCCATCGGGGAGCGGTACCGTCGCCGTTACACGCACGTGCTGCTTGACGAATACCAGGACACCTCCACCACGCAGGCGATGCTCCTCGCCACCCTGTTCCACCCCCAGTCGCTGATGCCGATGCAGATAGGTCTTCCTCCGCTGGCGGGAGGCGGCACGCAGCGCCGGAGGATGGTCCAAGGATGGCGTCGGGCTGTCGCGATCCGCGGTGAACGCGGTGGGCGACCCGTTCCAGTCGATTTATGCGTGGCGTGGTGCCAGTCCCGGAGCGTTCCGCATGTTCCAAAAGGACTTCGGCATGCCCGCCGACGCGAAACCATACCCGCTCAGCGTCACGCGACGCAACACCTGCATCGTGCTCAGAGCCGCCAACAACCTCACCGAGCCGCTGCGCATACCGCCACGGCGGGCCGGCAGCTCCCTGATGCGCGAAGTGGACGTCGCGAACCTGTCCGCGATGGACAACGCCGCGGAAGGTACGATCGGCGTGCTGGGATTTGCCACCTTCGGCCAGGAAGCCGATGCCGTGGCACGCTTCGCCAAACAGGCCATCGCACGGTACCGGAAGGACGCCGCCGCCACGGCCGTCTCCGATACCCCGCATGTGGCGGTGCTGTTCCGAGGCAAGACGCACATGGCGCAATTCGCCCAAGAACTCGAACGGGCGGGCCTGACGACGTTGGTCGTCGGCTACTCCGCGCTGCTGGAGAGGCCGGAGGTCCAGGATCTGATCGCATTGCTGCATGCGGCCGCCGACCACACCGATTCAGCGTCGTTGATGAGGCTGCTGGCTACGCCGCGATTCGGTTTGGGATCCGAATCGCTCACCCGCCTCGCCGGCATGGCCGAAGATCTCGACAGCCAATGCCGCTACCGTGCACTGGTCGAATCCGGCATCATAGGTTCAGGCTCCGATGGCGCTCGTGCCGATGATGGTCATGATGAGCAATAGTCTCCACGTCCATTGATTCCGGTCTCGTTTCGGAAGCGGATGGCGCTCCGACATCGCGACGTTCGCCGACCCGCAGGTGAAGGCCATCGTTAAGCAATACCGGGATCGAGTGCCGCATGCGGTGTTCCTCATCGACATGATGATGCGGGATGACCTGCCGTCGCTGCTGTCGCGTCGCGGCGGATTCGACGAGACGACATCACGCCGTATCATACAGGCGGGCGAAGTACTGCAGCGTGTGCATGCCGTGACTAATCACCCGCTGAAGGAAGTGATTGACGCCGCGGTGCGGGCCTTGAACCTCGACATCGACACAATCGTCGCCCAGGCGGTCAAAAACCCCTCCCAGCCGGTGAACCCCACGCAGGCGCGTTCGCCTCTGCAGTCGGTCGCCGCACTGGTCGACACCTATACGCAGGAAATCGTCGAAGGCGTGAATCCGACTTTGCGTGGATTCATGTCATGGGTTGACTCGCTTGGTCAGATAGAGGAGGGTACCGCGGCGGTGCCCGACACTCCTGCGGACGTGGTGCTGATGACCATCCATCAGGCCAAGGGATTGGAATGGGACGCCGTCGCCGTGGTGTCCATGCAATCAGGAGTGTTCCCCAGCAATCAGGGCGGTTTGCATGTCGAGCTGGACGCGGAGCATCCCGGCGGCGGTGCCGGCGAATCGTGGACTCCCCCGGAATACAAGGCGACGGTTCGTTCATGGGCGGACGACCCGGCCGCGGTACCTGCGCCCGTGCGCGTCGACGCCGGTATCCTGCCACGTTTCCCGCACGACGCGAATCCGGATGACGCCCCGGTCGAAACACTGCGTGCCCTGGACGATGTCGAAGTCATCGACGACGAGTTTTACGGAGACTGCGCAGCAAGGACATCGGAGACGATATGGATGTCGCCGACCCGTCCAGCTGGTATCTCACCCAGGAAGAGGAATATGGCCGACGTCTGCTGGCTGACGAACGGCGACTCGCATATGTGGCGCTGACCCGGGCCAAGAAAGACGCGCTGCTCACCTACAGCCAGTATTCGATTCTGGATCGAGACCCGAGCCAGTACCTGAACCGTCCCGGCAAAAGACCGAGCGCCTCGAAGCCGTCGGTATTCTGGACGGAGATGCAGGACTCGCTATGCCATGAGAGCGGTCTGGTATCCGCGTGCAAGAGCGGGAGCGCGGGATACTCCGAAAATGCGGATGCCATTGCCGACAGTAGCCCTGACTTGGCGGTGGCCGGTGCGGCATCAGGTGCGTCTGCGCACCCATCGCTGGACCAGCTGGGTGTGGACAGGCCGCAGGGGTTCTTCGTCGGCGACCACGCCACCGAATATGAGCGGGATGTCGTCGAAGAGGCATGGAACGCCCCATTGGAGGAACGCGAACAGGCCGGCGGCCCGACATGGCCGGCCAAGTTGTCCGAGGAAACCCTGTCGAAGCTCACCGGCGGGCTGTCCGGCGATTCCGGGCTTGTGACCGACGATCCGGACTCCCTGCTGGCGCGCGCCCGAATGCTCGTTGAAGACCCCGATCTGATGCCATGGTCCTTCGGCCGAGGCGAGCGCGAGATCGACCGCTATGTCCGCCGTCAGGCGGAGCACCTGCTGGAGCACGGACGGCAGAACGTCACCGCGTTGCAGGCGAGGGCGGGACATATGACCCAGCGCGAGAACGCGGCTATTGGCGTGGCCTGATCCGGCCCATCCCGCGCGTCGCATCCCCCGCCGCTGAGGCGGGCACCCTGTTCCACGCATGGGCGGAACAATTCATCAACGCCTACGGCGACGGCCAATCAATAGATGCAGACGGCATCGGCGCATACGATTCCAGCAGCATCGAAACCGGTACGGCCGGCACCTGCCGCGAGCCGGTGACCCGCGAATCCCTGCTGCACGATCTGTCCGAACTGGAAATGAAATCCGACACGCTGACGGCGAAGGAACGACAGCTCACCGTATGGCAGCGTCGACTCGCCGAATCGACGTGGTCGGAGCGTCGCCCGGCGTGGGCGGAACGTCAGATCGTCGTGTCGATTCCCCAGCTCGGTGACGTCATCGTCAACGGCAAACTCGATGCGGTGTTCCACGGCGGACTGGACGCGAACGATCCGACGAAGCAATACACCATCGTCGACTGGAAGACCGGGCGCAAGCCACGCAAGCCGCAGGACATCGAACACAAGCTCGTGCAGCTCGACTGGTATCGGCTGCTGCTGTCGTACATCGAGCACGTGCCGCTGGACAGAATCGACGCCACCCTCTACTATCTGAGTGAGCCTGATGAAGGCGCGCGCGAGCTGCACGCCCGCGCGAAAACCGAACAAGAGATCCTAGCCGAGTTGAGCTCCGGCATTCCCGAAGGATCCGACAATGACTAGGTGACCGCCAAGGGGGCGGCACACGCTGCGGATGGAACGCGCCCGCAGCCGTCAATGCC
>ENA-OQEB01000461-OQEB01000461.1-human-gut-metagenome-genome-assembly--contig:-NODE-461-length-16991-cov-6.206594_pt1 | contig 16991 bp, 17 predicted proteins | sample MGYA00242787_ERZ504619 | MGnify/ENA primary metagenome ERZ504619 (study PRJEB26092, sample SAMD00036317) | human gut metagenome | host: Homo sapiens | study: EMG produced TPA metagenomics assembly of... | reverse complement strand
TACGTTTTGTCAGTGAGGCACGGCAGTCAACAAGACAGAGAAAAAAAATCAGTGCCAATCATCTGCGGGTGTAGTTCAATGGTAGAACACCAGCCTTCCAAGCTGGATACGTGGGTTCGATTCCCATCACCCGCTTCATCCTAAAGGATGAATATGCGCGAGTGGCTCAGGGGTGGAGTACAACCTTGCCAAGGTTGGGGTCGCGGGTTCGAATCCCGTCTCGCGCTCTTTTTATTACCGAAATTTCTTCACAGGAATTTCGGTTTTTTTGTTTTTCCAAAAACTTTTTTTACCAAAGAAAGGAGTTCTTATGATTCAGGACATTGCTCCGCATAAATATTATGTAGATTACCACCCTTCCACACCGAACGATACCGATCTCGTTTTCATCTACGGTCATCACACAATTCTGTGCAATTTTGAAGATCCGCAGATCCGCTATCCTTCGATTGCAGAAATTGCACCTGTTTTCCCGGAAATCCGGGAAAAAGCAAAATTTCTGTTCCGTATCGACGAAACCAATTACTATGAACTGCGCCGCCCGCAGCTTTCGGAATTTGATATCTGGAAATATGAAAACACACTGATTCTGCGCCGCGCCGTTCCGGGATGGCTCGGATTCGCCGGCATCACCGGCTACCAGATCCATACCTGGTACACAGACCACACCTACTGCGGCCGCTGCGGAACCAAGATGCACGCGCCCGGAAATGAACGTGCGATGCAGTGCCCGTCCTGCGGCGCACTCTCCTATCCGGTGATCTGCCCAAGCGTCATTGTCGCCATCACTGATGGTGACCGCCTGCTGCTCACGAAGTACGCACCTTCCCACAGCAGCCACCGCCAGTACGCCCTCGTGGCCGGCTATACCGAGGTCGGTGAGACGCTGGAACAGACGGTGCACCGTGAAGTCATGGAAGAAGTCGGATTAAAGGTCAAAAATCTGAGATACTATAAGAGTCAGCCGTGGTCCTTCAGCGGCTCGCTGCTCGCCGGATTTTACTGCGATGTGGACGGCGATCCGTCCATTACCCTCGACCGCGAGGAACTCTCCGTTGCCGAATGGTTTGACCGCGATTCTCTTCCGGAGACGCCGAACCTCATCAGTCTGACCGGTGAAATGATCGAATGCTTCCGCCAGGGAAAAGAACCGAAATAAAAAATAAGAAATCATTTTGTGACTTAGTCACAGAACTTCCCGTTCTGCTGTGGTATTCTACAGTCACAACAGAAAAACACTTACCGGGAAATAAAAAATCCCGTTTTAAAAAAGGAGGACTTCTATTATGTCATTAATTCATGTTACATCCGAAAACTTTGAAAAAGCTCTGCAGGCAACACCTGGCGTTGCCGTTGTTGATTTCTTTGCTACCTGGTGCGGACCGTGCAAAATGCTCGCCCCGGTCATCGAAGAGGCAGCTGAGGATATGCCGGAGATCCAGTTCTACAAAGTAGACGTTGACGAAGCACCGGAGCTGGCAAGATCCTTTAAAGTCATGAGCGTTCCGACCCTCGCTTTCTTCAAAAACGGCGAGCTCGTAAAGAAAAACGTCGGCGCCGTTTCCTATGAGGAGCTGGAAGAGCTGATTAACTCTGTAAAATAAACAGCGTAATATTGGAAATGCAAGAAAAACGTATCGGCACAAAAACCGATACGTTTTTTCTTGCATTTCTTTCTGTTCTTTTCTATCATGGAAGAAACGGCTGCTGCCGTAGTTTACAAAAGAACGTTCTTCTTCCGAAAGGAGTTTTATTTATGTCATCTTTTCTGGAATCCTGTTTTCAGGAGCATTATCCATTTTATTCAAAGCTTACCACCGATGAACAGCAGACACTCGTGCTCTCTTCCGTCCTGACGACGTATCAGCGCGGCGATTTTCTCTACAGCTGCGACGATGACTGTCTCGGCGTTCTGCTTGTCCTCTCCGGCAAGCTCCGCATCTTTATCCAGTCCGGCGAGCAGCGGGAAATTACCCTGTTTACCACCGGTCCCGGCGAAGTCTGCACGCTGTCTGCCTCCTGTGCGATGCAGGAAATCAGCTTTGATATTCTGATTGAGCCGAGGAGGAGACGAAAGTTCTCATCACTCCGGCCAGCACGTTCCGCAGACTGTTGAATCAGAATATTTACGTTGAAAACTACATTTACCGGGAAACAACGGAGCATTTTTCCGAAGTCATGTGGCGATGGGCCAGCTTCTCTTTACGCGGCTTGACCAGCGCCTTGCCGGATATCTCGAGGATGAACGCATCCGCACCGGTTCCCCGGTGCTCTCCACCACGCACGAGCAGATCGCGCGGAACCTCGGCAGTGCCAGAGAGGTCGTTCCCGCACCTTAAAGTCGTTCGAGAAAGACGGCATCGTCGCACTCTCCCGCGGCACGGTCACGATTCTCGATGTCAAAAAGCTCCGCGGCATCTGCCGGATGCGCCGATAGTTCTTCTACGCGCGCAAACATTTTCCCACAGGCTCTGCCCTGCCGCTCGAGAAAATATTTTTCAAAAGCGTTCTAACGGCACTCCATCTTAATTTCAATCTCATTTCCTTCCACGGCCACCTTCGCATAACTTCCGACGATCAGCGGCATCGCCGGATGAAGGTGTCCGATGTCGAGATCCATCACGATCGGCACGTTGTATTTTCCAAGCAGATCCGTCACGGCGCGGTACTGGTCGAGTTCCCCGAATTTCTGTCCGAACTGCAGCGGGCGGCCAATCAGAAAGCCTTTCACATATTGGAACCAGCCGGCGTGCTCCATCTGCCAGATTGCGCGGCGGATCGCAAAGACGTTCAGATCGCACGCTTCCAGAAACCAGACAAAACCGTCCTCTTTATATTTTTCCACAAAATCAACCGTTCCGTCGTACTTCGTTCCAAGAATATTGACGAGACAGTCGAGACAGCCGCCGATGAGTCGTCCCTCAAATGCACGGTCCTCATCCGGGAAGCGGCGCAGAACGCGCGGTTCTGTAATCTGGTACGGCAGATACGGATTTTCCTCGCTTCTGCCTTCGCATCGTCTCTTTCCCATCCCTCATAGCCGCGGACGGTACGCACTTCTCCCGTCAGTACGCCAAACGCATCCGCTACGGATTTATGCCACGGCTCCATGCCGAAATCACTCGCACACGGACCGTAAACAGCCGCCGTATCGCAGATGGTCGGCAGAAGATACGTAAAATGCGTATTGTCAGAATAGCCGAGATACCATTTCGCCGGTGCCTTTCTGATCTTTTCAAAATCCACGTAATCGAGATCCTCGCACATCAGCTCTCCGCCGCCGCAGGAAATCAGACAGTCATTCTTCTCACTGACATAATATTCCGTCAGCTCTTTTCCGCACTCCTCCGGTGCCGCGCTGATTCCGATGCCGTGCTCTGCATAGCAGTTTGGCCCAAGATCCAGCTGATATCCCATCTCTTTCCATTTTTTCTGTGCATTTGCAAACGCGGACTTGTATGGCTCTGTTGTGCATCCAAACGATGGTGCCACAAAGCCGATCGTTCCGCTCTTTTTCAGATTTTCCGGAAACCTCATGTCGCATCCTCCTTTATCCTAATTCTTCTGCCTCCAGATTCTTATACTGCGTCAGCGCATCCCCGAAGATCAGCTCTCCGTCGTTCTGCGCAAAGTACAGCTCCTCTTCTTTTTCCAGTTTTGCCTTTCCGTTCGTCCCCTCGGTAATCTCCGCGCAGAGACGGTCCACCTCCGTTTTCGGAACGAGAACGCGGATTTTCACCTGATCGGTGTACTCGGATTCCAGAATCGGAATCCCCCGCTGGCCGAGCAGATACTGGATTTTACCGATGCCGTTGTAATCCGTCTCAATCAACAGCCGCACGCCGCAGATCTCGTCAATCAGAACACTGTTTGCCAGCCCCTCCTGCACCGCCTGCGAGTACGCGCGCACCAGGCCGCCCGTTCCCAGCAGCGTACCGCCGAAATACCGCGTCACCACAACAAGCACATTGCGGAGGCCTGCTCCCTGTACCACATCGAGCATCGGCCGCCCTGCCGTGCCGGAAGGCTCCCCGTCGTCGCTGCAGCGCACCGTCTCCTGATTTTCTCCAATAATATACACAAAACAGTTATGCCGCGCATCCCAGTATTTTTTCCGCAGAGCTTCCAGGCAGGAAAGTGCCTCCTCCTCAGATTCCACCAGACGCACCGTCGCAATAAAACGTGATTTCTTCTCCACGATTTCCCCGGTTCCACCCCGGTAAACCGTCCGAAACTGATCGATCATATGTCCTTACTCCTTCACCCAAATATGTACCTATCTTACCATATCATTTCTGAAAAATCAGCATTCTTTTCAGAAATACTTTTATTCCAGCCCTTTGTTTGGTATAATAAAAATAAGTATACCCTGCTTTTTGCAGGGCAGGAACACCATTGATTACTGAACTGAATCAGTTTTGCAGGAATATGACATAAGGAGGATTTTCTATATGCACTTTGGAAAAAGTCATCTGGAAGACAAACGTGAAGATCTGCAGTCCCATTACGGAAAGATTGAAAAGACGGCTGGCGTGACGGCGCTGCGCATCGCGTTCTGTCTTCTTCTTGTCGTTCTCGTCTGCGGTGCCGGGCTTGTGATCGGCGCTGTCCGCGGCGTGATTGACAGTGCCCCTGATATCTCGGAGGCAAATATCATGCCGCTCGGCAACGCGTCGTTTATCTACGATGCTGACGGCAACCAGGTACAGAAGCTGACCGGGCTCAGGGAAACCGTGTCTCGATTTCGATTGAGGAGATTCCGCTCGATATGCAGCACGCGATCGTCGCGGTTGAGGATGCCCGTTTTTATGAGCACAACGGCATCGATCCGAGCGGTATCATCCGTGCTTTCGTTGTCGGCGTCAGCCACGCTTTCATTTTACCGAGGGCGCCAGCACGATCACACAGCAGCTCTTAAAAAACAATGTTTTCACTGACTGGATGGAAGAGACGCGGATGCAGAGCTTCAAGCGGAAGATCCAGGAACAGTACCTGGCGCTGAAGCTGGAAAAAACACTGACTGCAGAGGGTGAAAACGCCAAAGACGTTATTCTGGAAAATTATCTGAATACGATCAACTTGGGTTCCGGCTGCTACGGTGTCCAGACGGCAGCGCAGACGTATTTCGGAAAGGATGCAAAAGATCTGACGCTCTCTGAATGCGCCGTTCTTGCCGCAATTCCAAAGGCGCCGACGGCATATAATCCGAAAAACCACCCGGAGAAAAACCAGCAGCGCCGCGACAAGATCCTGAACAACATGAAAGAGCAGGGCTACATCACCGAAGAAGAATACACCATTGCCATGAACGACAATGTTTACGACCGCATCGCCATGCACACGCAGTCCCAGGCGGAGAGCGCGCCGTACTCCTACTTTATCGATGAAGTCATCACCAACCTGATCAACGATCTGATGGTACAGAAAGGCTACACCGAAGTGCAGGCAAAGAACGTTGTCTACAGCGGCGGCCTCAAAATTTATACCACACAGGATTCCTACATGCAGTCAATCCTCGATACGGAATTCCAGAATCCGGAGAACTTCCCGGCGAACACGCAGATCGGTCTCGACTGGGCGCTCACCGTAGAGCAGGCAGACGGCGAGGTACAGAACTACAGCAAAGAGATGCTGCAGCTCTACTTCCGCAACAGCAATCCGAATTTCGATCTGCTCTTTGACTCCCAGGAGGAGGCACAGAGCTATATCGACCAGTACAAAGCCGCTATCATGCAGGAGGGCGATACGATTGTTGCCGAGCGCAGCAGCTTCACCCCGCAGCCGCAGGCGTGCATGACCGTTATGGACCAGCGCACCGGTTACGTGAAAGCCATCGTCGGCGGACGCGGCGAAAAAACAGCAAGTCTTACCTTCAACCGCGCAACCGATAATTATTCCCAGCCGGGTTCCACGTTCAAGATTCTTTCCGCGTACGGACCGGCACTCGACCTTGGAAAGATTACACTCGCTACGGTAATTAAGGATGAGCCGTTCAACTACAGTGACGGCACACCGCTGCAGAACTCGGATCTTACCTACCATGGTGATGTTACCGTCCGCCAGGCGATCATCAATTCCATCAATATCCCGGCCGTCAAGGTACTGACCGAGCTTACGCCGAAGGTCGGCTTTGATTATCTGAAGAAGCTTGGTTTTTCCAAACTCTCCGAGGAATACGATGTGATCCAGCCGCTGGCTCTCGGCGGTATCACCTACGGTGTCAGTGATCTCGAACTGACGGCAGCCTACGCGGCAATCGCAGACGGCGGCCAGTACCGCAAGCCGGTGTTCTACACAAAGGTTACCGACAGCAAAGGAAATGTTTTAATTGACAACACAGAAAACAAGGCAACGCAGGTCTTCAAGCAAGCACTGCCTCCCTCCTCACCAATGCCATGGAGGATGTTTTGGAAAAAGGTACCGGTGTTGCCGCCCGCCTCGACAATATGCACGCAGCCGGAAAAACCGGTACGACGAACGAGGCCAAGGATCTTGTTTTTGCAGGCTTTACGCCGTATTATACCGCTGCCATCTGGGCAACGTATGATACACACGCGGAGTTTCCGGAGAGCGACCGTGAATTCCACAAACGTCTCTGGGCAAAGGTCATGAATGAAATCCACGAGGCCTTGCGATATGGATTTCGAGACTTCCGCAACAGTACAGGAGACAACGATCTGTACGAAGACCGGCCTGCTCGCCCGCTCAAGCTGCCCGTCCATCACCGAATACTTTGCGGTATCCGATCTGCGACCGAGCGTTGCAAGGGCCACTACACCGCGCCGGCCTCAACACCGACGCCGACCAGAACCCCTTCCGCAGCATCAACTCCGCAGACAACCCCGACACCGACGGAGGCACCGCAGGAAACTCCGGCTCCGACCGAAACACCTGCCGATCCGCCTTCTAATACACCGGAGACTCCTGACACACCGGAGACCCTGATGCACCGTCAGAACCGGATACCCCGGCGGAGATATCGGAAGTACAGCCGCAGTCCGAAGAGAGCGGCTCTTCCGAATAGCTTTTTCAGTCAGTCTATGCACAAAAAACCGGCCCTCTGGCATATGCCAGCAGGACCGGGTTTTTCTATACTTCTTTTTCCATCTGAATCAATTAGTCAATCAGCATTTTTGCTGCGCCGTAGATACCAGCATCGTTTCCAAGGGAAGCGAGTACGATCGGGGTATCTTTGCATGCGATGAATGCTGCTTCACGGTAGTATTTAGCTACGCCGTCGATCAGGATCTGCCTGCTTTGGATACACCGCCGCCGACTACGATAACTTCCGGGTCAACAACGCATGCGAATACTGCAAGTGCTCTTCCGAGGTACTCGGAGAACTCCTGAACGATTGCTTCTGCTGCTGCATCGCCTTCTTTTAATGCATCAAAGACAGCTTTTGCACTGATGGACTCTCCTCTTTCTCTTAAAGAAGACGGAGTATCATGGGATGCCAGATATTTCTTTGCCAGACGAACGATACCGGTTGCAGATGTCATCTGCTCGAGGCATCCGTGGTTTCCGCAGTTGCAGACCGCTTCTTCTTCCGGCTCAACACATGCATGACCAACCTCGCCGCCTGCGCCGTGAGCACCTGCTACGATCTTGCCGTCCACGATGATTCCGCCGCCGACACCGGTTCCAAGGGTAACCATAACCAGGTTCTTGCTTCCCTTTCCGCCGCCTGCCCACATCTCACCGAGAGCTGCTGCGTTTGCGTCGTTTGCTGCTTTTACTGCCATTCCGCCGAGTTCGTCGGAAAGCTCTTTTACGATATTTTTATATCCCCAGTTCAGGTTGACTGCGATGGAAAGCTCACCTTTGTCATTAACCGGGCCAGGTACGTCAATGCCGACACCGGCAACATCATCTGCTGCGATACCCTTCTCAGCCATTTTTGCTTTTACGCTTTTTGCGATATCCGGCAGAATTTCGCTTCCGCCGTTTTCGGTGCGGGTCGGGATTTCCCATTTTTCCAACAGAGTTCCGTCTGTCTGGAACAGTCCGCATTTTACTGAAGTACCCCCAACATCGATTCCAAATACATAGTTTGCCATTTTCTTACTTCTCCTCTCTTTTTTTCACTAAGTTAGCCTGTACACGGCGGTACAGCTCCTGTGCGGCATTGTAGCCCATCTTCTTCTGTCTGTGGTTGACAGCAGCGGTTTCTACGATGATCGCCAGGTTACGGCCCGGACGGATCGGAAGGGAATGGCAGACAACCTTGTTTCCAAGGAACTCAATATACTCTTCTTCCAGCCCAGACGGTCGTATTCTTTCTCTTTGTCCCACTCTTCAAGCTTGATAACAAGGTCGATAGACTGGGTATCCTTTACGCTCTCGACACCAAACAGCGTCTTGACGTCGATGATACCGATACCGCGCAGCTCGATAAAGTGACGCGTGATATCCGGTGCCGTTCCGACCAGCGTAATGTCGCTGACACGGCTGATTTCAACCACATCATCGCTGACGAGACGATGGCCTCGTTTGATCAGCTCCAGTGCAGCCTCGCTCTTTCCGATTCCGCTCTCGCCCATGATCAGAACGCCCTCGCCGAATACATCGACCAGCACGCCGTGGATGGAGATCATCGGGGCAAGCTGGACATTCAGCCAGCGGATGATTTCAGCCATGAAAACGGAAGTCGATTTGTCTACCGCAAAGGCCGGTACCTGATAACGATTGCACAGCTCCAGAATTTCCGGTCCCGGAATCATCTTCGTGGTGAAAATGACACATGGGATCTTGCGGCTTACAAACTCTTCAAACGCGCGGACGCGCTCGCTCTCTTCAAGATGCTGCAGATACGTGAACTCTACATAACCGATGATCTGCACACGCTCATTGGCAAAATGCTCATAGTAACCGGTCAGCTGCAGTGCAGGACGGTTGATATCCGGTGTGGCAATGACAAGATCTGTCATATCAACCTCTGGTGTCAGGTTGCGGAGATCCATTTCCTCCACCATTTTGGTCATTTCAATTTCTTTCATTTTCCTGTCCTCCGACTTCATTCGACGTCTTTTTAAATCCGTCTCTTCTATGATTTTAGCACAATAAAGCATCACGGGCAACCTAGAAATTTAACTATTTTGACGAATCCTCATTTTCCTCCTGTGCAGGTGCGTGAAAGAATGTGTAAACCTGCTCCGCCGCCTTTTTATTCATGCCCGGAAGTCCGGAAAGTTCTTCCACGGTTGCCGCCTTGATATCATCAATTCCCTGAAAGTGCGCATCAGTTCTTTCTTTCTTGTCGGCCCGATGCCCGGGATGTCGTCGAGAATCGAGTGGACCTGGCCTTTGCTCCGCAGCAGGCGGTGGTATTCGATTGCAAAGCGGTGCGCCTCGTCCTGCACGCGTGTGATCAGTTTGAAGCCCTCGCTGTTCCGGTCGATCGGGATTTCCATGTTTCGGAAATACAGACCCCTCGTGCGGTGCTTGTCGTCCTTTACCATACCGCAGACCGGAATCGCAAGATCCATTTCTTCAAGCACCTCAAGCGCAATGTTAACCTGGCCGCGTCCGCCGTCCATCATGATCAGGTCCGGCAGCCGCTCAAAACCGCTGTCCTCCTGGATGCCGCGCAGAAAACGGCGGCTTAAGACCTCTTTCATACTGGCGTAATCGTTCGGTCCCTCGACGGATTTGATCTTGAATTTTCGGTAATCGGCGCGCTTTGGCTTTCCTTTCTCGTAGACGATCATTGAGCCGACCGACTGGAAACCGCTGATATTGGAGATATCGTACGCCTCGATGCGGTCGATCGACGGCAGGTTCAGCCATCTGGCGATCTCTTTTACGGCACCGACCGTCCGACCCTCTTCCCGCTTGATCCGCTCGCGGTCCTGGTCGAGAACGATCTGTGCGTTCCGCTCTGCCAGTTCCACCATTTTTTCCTTGCTGCCCTTTTTCGGCACGCGGATGCGGACCTTCTGGCCCCGTTTGCTGCTTAAATACTCTTCCATCAGCTCCTGCTCGGCAATCTCCTCGGAAATCATGATTCCGCGGGATGAACGGCGTGCCGGAATAGAACTGTTTCATAAACGTGAGCAGCACCTCGCTTTTCTGCTCCTCCTCGCCGATCCGCAGATAATAATGCTCCCGCCCGATCAGCTTTCCGTTCCGGATAAAGAAGACCTGCGCCACCGCATCCTCTTTGTCCATCGCAAGCGCAATGACATCTTTGTCCTCGCCGTCACTGTTCGTAATCTTCTGCCGCTCGCCGATCCTGCGCACGCTGTCGATCAGATCACGGTACTCCGCCGCCTGCTCGAACCGCATCTCCTCAGCCGCCTCCGTCATTTTTCCAGTCAGCTCTTTGATCATGTCATTGTAATTTCCATTCAGAAAACTGATCGCCTTTTTGATCTGCTCGCCGTACTCTTCTTTGGAAATGTATCCCTGGCACGGCGCCTTACACTGGTGGATGTGATAGTAAAGACACGGGCGGTCCTTGCCGATCTCCTTTGGCAGGCTCTTATTGCAGGAACGGATATCGTACAGCTTCCGCAACAGTTCGATCGTATCTTTCACAGCTCCGGCGCTCGTGTACGGGCCGAAATATTTCGCCTTGTCCTTCTTCATCTGATGGGAAAACAGAATGCGTGGAAAATCCTCGTTCACGGTCACCTTAATGTACGGGTACGCCTTGTCATCTTTCAGCATCGTATTGTATTTCGGACGGTGCTCTTTGATAAGGTTGCACTCCAGCACGAGCGCCTCCAGTTCGGAATCCGTCACAATATACTCAAAACGGGCGATATGCGTGACCATCCGCTCAATCTTCGGCCCTTTGTTGCGGCTCGTCTGGAAATACTGGCGGACACGGTTTTTCAGCGAAATCGCCTTTCCTACGTAGATAATTGTATCGTCCGCGTCGTGCATCAGATAGACGCCGGGTTTCCCCGGCAGTTTTTTCAGTTCTTCCTGGATATCAAACGCCATACGACCCTCCTCTTTTTGGGACTGTAATGTTGAAAATGCCCAGCGTGCAGAGATCGTTTTCTCTGCTCCCGCCGGGCCTTTTCGCTTTCTTTTTATACTTCTGGATTTTCAACCGCTTCTTCCGCGTTTCCATTCCGTTTTGCAATCACCTGATGAAAAATCTCCATAAATTCTTTTCCGGTGATCGTCTCTTTCTGGATCAGGTAAGCTGCGATTTCATCCATCGCATCGCGGTTAGCTGCCAGAAGTTCTTTTGCCTGCTCATACGACTCTTTCAGGATCTTCATGACCTCGTGGTCGATTTCGGTTGCTGTGGCATCGCCGCAGTTTAAGACCATTCTTCCGTCGAGGTACTGATTCTGCTGGGTCGCAAGACCGATCAGACCGAATTTCTCCGACATACCGTACTGCGTGATCATCGCGCGGACAATCTTCGTCGCTTTCTCGATATCATTCGAAGCTCCCGTTGTCACGTTGCCGAATACGATCTCCTCTGCCGCTCTTCCACCGAGGCACTCGACGATCATCGCCTCGAGTTCGCTCTTCGTGTTGAGGTATTTCTCCTCCTCCGGCACCTGCATGACGTAGCCGAGCGCACCCATCGTACGCGGCACAATCGTGATTTTCTGTACCGGCTCGGAATCCTTCTGCAGTGCAGTAACAAGTGCGTGGCCTACCTCGTGGTAGGAAACGATCTTTCGCTCTTCCTGGCTTAAGATGCGGTCCTTCTTCTCTTTTCCGACGAGGACAACCTCGACTGCCTCGAGAAGATCCTTCTGGGAAACGGCTTTTCTTCCGTTCTTGACCGCAAGAATCGCTGCCTCGTTGATCATATTTGCAAGATCCGAACCAACGGCTCCCGATGTCGCAAGTGCGATGCCGTCGAGATCAACCGTCTCATCGAGCGATACGTTCTTGGCGTGTACTTTCAGGATTTCCACACGGCCTTTCAGGTCCGGTCTTTCTACGATAATCCGGCGGTCAAAACGGCCTGGACGCAGCAGCGCCGGGTCAAGAACCTCCGGGCGGTTTGTGGCCGCAAGGATCAGAATACCCTTGGAGCTGTCGAATCCGTCCATCTCGGCGAGGAGCTGGTTTAACGTCTGCTCCCGCTCGTCGTTGCTGTTGTAGCTGTTGTCACGGCTCTTTCCGATCGCATCGATCTCATCGATAAAGATGATGCACGGTGCGTTTTTCTTTGCTTCCTCAAACAGGTCACGCACACGCGATGCACCGACACCGACGAACATCTCGACAAATTCCGAAGCGGACATCGAGAAAAACGGTACGTGCGCCTCACCGGCTACGGCTTTGGCAAGCAGTGTTTTTCCGGTTCCAGGAGGGCCTACAAGAAGCGCTCCTTTCGGAAGTTTTGCACCGATTGTCGTGTATTTTCCAGGGTTATGCAGGAAATCCACAACCTCCTGGAGCGATTCTTTTGCCTCGTCCTGTCCCGCAACATCGCGGAATGTCACGCCGGTTTCTTTCTGTACGTAGGCCTTTGCTCTGCTCTTTCCTACGCCCATGACTCCGCCGCCTTTGTTCATGCTGCGCATCACCCATACCATGACAGCGACAAGCATCACAACCGGCAGAATGACGGTCAGCAATGTGTAAATGATCGTTCCGGTAGAATCCGGCGGATCTTTGTGGTACGTAATGCCTTTCTCCTGTAACAGATCGACCAGCTCCTGCTCATCTCCCATCATCGTTACCTGATAGGTGATTCCCTCCGATTTCTGGTCTTTCGGCGTTACGGTCAGTGTTCCCGATTTCAAGACAACTTCCTGCACTTCATCGTTGTTTACCATGTCCAGGAATTTGCTATAGTCAAGATCCTCGGAAGTAATTCCCCCAAGGGCATTGTTCAGAAGTCCCATCACCATCAGGCTGACGAGGAGGCAGATCAGGATAATGAGTATCGTCTGTCTGTTTTTCGGTCCTCCCCCGGAGCCTTTTTCTGGTTCCCGGTTCTGATTTTTTCTATCGTCCATGCTTTTCCTCCTTGTATGTCAAACCGCCCCTCTTTTTTACGGACACTTTAACTCTTACATTATATCGGATTCCCTCTTAATTAGCAAGCCGGACTTTGTGAAAAAAGACTGAATTTATCTATACAAAAACGGCCCGCCGACACTCTTTCAAGTATCGGCGGACCGCCAGATAACACTCACATTACATTAGTCGTTATATCCGTTCGGATTCTTCTGCTGCCAGTTCCAGGAATCGGCACACATCTCCTCGATGCCGTACTCAGCCTCCCAGCCAAGCTCCTCTTTTGCTTTGTCGCATTTGGAGTAGCAGGTTGCGATATCACCGTCACGGCGCGGTTTGATTTCGTATTTCAGCGGATGGCCGCATGCTTTCTCGAATGCGTGGATCACATCGAGTACGCTGTAGCCTTTGCCGGTTCCGAGGTTGTAAATGGAAACGCCCTCGTTGTCAGCCAGTTTCTGGATGGCTTTTACATGGCCGCGTGCCAGGTCAACAACATGGATGTAATCGCGGACACCCGTTCCGTCCGGAGTATCGTAGTCATCACCGAAAACGCCGATGCACTCGAGTTTTCCGATGGCAACCTGTGCGACATACGGAAGCAGGTTGTTCGGGATGCCCTTCGGATCCTCTCCGATAAGGCCGCTCTTATGCGCTCCGATCGGGTTGAAGTAGCGAAGCAGGATAACATTCCATTCCGGATCTGCGGTGTGGATGTCGGTCAGAACCTGCTCGAGCATGCTTTTTGTCCAGCCGTATGGGTTGGTCGGGGTTCCCTTCGGGCACTCCTCGGTGATCGGAATCTGTGCCGGATTGCCGTATACGGTTGCAGAAGAACTGAAGATGATGTTCTTTACGCCATGGTTTCTCATCTCATCGCAGAGAATCAGGGTTCCGGTCATGTTGTTGTGATAATATTCAATCGGTTTATGTACGGACTCGCCGACTGCTTTTAAGCCTGCGAAATGGATGACAGCGTCAATTTTCTCGTTGTCGAAAATTTTCTTTACGCCTTCGCGGTCCAGCATATCGGTTTTGTAGAAGGTTACTTTCTTTCCGGTAATCTGTTCTACACGCTCGATGGCTTTCTCGCTTGCATTGTAAAGGTTGTCCATGACAACAACGTCATAGCCTGCGTTCAGCAGTTCCACACAGGTGTGGCTTCCAATATAGCCTGCACCGCCAGTAACTAAGATTTTCATTTTGGTATCCTCCATGTTTTCCTTCGCTGCTGCTTTTTTTGCCGCAGCGGGTTAATTGAAGCATTTAGTTTATTCTACAACGTTTCCATGAATTTTGCAAATGCACTTCTGCCTTCCTCAGTGCACTTGTAACGCCGGCATCCTCGAGTACGCGACAAAGACTTTTCCGACTTCCTCTTTCAGGATATCCATCACATTTTCGCTGTTCAGCTCCGGATGGCGCGGCAGGAATTCGTCTACCCAGTCGGCATGTTTCTCCAGCTCTGCGACAGCGCGGACATCTTTTCCCTCTACGAGGCATTTGGAAAGCTCTTCCAGCTCATCTTTTAAGCGCGCCGGCAGAATCGCAAGTCCCATAACCTCAATAAGGCCGATGTTCTCTTTTTTGATGTGATGATACTGTGCATGCGGATGGTAAACACCGAGCGGGCATTCGTCCGTCGTGATGTTGTTGCGCAGTGCCAGATCGAGTTCGAACGTATCGCCCACTTTTCTTGCGATCGGCGTGATCGTGTTGTGCGGCTCTCCGTCAGTCTCGGCGAATACAAACGCATCCTCATCCGTGTAACCTCTCCAGCAGTTCAGGATATGCTCTGCCAGATCGATCAGCCGTTTCTCATCTTTGTGGCGGATCCGGATGACGGACAGCGGCCATTTGACGATGCCGGTTTCCACATCCTCGTATCCTTTGATGGTAAAATGGCGCTCGATCGGCGCTTTCGCCATTGCGAAGGTATAGTGGCCGCCCTGATAATGATCGTGGCTTAAAATGGAGCCTCCCACGATCGGCAGATCCGCATTGGAACCGATGAAGTAGTGCGGAAACAGCTTGATAAAGTCAAACAGCTTCACAAAGGTCGCGCGCTCGATCTTCATCGGGTTATGCTGGAAATTGAACACGATGCAGTGCTCATTGTAATACACATATGGCGAGTACTGGAATCCCCACTCCGTCTGATTGATCGTCAGCGGAATGATGCGGTGGTTCTGGCGCGCCGGGTGGTTGACGCGTCCCGCATAGCCCACATTCTCCTTGCAGAGCAGGCATTTCGGATAACCGCTCTGTTTTGCCAGTTTTGCAGCCGCGATCGCCTTCGGGTCCTTCTCCGGTTTGGAGAGGTTGATCGAGATATCGATATCGCCGTAGGCACTCGGTACGCTCCAGCGGATATCCTTTGCGATGCGGTATCTGCGGATGTAGTTGGAATCCTGGCTCAGTTTGTAGAAGTAATCGGTTGCCTCCTGCGGGCTCTTCGCATAGAGTTCCTCAAACTTCTTTACCACCTCTCCCGGGCGCGGCATCAGGCAGTCCATCAGTTTCGTATCGAACAGATCGCGGTAAACGACGCTGTTGTGTTCGAGAAGACCGCGCTTAGCTGCATCATCAAGCAGTTCATTTAAAGTCTCTTCCAGATCCGGGGTCTCCGGAATCTGCTCCGGCTCTTCGTAATCGGAAATCTGCATGACTTCCAGAATCCGGTTTGTCGCATAGATTTTATCCAGTCCCGAAACAAGACCGGCATTTTCTCCATATTTTACCAGTTTTGCAATACTCTCGTTAATCACTGTAGCTTCCTCCCTGCTGCCGATCCAGCTTTTTTATTTCTTATTTTAATACGTCTGCGCCGTCTCCGATGTCTACGACATAGAAGTCTGCGGCATAGCCGATTTTTTCTTTGTAGCTGCGCCTACTTTTGCGATGAAGTTGTCAATATCTTCTGTTTTTACGATGCTGACGGTGCATCCGCCGAAGCCTGCACCTGTCATACGGGATCCGATGACACCCGGGCAGTTCCATGCTTCTTCCACAAGAGTATCCAGCTCGATGCCGGTTACCTCATAGTCATCACGCAGGGAAACGTGGGATGCGTTCATCAGCTCGCCGAATTTTGCGATGTCGTTTGCCTTTAAAGCTGCAACGGCCTGAACGGTTCTCTGGTTCTCGTAAACAGCATGTTTTGCACGTTTCTGGCGGACCGGATCTTTGATGGCATCTTTCACTGTCTCAAACTCTTCCTCGGTCAGCTCGCCAAGGCTCTTGATGTCTTTGACTTTCTGAATCTCAGCCAGAGCAGTCTCGCACTCGCTGCGGCGCTCGTTGTATTTGGAGTCGCCAAGGCCGCGTTTCTTGTTGCTGCAGGAGATGACAATTCTTGCGCCTTCCAGTTTAACCGGTGCGTACTCATATTTCAGATCACTGGTGTCAAGGAAGATCGCACAGTCCTTTTTGCCCATGGCGATGGCGAACTGATCCATGATACCGCAGTTGACGCCGTTGTAGTTGTTCTCGGAGAACTGGCCGTACAGAGCGATGTCGATCATGGAGATGGTGTCGTAGCCGAACATGTCACGCAGCATTACGCCGGTTACGGTCTCAACGGATGCGGAAGAGGAAAGGCCGGAGCCGTTCGGAATGTTTCCGTAGAGTACGATATCGAAGCCCTGCTCTACCGGGAAGCCCTTCTGGCAAAATGCCACATCATTCCCTTCGGATATGCGGTCCAGTTGCCTTCTTTGCCCATCTGAAATTCATCGAGGGAAGATTCTACCACGCCGAGTTTTTCAAAGTTCATAGAGTAAAAACGAAGCTTTCTGTCGTCACGTTTTCTTGCTGCCATGTAGGTTCCGATGGTCAGTGCGCATGGAAACACGTGTCCTCCGTTGTAATCGGTGTGCTCACCGATCAGGTTCACACGTCCAGGTGCGAAGTAGGTGCGGATGTCGCCCTCTCCCCCGAACAGTTTTGCAAAACAATCCAGTACCTGCTGTTTCATTTTGTTGTCTCCTTTTCTTTTTGGTGTGTTGTTTTCGTGGTTTCGTTTTGTGTGTTGTGTGTGTATTGTG
>ENA-OQEB01000460-OQEB01000460.1-human-gut-metagenome-genome-assembly--contig:-NODE-460-length-17054-cov-2.447451_pt1 | contig 17054 bp, 14 predicted proteins | sample MGYA00242787_ERZ504619 | MGnify/ENA primary metagenome ERZ504619 (study PRJEB26092, sample SAMD00036317) | human gut metagenome | host: Homo sapiens | study: EMG produced TPA metagenomics assembly of... | reverse complement strand
TCCGCCTGCGACCGCTGTGAGCTTTAGTCCGAGCTTGCCGACATTCTCGCCTGCTGCCGCACCGATAACTACAAGCGACGGAACAATCATTATAGCGAGCGAATTACCCATTTTAACGATAAAGCTCTTTGCCGCACCGAAAATACCCTCTTGGTTTACGCCCGAGGTAACGGTATCGTACTGAATAATATCAGCCATCATAGCGTTCGGAAGCACGTTGAGTACAGCGAACGGGAACGATACGAACAATGCGAAAATGCAAGCCAATACAAGCTTGTTGCCCGTGAGCATATCGCTGAAGCAGATAACAACCTCTGCGATTGAGAACACTATACAACCCAAGATAATCGGGAGCTTTTTGCCTTTCTTCTTCGCAAACTTGTTTACAAACGGATACATAAGCAATGAGCCTGCGATTGAAATTGCAAGAATCAAAACCGAATTTTCCTCTGGAAGTCCCATAAGCTCGGTAACATAGTACATAATGCAAGCCTGGAAGAACGCCATACCGGTATTCTCCAAAAGCTGACCTAAGGTTACAATCTTGAAGTGCTTGTTCGAGAAAGCGTGCTGAAGCGACTCTTTCAATGTAATATTCGGAATTACCGAATGAACATAGTCCTTTTCCTTGATTGTAAATGCAGGTATCAAAAGCAAAATAATACCGATTACGGTGTAAATTCCGAAAGTCGCTCTCCAAGCGGAGAGTGTTTGCACGCCTGCCGATTTGAAGCCGTTTACAATCAACGGAGTAACATAACCGAGAGCACTGCCCGTTACAAAGAACAATGAGCTGATTGTGTATGCGTTGACTCTCATCTTGCCGTCCTGAACGAGCTCGGGAATAAGCGCAGTATGAGGAATCATATACAATGTGAAGAAAAAATAATATCCCCACATAAATATTGCAATCCAAACGGCATTCCAACCGCTGACTGTGTTAAGCGGAACAACGAACATAAGCAGGGCACTCAAGCCGAAAGGAATTGCCGCCTTCTGCATAAGCGGAATTCTTCTGCCGTTCTTGTTCTTGCTTTTGTCGGATTTCGATGCAATCAACGGGTCCGTAACAGCGTCGATAATGTGTCCGACAGCTTTAATCAAGCCGATAATCGTGAGAACGCCCAATACAATTCTGCCCTGCGGAATTAAATTAGGAATTCCCGACGCCTTTGACGGCTGATAAAAATAGATAAGATAGTTGTTGAGCATGGTTGTAAAAAGACCTACTGCAAACTGCGGAAGGCACAATCTTACAAGTAATTCTGTATTAACCTTTTTCATTTTTAAGACCTTGTATCCTCTTTAATTTAATGCGCAAACGTCATCGCCCTTTGCAATGCATTTAGGCAAATCAAGTCTTGCGTCAAAGCAGCTGCCTATTCCGTGGTCGCCGCACATAGCAATATCGCACAATTTTGCGATTTGCTCATCAGAGCAGCCTGCCTTCTGCCAAGCCTTTACCAACGGACAGTAATGGAAATCAAGATACAAGGTATCGTCTGTGCTCTCAACGAGATCCATCTCGAATACCATCTTGCTGCCTTTGTGAACAATGTTTTCTTCAAGCCCTTCAAGCTCTTTGTTCCGCCTGCTTTTACAAGGTCAGAGCCCTGCGACAATCCGCATCTTGTAATAGCTGCCGAAGCAAACTCTTCTGCGTCAAGTCCACGCTTTTCGGCCTCATCAGTCAAAAGATATACCAAAAAGCACGGTGCTCAAGCTGTTCACGCACTTTTACGATAATCTTATTCTTGATTTTTGCCTCATTTACGATTTTTGAGATATTTTTCCCCTCTCAAATGCCACTGAATACTTTTGTTTTGAAAAATGACGTTTTTCAACAAAATTTCATTAAACCATCGCTTTTTCATAGAACAATTCGATTATTATACAGCATTTTTCGAGGAATTTCAATAGCAATTACATATTGTTGCATATTTTTTGGGAAATTAGGTAAAAAAATTATACTATTTTACCAAATCATGCAATTTGTCTATGATTTCATAAGCCTTGCGACACATTCTACATGCACTGTTCTCGGGAAGAGATCGACGGCTGTTAATTTTTCGACCTTATAACCTAATTCTTCAAACAATTTGCAGTCCCTTGCAAGCGTCGCAGGGTCGCAGGAGACATAGACAACTCTGTCGGGCAACATATTGCAAACTGTTTCCACAAGCGAAGCCTCACAGCCCTTTCTCGGTGGGTCAAGCACAATAACGTCGGGCTTGATTCCCTTTTCCTTGAGCATCTTCGCCGCTTCGGCAGCGTCGGCACAGTAAAATTCTGCGTTCTTTATACCGTTAATTTCAGCGTTGACCCTTGCATCTGCAACAGCCTGTCTGATTATCTCGACTCCGATTACCTCTTTGCAGCCGCCGGCCATTGAAAGTCCGATAGTTCCTGCACCGCAGTACATATCCAAAAGCGTTTCCTCGCCTGTCAGCGAAGCGTATTCCCTCGCCCTTTCATAAAGCCTTTGTGCCTGTGCGTGATTTACCTGATAGAACGAAAGCGGAGAAAGTCTGATTTTAACGCCGCACAATTCATCGTAAATATAATCGTCGCCCCAAAGCGTTTTACAGGCTCTGCCGAGTATAACATTCGTTTTATCCTTGTTTATATTTATTACAACGCTTTTTATATCGCTTATAACGAGCAGGCGTTCAAGAAGCTTATCCTTTTTCGGCAAGAAATCGGAATTTACGACAAGGCACACCATAATTTCCTTTGATACCGCACCTTGTCTTATGTAAATGTGCCTGATTATGCCTTTCCTGTTTCGGATTATAAACGGAAATTCCGTATTCGACAATCCATTTTCTTATTATCTTAACTATCTCCGAAAACGCCTCGGGTTGCAAGGCGCAACGGGACAATCTATAATTCGGTGCGTATGAGAAGCATAAAAACCGATTTTAAGCCTGCTGTCAAAGCCGACGGGATATTCAGCCTTGTTGCGATAGCCTGTAATTGACTCTGCGCCTATCATTTCGTCTATTTTCTTGTCAATTCCGCCGAGACGTAAAAAAGCATTTTCTACCTTTTGGCGTTTCATTTCAAGCTCTGCACCGTATTTTATATGCCTGAACGCACAGCCGCCGCACGAATCAGAAGCCTCGCAATCGGAGTCCGTTCTATCCTTAGACGGCTTTAATATTTTAACGGCCTTGCCTATCGCATAGGTCTTTTTAGCCTTGATTATATGCACCAAAGCCTTATCTCCAACGACTGCGCCGCTTACGAACACAGCCATTTTGTCGTAGTGTCCGACACCGCTGCCCTCCGAGGAAAATGACTCGATTTGCAGCTCTATTTCTTGATTTTTTACAAGGGACATATATTTCTCCTATCTCAAAAAAACGGACAGAAACCTGTGGCTGAGTGTTCATAAGGAAGTATTGGTTTCTCGCATAAAAATCCGTTATGCTTTTTCGGCATAAAATAATTTTTATAGTTACGAAACCGCCTTATTAACGCTCAGCCTTTGCCTCTGTCCGTTGTATTTTATCTGCCCAAATATCCGCTCGGGTTTACTCTCGTGCCGTTGACATAGACCTCAAAGTGAAGATGAGGACCTGTAACGTTACCCGTAGAGCCGATATTTCCGAGCTGCTGACCTGCCGAAACATGCTGACCTGCCGATACCTTCAGCGAGCCCCTTATCATATGCGCATATCTCGTCTGCAAGCCGTTGCCGTGGTTGATGAGAACATTATAGCCCCAGCTCGGATGATAGCCTGCCGAAACGACCGTACCCGAAGCCGCCGCAACGACCGGACAGCCTGTACTGTTTCCGCCGGGCTTAACAATGTCGATACCGCCGTGAAGTCTGCCGTGCCTGTAGCCGAAGCCCGAGGATACGCTGTAAGCGCCGATTGCGGGCCATACAAACTTGCCGCCATAGGACTGAACCGTTCCGTAATTCTTGATGCTACCATAGCCCGAGGAATATGTCTTTGAGCCGACCTGTATCTTCTCGTCAACAGCTTCCTTAGTGGTAACTCTCGAAACCTCCTTCGAGGATACTCTTACGCCGTCGATATACGTTACAAGCTCTGTTATCTGCTGCTCGCCGTTTTGACCCTTTGTAACCGTCTTGCTCGTTCCCTTATACATACTTGAGTTTTCGACCTTAACGGTGTTATAAGGAATAGAAACTGTTCTGACCTCGGTCTTTGTAACCTGAACTCGTACAAAATTTACCTCGCTTGAAATAAGAACACGGTCGCCCACATGAATTTTCTCATTTAAGCCGGGATTTAACTCAAACAGCTTTGCGGTTGAAATACCGTATTTCTGTGCAATTCCCGAAACCGTATCACCGGAAGCGACAGTATAATAAACCGCTTCGCTTTTCTTTGAGTTAAGCTTTTCGCTCAAACGATCCGCACCCCAAACGGTGTTATCGTCGTCGGGATAAAGTCCCTGAACATACTCAATGTTCTCAACGAAGCTCACAATTGCATTGCTGTCGCCTGCATCATAGCTTGTAAGAATATTGTCGAAAACCGTCGTAGCATCTGTCTCATTTTTAACGGCACACAAAAACTCTCCGTCAATATAAATTCCGCAAGCGTTTGTAATATTCTTGTTGGAATACTCGATAATCTTATCGCAAATAGCCTCGGAGTCCTTCATATTATTGAGCTTAACGGGCACAATCTTATACTGTGCACTCTTTATGAGAGACTCGCCGTCATTTGCCGCAATAGCGGTTTTAAGCCTTTCCGTAGCCTTATCCTCTGCGTCAAGGTAAACCGATTCCGAGCTGACATAGCCTATATCGGCGTTGTTGTAGGTTATTTTAAGAGCCAAATTCATACTGCTCCAATAGCGTATCGTTGCGATTAAAATAACAAGCGCCGCAACGGGTGCAACAATGTTCGTGAAAAACGAGAACACTATTCCGTGACGCTGAAAAGCCTTTTTTACATAGGTCTTAAAGGTGGCTGCCGCCTCATTCCTGTCCTGCTTAAACAGGGAAACGAGCTTTCCGAAAACACGCTTAATATCGCCGAAAAGCTCCTTGATTTCGGAATTCATATGCCTTGCCGAGCTTAACACAAGCTTATCGACAACGACGAAGGCAGCAAACGACACGGCAGACAAAGCCTTGACGGGCTTCATAACAAGCTTGCCGAGCCATTTGAAAAACCTTGTCACATACCTTGCGGTAAACAAGCCGAGAATATATAGTTTTTTATAAATTAAATCAAACATAATATCTCCGTGAAAATCAACTTCAATTATAATAGCCAAACTTACGATAACGAATATTATATCACATTTTTACCGCAATTTCAAGCAAAGGCTTACGAGCCGTAGCTATCCTTGAATAATGTATCGACCTGCCTGCGCAGCCTTCTGTTTTCCTCGCTCGACAGATCCTTGTCCCTTGCAATTACATTTTGAGCGCAGTTTTGTGCCGCCATAAGCAAATGCGTATCCGTCATAACGTCCGCAAGTCTCAATTTCGGCAAGCCGTGCTGTCTTTTCCCGAAGAAATCGCCGGGGCCTCTCATTTCGAGGTCAACATTCGCAATCTTAAAGCCGTCCGAGGTCGAACACATTGTGTCAAAACGCTGCTTTGCCTCTTCCCCTTTTGCGTCGGAGACAAGAATGCAGGTTGATTTTTCACTGCCTCTGCCTATTCTTCCCCTCAGCTGATGGAGCTGAGAAAGCCCGAAGCGTTCGGCATTTTCAATGACCATAATCGCCGCATTCGGCACGTCAACTCCGACCTCAATTACAACCGTCGCGATAAGCAACTGAATTTCGCCCGAGGAAAATTTGCGCATAACCTCATCCTTTTCACGAGGCTTCATTTTTCCGTGGAGCAAGCCCAATTTGTAATTTGCAAACTCGCTCGACGACAATTTTTTATAGTATTTTTCAGCACTTATCAGGTCGTTATCAATTTCGCCCTCCTCGACAAGCGGACAGACGATGTATCCTTGCAGTCCTGCGTCAAGGTGCTTTTTAATATATTTATATATTCTTTCGTGATAGCTTGTATCAACACAAAAAGTTTCAACATCTTTTCTGCCCGGCGGCAGTTCATCAAGCACCGAAACATTCAAATCGCCGTACATAATCATAGCGAGCGTTCTCGGTATCGGAGTTGCCGACATAACGAAAATATGCGGATTGTCGCCCTTTGCGGCAAAAGAGGACCGCTGTGCCACGCCGAAGCGGTGCTGCTCATCGGTTATTACAAGCCCGAGCCTGTTAAACTCAACATCCTCCTGAATTAAGGCGTGAGTGCCGATAATAAGCTTAGTTTCTCCGCTTGCAAGCCTTTGCTTTGCAAGATTTTTTTCGGATTTTTTCATACTTCCCGTGATAATATCAACGGTTATATCCGTATCCTTGAAAAACTTTTCAAAGGTTCTCAAATGTTGCTCGGCAAGCACCTCAGTAGGTGCCATCATAGCACATTGCCAGCCGTTTTTTACACAGGTATAAATAAGCGCCGCCGCAACCGCCGTTTTACCCGAGCCGACGTCTCCCTGCAAAAGCCTGTTCATAGGCTCTCCCGATTTCATATCGCCGATTGCTTCCCCGACAGCCTTTACCTGCGCCGAGGTCGGGGAAAACGGCAAATGTGAAAAGAATTCCTCCGAAAAGTCTTTCTTTACAACACACTCTGTTTTGAGCGTTTGCGTTTTGCTTTTAAGCGATAAAAGACCGAGCTGTAAAATGAACAGCTCTTCAAAAATAAGCCTGTTTCTTGCCTTGTCCAACGCTTCATAGCTTTCGGGGAAATGAATGTTGCGTATCGCAAAATCAAGTGAGCAAAGGGAATTTTCGGCAATTATATCGCTCGGCAGGCTCTCGGGAATTTCCTCGATTGAATCAAGGCATTTTTCACGCATTTCGCAATAAGCTTTGAATTAAGCCCTGCCGTCTGCGGATAAACAGGCTTTATACCCGCCTCCCCACTCGCATTTGAAAACGCGGGAGAAGCCATTTCCCTGCCGCCGAATTTAGACTGCGTTATCTTGCCGAAGAAATAGTATTCCTCGCCGCTTTTGAGCATATTAGGTATGTATTTATTATTGAAAAAGGTCAGATTTATAAGTCCCTGACCGTCGGTAATGCTCGTTTTATAAAGCGTTGTTCCGCCGGGAATACGAATTTTCGACGGCGTATCGCACACAATGCCCTTGACACAAATATTCGTATCAAACGGAGCCTCTCTGATGGGATAAACAGCACTCCAATCCTCATAGGCTCTCGGATAAAAGCGCAAAAGAGCACCGACAGTGCCGACGGAAAGCCTTTGAAAAGCCTCCGCCCTTGCACTGCCGACGCCCTTTAAGTATTTGATGTCGGTTGAAAAATTCATACTATCACTCTACGATATAATGAAATAATACACGGGTTGTCCGCCCGGAATTACATTTATTTCTATATTCGGAAATCTCTCCGAAAGTCTTTCGCTCAAACGCTTTGCCGTTGCCTCGTCCGTCTCCTCGCCGTAATAAACGGTAATGAACGACGCATTGTATTTTTTAGCCAAGCGTCTTGCGGTACGGTATGCGGCGTTTATAATATCGTCCTCAACAAGGGTGATTTTGCCGTCCTCCATACCGAGAATTTGACCCTTTTTAATCTTCTGACCGAACGCCTCGCTGTCCCTTGCGGCAAATGTTACCTGTGCCGTATGAACAGCCTCGGCAGCCTTCATCATATTCAAAAGATTGGTCTCTACGTCCTCCGTTTCCGAGAAGTTGAGCATTGCGCTGACTCCCTGTGTGAGAGTCTTTGTCTGAAGAACGGAAACCTCCCTGTCCGCAAGGTTTACAGTCTGCTCAGCCGCCATAATAATATTTTTATTGTTGGGAAGTACAAAGACGTGTCTTGCCGGTGTTGCCTCAATAGCCGACAAAATATCGTCGGTGCTCGGGTTCATTGTCTGACCGCCCGAAACTATATTGTCTGCGCCAAGCTCCTTGAACAGCTCAATAAAGCCGTCGCCCGCAGCAACCGAAACGAAGCCGTAATCCTTTGTCGGCTCAACAGGTGCTTGTGCCTGCTCGGAGTGCTTAATTTCCTCCTTTGCATTTTCCGTGCCACGGTCTGCGTTCCTGTGCTGGAAGCGCATATTATCGATTTTTATGTTTGTAAGCGGACCGCATTTAAGAGCCGCCTGAATTACATTGCCCGGCTCGTTCGAGTGAACGTGTACCTTGATAATATCGTCGTCCTCAACGACAACAACGCAATCGCCGATAGACTCAAGATATGCTTTGAGAGCCGCCGCATTCGACTGTGCATCCTTTTCTTTGTTAATTAAAAACTCGCTGCAATAACCGAATTTAATATCGCCCGAAGCCGCCGCAACAACGCTTTTGTCCGACTTTGCGTTATCCTTTTTATCAAGCGTTTCAATAGGCTCGACGGTCTTGCCGTCCTCGATAACGCTCAGCATTCCCTCAAGAATGAAAATAAAGCCCTGTCCGCCTGCGTCCACAACGCCTGCCTGCTTGAGCACGGGAAGCATTTCGGGTGTTTTCAAAAGTGCGTCCTTTGCCGCTTCGTAAGCCGTTTTAAGAACTATTTTGCAATCCGTTTCCTGCGTGTTTTTGACAGCCTCCGCCGCCATTCTGATAACCGTGAGAATTGTTCCCTCGGTAGGTTCATAACCGCCTTATAAGCCGACTCCTTGCCGAGTTCAAGAGCTTTGCAAGCGCCCTGCCGTCTGCCGAGTCCATACCCTTAAAGCCGTTTGAAATTCCTCTGAATATAAGAGAAAGTATAACGCCCGAGTTACCTCTTGCGCCTCTGAGCAATGCCGCCGCAGCCTTTGCGGAAACACTTGCTATATCTGTCTGCTCACAAACCTGAAGTTCTCTTGCCGCCGCTGAAATAGTCATTGACATATTCGTACCCGTATCGCCGTCGGGAACGGGGAAAACATTAAGAGCGTCAACCTCTTGCCTGTGATTTACTATATTGTTTGCGCCCGAAATCAGCGCCTGCTTGAAAATGATACCGTTAAGCATTTATATACTACTCCTATTATTCCTTCATTCCGTCAACATAGACGGTAATTCTCTTAACCGTACGACCTGTCGATTTTTCAACAGTGTATCTGACTTTGTTTTTAATCGAATCGACAATCGCCTGTATATTGACTCCGTAAGTAACAATAATATGCAAGTCAATGACAAGCTCATCAGACTCGGCACGAACCGATACGCCTTTATCGATATAATTGTTGTGCCTGAAAATAAGCTGACGGAGATTTTGCGTAGCTCCGCTGTTTGCCATTCCTGCAACGCCAAAGCATGAGGTTACCGTATGACCGATAAGGTCTGCAAAATACTGCTCATGCAATTCTGTTGTTCCGAGATGATTTTCAAATTTAATCATATTCACTGAACCTTTCTGGCTGTATAATAAACCCTGTCTCACTCCGTTTCAGCCACAACGAAGCGATAAATCTGTCTGACTGTATTTATTCCGCCGATTTTTCCCAATTTTCCATATTGCCGTAAATATCAAACGGCGCATATGTAAAGTCCGGCGTAAGACCCTTTGAATAAGCCGCCATTCCCATCCTGTAACAAAGCGGAACAAACGGCATTTCATTTAAGAACGCATCATTCACGGCTTTAACATCCGCCTGACCGTTCTTAAAGGAATTGTAGGCGGTGGCAAAAGCTCCGTTTGCATCAACAGCCATTCCCGACCTGCCGTCGAAAAGCGAGGATAAGTCGAAATTCTCACAAAGCTTGACCTCTCCGATATACGTTTCATAATTTCTGCTTAAAACTCTCTGCCTGTAAACGTCGCCGCTGACAGCATCAACCGTAACCGAAAAGCCACGCTCTCCGAGCTGACGTGCAATTTTTTGTGCCGCCGAAACTCTGAAGCTGTTTTCCGAATTTACAAGTATCGAAAACGAAAGCACATTGGTCTGGTCGGTTTTAACTCCGTTTTTCGTATAATAATTATACCCCATTTTTGAAAGAATGGAATCACTTTTTGTAACATCGCCCTTCGCCGAGGGAAGCTCCTGTGAAGCGAGCATATTAAAATCGGGATTAAACACAGTAACTGCCGACTTCGCATAGCCCTGATATGCGCCCTGACTTATATCCTCTTTGTCGATTGCATAATAAAGTGCCGTGCGTATCGCCGAGGACGAGAGCGCACCCGTCGGATTTATTCCGAGGAACACGAAATTGTTAAGCGTAACCGCCCTGTTTTGCGCTACAATCCTCTTGTAATTACCGCTTGAAAAGTCCTCAAACAGATAATTTATATTTCCTATTTCAACCGCATTCGTGATATATTCAAGCTTCTTTATATCGTGAAGCGTTATCTTTGAGATTTTACTTGCAGTCTCACTTTTCGGATTTATCGTGAGCGTTGTGCCGTTTTCAAAGACGAAATGTCCCGAGCCTGTCGGAACAGTGTCCGAGCTTTCGGCTGTTCCCTGCTTGACTATCGGGAAGGTCAAAATGTTTTGGCAAAGTGAGTCGGGAGCTGCAAGCGTAAATATGACCGTTGAGCCTGAAGCGTTAACCGAATTGATATTTGAAAGCCTTTGTGAAAATGCAACGGACGCTTTAGCCTTATTGAAAGAGTAGACAACGTCCTTCGCCGTAACGGCTGTTCCGTCGCTGAACACCGCACTTCTAAGCGTAACGCTAACCTTTGTGCCGTCTGTTGTGATACTGTCCGCAAGCACCGCCTCAGCCGAATAATCCGATTTTACCGTATAAAGCGGTTGACAGTAAAGCGAAGCCAACGCAATATTTTCGTTGCCCGTTGCGAAATACGGATTTAGCGAGTCGCTCGTTGCATACGGCAAATAATCTCCGCCGCCTGCGTGTTTCCCGTTCCCGTATTTGTGTTTGTTTCTTCCTCGGGAGTTGTCGGAGTGTTCGTGCAAGAGCAAAGCAGGATTGCAACCGCCGTCAACACACAGCAAAACGCAATTATTCTCTTTTTTCACGCAGCCGCCTCCTTTTTTATATACTTATTCGCTCAACCGAAACGGTTTTTCCGCTTGAACGGTCTATCTCAAATATTATGCCCTGCAAAAGAGCATTATCGTTGGGATTTTCAAATCTTACGGGCATATTTGTACGCATTTTTTCAATCGCAAGCTCGGGCTTAACGCCTATTACCGAAAGCGACGGGCCCGTCATTCCGACGTCGGTTATATAGCCCGTTCCGTTTGGCAAAATCTGTTCGTCTGCCGTCTGAACGTGAGTGTGTGTGCCGTACACCGCCGAAACTTTCCGTCAAGGTAAAATCCGAGTGCCTTTTTTTCCGCCGTTGCCTCTGCGTGCAAGTCTACAATAATTATGTTTACCTCATCACTAAGCTTTTTTATTGCCTCGTCCATACAATCGAAAGGATTTTTGAGGTTTTCCATATAGACCGTACCGAGAACATTTACAACGCCTATTCTGACAAAGCCTTTGTCAACGATCGTATATCCTCTGCCGGGGCAAGCCTCCGAATAATTTATAGGACGTACTATCGAATACGAATTTTCAAGCGTTTCGTAAAATTCACGCCGTTTGAACGTATGATTTCCGCCTGTAATGACGTCTGCACCGCTTGCAAAAATATGCTCACACGAAAAAGCGGTCATTCCGTTTCCGACTGCGGCATTTTCACCGTTTACAATACAAACATCTATATTTTTTTCCTTTTTAAGCGAGGGCAAAAGCTCCCTCAATTTTTCACAGCCCACAGCCGAAACAACGTCGCCGACTGCAAGCACCCTTACGGTTTTATTCATAATTCACCGATTTCTATATCTGTCATTTATCGGAAAAAGCCCTGACTGCACAGTCAGGGCCGCCGATTTTTTATTTTGCGTAATCGACAATGCGATTTTCACGAACGATATTGACCTTGATCTGTCCGGGATATTCAAGCTCTTCTTCGATTTTCTTAACTACATCACGTGCAATAAGCACCATCTTGTCGTCGCTTACAACGTCAGGCTTAACCATTATGCGAACCTCACGACCTGCCTGAATTGCGAAAGATTTTTCAACGCCTTCAAACGAGCAAGCAATTTCCTCAAGCTTTTCAAGACGCTTAATGTAATTCTGAACATTCTCTCTTCTTGCGCCGGGACGTGCAGCCGAAACCGCGTCAGCCGCCTGAACAAGGCAAGCAACAACGGTTTTCGCTTCAATGTCGCCGTGATGAGCTGCGATAGCGTGTATCACCTGTTCATTTTCCTTGAACTTTTTAGCGTATTCAACGCCAAGCTCAATATGTGTTCCGTCCATCTCGTGGTCAAGTGCCTTACCTATATCATGGAGAAGACCTGCACGCTTCGCCGTTTTAACATCAGCGCCGAGCTCCGCCGCCATAAGTCCTGCGATATATGAAACCTCAAGAGAGTGGCTGAGTACGTTCTGACCGTAGCTTGTGCGATATTTAAGCTTACCGAGAAGCTTTACAAGCTCGGGATGGATACCGTTTACGCCTGCGTCAATAACAGCTCTTTCGCCTGTCTGACGAATTGTCTGCTCAACCTCACGTTTAGCCTTTTCATACATTTCCTCAATGCGTGCGGGGTGTATTCTACCGTCGGCAATGAGCTTTTCAAGTGTGAGCCTTGCAATTTCTCTGCGAACAGGCTCAAAGCTTGAAACCGTGATAGCTTCGGGTGTATCGTCAATGATAAGGTCAACACCCGTAATCGTCTCAAGAGTTCTGACATTTCGTCCCTCTCGTCCGATAATTCTGCCCTTCATTTCGTCGTTGGGCAATGCAACAACAGAAACTGTTGTCTCGGCAGTACAATCCGCAGCACAACGCTGAATTGCCGTGGAAATAATCTCCCTTGCGAGCGTGTCAGCCTCGTCCTTCGTTCTCTGCTCATAGTCCATAATTTTGACTGCTTTTTCGTGTGTAAGCTCTTCGTCAAGGTTCTGCAAAAGCACCGCCTTTGCCTGCTCCTTAGTATAGCCCGACACCTTTTCAAGCATATCAAACTGACTTTTCTTTATAGACTCAACCTCCTGCAATTTAGCGTCAACATCTTTGAGCTTTGCATTAAGAGTCTCTTCTTTTTTCTCGATATTTTCTGTCTTTTTATCGAGAGTTTCTTCTTTTTGAATTATTCTTCTTTCCTGTCTCTGAACCTCGGCACGACGTTCCTTAATGTCCTTGTCAGCCTCCGATCTGAGAGCGTGAATTTCATCCTTAGCCTCAAGTATGGATTCTCTTTTCTTGTTCTCGCTGTCTGAACTGCCTGATTGACTATTCTTGTAGCCTCTTCGGTAGCAGAGCCGATTGCAGCCTCGGCAACTTTCTTTCTGTGAAGCTCGCCGAAAATAAATCCTAAAACGCCGCAAACAACCGCAGCGACGATAATGAGTATAACTGAAACCGTAGTATTCAAAAAGCATTGCACCTCCTTTTGTGATTTTTTCAATAAACTTAAAAGTCGTTAAAAATTATTAAATCGTTAAATAATTTTCAGATAATGATATTTTCGCATTATAAAACATTATCTTAGATATTTTATAACTTTTTGTACAATATGTCAAGAAATCAAAGGCAGATAACCTTGATTTTTTTATAAATTTTCGGGTGTTATTAAGGCTCTGAAAAAAATATTTCCGCTTGCTCTGCTGATTTTTATAGACTATAATAGAATTATTCATAAGGAAAGTGGATTTACGGAAAATTGTTATAGTATATTGAATAAGAAGTATTAAGGACGATTGAATATGATTTATAAAGTAACCGAAAGCAGCCAACTTAATGCCTGTTTGAATATAATTCACAAAAGCTTTCAAACAGTCGCCGTTGATATGGGGTTGACAAAAGAAAACTGTCCGAGCTATACGGCGTTTATGCCCTTAAAAAAATTACAAGAGCAATTAAAGTGCGACAATTCTATGTTTTTGTATGAGTACCGCAACGAATTTGTCGGCTATTTTTCATTAGAGGTTAACGGCAATAGTGCAGAATTGAATAATTTGTCCGTTTTGCCGAGTGCAGGCATTTGGGAATAGGCAAGGAGTTAGTAAGCTTCGCAGTCGATTACTCGAAAAACACACTCGGCGTTAACAAGCTCAAAATAGGAATCGTAGACGAAAACGCCGTGCTGAAAGAATGGTATGGTAAATTGGGCTTTGTCCACACCGGCACAAAGCACTTTGAGCATTTGCCGTTTACGGTAGGATTTATGGAATTAGATATATAAAAAGATGACATTATACTTGTGTCGATAAACATATGTCGGAGCTGCCATAGGCAATATCACTATGCGCAGCATAATACCACTGTGCAGCAATACCACTCGCCATAGGCGAATATAACTGAAAAAAGCACCTGCATTCGCAAGTGCTTTTTTCTTGTGATTACGCAACGGAATAGCATAATTACAATTCCAATATATATGAAGTACTACTGTATTTTTTGATAATAAATCTTTTCTTCCGAACCCCAAGGAGACATTTTCCTATCAATAATGTCAAATCCATATTTCTCATATAAATTTTCGTGATCACTCACTAGATATACTTTATCAAAACCAACCGATTTTAAATATGACATTGAATATATTATAAGCCTTTGACTCAACCTGTTACCACGCCACTTTTCGTCAACGAACAAATACCCAATATAAGGCGTATAATGTACATCAAGAATACAATCTGTTATTTCAACAGTGCAATATCCACAGATCTCATCATCATTAAGGGCGACAATAACTCTTTCCCAATCTTTAAAACCATTGTTCATCATAGCATTCGCTAATGATTTTCCTGCTTTCCACGAACAACTATCTGCATAATTTTTCACTTTGTTCCACATTTCATTAGATGCGGTAATAGCCTTGATTATCATTTGTTCTCCTTTGCCGTATTGATAGAAGAAATCAAAATTCTTTTGACTTCCGTGCATTTATTGAGCAATGTTTTGTCCTTGTAATATCCGCTTTCTATAAGCAACTCTATCTAATATTCGCTTTCGGAACATTCCTTGAGAGCAATTTGAAGTTTAGCGATAAAATCGGCTTTTCCGTGAGCGTAAAACGCTTCGCGAATATTTGCACCAACACTTGTACCACTACGGATAAGTTGATTGGTTAGTACACTTTCCTTTTTAGTTTGCTTACATAGTTACAAACCTTAATTATCTGCAAAGCAAATTCTTTGGATTTCATAATCAAAGGACTATCTGCCATAATATTACTGCCTTTTCTATTACGATTATAACACTATAAAATAAAAAGAGCAGGTATCAACCTTCGTTTATAATTCGTGCCGTAGGCACACCTAACTTATTACCTATTACTTCTTACTTATTACTTCCCAAAAATCCCGTAATCAAACTTTATTTGAAGTAAGAGTGAAGAGGTAAGAAGTAAAAGCAAAATCCCGTCCACTAAAGTGAACGGGATTTTTGTAAAGATGATATAAAATAGATGCTTTAGCCAACTTGTTATTAGGATTTGAACTAATGAAAAACAGTTTTCAATACTTAAAATAATTTTTTGTGTAAAGTAAGAACTAAATCTAATCGACTCCAACGACAATATCTCGCCCTTTATTTCTTCATACAGCATATTTTCAAAATCGTTCATTTTTATCCCCAAAAAATATTTTATAAAACAAGCAAAACAGGCAGCCAAAAACTTAACACATTATCCAAGTGGAACACCTGATAATCTAAAACTTTATAGTCTTTTCTGTCAAAATCAATTTTTAGGTTTTAATATTGCTCATTATTGTCACCAAGTTTTGCTTAAAAGTTTGGGTTTATATATTTATCACATTGAATTTAACTTTTTAAGTTCTTTCCTCAACCTCTTATTACACAGTAATTCCAAAACCGATCCACTATGTCCTACTCTCATTCTCATTGATGACTCGTGCATTGCACCGTAATATGCTACTCTGAAATCTGCATATTTTGAAAGCTGATATTTCGACTTGTAAGTGCTGTATAAATTAAACAAATCTCCCCACATATTTCTCAATTGAAACAAATCGTACTCACGGTCTGCCCACATACTGTCGCACGGGTCAATAAATGCAGTCAAATTAAATGAATGTATGTCTGCCATAATATTCATTATGTTCATATCACCATGAATAAGTACAGGAGATGTGTTTTCCACGGGTAATTTGTTAAAAGCTTCGGTTGCATCCAGAAGCAATTGAAAAGATTCTGAAGAAAACTTCCCCTCTTTCTCTAGTTTTTTCAATCCATCAAGAATCGGCTGTTGCTTTTCTGTGATGTAATAATCGTACCAATTATCATAAATAGGATTTGACAACTCCCCAAATTTTTTATTTGTAACACTGTGCCACTCCAACATACCTGATATAACTTCATCAGCAAATTTCTGCTTTTGACTTTTACTTTTAAGCAAAAATAGCGGATTCAAAACATTTTTCCCCGGAACAAAAGTCATAGCCAAAAGCGCTGTTTTATCATCTTCATATGTAAAAATCACATCCGGCATCTTTACAGAAGTGTGTTTACCAAGAACACGAAGTTGTTCTGCCTCCTGAAGTTGATTTTCTTGTAACAAATAGGCTTTTACAGCGATTATATCGCCATTACCAAGAACGACTTTATACACTTTTCCAAAACTGCCGCCACCGACATATTTTATTGAAGTAACCTTTTGATTAAGTTTTTCTGATACTACATTCGGAACAGTAAGGAATATATGTTTATCGGAAAGATTTAATTTATTCATATTCTCATGTCACCTCAATAAAATTATATCAAGCATTCAAAGATATTACAACAAAAAAATCCGCCCACTATCGTGAACGGAATTTTTTGGTCCACCGGTTGGACTCAAACCAACGACAACGTCTCTTGCGGTGCCCGACGAAAAACTTCCTTGAAGCGTCGTTTTTCTGTCGACCGCTGCGCCATCCTGCCCTCGCTACTCCTGCCACCGGCAGCGCTCGGTCACGATGCAGTTAACAGCCTCTCGGCTGTTTGTACAAGCTGTCATTGACCGAATTCAATTTGAAAGAAAAAAATAAAGACGTTCAAAAGAACGTCTCTATTTTTGGCTCCCCCCA
>ENA-OQEB01000459-OQEB01000459.1-human-gut-metagenome-genome-assembly--contig:-NODE-459-length-17057-cov-2.200827_pt1 | contig 17057 bp, 19 predicted proteins | sample MGYA00242787_ERZ504619 | MGnify/ENA primary metagenome ERZ504619 (study PRJEB26092, sample SAMD00036317) | human gut metagenome | host: Homo sapiens | study: EMG produced TPA metagenomics assembly of... | reverse complement strand
AATTTAAAAAGTGGAGGAAAAACTATGGCAAAATAAAAAAATTATTAGCGTTGGGTTTATGCTTATGCATGACAGCAGGTATTACGGTAGGATGTGGCGATAGTAAGTCATCAAAGAATAGTACAGATTCTGGAAAGAATACAAATGATGGGTTGTCGTTTGCATTTTGTACTAATACCTTAAACAATACATTTCAAAGCTCAATTGATTCAAAGCTAAAAGAACTGTGTGACAAAGATGGAATATCATATACATGTTTAGATCCTGACTATGATTTGAATAAGCAGCTTAGCCAGTTGTCAGATGTAGCAAATAATGGATATGATGCAGTATTTGTTATTCCTGTTGATTCAGCAGGAATAACATCGGGACTGGCAGAAATAAGCGAAGCTGGTATTCCTATATTTAATGTAGACACTGCAGTTATTGATGATGACCTTGAGAGCTTTGTAACACAATATGTTGGAACTAATGCGTATATGGCAGGCCAGCTTGTTGGAGAACAGATGGTTAAGGATCATCCGGATGGAGGAAATATTGCAATTTTGGATTTCCCTTCAAATGAAAGCTGTGTTGATCGTGTAAATGGATTTCTTGATGGACTTGGAGACAGTAAAGATAAGTTTAAGATAGTAGCACAGCAGGACGGTGGAGCAGCCTTAGACCAATCGATGGAGCTGGCAGAAGACATTATTACAGCATCTCCTGATATGGATGCATTTTTCTGTATCAATGATCCATCTGCACTTGGTGCTGCAGCTGCTATTAAGGCAGCAAATAAAACAGGCAAAATTGGTGTATATAGTATTGATGCCTCACCGGATGGAAAACAGGCATTACTGGATGATGAATTACAGCTGTTGCATGTCAGGTACCTGTACAGATTGCAGATTATTCTTTTAAGGAAGCTGTAAAGTATGTTAATGGAGATACTAAAATTGATGAGAAAAAGGTATATCTCGATTCGCATTTAGTGTCTAAGGATGAGGCTGAGAAAACTCTTAAAGAATGGCAATAATAAGGGAGAGTTATTATGGGACAGACAGTATTAGAAATGACAGGGATAAAGAAAAGCTTTGCGGGTATTTACGCTTTAAATGGAATTGACTTTTCTTTGGAACTGGGCGAAGTACATGCACTGCTTGGTGAGAATGGAGCAGGAAAGTCAACATTAATTAAAGTGCTTGGCGGAATTTATCAGCCGGATTGTGGATTGATAAAAGTTAATGGAAAAGAAGTAAAAATTGATGGAGTCCCAGCAGCAAGAGCAAATGGTATAGGTATTATACACCAGGAAATAGTATTGGTGCCTTACCTTACAGTTGCACAAAACCTGTTTTTGGGAAGAGAAATTAGAACTAGACTTGGAACCTTGGATGAAGCGGAGATGAACCGCAGGGCAGCAGATATGATCTCTGCCCTGGGGGTCAATATAAAAGCTGAAACAGTAGTTGAGAAGCTGACTATCGCACAACAACAAATGGTAGAGATTGTAAAAGCTGTATCATTTAACGGAAAAATAATTGTTATGGATGAACCTACATCATCTCTTTCAAATGAAGAGGTAGAGCAGCTATTTGGAATTATTGAGAATCTAAGGAAGAAAAAAGTAAGTATTATTTATATTTCTCATAGAATGGAAGAGTTATTCCGAATATCAGATCGAATTACTGTTATCAGAGACGGAACATATGTAGGAACCAAAAAACTGTCGAGACGAACTGCGAATGAATTGGTAGCAATGATGGTTGGAAGAGATCTTGATAATTTCTATGTAAGAGATTATTGCGATGTGGAACATGCTCCAATTGCACTTGAAGTAAAAAATCTATCACGTCAGGGAACATTTGAAGATATCAGCTTTTCGGTGCATAAAGGCGAGATACTTGGATTTGCAGGGCTGGTAGGCGCTGGAAGAAGTGAGATTATGGAAGCTGTTTTCGGAGCAAGACCATATGATGCCGGTCAGATTTTCCTGAATGGAGATGAAGTGCATTTTAAAAATCCTATGCAGGCAATTAAATCAGGAATCGCATTGGTTCCTGAGGACAGAAAAAAACAGGGGCTTGTACTGGGAAACAGCGTTGCATTCAATTTAACTTTATCAAGTCTGCGTTTTTGCATGAATGGAATTGCTATCAGTGAAAAAAAGCGTGATTCGATTATTGAACATTATAGTAAAAGACTTAGGATTAAAGCAGCTTCTCCGGAGATTGAAGCAGGTAGTCTTTCGGGTGGAAATCAACAGAAGGTTGTACTTGGAAAATGGCTTGCAACAAAGCCGGATGTATTGATTCTGGATGAGCCTACAAGAGGCGTAGATGTAAATGCCAAGTATGAAATATATACTGTAATAAATGAACTGGCAAAGGCCGGCATTGCAATTATTATGGTTTCAAGTGAATTGCCGGAGATTATCAACATGTGTGATAACGTTTGTGTTATAAGAGCAGGTAAGCTTGTTGGAAAGCTCGGAAAAGACCAGATGAATCAGGAAGAAATTATGAAGTATGCTGCAGGAAGGCGTAGAGTAATATGAGATGAGAAGAAAAGAGAAGTAAATGCATTTGGAAAAAGAAATCCATTCACTTCAATTATAAAAGGCAATATAGGAATTATTGCAGTATTGATTATTATGTGCGTAATAGTGTCAATTGCAACGGATAAATTCCTTACAACCAATAATATAATTTCTGTTTTAAGACAAATTTCAATAAATACATATATCGCACTGGGAATGACACTCGTAATTATACTGGGACACATTGATTTGTCGGTTGGTTCAATTGTTGCGATGTCGGGAACCCTTACGGTTGGACTTACTGTAAATCAGGGAATGCCACTTATAGTAGCAATAATTATTGGATTGGCAGTAGGAACTCTTGCTGGATTTATCAGTGGATTTATAGTATCTCATTTTAAGGTACCTGCATTTATTATTACAATGGCAATGATGAATATTGCAAGTGGTATTGCATATGTGTATACAGGTGGACAATCTACACGTATTACAGATAAGATGTTTATAGCTATAGGTACAGGATATTTGTTCAATGTAATTCCGCTTCCGGTAGTATATATGGTAATTTTGATTGCAATATTCAGTTTCCTTTTAAGCAAAACTAAATTTGGAACTTATGTATATGCAATTGGAGGAAACAGGGAAGCTGCAAGATTATCTGGTGTTCCTATTAAAAAAATAGAAATTATTGTATTTACGCTTTCGGGTGCGCTTGCAGCCTTCGCAGGACTTGTTCTTTGCTCAAGAATGTATTCGGGACAGCCATCAGTAGGAAGTGGATATGAATTGGATGCAATTGCTGCATGTGTACTTGGTGGAACATCAATGACCGGAGGAAAGGGCCGGATAAGTGGAACTGTATTTGGTGCAATGGTAATTGGAATTATTTCCAATGGATTAAATCTGATAGGAGTTTCATCTTATTGGCAGCTAATTATTAAGGGTCTGATTATTGCATGTGCAGTTCTGCTGGATTGTCAGAAGGATAAAATAGCGTTGTTAAAAAATAAGGTAAGGGCTGCAAAATAAATTGGAAAGGAAATCTGTTCGTTTTTTACAATACACAGAAAGATAAGCAAATGGAAATTTTTCGTAAAATGTCTTTCGCGGATTCTACGGGAGATGCAATTCCGTTTTACCACTGAAGGAAAATATCATATTTTTTCACTTACATCTCCACCGGGAACGACCGTCTATCCGGAGAGACTGCGTACAACCTGGAGCCATAGTATATCGGATGACTTAGTGCATTGGCAGGAGCTTCCGACGGCATTATATCCGGGAGAAGGAGATGAACCGGATGCTTCAGGAGTGTGGACCGGTTCAGTAATATATGGTGAGGGACAATATCATGCATTTTATACAGGATATTGTCTAACAGCGGAGTTTCAGCAGACCATATGTCACGACAACAAGCATGATGGAATAACGTGGACAAAAGATATCGCAAATCCGGTTATTACTCCGATGACAGAGCTTTATGAAAAACTTGATTGGAGAGATCCGTATGTTTTTTATAATGAAGAAGATGAAAATTATTGGATTTTGATTTCAGCGAGAAGACTTGATATGCCGGTTACACGAAGGGGCTGTATAGTGCTGTACCGTTCAAAGAACTTAAAGGATTGGACGTATTATGGACCAATATATTCACCGGGGCATACAAACTGTCCGGAATGTCCGGAAATGTACAAGATGGGAGGTCACTGGTATTTGTCTTACTCAAGATTTTCAGAGTTTGTAAATACAATATACCGTGTATCAGAGTCTCCTTTTGGTCCGTGGAGAAAACCTAAAAAGGATGGTATTGGTGGAAGACGCTTTTATGCTGCTAAGTCAATGCAAAATGATGATGGAAGACGTTTTTATTTTGGATGGGCGCATGATCGTGCAGAGCAGAGTGACAAAGGTGAATGGTATTGGGGTGGAACATTTTGTATTCCACATGAAGTGGTGCCGACCGAAAATGGAGAGTTAAATGTAAAGTTACCATGTGAATATGAGCATATTTTTGATAAAGCTGTTAATTGGAAATATATATCAGTTCTTGGAAATGCAAAAGATTATGGTGAAAAAACTATAACATTGAATGCGTTGGAAAGCTGTTCATATGGATTTTTGAGACATACGGAAGAAAGCTATATGCTGACATGCAAAATAGTACCAAGAGAAACATATGATACGTTTGGTATTCTTTTAAAGTCTGATAAAGAGGCAAGTGGATGTTTATTTCTTGAATTTGACAAAGCAATGCAAAGGGTCTCATTTTTAAATCTTCCGATGGGAGTGGATCCATTTTGGGTACAGTCGTGTCAGGCGGTTCCGCCGGCAACCGAGCCTGGGCCGGATGGGGTGCGTGTCTGTGAGAAAACAATGCAAATTGAAGACGGAAAGGCAATAGACGTAAAGATTATTGTGGATCATGACATGATAGAGGCATTTATTGATGAACAGATAGCGTTCACATATAGAATATATGCCAAACCGGAATTTGAAACTGGTATAATTGCTCAGGATTCGAATGTTGAATTCTATAATTTAAGCATTTCCGGAAAATAATTGCGAATGGGAGAGACATGGATGGAAAAAGAATATGATATAGTTGCGATGGGAGAATTATTAATTGATTTTACACCGGCAGGAGTTTCAGAAACCGGCATGTGTCTTTATGAACGTAATCCGGGAGGGGCACCGGTAAATATGCTTACTGCAGCAGCTAAAGCAGGATTGAGAACAGCTTTATAGGCAAGGTTGGAAATGACATGCATGGTAAATTCTTAATAGAAGCTGTTGAAAATCAAAATATTAATAGCGATGGCATTATATTGGATGATAATGTATTTACTACACTTGCATTTGTAAATCTTACAAAAGATGGAGAAAGATCATTTGCATTTGCAAGGAAACCCGGAGCAGATACAATGATAGGGTACAAGGAAGTCGATACTCAAATTTTACAGAATACAAAAGTTTTTCATGTGGGTTCACTCTCTCTTACTGATGAACCTGCACGTTCCACAACATTTCAGGCAGTGAAATGTGCAAAAAATGCAGGTGCAGTTATATCATATGACCCCAACTACAGGGCGCCTCTTTGGAATAATGAGAAGACTGCTATAGAACGTATGCGTTCAATGCTTCCGTTTGCAGATATGATTAAACTGTCTGATGAAGAAACTGCTTTACTTACGCCATACGAAAATCCGGATGAAGCAGCAAACTATTTATTAGACCATGGAATAAAAATAGTTGCAGTGACACTCGGAAAAGAAGGGGTGTTAATATGTAATAGGAAGGATCATCAAAAGGTAAGTGGTTTTTCAAGTCAAGTAGTAGATACTACAGGGGCAGGAGATTCATTTTGGGGCGGATTTATGTCTCAATTTGTAAAAAGCAAACTTAACCCTGAAGATTGTTCTATGGAAGAACTAAAAAAATTTGCAAGGTATGGAAATGCAGTAGCAAGCCTGTGTATAGAAAAAAAAGGAGGAATATTGTCAATTCCTGAAGAAAAAGAAACTTTTAAACGTTTACAGCTAAGTGTGTGAAAAAACAATCGTAGTGCAAAATAATTGAAAATATACGATTATAGCCTCGCTTTCAAATTTAAAAATATAGTAATGAAAAATGCAACATTTCTCTAAGAAATGTTGCATTTTTTTATCTTACAGTTACTATATCGGACATCAATTCTAATACTTTACACCCAATTACAACTTATTTAAAAATTATATTTGCCCTTTATTGGTTGTATCTGCCTTTTTTCACGACCGCTTCCCACAAAAATCCTTGTTCTTAGACGAAAAATGCAACATTTCTTAGAGAATTGTTACATTTTGCATAAGCATGGAAACAGCTTAAATCAAGTGCACGGAGGTATACATAATGCTTAAATTAACGCTCAGAGAAGGAGAATATGTAAATATCGGAGACAACATCAGAGTGGTCTATGCCGGAGGAAGCGGAAAGAACGGGCGTCTCATGATAGATGCTCCAAGAGAGATGAACATCTCAAGGTCAAACAACGACCCGAATCCTGAGAAGAGGAAAGATACATATTATCCGGAGCCAAAGATTTCAGAGGAAGCACAGCATGAAATCAAGAAGATTATCTGGAATGAAAGACAGAAGAAGGCAAAGCCGGCTAAAGCAGATAAGAAAGCATAGGCAAACAAGTTAATAGGCGGCTGTGGCACAAGCCACACCCGGGAAGCCGCTTGTTATAGAAAACCGCAACTGCTTAAATAAAAATATACACAAAGCAGCTGCAAAACCCTCGGGAAAAGGATTTCCAGAGGTCAAACATAATAACCCACGAACGTGGGACAAGGAGGATTATATTATGGTAGTACAACACAACATGCAGGCAGCAAATGCCAACAGAATGCTCAACGTAACAACAAGCGCACAGTCAAAGAGCACAGAGAAGCTTTCATCAGGTTACAAAATCAACCGTGCAGCTGATGATGCAGCCGGACTTACAATATCTGAGAAGATGAGAAAACAGATTCGTGGACTTGATCGTGCTTCAACAAATGCTGAGGATGGTGTTTCATCTGTACAGACAGCTGAGGGTGCTCTTACAGAGGTCCACTCAATGCTCCAGAGAATGAACGAACTTGCAACACAGGCTGCCAATGGTACAAACTCAAAGGATTCAGACCGTCAGGCTATCCAGGACGAGATTGACCAGTTAACAACTGAAATCGATCGTGTATCTGAAACAACCAAGTTCAATGAGACATACCTCTTAAAGGGTGATGCCGGAACAAAGACAATCAACATGAAAGCTCATGACGCAGGTCTTAAGGGAACACTGACAGACAATGGCGATGGAACAGCTACATTCGTAATGGATACTCTTAATGCAGGTGACAAAGTTTCTATCGGTGGAAAGAATTATACTATCGGTGGAGAGACTGCTGATGTTACATCAATGCTTACAGCTGCAGGAATTACAGATAAGGCTGGAGATAAAGTTACAATTAATGGAAAAGAGTACACATACTTCGATAAAGCATCTGACGGAAAGACAGAATTGACAAATAAAGGATATTATGAGACTGCACCGGATAAGGCAGATGCAACTACTGCTTCACCAACATATGCTGATAGTACTGCGATTGGTGCTGCCACAGGTACAATTTCTGTTGGCACTAAATCTGTAACAAAGATGAAAGACGCTGGAGCGGATGGAATTGACGATACAGACACAACTGTAATCTCTAAAAAGAAAGCATACGAACTCGCATCAAAGGAATTACTTAAGGCTAATCAGATTGGTGATACCGAAGGAAATGCTAAAGTAGGTGTCGGTGCTGTTGATACAGCTGTTGACCTTACAAATGGAACAGGAACATTCAAAATTCAGACTGGTTCTGCAAAAGTTGCCAACACATTAAGCTTCAGTCTCCACGTAGGTTCTGACGCTGATATGACAAACAAGATTCAGGTTGACATTGACTCTATGGATTCTGCAAGCCTTGGCATCAAGGTATCAACGTTAAAGATGATTCAGGAAACGCTGCTACATACGCTATCGACGCTATCTCAGATGCAATCAGCAAGGTTCATCACAGCGTTCATCACTCGGTGCAGTTCAGAACCGTCTTGAGCACACAATCAATAACCTCGACAACGTAGTGAGAATACTACATCAGCTGAGTCTCGTATCCGTGATACAGATATGGCTAGTGAAATGGTTAACTACAGCAAGAACAACATTCTTGCACAGGCTGGACAGTCTATGCTTGCACAGGCTAATCAGTCTAACCAGGGTGTACTTTCACTCTTACAGTAATCATCTACAATTTAATGTTGTACAAAGCAGGAAGAGCTCGAAAGAGCTCTTTTTGTTGTACACTTTTTTCTATTAGAATGAAAAGTACAATCATTTATTCCCGAATAAATTGCAGACGCCCCCTGTAAAGTAGTATAATAACAACAATTAATACAGCTAATTGCACAAATGGGAATTGGCAATAAGCATGAAATGAGGTTTACACTATGGATGTAAGAAAAATGAGAAACGAATTACTGGGAAAACGCCTTGTGGCTGCGCTTGAGTCGCGCAACATGGAGGCTTATTATGTAGAGACAAAGGAGGAGGCTGTTAAGAAGGCACTGGAGCTGATTCCAAAGGGCAGCTCAATCAATATGGCGGTGCCACATCGGTGAAGGAATGCGGTCTGTATGAGGCGCTCTCGAATGGAGAATATCAGTTTTATGACAGGGACAAGGTGTCTACGCAGGAGGAAAAGCAGGAGATAGCGCTAAAGGCATTTACATCGGATTATTTCCTTGGAAGTGTCAATGCGATGAGTGAGGATGGTGTATTTATCAATATTGACGGAAATGCAAACCGCGTGGCTGCATATGCTTACGGACCGAAGCATGTGCTTCTTATAGTAGGCATGAACAAGGTCGTAAAGACCGAGGCAGATGCTATGAGCCGTGCGAGAAATGAGGCAGCGCCAATCAACGCACAGCGCTTTGGCATCGACACACCGTGCTCTAAGAACGGCACCTGCTTTGACTGCAAGAGTCCGCAGTGTATCTGCTGTCAGATTCTGACCACACGCTTTTCAAGGGTGAAGGGACGTTTCCAGATTATTCTTGTGGATGAGAATCTGGGCTTTTAATCATTTAATGCGCTTGCGACTCGCAACTGTGAATGTACTGAACAGTTACGAAATAGTCAGAAATTCCGGATATTTTTATGCATTATACGGAAATGAAACATACGAAAAGGAAACATACAAAATGGGATATTTAATCAGTGAGACAACAAAAGTGGAACGTGAGGCAATTGTGGCTGAGTCGCTTGGCAATATCGAGGCCACCTGCGATGGCTGCATGTCGGGGCTTGCCGAGATGTATCAGGACTATATTGACGGAAAGAAGGAGCTTCGTGATATAAATATGGAGTTCAATGCCAGGTATGTGCACGGAGAGGATATGCCGGGGCGAAGCGGCTGTGGATATAAGTAATGTGAAACGGTTTGGGATAATTACCTAAGCTTAATGCTATCAGGGAGATACAGATGATTTCATGCAGGGATGTTAACAATTTACAAATGGACGGAATGGAGCTTGTGGCGGGAGTAGCAGGGCTTGATAGGATGGTGTCATGGACTTATCTGGTGCAGACAAAGCCTTATAAGGAGCATATGAATCCGGGCAACTTTGCGCTGCTTGTGGTAGATTACAAGAGATTTTCCATGGACGAAGCATATGATGCCATGGTTGAGCTGAATGAGCTGGGATATCTGGCTTTGCGATTTCGGTTGTGGAGGACAGGGAAGAGACACCACAGAGGATGAAGGACAAGCTGATGAGCTCAAGCTGCCGTTGTTTTATATCCGGTGGGCGGGAGCTACTTTTGTAGATATTGCGCAGAGCGTCGGAGAGCTGCTTTTAGAGACCAGTGTGGATAATAAAAGGACTGGGGACTACCTGTACAACCTGCTCTTTGGATACGAGGTAAATGACAAGTATATAGAAAAGATTTCTGCACAGCTCGGTCTGACCTTTGACCGGCCGTACAGGGTGGGAATCATCGTGATAGACCGCAAATACGGAGTAAATCTGGAGCAGGACGAGCACACATATACATACTATACCGATTGCCTGAACCGCGAGGTTATCCATATGAAGAAAAAGCCTATGTATATGAGGTTTTTGAACAAATTTGTGCTTCTTTTTGAAGAGACAAAGGATATGGAGACAGAGCATCAGATTGAAGGATACTTAGGGACTTAGACAGTCGTGCACCATTTGCAGGCTCATTCACAGCACATGCATACTTGGCGCTGCATACAGGAAGCCTGCGGATTTTGGCAAGAGCTATCAGGAGGCGAAAAATCTCATCCCCAAAAAGGATATTTTACCAAATCCGACCAACAAGAAGGTAATCAGTGCCAGCTCCATGGGCATATACAAGTATATGTTCAACAGTGGCAATCAGCAGGAAATCATGGATTATTGCAACGAGAAGCTAAAGCGGCTTGAGATGTATGACAATGCAAACGGCTCGTTTCTCATAGATACGCTGCTCAATTACTATATGTGTGGCTTTAATGTCCAAAAAACGGCACAGATGATGTACGTTCATCGTAATTCCCTGCAATACCGTCTGAAAAAGATAGAAGAAATACTGGAAATCAGCCTTGATGACTCGATGGAATATCTGGATGTAGTTAATTGTATTCTTGTAAAAAGGCTTATGTTTAATTAGTTACTGTAAAAATGCACAAACAAATTGTGCAAAATTAACATTGCAAAGCTGCTTCATTAAGTTTATTATACGAACTAAGCAAAGGCGCTGGAGAAAAACTCCGGCGCCTTTTCGTATTTCAATAATCAAGGAGGAAAAGCTTATGATGAAGAGAAGTAAGAGATTTGCAGCATTGATATTGACAGGTGTAATGGCAGTGACAACATTGTTTGGATGTGGTTCGTCATCAGGAGGAGCTGCTTCAGATAGCTCAGCGGCAGACAGCTCATTAAAGAAGGTTTTAAAGGTTGGTATGGAATGTGCATATGCTCCATTCAACTGGACACAGGATACAGATACCACACCGGACGGCAGCAAGGCAGTCAAGATAGCAGGCTCTGATTACTATGCATACGGCTATGATGTAGCAGTGGCACAGAAGCTTGCAGACCAGATGGGAATGGACCTTGAGGTACATAAGGTTGAGTGGTCATCAATCGGTATCTCACTCGATGCAGGAGATTATGACTGTATCATCGCCGGTATGGGAAAGACAAAGGAAAGAGAAGCGTCATACGCATTCACAGAGCCTTATTACTATAGAAACAACTGTATTGTTGTTAAGAAGGGCGGCAAGTATTCAACTGTAAAGGGTCTTTCAGATCTCGCAGATACAGGCTGCAAAGTAACGACACAGCTTGGAACAGGCTGGATTCCACTTTTAGACCAGATAAAGGGTGCTGAGCAGTCAGGAAACTTTGAGACTACATCAGAGTGCTTCCTCGCAATATCAAACGGCAGCGCAGATGTATGTGTAATCGATGTTCCGACAGCAGAGTCAGCAGCACTGACAAATGATGATTTACAGATTATCGAGCTGGATGAGAATGATACATTCACAGGTGATGATGAAATGGTAAATGTATGTATCGCAACAAGAAAGGATGATACAGCACTCAGAGATAAAATCCAGGATGCCATGAATGCAATCGGCTGGAATGACAAGGCAAAGATGGATGAGCTGATGGATCAGGTTCTGACACAGCAGCCGGCAGCCAACTAGTTGTTAGAGATTTATCTGATTCACGAAAAGATGAAAGACTGTGGGATGATGTTATATCGCATCATCCACAATAGTCTGATAAACCGGCGTAAGCTGGGGATTAGAGAGATAAAAGTGAGGTAGCAGTATGATGATAAGTAATCCAAGTAATTCGTTAGAATGGATGGTATTTCTGGCGCAGAAATATTCAAGCATGTTTATCAAAGGAACCTGGCTTACGCTGTACATATCGGTAGTTGGTACATTGCTTGGCTTCGTATTGGGATATATCGTAGGCATAGTAAATGATGTAAAGCTTAACGATGGCGACAACATCGTAAAAAAGGTCCTTATCCGTATAGTAAAGGTGATATTTACAGTTTATGTTGAAGTGTTCAGGGACACACCAATGATAGTTCAGGCGATGATTGTGTACTATGGAATACGTCAGATGGGCTATGAAAACCTGACACCTGTATTTGCAGGTATTCTCGTAACTGTATTAAATACAGGTGCCTACATGGGAGAGACAGTCAGAGCAGGAATCGGATCAATAGATATGGGACAGCGCGAGGGCGCATGGGCCATGGGAATGTCACCGTTTAAGACAATGCTCTATGTAGTTTTGCCGCAGGCATTCAAGAACATCATTCCTGAGATGGCAAATACATTCCTTTTAAATCTGAAGATGACGTCAGTACTCAATGTTATCGCTGTGCAGGAGCTTTTCATGGCTGCCAAGACAGTCGGTGGAAACTACTACAAGTACTTTGAGTCATATCTGGTCATCGCGGTAATTTACTTTGTACTGTGCTTTGTATTTGATAAGCTCTTCAAGCTGATTGAAAAGAAGCTGCAGGGCAAGACAGACTATGCACTCGCAGTTGAGTACATGGACAATGAATAGGAGGCACAATATGAGTGAGACAGTAATTTCAATTAAGGATTTAAGCAAATCATTTGGTGATCATGAGGTACTTAGAAAGATTGATATTGATGTGCATTCCGGCGAGGTCATCTGTATTGTGGGCTCCTCAGGTTCGGGAAAATCAACACTGCTTAGGTGCATCAACAAGCTTGAGAAACAGACCTCAGGAAAGATCTTATATCACGATAAAGAGGTCAGAAATGTACAAAAGGATATCAATGATTACCGTTCAAAGGTGGGAATGGTGTTCCAGTCCTTCAATTTGTTCAACAATATGACAGTGCTTCAGAACTGTATGCTTTGTACAAGAAGGGTGCTTCATCTGCAAAAGCAGGAGGCCTTTGACAGGGCAATCACGCATCTGAAGGCAGTCGGCATGGCTCCTTATATCAATGCAAAGCCATTGCAGCTCTCAGGAGGACAGAAGCAGCGAGTTGCCATTGCCAGGTCGCTTTGTATGAACCCGGAGGTGCTTTTGTTTGATGAGCCGACCTCGGCGCTTGACCCTGAGATGGTCGGAGAGGTGCTAAATGTCATGAAGGACCTCGCAAGAACCGGACTTACGATGATAATCGTCACACACGAGATGGCATTTGCCAGAGATGTTTCTACAAGAACTATTTTCATGGACTCAGGATATGTGGCAGAGGATGCAGCACCGTCAGAGCTGTTTACAAATCCTAAGAATCCAAGAACAAGAGAATTCTTAAGCAGATATCTGGCAGGCTAGATATGGTTGGCATTCAGAAGGAGGAAATGATAAATGGATAATTTTGTAGTAACCTTTGCCAGAGGATTTGGAACAGGCGGAAAAGCAATAGCATCACAGCTGGCAAAAGAGCTTGGAATACACTGTTATGAGAACCGTATTCTGACTCTTGCAAGCCAGCTGAGCGGACTTGACGAGAATGTGTTTCAGGAGGTAAATGAGAAGCTGCGTGAAGAGGGCGGATTTACGAGCTTTTTGCGAGGGCTTCCAAAAGCAAAGGGATATATATCAAGAAATGAGAAGTTCAAATCAGATGACAGGCTCTTTGAGTATCAGAGCCAGATTATCAACGAGCTTGCAGACAAGGAATCCTGCGTCATAGTAGGAAAATGTGCCGACTATGTATTAAAGAACCGCCCAAATGTGGTGAGCATATATATTGAGGCACCGCGTGCATTCTGTGTGGAGCGTACCATAGCCAATATGGGTGTGACACCGGAGGTGGCTAATGCCACGATTGAGAGAACAGATAAGTTCAGGGCAGATTATTACAAGTACTATACACACGGAAACTACTGGACCAATCCGGTGAACTACGACCTGACACTAAACAGTGAGCGTGTCGGTGTGGAAAACTGTGTGAAGACGATAGAGCAGTATCTGATCATAAAGGGCTTTATCAAGGCTGATATGATTAAGCCGGTGGGAGAACTCATATAAAAAGTATATAACAAAAAATTGCAGCTCGTGTATCGAGCTGCAAATTTTTATTATTATATAGATATGTCTATCCAAGCAAAGCCTTATCAGAAGCAAATTCCTCGCCGGAAACCTCCTCAAACTTCATGAGCAGATCCTCCACAGTGAGGTTTTTCTTTTCCTCGCCTGAGATATTAAGGACAACCTGTCCGTTATTCATCATGATGAGTCTGTTACCGTGAGCGATGGCATCACGCATGTTGTGTGTGACCATCATGCTGTCAGGCTGTTCTCCTTGATGATTTTGTCTGTGAGAGTGAGCACCTTTGCGGCTGTCTTAGGGTCGAGAGCAGCGGTGTGCTCATCCAAAAGCAGCACCTTCGGCTTCTGGAGTGAAGCCATGAGCAGTGTAACAGCCTGACGCTGTCCACCTGAGAGCAGACCGACCTTTGAGGTCATTCGATCCTCGAGTCCCAGATCAAGCTCCTTTAAAAGCTCGTGGAAGTGCTCCTTTTCAGCCTTTGTGATGCCCCAGCCAAGACCACGGCGCTTTCCGCGGCGTGCTGCAAGTGCGAGGTTTTCATCAATCTGCATGGTTGCGGTAGTTCCTGTCATTGGATCCTGGAACACACGTCCCAGAAATGATGCACGCTTGAACTCAGGGAGTCCTGTGACATCCACTCCATCAATGAGAATTGAACCATCATCAACAGGCCATGTGCCTGCAACGGCATTGAGCATGGTCGATTTTCCGGCACCGTTTCCACCGATAACAGTGACGAAATCGCCCTCCTCAAGCTTTAGATTTACACCATTAAGGGCATGCTTTTCATTGATTGTGCCCGGATTGAAGGTTTTATGTACGTTTCTAATCTCTAGCATTTATTTGCCCTCCTTTGTGTTAAGTGCTGCGGCAGAGCGTTTGCCGGCCTTTTTAAAGGAGGCCTTGCTCTTGCCCTTCAGGTAAGGCACTGCAAGGAAAATTGCCACGATGATTGCAGTGAAGAGCTTTAAGTCATCACTTGGCATCTGCAGCCACAGAACAATTCCGATTACAATGTAGTAAACAATTCCACCAAATATGACAAAGATAAGTTTTCCCATGAAATTCATGTGCTTTCCGAGGATTGCATCGCCGAGCACCTCACCGATGATAACTGCGGCAAGACCGATGACGATTCCACCACGGCCCATGTTTACATCGGAAAAGCCTGAGTACTGTGAAAGCAGGCCGCCTGAGAGCGCTACAATTGCATTTGAAAGCGCAAGACCGATGAGCTTCATGTTGTCAATGTTGATACCCTGAGCCTTGCTCATTGCAGGGTTGCAGCCAGTGGCACGGATAGCAGAGCCCTGCTCTGTTCCGAAATACCAGTAAAGCACCGCGATAATTACAACCGAGAAAATCACACCGACAATTATCGCATGTGTCAGATTACGTGATGAAAGCACCAGATTATATTTATCTGCGCTAAGTGCCTGGTTGGCGTGGCGCTGCATGATATTTAAGTTGATAGAGTAGAGCGCTATCTGTGTAAGGATTCCTGCCAGAATCGGAGGAATGCCGAGCTTTGTATGTAAGAGACCTGTGCAGAGTCCTGCGAGCAGACCGGCAATACATGCGCAAAGCAGTGAAACCCAGATATTGTAGCCGTTAATCGTCATCATAACGGTTACGGCACCGCCTGTTGCAAATGAGCCATCAACCGTCAGATCTGCGAAGTCCAGCAGTCTGAAAGTGATATAAACACCGAGTGCCATGATACCCCAAATCAGACCCTGGGCTATATTGCCCGGAAGGGCATTGGTGAATGCAACCGGATTTAAGGTTGCAAAATAATTCATTAGAATCATTTTATTAAATACCTCCATAGTGCAGCTGTTTATTCAGCTGAGATTTCCTCATAGCCGTCAGGAACTGTAATTCCAAGCTCCTTGCGCGGTCCGGAAGGTACTCCTTAGTGAACTTAGGAGCGCTCTTAACCTCCATAGTTTTGACGTCTGTACCATTTACAAGGATATCGTAAGCCATCTCACCTGTTGTGTATCCAAGGTCATAGTAGCTGATAGAAAGTGTTGCCACACCACAGCCCTTAGCGATTCCTTCCTCGCCGGCGAAGATAGGTTTCTTAGCCTGTGAAGCTACATTGTTGATAGCCTCTGTACATGAAGCAGCAGTGTTGTCAGTCGGGATGTAGATTGCATCAGATGCATCACATGCGCTCTGTGTTACTGCAGCAACATCATTTGAATCAGAGAAGGTGTACTCTTTTACAGTGTATCCCTCGTCCTCAAGGTATTTGGTAATGGTTGTTGACTGGTAGATACTGTTTGGCTCAGATGAGCAGTAGATGATACCGATGTTCTTTGCATCCGGGAAGAGCTCCTTGATGCATTTAGCCTGCTCATCGAGTGGAGCGAGGTCTGTAGTACCTGAAATATTCTTTCCTGTAGTGCCTGACCAGTCTGACATATCAAGAGCTGTAGCGTAGTCTGTGATAGATGTTCCGAGAATCGGAATAGAGTCTGTGGCTGCTGAAGCGGCCTGAAGAGCTGCTGTAGCATTTCCAAGGATGATGTCATAGTCGTTGGTGACGAACTTGGTGCAGATTGTAGAGCATGTAGAAGCATCTCCTGCGGCATTCTGCTCGTCAAATGAGACCTCGTCTCCGAGCTTGTCCTTTAATGCGTCTTTAAAGCCCTTTGTAGCGGCATCGAGAGCCTCGTGCTGTACGAGCTGGCAGATACCTACCTGATATTTGGCATCTGAGTTCTTACCTGACTGTGTGCCACCGTTTGCTGAACCGGAATCTCCACATCCGGCAAGTCCAAGAACCATTGTTCCGGCAAGAACAAGTGAAGCTAAAATTTTAGATCTCTTTTTCATGATAATTCCTCCTTTTATTCAGCGCTTAAGTTACGCTGTTAGTATGATTCAATTCA
>ENA-OQEB01000458-OQEB01000458.1-human-gut-metagenome-genome-assembly--contig:-NODE-458-length-17061-cov-1.734321_pt1 | contig 17061 bp, 23 predicted proteins | sample MGYA00242787_ERZ504619 | MGnify/ENA primary metagenome ERZ504619 (study PRJEB26092, sample SAMD00036317) | human gut metagenome | host: Homo sapiens | study: EMG produced TPA metagenomics assembly of... | reverse complement strand
ACTGGGTGACGGGGTTAAGATAGTGACGTAGCCGATAGATTTCAGGAGCAGGCGGCAGCAGACGGAAGAGGTAACAAGGTGACTTGTCCGAAATGTTGTTGATTTCTGTTTGGAATTTACGGACTGCAGAAAATATCTTTCCTGAGGAGGAATAGAAAATGAACAAATCTGTAGTTTTTAGGTATGGGCGATTGGGCTTTAAGGCGTTAAGCTTACGCTTCGGGCTTAATCCTGCAGCTAATCCGGTTTTCTCGGATGATGCCGGCAAACAGCTGGCTTATGATGCTGTCAATAAACTGGCGCAGAAGGTATTATTGACGGTTATCCTAATGGAACTTTCGGCGGCGATCGTTTGATGACCCGTTATGAAATGGCACAGATCGTAGCCAAAGCTATGGCTAAAGGCGCTAATGTAGATCGTCTGGCAGCTGAATTTGCCGATGAGCTTGATTCTTTAGGCGTGCGTGTTGCCGGTCTGGAAAAGAAATCGGATAATGTAAAGATTACCGGTGAGATCCGTGCCCGTTATGTTGACCAAAAGGCGAAAGCTAACCAGGGCAGTAAATATGATTCTGACTTGCGTAGCCGTTTGTGGCTGAATGGTCAGATCAATGATGACTGGACTTACACGGCGATGATCCAGAATATTCAGGACTTCAGTAATGACCAGGGCGACGAAGGTACAGACTTTAAACGTGCTTATGTCAATGGCCGTGTCGGTGGCGTTGGCTTGCAGGCAGGCCGTATTGATGCGTTCCTGGCAGACGGCAATATTATGGATGCCCAGGCTGACGGTCTGGTTGCCACTTATGGTGATCGGATTAAAGTTAAAGCTTACATGGGCAAGGCTTCTGATGACACTGATTTCGATGTCAATAATGTCATTGCGACTAAAACTATCGCCAACAGATATTACGGCGGTGAGGTTTCCGGTAATCTTGGCGATTCGCTGAACCTGGCTGCCGGTTATGTGAAGTTTCAGGATGTTATGGGCAGAGATTCTGGTAAAGATGACGGGATCTGGCATGTTGGCGCAGCATATAACTTTAATAATGATCTGACACTTTCCGGGATGTACCTCAATTCTAACTGGGACGGTGAAAGAAATTCTGACGACGACGGCTGGACTGTTGGTTTGAATTATAAAGGCGCTCAGGCATCTGATGCCGGGTCTTATGGTATTTTTGCCCGTTACTATGATCAGGGCGAAGGTACTTATTGGGAACATACTACCGATGCCAATACTTTCTGGAATACAGGCTTTAAAGGTTATGCAGTAGGCGCAAACTACGCTGTTGCTAAAAACATCGTTGCTACTTTGGCCTATTATGATACCAAAGCCAAAACTGTTACCAGTGAAGGCAGCAGCTTGAAAGATAAAAGACTGTGGACTGACGTGACCTTTACTTTCTAAAATTTAAGATCTGTAAAAACGACCGCTTTGGCGGTCGTTTTTTATGATTGACTGTAATAATAGTAATTTGATAATGGCATTGTAATAGAAATATTGCAGAATGCTTTTTCTGATTTACTGAAAACTGTGATATAATATGTTCAACGATATAACTGGAGAGGTAGTAATGGATAAAAAATTTTTAAAATATATTGGGCATGATCTATACAATGTAAAAAAGCTTAAAGAAAGAAAAAGATATATTGTTTTTAGAATAAGATGTGGTTTACATAAAAGTCAGATTGGAGCTTTATTGGATTTTTTTCAAACGACTCCTTTGCGTAGAGAGATGCTCAAACATACAACTTCCTTTGTGGAACAAACTACCCGTGCGTTTTTTTATAAGGGTTCTACCTGGGATGAGCGTATTGCCATTGTAAAGAATCATATTGAATATATGGAAAATATATTTAACGATGAAGCTATAGCAAAATTATATGTTAATGGCGAACGTATCAGGTTGTGGGAAGATACATATGAAGAGCAGCCGTTGGTAATGGAGCTGTGGTTTCATGGAGGACAGCGTAAGGAAGGGTGCCTTTCGCTGGTGCTTTCGTTGGGTGCAGACGAGCTGTACCAAATTATGTTTTGGCTGGCGCCGTCACCGGAAGATAATGAAATGTCGCTGTGGATAGCGCGTTACAGGGAACGCCTAACGGCAGTGAGATCATAAAAGGTCTGACCAAAGCTTTTTTTGGTTACCGTACTAAAAATCTGATTTTCTATGGTATCAGGAATGTAGCGGCAGGATTGGGCTGTAAGCATTTATATGCGGTTTCTAATGCCGGATATTATGCAATGAACCATGTGCGCATTGACCGTAAATTAAAAACCTCGCTGAATGATTTCTGGCAGGAATGCGAAGGGCAGGCATGTAAGATCAGCGTTTTTTGAAATGCCGATAGAAGAATACCGCAAGTCTATGGAAGAGCTGAAGCCGTCTAAGCGTGCTCAGCATAGAAGAAGGTTTGCGAAAATGGATGAAATAACTGAATCTGTGACAGAAGTGTTAAATAATTATAAAAAATAAAGCGTGACCACATTATCTTGTGGTCGCCTATTTTTTTTACGCACTTTATATGGTATAATAGCTTCATAAAAATAATAAATAACGGAGGTATTGTAATGAAAAGACGACTCCTTACTTTGCTTTTGACTTTGGTTTTCTGTGTAACATCAGTTGCGCCTGGTTTTGCCATGAATGCTGATGATTTGGGCGGTGCTGTGCCGGCTGCGTCAGCAGTGACACAAATGTCTGCTACTGATAAAATTTCCGCGATGGAAAAGATGTTATATGGTACTGAGCAGGCAGGCGCATTGGTCGGCCGTATGGATAGTTTGGAAGATGATGTTTATGGTACTGTTACCAGCGACGCTATTTTAGATCGTATTGATAACCTGTATGATTATCTTAAAGGCAGCCCTGCCAGTAATGAAGCCGGGTTTTTAACTAAACTCAACGCTATTGAATGGCAGTTTAATGAAGTATGTCCGGTGGTCCTGCCAAGACCCGTATCGAGGCAGTAGAATGATGCTTAACGGCAAAATTGATGAAGGCTCTCTTTCTTCCAGATTGGAAGCTTTGGCGAATATCGCTTTTACCGATGGTGTGATTTCTGTTGAAAGCGTTACTTTGCCGAAGGATTCTGTGATTAAAGTAGAATTTACTGAGGAACTGAGCAGCAGAGAAGACAAAGCAGGTGAACCTGTGCATTTTAAAATTGCTGACAATGTTTATGTGAATGATGTGCTGGTACTTCCTAAAGGTGCTTTAGGAGAAGGTACTATCAAAAAGGTTGTACAGCCGCGCAGCTTTGGCCGTGATGCCCGTATTGACGTAGATTTTACTCATGTTTATGCTCTTGACGGAACTAAGGTTCCGGTCTATATCGGCGATTTGGCTAAACAGGAGGCTAAGACTGCAGCCGGTGCAGCAGGCGCGGCAATCGGCGGCATGATCGTTTTAGGGCCTATCGGTGCTTTAGGAGGTGCCTTTGTTACCGGTAAAGCAGTTGTCATTCCCGTTGGTTCTACTACTTATGTACAGACTATGGAAGATACTACTATCCAGGGTATGGTTTATCAGGGAAAATAAAATTTGAATTATCAGGTAAAACCGCCTTAGTGGCGGGTTTTTTTATTTAAAATTGTGATATAATATGTAGTGGATATTTGTATGCTTTTTTATAAATGATAAATTTGACTGAGGAGAGAAAGCATGAAGAAGAAAGTCTTAGCAACTGCTTGCTTAATGAGTTTAGCAGTATCACAGGCAGCTTTTGCCGACGACTATGTTACCGGTGATTCGCGTTATGCTGCGCCTGATTTTCAGGAACAGAAGCAGGAGCGGGAAGCTGGTGTAATTAAAGATAAGAGCAAGAAGAAGAAACAGGCGGAGTCTGCTGAGCCGATGCCGATAACCTTATGGAGTGACAGTGTACATATGACCAGGGCAGCGGAGACTTTTTTGCTGAAGGTAATGTCAAGATAGTGCAGGGGGATGAAACTATTCTGACTACCAGGGCTGAAGGCAATATGAAGACCGGGGATGTCTGGCTCAAGCAGGGCGGAACACTGCGGGAGCCGGATACTACCATGAATGGGGAATGGGTCCATTATAATTTTAATTCTAAGACCGGTGAGATCAAGCAAATTGACGGCAAAGGTGCCAAAGACTATTTTAAAGCACCTCATGCAACGATTTATCCGGATAAAATAGTTGTGGACGAGGGTGGACAGACAACACGCTGTCCTGCGGTGGAGCATGATCCTTGTCTGCTGATAACGGCAAAAACTTTTGAGATTTATCCCAAAGAAAAAATGGTCGCCAGAGATGTTAAGGTTTATGCCAAAGGCAAGCATATCTACTCGCGTGATTTATGGGTCAATAGATTAGATGGTGAGAGTGAAAATAGAATCATGCCGCGTATCGGGTATGACGGCAGCGATAACGGAATGTATGCTAAGCTGCAGGTCGATTATAATTTAGGTCCGAAAACAGATTTTTATGCCGATCTGGCTTATTATTCTAAGGCCGGTTATAAACCCATGTACGGCATCAATCACGATGAGCGTAACTTAATATAAAGTTTCAGGACGGCTGGGATGAAGAAGATGACGAATGGATCCGCAAAGAAAGAGATATCGGCTTATATTATAAAAACCATCGTTTGATCGATAATTTGCCGTTGACATACAGTGCGTATATTACTCATGGTTTATGGCGTAACGAAAAGAGCAGTATCAAAAGCTGGCATACAGAGTATGCTGCTTACTTGAATCATGACCGTATTTATCTGTTCAACAGTAAAAATACCTTCCTTGATCTGACTGTAGGTAAAAAGTGGGTAACAGAAAGCTATACAGATGAAACAAAATCTACAATGATGTATTATGCGACATTAGGGCAAAAAACTGGCTCCGAAATGGGATACCTGGGTCGTTATTATCGTGAAGATATTACCAGTGATCTTTATGATTATGGACAGCCTGACATGGGCAGGGAGTTGCGCAACGGACTGAGCTTTAAACTGGATGATAAAAACACTTTTACTATTATCAACCGTTATGATTTGGGCAAACACAGTAATTATGAAACAAATTACAGATGGACGCACCGGTTTTGCTGCTGGGCGATTGAATTTGAATATGAGCAGAATCATGAGTCTGATAAAAATAATACCTTTAGGGTACGTTATAATTTACTTAATTGGTAAAGCAGGTGAACTATGGAAACCATTAAACAGCGTTTTGCTGAACATATTACTTTGGCACAGCAGGTTGCAGAAAGCAGAATTTTAGAGCAGGTTGCAGCCAGTGCGGAAATTATTCGACAGGCCTTGCTAAACGGCAAGAAGGTTTTGTTTTGCGGCAACGGCGGCAGTGCCGCCGACAGTCAGCATTTGGCGGCTGAATTCGTAGGACGCTTTCAAAAGGAGCGCAACGGTCTGCCGGCTATAGCTTTGACCGTAGATACTTCTATTTTGACCGCAGTAGCTAACGACTATGGCTATGATACTGTTTTTGCAAGACAGGTGCAGGCCTTAGGAAATACTGGTGATGTTTTGGTCGGATTATCAACTTCGGGTAACAGTAAAAATGTGTTGGCGGCTATTGATGTTGCCAAAACTAAAGGGATACAGTGCATCGGAATGACGGCTCAGGGGGGTGGCAAGATGTCAGAGGTCTGTGATATCTGCATGGCTGTTCCCTGCCCGGTTACGGCTCGGGCGCAGGAAATACATATTTTGATTGGCCATATTCTGTGCGAATTGGTGGATGGTGAATAAAGTGACGAATTTGTCATGTACTGCTTTTTAGCTGAACATATCCAAAATTTAAAAATTGCTGTGATTGGGGACGTTATGCTCGACCGTTTATTTTTATGGAGAGGTCAAGCGTATTTCTCCGGAGGCTCCTGTGCCTGTTAATAAGGTCAAACGCATAAAGTCTGTTTTGGGCGGTGCCGCAAATGTAGCTGCAAACCTGGCACATTTAGAATGCAGGGTTTTTATGGGTGGCGTTACCGGGGCCGATAACAACAGAGAAGTACTGGAAGCTGTGATGGCCGAAAAAGGTATCGATTACAGTGGTTTGATCAAGTCGCAGCAGCGTGAAACGATCACGAAGATGCGTATCTTGGGAGCGCAGCAGCAGATGCTGCGCCTGGATTTTGAAGAAACAGGAGATTTGTTTCCGGAAGAAACAGAGGCCTTATCATTATGCTCCAGAATTTACTGGAAGCCGGATTGGACGGTGTGATTGTTTCTGATTATGCCAAAGGTGTCTGCTCGGATAATTTTGTGCAGTGGGTGATCGCGGCTGCGCATCAGTATCATGTGCCGGTGCTTATTGACCGAAGGGGGCTGACTGGAATAAATATCGGGGCTGTGAATTTCATTACTCCAAATTTAAAGGAGATGTGCGAGGCGGCTGGAGAACTCGTTCCTAATGAGGATGAAGAGGTTCTGCGTCTGGCCCAAAATGCCCGGGAAAAATATGCGATTAAAAATGTTGTGGTCACCCGCAGTGAACGGGGGATGACTTTAGCCGGTTTGGATGGACTGGTGATTAATGACCCGGCTACGGCACAAGAGGTATTCGATGTTTCAGGTGCCGGTGACACCGTAGCGGCAACGCTTTTGGCAGGTGCTGCCGGGAAGCTTGCCTTACAGGATGCAGTATTTATGGCTAATCGTGCTGCAGGTATAGTTGTAGCAAAAGTTGGTACGTATCCTGTGCATCGGGAGGAACTGTTAAAGGATCTGCTGACGGAAGAGCGTAAACAGGGCCGCGGTTATAGAACTTTGAGCTGGTCCGAGATAGAATCTTTGGCTAAAACCTGGAGATCCTGCGGGGAAAAAATAGTTTTTACTAATGGGTGTTTTGACATTCTGCATGTAGGGCATGTCAGCTATTTGGAAAAAGCGGCCAGGCTCGGCAGGCATTTAGTCGTTGGGTTGAATTCTGATACTTCGGTACGGAAACTGAAAGGTGATGTCAGACCTTTAGTACATGAGCTTGACCGTGCGCGCGTTTTAGCGGCACTGGCTTGTGTTGACGCAGTGGTATTGTTTGAACAGGACACACCGACGGAATTGATTGAAAAAAATACGTCCTGATATTTTAGTCAAGGGCGGTGATTATAAACCTGAGGAAGTTGCCGGAAGGGAATATGCAGGCGAAGTAAGGATCATTGATTTTGAGGATGGCTATTCGACGACTGGTATTGTGGAGCAGATAGCTCAATTTGTGAAGGAGGGCAAACTATGATTATTGTAACCGGCGGTGCAGGTTTTATCGGCAGTAATATCGTTAAAGGCTTAAATGATCGCGGACGCATGATATTTTAGTTGTGGATAATCTGACTAATATGGTCAAATTTAAAAACATCCAGGGACTGAAGGTCATGGATTATATGGATAAAATGGATTTTTCTGAGGCTTTAAAGGCTGGTAAATTTGCTCATGAGAATGTTGATGTTATTTTCCACGAAGGCGCCTGCTCTGATACGATGGAATATAATGGCAAATATATGATGCAGAATAACTTTGAATATACGAAATAAAGAAAATCAGTAAACATAACAAAATTGTGATTTTAATTACGTCATACAAAAAGAATTGAATACTTCCGCCTAATCGACTGTCAATGTCTAGCCCTAGTTGTGATAGACCCTTACCGATTAAACCATTTAACCACTTCATACCTAATATTTGGTCTTGGAAAAACGACCATATTGAATTGACTACTTCCAAAAAAGTCCCTCCTTCATACAACATATCAAATATTTTTGATGTGATAAAGTTTTATAAAAGCCACCTTTCGATGACTTTTATTTGCAGCAATTTGATTGATTTTCAGTATTTGGCGTTGTTAATTCTAGCAATCGTTTTGACGCGTATTCACTTCCGCTTTTACTTAGGCTGTAATGTGTCCATTTTCCCTCTTGTCTTGCATGAACAATGCCGGAATCGCAAAGTATTTTCATGTGATAAGATAAAGCTGACTGTCCGATGTTCATGTTTTCAATCAGAACACACGCACATTTTTCGCCACTCTTCAAGTAATCTAAAATAGTAAGCCTTTTTGTATCACAAAGAGCCTTAAAGATTTTTGCGTCTTTTGAAAAATCAGTCATCGCCGTCATTCCTCACATCAATTATTTTTGATATATACATCATAAGTCTTGTAAAGTGGTTTGTCAACATGTCACATCAAAATATTTTGATGTGTTTTTTCTTCCTCTTGTCTGCCAAAGACAAAAAAAGAAAAAGATAAAATAAACCGAGAGTCAACTGCATTCTGACTCTCGGCTTCATTTTTCAAACGGAGACGGAGGGATTCGAACCCTCGTGCCCCGGAGGGCAAACGCATTTCGAGTGCGCCCCGTTATGACCACTTCGATACGTCTCCATGAAGAGCTGTGCATGATTTCCATACACAGCTTTTACATTATAACAGAATTATTTCCAAAAAGAAAGAGGATATTTCAAATTTAATCAACCTTTAATCATCTTCCTCAGTCGAAACAGTATATGTCTGTCTCTTTCTTGCCATCTCGTCACTTTCAAGATACTCGTCATATGTCGTAATCTTGTCGATCAGTTGCCCACCCGGAACGATTTCCATAATACGGTTTGCAGTCGTCTGTACGATCTGATGATCCCGAGACGTAAAAAGTAAAACTCCCGGGAATTTGATCAGTCCATTATTAAGAGCTGTGATCGATTCCATGTCAAGATGGTTTGTCGGCTCATCAAGAAGAAGAACGTTTGCTCCTGAAATCATCATCTTAGAAAGAAGGCAGCGTACTTTTTCTCCTCCTGAAAGAACTTTCAGCTTCTTCACACCGTCCTCGCCTGAGAAGAGCATTCTTCCGAGGAATCCGCGAACATATGTGACATCCTTTTCTTCGGAATACTGTGTCAGCCATTCTGTGATATTATAATCACTGTCAAATTCTCCGCCGAAATCTTTCGGGAAATATGCCTGAGAAGTTGTCACTCCCCATTTATAAGTTCCTTCGTCCGGTTCCATCTCTCCGATCAGGATCTTAAAAAGAACTGTCTTTGCGACTTCATTACTTCCGACAAAAGCGACTTTATCATCGTGACCGAGAGTAAAGCTGATATTGTCAAGCACTTTCACGCCGTCGATCGTTTTAGAAAGACCTTCTACCGTAAGCACTTCGTTTCCGATCTCACGATTCGGACGAAAATCAATATACGGGTATTTTCTGCTGGACGGTTTGATCTCGTCAAGCTGGATTTTCTCAAGGGCGCGCTTTCTCGATGTCGCCTGCTTTGATTTTGAAGCATTTGCGCTGAATCGGGAAATAAAGTCCTGAAGTTCTTTGATCTTCTCTTCTTTTTTCTTATTTGCTTCTTTCATCTGACGGATAAGAAGCTGACTTGATTCATACCAGAAATCATAATTTCCCGCATAAAGCTGTATTTTTCCATAATCAATATCTGCGATCTGCGTACATACTTTATTTAAGAAATAACGGTCATGAGACACAACGATCACCGTATTTTCAAAATTAATCAAAAACTCCTCAAGCCACGCAATCGCATCCAGATCAAGGTGGTTTGTCGGCTCGTCAAGAAGCAAAATATCCGGATTACCGAACAGCGCCTGTGCGAGAAGCACTTTCACCTTCTGCGGACCTGTCATATCTTTCATCATTTTATAATGAAGATCTGTCTCGATTCCAAGACCATTCAAAAGAGACGCCGCGTCTGATTCAGCTTCCCATCCGTTCATCGTAGCAAATTCACCTTCAAGTTCACTTGCCTTTATTCCGTCTTCATCCGTGAAATCTTCTTTTGCATAAATCGCTTCTTTTTCTTTCATAATCTCATACAGTCGGGCATTCCCCATGATCACCGTATCAAGAACCGGATATTCATCATATTTAAAATGATCCTGCTGTAAGAAAGAAAGACGCTCTCCCGGAGTGATCGCCACTTCACCGTTCGTCGCTCAAGCTGACCTGATAAATCTTCAAAAACGTAGATTTTCCGGCTCCGTTAGCGCCGATCAGACCATAACAGTTTCCCTCTGTGAACTTGATATTTACTTCTTCAAAAAGCGCTTTTTTTCCCACGCGCAGAGTTACATTATTTGCACTGATCATTACAATATCTCCTTTTTTGAAACTTCGTTTTACGGGATATGTGATGCTTAATACGCACCAACGCCTATATTAACATATAATCCATGAAAAAGGCAAGGACTTATAGGAAACATGTACGTTTCCCCAATCCCTGCCTTCTGTTTCCGAAAGCTCCTATAATTTTAAGCTGTTCTCTCAATGCCTGCTGTTCATATCGCTGTATACTTCACAAAACCTGGCGGCAACGGAAACCGGTTCGTTTCCCGCATAAAGATGAGAAGCATCTCCCAGCTTCAACCCCCGAAAACAAGCGATTCCCTTCTCTCGTTCTTCTGTCACTATTTCCGTCACCGATGTCGGAGCAAACGCAAAATACTGCCATGCCGAAAAAGGCGACATATTCCACAGATGCGACAACAACGCGCACGTAATCCCAAAATGGCAAAAAAACGTCACGGTCTCCGTGCATTCTCTCTCCACTCTATAACTGCTGCCTTCACGAACATATCCATGCTCTGCAAGAAATCTGTCAAACTCAAGAGTTACCCTGTCATATACTTCCACCGCATCTGAATTTTGGCATAGATCGGATTTTCTCCACGCATCCCTGTCCATACATTCTCCATGTTCCATCCAATACGACGGAACGATATCCCACACGATTCTCGGCACATACCGACCATTTTCTTTCTCCGCGGTAGGATAAGCCTTTTGAAGATGTACCGCCTGATTCAGATCGATCCTTGCCGGAAATTCTCTCAGCCATTCTACAGTCTGTGCGGTCTTTCCCACTTTATCCAGACAGTACTGCGCCGTGTCTTTCGCTCTTCCAAGGGGAGAAACATAACAGCTTCCGAGATTCAAGTCAGCCGCCCGTTCGGCAAGCAGTTTTGCCTCACGATGTCCTTTTTTCGTCAGCGTATCATTTATGTAATCCGGATCTCCATGTCTGATAAATAAAATCCTCACTGTCTATCTCCTGCCTTTCTTTTATGCAAAGCGTCCGTTTTAACCATCGTTTTGCAAGTCCGGTCCACATCCCCACTTCGTCTAATGCGCCATATATATGCGCCTGCTCTTCCTCTGTCCATTTATCAGGACGTTCTTTTAGTTTTTGTTCAAACCATTCTTCTGTGGCGACAGACATCCCATGTGCCCCTTCCGCAAATACATGATGCGCATAAGGTACGCCCGCCTTCCTGCATGCTTCGGCAAACAAATACCCGTTTTCCGCCGAAACGGTCTTATCTTCAAGAGTATGCCACAAAAAACAACGGCGGCATCTCTTCTGTCACATGTTTTTCGACCGACAGATATTCCCGCTCTTCTTCATCAGAATCTTCTCCGAGCAAAGCTAAAAACGAATCTTCGTTTCTATACTTTCCCGAAGTGATTACCGGATAACCGAGTATCATCGCATCCGGTCTGCATGAAACTTCTTTAAGAAGAGAATTTTCTTCTTTTATATCCTGAAAATGAACTCCGAGACTTCCGCATAAGTGCCCGCCTGCCGAAAATCCGCATACAGCCACTTCTCCGGATCGATCCGGCACTGTTTCGCATAATAACGTACGAGCCGCACCGTTCTGGCCAGATCTCTAAGCGGCTGAAGGTGCAAAGGCTCGCCTTCCGATGTCGGATTCACACTGTATGTAAGTACAAGCGCATTGTATCCGGCCCTATAAAATGTTCGTGCGACGATATCGCCTTCCGATGATGACACCTGACGATAGGCTCCGCCCGGCACAACGATCATTGCCGGACGGATCTGCCCGTCTTCATGCATATAACTTATCACATAAGGAATATCTCTTTCTTCACTTTCATACGAATATTCCTCTCTTTTCCAAATTGCCGTTCTCTTACCTATCATTTTTCCACCTCTTTTATACCGATCGGCAAAAACATTTTCAACAATATACCTTGCCGGCGCAAGGATGATTCTTATAACTTGACATCTGCCAAATACGGATTCTCCGCTTCGTAAAACTTCTCATTTTCAACTGCCTCTGCCAGCTTCATATCAATCGGCATACGGCCAAGCACCGGAACGTTCATCTCCCGAGCTGCTTCCTCTACATGACTTTCTCCGAACACTTTAATCTCTTTTCCACAGTCAGGGCATTTTACATAACTGTAGTTTTCTATGATCCCAAGTACCGGAATATTCATCTGTTCCGCCATATTCGCCGCTTTTTTCACGATCATCTGTACAAGATCCTGTGGAGATGTCACGATCACCACACCGTCTACCGGAAGCGACTGAAATACTGTCAAAGGAACGTCTCCTGTTCCCGGCGGCATATCTACAAACAGATAATCAATATCGCCCCACATAACATCTGTCCAAAACTGCTTCACAACTCCCGCAATAATCGGACCTCTCCAAATAACGGGCGCGGATTCGTCTTCCAGGAGAAGATTGACCGACATAATTCTTGTCTCATCTTTTGCAATACATGGAAGAATCCCTTCTTCCGTTCCTCTTGCTTTCTCATGTATTCCGTACATTTTCGGAATAGACGGACCTGTAATATCCGCATCTAAAATTCCGACTGTATATCCTTTTTCTCTCATCATTCTTGCGAGCGACGCCGTCACAAGCGATTTACCGACACCGCCCTTTCCGCTGACTACACCGATTACTTTTTTAATAGATGAATATTTGTTTTCCGGTTCACGGAAATCCTCTTTTTTGCTGCTGCATGAATCTGCATGTGCGCATCCTGCGCAAGATTCTTCTGTACATCCGTTTGTATTTTGCTGTTCAGGCATGATCTGCTACCTCTTTCTATAATTTACTCTTTTCTAAGTATAACACATTCGGAATCTTGTACTGATTTTGCCCGAATATCATTTCTCATTTATTAATCATTTATTCATATTCATTTAACGTCTGTTTACAACCGTTCCACTGTTATCTTGTCACATCGTTGAGCCATTTATAACTTCGATACCGTTTATATGTGATCGGTATTTTAATAATCTCATCACTCATAAGTATCACATAAACAACCGGCACACTTAGCTTAAATACAAATGCCGCAAGAAAACCGAACAATATCGAGCAGCACCACATCGTCGTCATATCGAGAATCAATCCGAATCTCGTATCGCCGCCCGAACGGAACACCCCCACGACAAGCGTTGTATTAATCGCCTGGCCGACAACAAAATAAGACATAACAAAAAACATGATCCTCAAATATTCTTTTGCCGTACCGCTCAAAGTCAGTGCCGCCGATGCCAAAGGCGAAACCGCAAGAATCACAGTTCCTCCCAATATTCCCATGATAATGCTCAATATAAGAAACCGTTTTGCATATGCTTTCGCATACTCTGTCTTTTTCTCTCCGATCGTCTTTCCAAGATAGATCGCCGCCGCGCTGGACAACCCAAACGATACAACTGTCGCAAGCTGTCTTGCCACCTGCGCCACTGAATTTGCCGCCACAGCCGCGCTTCCCATATGACCGAGTATCGCTGTGTTCGCCGCCGTTCCAAGTCCCCATAAAACTTCATTGACTACAACCGGAAGGGCATAACGCATAAAATCAGAAAATAGAATTTTATCCGTATGAAGCACATATTTGAACCTCAGCCTGATCTCCCTGTTAAATAAACGGGCATATATCGCAACAAGCACAACTTCCAGAATACGGGCGCAAAGAGTTCCAAGCGCCGCTCCTGCCACACCCATCTTCGGAAGTCCGAGCAGACCAAAAATGAAAATCGCATTCATTATGATATTGCATATAAGAGACAGAAGATAGACAACTGTTGCCACAACAACCCGTTCCACACTCCGCATAATATACAAATATGCCTGCGTAACTCCCATCATTATATAGGTAAACGCCACAATTCTCAGGTATTTAACTCCTTCCGAAACAACAACCGGATCGTTTGTAAATACCTGCATTAACAGTTCCGGTACCGCAAGAGCCGACACAGTAAAAAGCGCCGTCACACAGACCGCTGCTTTTACTGCCATTCCTAATATCTTTTCAATCGCATCCCGGTCGCCTTTTCCCCAATACTGAGCCGTGAGCACCGTCGCTCCGGAGGTCAGACCGAACAGGAACAATGTCATAATATACTGAATCTGTCCTGCCAAAGATGCGCCGGATAAAGCTTTTTCTCCAACAGCGCCTAACATAATGACGTCTGCCGCCGTCACGCCTACGTTGATCAGATTTTGAAGAGCCATAGGAACAACGAGCGCCAGCACCGTTTTGTAAAACTTTCTCCGGTCAATTTCTATATGATTTTCTCTCTTTAGCATGATATTTTCCGTAAACTACCTTTTACTTATTCTTTTGCTGCCCTGTAATGATTCTGCAGCTGTTTTTCGATCATTCTTTTCCGTTAAAGCAATACGTACACACTTTACACGGATTGATTCCGATCGATGCAATCAGATCATCCAGACGGTGGAAACGAAGAGTCGTAAAATTCTGGATCTTCCGAATCTCTTCTACCATCTTCGCATAACGGCAGCTGTCCGGATCGGCATATTCCGCAAGCACTTCTGCCGGACAGTTTTCTCCTTCTGCCTCTTGAATGATCCTGCGTGTGATCAGATCAAGATCTGATTTGGATCTTGAAAAATTCAAAAACTTACAACCGTACACAAGCGGCGGACACGCCGGACGTACGTGCACTTCTTTCGCTCCGCTCTTATAGAGAAATTCCGTCGTCTCCCGAAGCTGCGTTCCGCGCACGATAGAATCGTCGATCAAAAGCAGTTTCTTATCTTCGATCAGAGACTGCACCGGAATCAGCTTCATCTTTGCGATCAGATTTCTCTGACTCTGGCTTGTAGGCATAAATGACCTCGGCCACGTCGGCGTATATTTAATAAACGGTCTCGCATACGGTATTCCCGATTCATTAGAATATCCGATCGCATGTGCGATCCCAGAATCAGGAACTCCGGCTACAATATCAGGATGCACAGAATCTCCATCGCGCTTTGCAAGCATACTTCCACATTTATAACGCATTTCTTCTACATTGACGCCTTCGTAAGAGGAAGTCGGATAACCATAATAAACCCATAAAAAAGAACAAATCTTCATCTCTTTTCCCGGAGCTACCAACTGTTCCACGCTTTCCGGAGTAATCAGATCGATCTCTCCCGGCCCTAATTCTTTGTACGCTTCATAACCGAGATTAATATACGCTGAATTTTCAAAAGAAACACAGTACGCCTCTTCTTTCTTACCGACAACAACCGGAGTTCTTCCATATCTGTCACGCGCCGCATAAATTCCGTCTTTCGTCATAAGAAGCAGCGTAAGAGAGCCGTTTACAGTTTCCTGCGCATAACGGATTCCTTCCACAAGCGTTTCTTTCTTACAGATCAAAGATGCCACAAGCTCTGTCGCATTGATCTTACCTCCGCTCATCTCCTGAAAATGGGAATGCCCTTCTTCAAACACTTTTTCTAAAAGTTCTTCTTCATTATTGATCTTTCCAACCGTAACGATCGCAAAACTTCCGTGATGCGACTGTATAAGAAGCGGCTGCGGCTCGTAATCAGAAATACATCCGATTCCAAGATTGCCTTTCATCTCATCTACATCCCTGTCAAATTTTGTACGAAAAGGAGCATTTTCTATATTATGGATCGCACGGCAGAACTCTCCGTTTCCATACGCAGCCATTCCGCCTCTTCTCGTTCCGAGGTGAGAATGATAGTCCACGCCGTAAAATAACTCCAATACACAGTCTTTTTTTGATGCAACTCCGAAAAATCCACCCATTTTCTATGTGCCTCCTGTAAATTTATCAAATTCATTCTGCTATTTATCTTTCACCTTATAAAGGATAAGGAGTTCCCGGCGATAAGTCAATACTTTCTTTCATATGCCTGCTATTATCGTTTATTATAGATATATATAAGCAGAAGTTCTATTCCTTTATTTTTGCCGCTTTGGCATCAAAATCATTCTCCCTGCAAACGATTCCCATTTTCTCCGTCTATACAATAAGAGGATGCCTTATTTTGACATCCTCTTACCTGTTAGTCTTCCAAGGCTTCTTTCATCTCTTTCATTTTTTCCATGAAGCCTTTCTTTTTCTTCTTCTCGACTTTCCCTGTTGTCTCATCATGTTCATGAAGTGTATTTCCCGTCAATTCATCAAATCTTCGCAGCGCTTCTTTCGCCTCCGAACTTAATCTTTCCGGAGTCTGGATCTCAAGCGTCACATAATGATCTCCTCTTGCCTGTGGATTACGAAGAGACGGAACTCCTTTTCCTTTAAGGCGCACTTTTGTATCTGTTTTCGTTCCCGGTTTTACATTATAAATCACATCTCCGTCTACCGTAGGAATACGAATATCTCCTCCGAGCGCCGCTACCGCAAATGAAATCGGATGCGTAGAGAAAATATGAATATCTTGTCGTTTTAACGACGGATGCGCCGAAACATTCACTTCTACAAGAAGATCTCCCGTGGTCCGCCGTTTACTCCCGGTTCTCCCTTGTCTCTGATACGAACGCTCTGGCCGTTATCAATTCCTGCCGGGATAGACACTTTGATCTTCTTTCGGTTTGCAATGTATCCGCTTCCTGCGCATTTTGAACATTTTTCCTTAATCACTTTACCGGAGCCTCCGCAGTTAGGACATGTCTGCACATTTTGAACTGTTCCGAAAAAAGACTGGGATGTATAGACAACCTGCCCCCGGCCCCCGCATTTCGGGCATGTTTCGGGAGATGTTCCGGGTTTTGCCCCTGTTCCATTACATGTTTCACATGGATCTTTCAAAATAAGATCTAATTCTTTTTCACATCCGAAAACCGCTTCCTCAAATGTGATTCTTATACTTTTTCTGACATTTGCGCCTCGCATCGGTCCGTTACTTCTTCCGCCTCGTCTTCCGCCGCCGAACAGGTCGCCGAAAATATCGCCGAAAATATCACTGAAATCCGCACCGCTAAAGTCAAAGCCCTCCGAAAACCGCCTGCGCCCGCCCCCG
>ENA-OQEB01000457-OQEB01000457.1-human-gut-metagenome-genome-assembly--contig:-NODE-457-length-17063-cov-2.293576_pt1 | contig 17063 bp, 25 predicted proteins | sample MGYA00242787_ERZ504619 | MGnify/ENA primary metagenome ERZ504619 (study PRJEB26092, sample SAMD00036317) | human gut metagenome | host: Homo sapiens | study: EMG produced TPA metagenomics assembly of... | reverse complement strand
ATTTACAATAACCTCTTTATATTTGGAAAACTTTCTATATTTGCAACCGCAATGATGAAGTATTTACTCTATTTCTTCGTATTGGTAAGTGTATTTCTGACTTCGGGTTCTTCATCAACTCCCGAGAACCAACAGAAATACAACGATATTTACACCATGTACTCTCCGAATGAAGACAAGACGGAATACAATATCCCCCAAGCAGATATCGAACGATACGAAAAAGAGCTATACAACGGAAAACAAAGCTATAAGATGGAAGATGGCTATATCAGGGCTTCACTATTCCGCAACATCTCCACATCAAAAAACTCAAGGACAAACCTATCCTCATCCGCGGAAAGGATCGTACGGTTTAATAAAAACTCAATATCCTAAAGAAAGACAAACATTTCATTTCATTTTGTATAAATCCCCTTAAGTTCTCCTATGGGTACTATATCTATACTCTAAGACGTATTCTCATTTAAACTCTCTTTCCCCCTTATTTCCATCAAAAAAAGTAGAAGATAGCACTTTAATGTCTGCATTCTCACTATTCTTATTTTCTAGATTTCTCAAAGGGAATAGAATAAACATCTATTTTGTTTTCTTATTGGGTCATATAGGATAGTTCTTATCAATTAATAATCAATCTAAAATGGAATTTTTATTAGACTTCATCTTACATATCGATCAGCATATGATCGAGATCGTACAAGAATATCATACTTGGGCCTACGCGATATTATTCCTAATCATTTTTTGTGAAACGGGATTGGTAGCCACCCCATTCTTGCCCGGGGATTCCCTCTTGTTCGTCGCCGGAGCGATAACAGCGTTACCCGGTATGCCTTTAGAGATAAATCTTTTAGCCTTGATATTATTCGCGGCGGCAGTATTGGGAGACTCCTGTAATTATATGATAGGTCATTTTTTTGGTCGTAAACTATTTAACAATCCCAACTCCAAGATATTCAAGAAAAGCCATTTGGACAAAACGCATGAGTTCTACAAAAAATATGGAGGCAAAACCATAATCATCGCCCGATTCGTACCGATTGTCCGTACTTTCGCTCCCTTTGTAGCCGGAATGGGTAAAATGCACTATTACTATTTCATGATCTACAACCTGATAGGCGGCGCTTTCTGGGTACTGCTTTTCTGCTATGCAGGATACTTTTTCGGAGATCTTCCTTTCGTACAGCAGAACCTCAAGCTATTGATCATAGCAATTATATTCATATCCATACTTCCTGCCGTAATAGAGGTAGTACGGGCAAAACTAAAAGCACGGAAAAGATGATGTTATTGATGGAATAAACAGTTCCGCCAAACGTATTACCATCTATAACCCACGCCCCATCTCTTCTTTTCATTTAAATCAAAGGAAAAAGTCACCTACTTCATCGGGCAAGTATGTTAAGTTACTTTGGCATTTCACTTAAGTTACTTGCCCGATGAAGCTAGCTGTCCCGTATCAACCACCTAACTCCACCAATGAATTATCTATACAGCACTCCTAAACTTTTCAAGAAAGCTCTTACTTATGGAGAAAAGAGAACTTTAGCATTTTGCCGGAATAAGCCGGGAGTTTCACTTGATAAGGATAAGCGTCTGTTAGCGTACTGATAGTCGTTTCCCCGGTTAACAAGTCGGTCAATTCAGCCGGTTTGTTATCCTCAAAATCAAGAGCCTTGAATGCCTCGACCGGGATATTTACCCATACACATTGGTCGGCACGGTCGAAATTCACGACCACCAGAAGTACCTCGTTCTTCCATTTGCGCAAGAACGCATACTGACGGTTCGGATTGAAATAAGGATTACCGGAGTTCGCGTACATCAAATCATAAAACGCTCCCTCGACAATAACCGGCTCGGATCGTACCACATTCAATAACTTAGCGTACATCTCACGCAACGAGCGTTCTGCCGGCGTTAATTTAGCCCCATCAAAGAGTCCATTATTATTCCAGTTTCGCAAACTCTCGACGCTCCAATAATCGAAGATGGTCGTACGGCCATCACGTCCACTGAAACCTTCCGCATCCATTCCTCTTTCGCCAAGTTCCTGACCACTATAGATCATAACCGGATTTGTATTCATGGCAGCGGAGACAATCATGCCCGGAATACCCGGACGAGCATCCCCCGCAAAGAAATCAGAAGCGACACGCTGTTCATCGTGATTCTCCAAGAAATTTAACATATTTTTCTGGATTCCCTCCAACGATTGCCAACAATGCGATATATTACTAGCCGGAGCCTGTCCGCACATCACCGCACGAACCGTATCATAAAGACCAACCTTGTCATACAAATAATCAAAGTGTCCCGTATAAATATAATTCCTATACTCATCCGGATTATACACCTCCGCTATAAAGATCACATCACGCACCTTCTTCACCTGAGGAATCACCCAGTTCCAAAACTCTACCGGACCATCTCAGCCATATCACAACGAAAACCATCCACCCCCTTATCAGCCCAGAACAACAAGATCTCCAACATTTTCTCCCACGTATTGGGAATGGTATTGAAATGGCAAGCACCACCGTGCATATAATCCACGCCGTAGTTCAGCTTCACCGTCTCATACCAATCGTTCTGGCTTGGATAGGCATCGAAATGATTGTTACCGGTCACCTTCGCCGGAAACTCACTATAGGCAAAATCCTCCTCACGCTGCGGATCAAAACGAAGCGTCAAGGTTTGCCCCGGAAGATAATAAAAGTTATTATTCACATCAAAAGCCTTGGACACATTATCCGTTTGACCTAAGTCCTCCACGAAAGGTTCCCGTGCGTCCGAGAAATATTGACGTGCTACATGGTTGGGTACAAAATCGATAATAACCTTCATCCCAGCCTCATGCGTACGTTTCACCAAATCCTCGAACTCACTCATACGGTTCTGGATATTATCCGCCAAATCCGGATCTATATCATAGTAATCTTTTATAGCATATGGAGATCCGGCCTTACCTTTTACTACGGCAGAATGGTCTTTCCGGATGCCAAACATGGTGTAATCGGTTTTTGTAGCGTGCTCTATCACCCCTGTATACCATACATGAGTAACACCTAGTTCTTTGATTTTGGATAAAGCCAAAGGAGTAAAAGCCGAAAACTTACCCACTCCATTCTCGGCTAAACTACCATTCATTACAGGAGATGGTCGCAGATTCCCAAACCAACGCGGGAATACCTGATAAATTACCATCTGTTTTTTTGTTCATTGCGTTCATCTATATATAAAGTTTTTGTGGGAAAGCGCTTTGTCCAGACAGACGATTTGTCACGGCATCAGGCCTTTCTTTCTTGCCGCGATCGCTTTCACCAAGGTTTCATATTTATTCTCATCCAACACTTTCTCAAAGCAACGGGCAGCGGCGGAATAGCCAATATTACAAATCACGTCTACATTCTCAAGATCGAATGTCTTATATAAGCCAAACTCCTCCGCTTCTATTAAGACATCACACATCTCTCGATCCTCCAGCGTATTTGCCCGGAACATATAATGATAAGAGCGCTCGGCGATATGGAATATGGTCTGCTTATATTTTTGCGGGATCAACGGGCTTACGTTCACCCCAATAATACGCTCACATTCCTCACGGATGATGGAGACCGGAAAGTTGTGAAATAATCCTCCATCCACATAATGAACGCCATTGATGACTACAGGACTGAAAATAATCGGGATACTACAAGAAGCTGTCACCGCCTCAACAATAGGACCACTCCTAAATTCATGGCTTTCGCATTATCCAAATCAGTCGCGACAACCACCAGAGGAATTTGCAAGTCCTCGATGTTCTTGGTCCGCAAGTGTCGCCTCAAGAAATAACGAAAGCGCTTACTATCGAACAAACCCGCCTTAGGAATCTGCAACTGGGCGAATTCCGAGAACTCACGTCCGGTAAAAAGCTCTTGGATCTCCGCCGCCGAATAACCATCGGCAAACAAAGCGCCCATTAAAGCTCCCGCGCTGGTACCGACTATAATATCCGGTCTTAGCGCACATTCTTCCATCATTCGAAATACGCCGATATGCGCAAAACCTTTCGCTCCGCCTCCGCTAAGCGCCAAGCCCAACCTATAGGGTTTATGGTTTGTCTCTTCTGCCATTTATTTCTTGTCTCTTAATCTGGTAACAAATATGCTGTTTTTTTTAATTAGAAACATTATTATTAGGGAAAAAGTTTCCATCCTCTTTTATTTTTGCTACATTTACACGGAAAGCAAAGGTGTTGTCACATTGTTTTCTTAAGTATAACATTAAATCTACCATGTTATGATTACGAGTATCTTCTGGATTATCCCGTTAGCGTCTGTCCTAGCGCTAGCATTCGCCTGGTTCTTCTTCAGGCAAATGATGAAAGAGAGTGAAGGAACTGAGTTGATGAAAAAGATCGCCTCCTTTGTACGTGAAGGGGCGATGTCGTATCTGAAACAGCAATACAAAGTAGTCGCCTCGGTTTTCGTTGTCCTAGTAATCTTATTCTCTATTATGGCCTATGGCTTCCATGTTCAAAACGAATGGGTTCCGATCGCCTTCCTGACAGGAGGTTTCTTTTCAGGATTAGCGGGTTTCTTAGGCATGAAAACAGCGACTTATGCCTCGGCCCGTACAGCGAACGCAGCCCGCACTTCCTTGAATAAAGGTTTACAAGTGGCTTTCCGAAGCGGGGCGGTCATGGGCTTAGTAGTCGTTGGGCTTGGATTGCTGGATATCTCATTCTGGTATATCCTGTTAAATGCTTTCATCCCAGACGAGGCTTTGGACCCGACCCATAAACTCACCATTATCACGACAACCATGCTTACATTCGGAATGGGTGCCTCCACGCAAGCCTTGTTCGCACGTGTGGGAGGAGGAATCTATACGAAAGCCGCCGATGTCGGAGCGGATTTAGTAGGTAAAGTTGAGGCTGGGATCCCGGAGGACGATCCTCGTAACCCGGCGACAATCGCCGATAACGTAGGCGACAATGTAGGTGACGTCGCCGGTATGGGAGCCGACCTATATGAATCTTATTGCGGTTCCATCCTAGCGACCGCCGCATTGGGAGCCGCCGCATTCGTTTCTTCCGGAAGCGTAGAATTACAATATAAGGCGGTTGTCGCCCCAATGCTTATCGCCGCTGTCGGTATCATTTTATCTATTATTGGTATTTTCGCCGTCCGTACGAATGAGAACGCGACGATCAAGCAACTACTGAAAGCCTTAGCCATAGGAACGAACTTGAGTTCCGTATTGATCGCTATCTCCACGTTCGGGATTCTTTATGTATTAGGCATGGAGAATTGGTTCTGGATCGGTTGTTCCGTGATCGTAGGTCTGCTAGTCGGAATCGTGATCGGGCAAGCGACGGAGTATTATACCTCCCAGTCCTATAAGCCGACCCGGCTGGTTTCCGAATCGGGGCTGACAGGCCCGGCAACGGTTATTATCTCCGGTCTCGGACTAGGGATGCTCTCTACGGCCATCCCGGTACTTGCCGTCGTGGTCGGTATTATTTGTTCCTTCTTGTTCGCCTCCGGATTCGACTTCACGAACGTGGGCATGGGATTATACGGAATCGGTATAGCTGCCGTAGGTATGCTATCGACCTTAGGTATTACGTTGGCTACAGACGCTTACGGTCCCATAGCGGATAATGCCGGAGCAACGCCGAGATGTGTAACCTAGGGAAAGAAGTCCGCAAGCGTACAGACGCATTGGATTCATTAGGAAATACGACTGCCGCTACAGGTAAAGGTTTCGCTATCGGTTCCGCTGCGTTAACCGGCTTGGCTCTGTTGGCCTCTTATGTAGAAGAGATCAAGATCGGTTTGCTCCGTTTAGGAGAGACCGTCCTGAACTTTACCGATGGCAGGAGTATCGAAATATCTAAAGCCTCATTCTCGGACTTTATGGTATATTATGATGTTACCTTAATGAATCCTAAGGTTTTAGCCGGAATGTTCCTAGGTTCCATGATGGCATTCATGTTCTGTGGCCTTACGATGAACGCTGTAGGACGTGCGGCCGGGCACATGGTGGAGGAAGTTCGCCGTCAGTTCAAGGAAATCAAGGGTATTCTGACTGGAGAGCACAACCGGATTATGCCCGTTGCGTTGAGATCTCGACGAAGGGAGCGCAACACGAAATGGTACTTCCCTCCGTTTTAGCTATTATCGCCCCCATCTTAACGGGACTCATATTTGGTGTGACAGGCGTTGTCGGACTATTGATCGGTGGATTAAGCACGGGCTTCGTATTAGCCGTATTCATGGCGAACGCCGGAGGAGCATGGGATAACGCAAAGAAATTCATCGAGGAAGGAAACCACGGCGGCAAGGGTAGCGAGGCGCATAAGGCAACCGTTGTCGGCGATACGGTTGGCGATCCGTTCAAAGACACTTCCGGCCCGAGTTTGAATATCCTTATCAAGTTGATGAGCATGGTAGCGATCGTGATGGCGGGATTGACGGTGGCTTGGAGTTTGTTTTAATAGTTGACCGTTAGTAGTTGGCAATTGACAGTTAGAGAAGTAAATCGACAATTTAATAGAGAAAACTAAATAATTGTCAATCATTGACTGTCAATTGTCAACTGTTTTGTATTTTTGCGTCGTAAAAACATAAAACAATTCAACAATGTCAATCTCACGCTTTAATGCTGTGGAGAAGGCATCCAACCGAAAGGCCGTGGAAGCCGTTACTCCCGAACACAAAGTATCTGAGTACTATGGCGAGAATGTCTTCAACCGGAAGGCGATGCAAAAATATCTCTCCAAGGAAACGTACAAAGCCTTGACCCACGCCATTGACAATGGCACACCTATCGACCGGGAAATCGCCAATCATGTGGCAGCCGGCATGCGTATGTGGGCACTGGAAAAAGGAGTCACTCATTATACCACTGGTTTCAACCGCTTACCGATGGCACCGCCGAGAAGCACGACGCTTTCGTGGAACACGATGGTAACGGTGGCATGATCGAGGAGTTCAGCGGCAAATTGCTTGTCCAGCAAGAACCGGACGCTTCCAGTTTCCCGAACGGTGGACTTCGTAATACCTTCGAGGCCCGCGGCTACTCCGCTTGGGACCCCTCCTCTCCCGCTTTTATCGTAGATGACACACTTTGTATCCCAACCGTATTTATCGCTTATACCGGCGAAGCACTGGATTATAAGACCCCACTGATCCGCTCTATCGAAGTATTGGGAGAAGCCGCCAAGGACGTATATAGATATTTCGATGAGGATGTCAATAAGATAATTACTTACCTAGGTTGGGAACAGGAATATTTCCTTGTTGACGAAGACTTGTATTCCGCTCGTCCGGATCTCTCACTGACCGAGCGTACCTTGCTCGGACATGAGAGCGCGAAGAACCAACAATTAGACGACCATTATTTTGGCGCTATCCCCTCTCGTGTACAAGAATTCATGAAAGACTTGGAAACCGAATGCTATAAACTAGGTATCCCGGTAAAGACCCGCCATAACGAGGTAGCCCCCAATCAGTTCGAGCTAGCTCCCATTTACGAGGAATGTAACCTAGCCAACGACCATAACCAATTGTTGATGTCGGTCATGAAACGTGTAGCCCGCCGTCATAATTTCCGTGTATTATTGCACGAGAAGCCATTTAACGGGGTAAACGGTTCCGGTAAACACTGTAACTGGTCTATGGGAACAGATAAGGGGGTAAATTTATTCTCTCCGGGTAAAGACCGTGAGGACAACCTGCGCTTCATCACTTTCGTGGTGAACACCATCATGGCCGTTTATAAATACAACGCTTTATTAAAAGCGAGTATCGCTTCCGCCACGAACGCGCACCGCCTAGGCGCGAACGAGGCACCTCCCGCTATCATCTCCACTTTCCTCGGAACGCAAATCAGCGAGATCTTGGATAAATTCGAGAATAGCTCTATCGAGGACGCTATCGAGGTAGACGATAAAAAGGGCTTGCATCTTGGCTTCGGGCAGATCCCCGAACTGCTGTTGGACAATACGGATCGTAACCGTACCTCTCCTTTCGCTTTCACCGGAAACCGTTTTGAGTTCCGTGCCCCGGGCTCTTCCGTGAACTGCGGATCGGCCATGTTAGCGTTGAACTCCGCCGTAGCTTATCAATTGCAACAATTCAAGAAGGACGTAGAGGCTTTGCAAGCGGAAGGAAAAAGCAAGGAAGTAGCGATCTTCAAGGTGCTGAAAGCCTATATCAAGGAATCTAAGCCGATCCGCTTCGATGGGAACGGTTATTCGGACGAATGGAAAGAGGAAGCCGCCAAGCGAGGTCTGGATTGCCAAAATAGTGTTCCCTTGCAATATGACGCTTATCTTAAACCGGAGTCGATCGAGATGTTCACGTCTACCGGCGTACTTACCCAGAAAGAATTGGAAGCGCGTAATGAGGTAAAATGGGAAGTCTATATCAAAAAGGTACAGATCGAGGCTCGGGTATTAGGGGATTTATCCTTGAACCATATCATCCCGGTAGCCGTTCGCTACCAGAGCGTATTGCTGGATAATATAGCGAAGTTGAAAGAGACATTCGGCGATGACCCGGAATTCCGCAATATGTCGGAAGAGCCCCGTCGCTTGGTTCGTAAGATAGCCGGGCATATCTGTGCCGTGACCAAGAAAGTGGATGAGATGGTAGAGGCCCGCAAGAAAGCGAACCGCTTGACCGATATGCGGGAAAAGGCGATCGCTTACCACGACTCGGTAGCCCCTTATTTGGATGAGATCCGTGACCATATCGACGATCTGGAGCTGATGGTGGACAACCAGATGTGGCCGTTGCCGAAGTATAGGGAACTCCTGTTTATCCGATAAAAAACACCAGTACTGGCGTTGCCTTGCGCCAGTATCGGCATAGCCTCACACTGATATAGGCGCAGCTTACACCGATACTGGCATAAGGCTACGCCTATACTCCCGTTTACCACTTCACATAAGAAGCATTCATCAAGAAGTCATAATCATGTTTCATCGCTTGCAACGGTGTCATATTATAACGCTCTTGCTCAATGAAGTAATCCTCTAATCCGGCTTTCTCCGCCACAGCGAATAAGGATTTGAAGTCTACGATTCCGGCGCCCATCTCTGTGCTGCCCTTTCCATCTGCGTTCGCGTCTTTCAAGTGCCAGTTGGCGAAACGACCGGGATAACGGTTCACGTAATCATGACATTTAAAACCGCCATACACTAATTGAGCCGTATCGATCTGGAAAGTAACCAGCCCTTTGTCCGTATTCTCGATCATCACGTCGAACGGGATCTTTCCTTCCAACTCATGGAATTCATCCACATGGTTATGGAAAGCGAAACGCAACCCGTTCGCCTTTGCGATCTCACCACATTTATTAAATTGATCCGCTAAACGCTTCACGTCCGAAAGGCTCTTGATATCTTTGGAGGGATAACCCGCCTGAACAATCCATTTACAGCCTACCTCTGCCGTATCGGCGGCATTCTTTTTCCAGAAGTCCCATCCCTTGGTATCACCCTCCGCCAGCAAACCGCTTCCGGTATGGGAACCTACCATACGGGCACCCAGATCCGCCAGATATTTCTTCATCTCGGCCGGGGATTTCCCATAGAATTTGCCATCCCGGTAACCGGCGGCTTCCATCCGTTTATAACCGATATCCACCAAAGCCTTCATCGTACCGTCAAAATCCGTCTTCAAGTCGTCCCGGACACTATACAACTGTACACCTATCGCTTTCTCTTTCTTAGCCAAGATAGAGCAAAGCCGTTCGGTACTACACTCAGCGCAGCCACAGCGGCACCCGCTTTCAAAAAATTCCGTCTCGTTATCATCATACTATTCTTTAAGATTAACGGCGCTAAAGGTAGCAAAATTATTTCTACTTTCGCGCACATTTAAACAAACGATCATGCAAGGAACAAAAAATCTGACCGAAGGGGTCATCTCCCGGCAACTATTCAATCTGGCGATGCCGATCATGGGTACCTCATTTATCCAAATGGCCTATAGCATCACCGACATGGCTTGGGTAGGCCGGTTGGGAAGCGAGGCCGTAGCCGCTATCGGCGCCGTTGGTATCCTTACTTGGATGACGAACTCGATCTCTTACTTGAATAAAGTAGGCTCGGAGGTGAGTGTCGGGCAAAGTATCGGGGCGCAAAACGTGGAAGATGCCCGAGGATTCGCTTCCCATAACCTAACGATCGCCTTGATCCTCTCGCTTTGCTGGGGATTCTTGCTATTCGTCCTCGCTCGTCCGATTATCGGCTTCTACAAACTGGAGGAACCGATTGCGTTGAACGCCGTGGAATATTTGAGAATCGTCGCTTCCGCATTCCCATTTATCTTCCTCTCGGCGGCGTTTACCGGGATTCATAATGCCTCGGGATTGAGTAAGATTCCATTTTATATCAGCGGAACAGGTCTTTTACTGAATATGGTGCTAGATCCTTTATTTATACTCGGCTTCCATTTGGGTACGGCAGGTGCGGCTTGGGCTACGTGGATCTCCCAAGCGGTGGTTTGCGGACTATTCGTCTATCAGCTAAAATGCCGCAATAAATTGTTCGGTGGATTCCCTTTCTTTGTCCGTTTAAAGGAACGCTACACCAAGCGGATCTTCCAATTGGGCCTGCCGGTAGCGTTATTAAATACGTTCTTCGCGATCATCAATCTTTTTATGGCCCGTACAGCTTCCACCTACGGAGGCATATCGGTTTGATGACGCTTACGGCAGGTGGACAAATGGAGGCGATCGCATGGAACACCTCACAAGGCTTCAGTACGGCCCTCTCCGCTTTCACCGCCCAGAATTACGCCGCACACAAGAAAGAACGTATCCTGACCGCTTATCATACGACGCTTAAAATGACTTCGATCATCGGCGTGCTCTGTACCTTGCTATTCGTCTTTTACGGTAGCGAGGTCTTCTCACTGATCGTGCCGGAGCAAGCCGCTTACGAGGCTGGCGGCATATTCCTCCGGATCGATGGCTATTCGATGATCCTCATGATGTTGGAAATTACCACGCAAGGCATGTTCTACGGTACCGGCCGAACGGTTCCACCGGCGATCATCAGCATCTCGTGCAACACCCTGCGCATACCTTTGGCCATCGGGCTGGCGGCAGCGGGACTGGGTATTACGGGTGTTTGGTGGGCGATCAGCTTTCCAGCATGCTAAAAGGTATCGTCGCTTTCATCTGGTTCAGTATCTTACAGAAGAAGATCTTGTAAGCGGAACAATTCTTACCGATTTTCCGTACATTCGCGATTAAAATGACATTCAATAAAAAAAACAACCTATATGGATAACAAATTCAAACCGGAAACCCTGTGTGTACAGGCCGGTTGGCAACCCAAGAAAGGAGAACCCCGTGTCCTCCCGATCTATCAAAGCACGACATTCAAGTATGAGACGAGTGAGCAGATGGCTAAATTGTTCGATTTGGAGGAAAGCGGCTATTTCTATACCCGCCTTCAAAACCCGACAAACGAGGCTGTAGCCGCCAAGATCGCGGCGTTGGAAGGTGGCGTGGCTGCCATGCTGACCTCATCCGGGCAGGCCGCTAGCTTTTTCGCTTTCTTCAATATTTGCGAGGCTGGCGACCATATCGTAAGCGCAACCAGCATTTATGGAGGTACTTATAATCTACTGGCCGTTACCTTGAAGAAGCTGGGAATCGAATGCACGTTCGTAGATCAAGACGCGAGCGAGGAAGAGATCTCCAAGCGTTCCGCCCGAACACGAAAGCGATGTTCGGCGAGATGATCTCCAATCCGGGCGTTATGGTATTGGACGTGGAGAAGTTCGCCCGCATCGCCCATAATCATGGCGTACCCTTGATCGTCGATAATACGTTCGCCACGCCGATCAATTGCCGTCCGTTCGAATGGGGAGCGGACATCGTCACGCACTCCACGACCAAATATATGGACGGCCATGCCACGAGCGTAGGCGGTTGTATCGTGGACAGCGGCAATTTCGATTGGAAAGCGCATGCCGAGAAGTTCCCGGGACTTTGCCAACCGGACCCTTCTTACCACGGATTGACCTATACCAAGGCATTCGGGAAATTAGCGTTCATCACGAAAGCGACTAGCCAACTGATGCGTGACCTTGGAGCGATCCAATCCCCGCAAAACGCATTCCTATTGAATCTGGGATTGGAGACCTTGCATCTTCGTGTACCGCAGCATTGCAAAAACGCCTTGGCGGTAGCGCAGTGGCTACAGAAATGTGATAAGGTAGCTTGGGTTCATTATCCTGAATTGGAAGGCAATCCGTACCATGAACTCGCCAAGAAGTATCTACCGAATGGCTCTTGCGGCGTATTATCCTTCGGATTGAAAGGTGGACGTGAGGTGGCGATCAAGTTTATGGATAGCTTGAAACTCGCCGCTATCGTAACTCACGTAGCGGATGCCCGTACTTGCGTGCTTCACCCGGCCAGTCATACGCACCGCCAGTTGAGCGATGAGCAATTGATAGAGGCTGGCGTAGCTCCGGACTTAATCCGCTTCTCTGTAGGTATCGAGAACGCCGATGATATCATCGCCGATATCGAGCAAGCGTTGAATAAATAAGACTTCAGTGCCACGCTGATGGCACACCCATGTCATCGGCATGGCACACCCGTTCCATCAGCGTGGCACACCTGCTTCTCCAGCATGACACTGCTATAAGTTCCTAGATAGGCAGGAATCTCCCCAGACGCACCACCCAATTTGTCGTAATCCTCCCTAGGCTCGTTACCGGATGTTCCTCACGCAACAAATCCTCACGGAACTCACGAAGAATAAGCCAATCCGCCTGTTTCACCCAATGCCGGAAAACCGGATTCTCCACATGGCTTTCCGAAATGGATAATAACGCATCCAGATCAAAACAATCAGCGACAACGCCTGCGCCAGACAAAGAGGCATCGTAAGCATTGCAAGCTTGCTCAATATGTGTAGGAACCATCAATACAGGTTTATTCAGATACATCGCCTCACATACGGATTCGAACCCGGCGGTCGTAGCATAAGCCTTCGCCCCCGACATATAACGTAGAAACAACGTATCATCCAGCTGATGGAAAGAAAGGCAATCGTCTATTATCACCTCGCTCGCTGATCTTTCTTATCCCAAAAGAAATGCATCGGAACCGAAGGATGACGGGAATGCCAAGAACGGATCTCCTCACTAAACCCGCTATTCAACAAATAACCATGCAAATAACTGCCGTTCGAGGGAACCGCATCCAAGACTTCTTGCCTTAATAAAGGAGGAACCACGACTATTCCTCCCAACGGCGCCTCACGCATCTTCCGAAAAGACAAGGCTAATTTTTTGACGGAGCCTATCGCCGTTAATCTCGTAAAAAATCGTAGCGACGCCAACGACAATGTGCTCTGCTTCGGGAAAACGAAGTCCGGATGCAAGAATAGATATTGATGGGCGATACATACCATCGTCGCTTTCGGACGGAAAAGTAAGTAAGTCAGCCCCGTCAGCAGCTCGTAGAAATTCACGACAACATCCGCATCCGTCTGCCGAATCATCCGGTCGATATAACGGATACTTCCCATGTATTTGTGCAGACGCAATACATTATATAATACGCTACGCATCAAACTCACTTGTTTATTCTTAGCCGTCGGTAAAAATTCGGACTCTCAAACGGATATACCGGCGATTGTATCTTATTCAAGAAGAAATCCGGCAAACGGCGGGCCGGACTTTTTCCTACCAACACACCAACGATCTCATGTCCTTCGGCCATCAATTTCTGGCGTAAGGATAACGCTTGGGTCAAGTGCCCACGTCCCTCACCTTGTATGATAAACAGGATTTTCATACGGCATCCGCATATAGTTGTACATTATTATATGTAACAATATCCCACTCTCCTTGTTCATCCTCCACGAGAGCGGTCATGCTTTCCACCCAATCGCCGGAATTTAGATAATGCACATTACCATACCATACGTTCGCCGCTTGGTGAATATGGCCGCAAATAATCCCATCCAAATGCTTGCCTCCGCTAAGCGTACCAACTCTTTCTCAAACTCCGAGATATAAGAGACCGCACTTTTCACCCGGTGTTTCACCTCTTGGGATAAAGAGAAATAAGGTTTTCCTTGCCGCTCTCTACGATGATTGTAAACCTTATTCAACCACAATAAAAAAGTATACCCCACATCCCCAAGCATGGCAAGCCAACGCATATGGGTCGTAACCGTATCGAAAATATCGCCATGTGTCACGAAATAGCGTTTTCCTTGTCTCGTCTTCAGCAAATAATCCTTTACGATCGATATATTGGAGAACTTAAAAGGAGCCAAGCTGTCGAGAAAATCATCATGGTTCCCCACTACATAGATAATCTCCGTACCCCTTTTCTCCATCATCTTCATCAATACCTTAAAGAAATCGGTATGCTTTTGTTTCCAGCGTTTACCGGATTTCTTCAATTGCCAGCCATCGATGATATCACCATTCAGAATCAATCGATCGCAATCTACGTGCTTGAGAAAATGGGTGACCTCCTCCGTCCGGGAATGTTCCGATCCCAGATGGATGTCCGAGAGGACAATAGTCGGATAGTACTTTCTTAATATCATCTTTTCCTTGTTTAAGATGATACAAAAGAACACCTTCGGTATTACAAGTTCACGACAACCTAGTGAAAAAGACATAACAAAAAGGCCAGCTCTTCACAAAGCCGGCCTTTTCTCGTTTAACTTTAAATATTAAAAAATTATGATGACATTTTACTTTACCTATTCTTCTGATTGAGTAGCCTCGTAAGCCTTTAACAACTTCTCTTGTACATCGGCAGGAACTAACTCGTAACTAGCGAACTTCATCGTAAAGGAAGCACGTCCGCCCGTAATGGAACTTAGTGAAGTAGAATAGTTAGACATCTCTTTCAAAGGAACTTTCGCCAATAGTTTCTCAAATCCCTTCTCGCTATTCATACCCATAATCAAGGCACGGCGTCCTTGCAAGTCACTCATCACATCTCCCAGATAATCGGCAGGAACGGAAACCTCGACATCGTAAACAGCTCCAAGATCTTAGGGCCAGCCTCCTTGAAGGAAGTACTGAAAGCATTACGTCCGGCAAGCATGAAAGAGATCTCATTACTGTCTACCGGGTGCATCTTACCATCGTATACGCAAATACGCACGTCGCGAGCATACGAACCCGTCAACGGCCCTTGCTCCATACGAGCCATGATACCTTTTAGGATAGCCGGCAAGAAACGAGCGTCGATAGCACCACCAACGATACAGTTTACGAACACGACTTTACCACCCCAATCCAAATCGATTATTTGAGTATCACGAACATTCATCTTATACTCCTGTCCGCCGAAACGGTAGGTATCCGGAGCAGGCATACTTCATAATAAGCTCGATAATCAAGTGAACTTCACCGAACTGGCCTGCGCCACCAGATTGTTTCTTATGGCGGTAATCCGCACGGGCCGCTTTCGTAATCGTCTCACGATACGGGATCTTCGGCTCCAGATATTCGATCGGCAATTTATCATTATTCTCGATTCTCCATTTCAATGTACGAAGATGGAACTCACCTTGACCGGAAACGATTGTCTGCTTCAATTCCTTGGACTGCTCGATTACCCATGTCGGGTCTTCCTCGCGCATACGTATCAAGATTTCCATCATCTTCTCGGCGTCAGCTCATTCACCGGCTTGATAGCACGACGATATTTCGGATCCGGATATTTAATGAAGTCGAAACGATAATCACAACCCTTTCCGTTCAATGTATTACCACGGCGAACATCCTTTAACTTAACGGTCGCTCCAATATCACCCGCCACCATTTCCGTAACCGGGGTACGAGTTTGTCCGGCTACCGCAAATAACTGTGCGATACGCTCCTTGGAACCACGATCGGCATTCATCAAATCGTCACCTTCTTTTACTTTTCCTGATATCACTTTAAAATAGGAAACCTGACCAATATGAGGTTCCACGGTAGTCTTGAAGAAGAACAAGCTAGTAGGACCATTCGAGTCCGGAGTCACCTCTACGCCTTCCGTAGTAATCAGACGAGGCATCTTGTCGGTACAAGGAACCACGTTACCCAAGAACTCCAACGTACGACGAACACACATATCACGACCGGCACATACGCAGAATACCGGGAACATACCGCGAGTAACCAAGCCCGCACGGATACCGGCACGCATATCATCCTCGCTCAAGGCACCTTCCTCAAAGAATTTCTCCATCAAAGTATCATCGTTCTCAGCGGCGGCTTCCACCAAGCTTGATGCAACTCCATCGCCTTATCCATTTCCTCGGCGGGGATTTCCAATACATCAGGAACTCCACCTTCCGGTTTCCAACGATACATCTTCATTTTTAATACATCCACCACGGCATTGAAAGAAGAGCCGCAGCTAATCGGATATTGGATCGGAACGATCTTACTGCCCCAACGGTCTTTCAACTGGGCGATGGTTCCCTCATAGTCGGCTTTATCATTATCAAGCTGATTGACAACGAAAATCACCGGTTTATGAAATTGTTCAGTATACCGGAACTGGTTAATGGTTCCAACCTCAACACCGTACTGGGCATTCAATACCATCAGTGCCGTATCCGTGACATTCAGAGCGGAAACAGCTCCTCCCACGAAATCATCCGAACCCGGACAATCGATGAAATTCAGCTTCCGATCCTGCCACTCAACACTGAAAACGTTGAGAAAACTGAGTATCCATACTCTTTCTCAACCGGGAAATAATCGGACACCGTATTTCCTGCCTCAACGGAGCCGCGACGTTTTATAACTCCACCCTCGTAAAGCATAGCTTCAGCGAGAGTGGTTTTCCCAGAGCCCGAACTTCCCAAGATAGAGATGTTCTTAATTTCATTTGTTTGGTATACTTTCATGATATCAGGATTTATTTGAGTTTAACAATACGTTTATTTGGCGTGAATCACTTTCACGAGGGCGCAAATTAGAAGATTGTAAAGGAAAAAAGCAATTATCGCCCGGTGTTTGAGAACTATGTTGTGCAGCAGGGCTGCCAAAGATCAATATTGATCTTTGCAT
>ENA-OQEB01000455-OQEB01000455.1-human-gut-metagenome-genome-assembly--contig:-NODE-455-length-17083-cov-1.716502_pt1 | contig 17083 bp, 23 predicted proteins | sample MGYA00242787_ERZ504619 | MGnify/ENA primary metagenome ERZ504619 (study PRJEB26092, sample SAMD00036317) | human gut metagenome | host: Homo sapiens | study: EMG produced TPA metagenomics assembly of... | reverse complement strand
TATAGGAAGTACCATTGTATTTTGTGCACTGACGTCTGTTCCACATGGCATTCAGTGACATCTCTTCTCCTGCGGACGCTGTAAATACCAGTTCCTGCGGAACGATCGTATATCCACATCTGGTTCCGGTAAATCCCGCTGTTTTGGAAAGTGAACAGAACTCAATCGCGCACTGTTTTGCCCCTTCTACGGCATAGATACTTCTCGGAAGTTCCGGATCAGACACAAACGCCTCATAAGCCGCATCAAAAAGGATCACTGCCTGATTCTTCAGCGCATAATCCACCCACTCTTTTAACTGGCTTTTGTTATAGCATGCGCCGGTCGGATTGTTTGGCGAACAGATATAAATGATATCCGCATGCTGATCCCAGTCCGGCATCGGAAGGAAGTCATTGTCTGCATTTCCCTCAATATACTCCACTTTATTTCCGCACATAACATTGGAGTCCACATAGACAGGATAAACCGGTGTCGGGATCAGGATCACATTGTCGTGTGCAAACAGATCCGTGATATTTCCTGTATCACTCTTTGCCCCGTCTGACACAAATACGGCAGACGCATCGATCTCTACACCACTTCTTTTGTAATAGTCCACAATGGCTTTTCTGATATCTTCATACCCTTGCTCCGGGCCATATCCTTTAAACGTATCCGCAGACATCATCTCTTTTGCCCCTTCAAGAAGTGCCTCTCCGGCACACTGACACAGAGGACGTGTGACATCTCCGATTCCCAGACGTATCACATTTTTTTTCCGGAGCTGCTTCGTATACGCAGCAACACGGTGTGCAATCTCCGAAAAAAGATAATTTTCCTGCAGTTTCAAATAATTTTCATTTAAATTCGGCATTCTATTTTCCTCACTATTTTCCAGTTATGTCTCATCAAACAGCAGCGTCAGGATCATCTGTGCTGTCTCCACCATATTGGTTCCATTATCCATACTGCATTTCTGCAGATATTTGTGAGCTTCCTCCTCTGTCAGATAGTTTCTCTCCATCAACAGAAATTTTGCATTACGGATATAATTCTGTTCCTTCTCACTCCGTTTTTTGGGTGTCCGGGTTTTCTTTTTGATCCGCCGCTCCAGCTGACGAAGCACCATATCTGCGGTATTGACCAGATCATAGGCTTTGATCGGCATGGTCAGGGATAAAATCCCTGCACCGACTTGTGCCACCGTCTCCTCGGATCCTAACAGAATGGATTCAAAATCCCGCGGCAGGCAATCTACCAGATCCAGATAATACATATCCGGCATCCGGTACCCGCTGATGACAAGACCATACGAATATTCACCAACCATCTGAAGAGCCGAAGAGGCAGAAGAACACGCAAACACCGTCTGAAATCCGTGTTCAAGCAGTATTTTCTTCACTTTTTTCGCATTCTCAAGCTTTGGTAATACGACAACGATGACTCCCATCTGCGGCCTCCATTGATTTTCTTAAACCAGATACAGATACTGCTCCAGTTCCCACTTTGTTACCTGTTCCAGATAGTTTTTCCATTCTCGGCGTTTCATTTTCTGATATTCCGCAACATAGGATTCTCCAAGCACTTCCCGCACCAACAGATCCTGCCCCATTGCATCCAGTGCCACTCCCAGATTTTCCGGAAGGCTCTGAATTTTTCGTTGCTTTTTCTCCTCATCGGACAGTCTGCAGATATCTTCTGTCAGTTCCTTTGGCGCTTTCTGCTGTTTCCTGATTCCATCCAGTCCTGCTTCCAGACAAAGTGCCAGAAGCAGATATGGATTTGCCGCACAATCCGGACTTCTCAGTTCCAGATCCACGCCTTCTCCTCTGCGTTTTCTGACATGGAGCAGCGCATTTCTCTGTGTTCTGGACCAGGTCACATCGGAAGGTGCCTCAAAGCCCGGAACCAGACGCTTATAGGAATTGACCAGCGGATTAAACACTGCGGTCATCCCCACCACATGTCCCAGAATTCCTGCCAGAAATGCCTCGCCGTCTGTACTCAATTCACCGTTTTCCCCGGTAAACACATTTCTGCCGTTCTTAAGAAGCCGCATGTGAAGATGCATACCGGAACCGTTTACATCCTGGCGTGGTTTCGGCATAAATGTAGCATGAAGACCGTAGCGCTTTGCAATCGTACGGACTGCCATTTTAAATGTCATCACCTTATCGGCCGTGGAAAGCGCGTCTTCAAATGCAAAATCAATCTCATGCTGGGCCGGCGCGATCTCATGATGAGAAGATGTGATCTGATATCCCATCTCCTCCAGCGTCAGAATAATCTCCCTTCTTGTATTCTCGCCCAGATCGATCGGCGATGTATCCAGATATCCTGCTCTTTCGTGCGAAACAGTCGTCGGCATTCCATCGTCATCTGTATGGAACAGGAAAAATTCACACTCCGGATTCACTTCCAGTGTATATCCCTGTTTCTCAGCTTTTTCCAGCGCCCGTTTCAGGATCAGACGCGGGCTCAGTTCATATTCTCTTTCATCCTCTGTGCATACGTCACACAAAAAACGGGGCAACTTTTCCATTCTGAGGACGCCATGGCAGTATGGTAAACGTAGAAAAATCCGGCTTGAGATACAACTCTGTCTCCTCTTCTTTTGCAAATCCGTTCAAAGAAGCCAGGTCGATCGCGCTGCGGTCATCCATTGCTTTTTCCAGGCAGCTGACCGGAACTGCGACATTTTTCAAGGTTCCGAACATATCTGTAAACTGCAGACGGATAAACTCAACGCCTTCTTCCTCCACGATCTGCAGAATTTCTGTTTTTCTATACTTCTCCATAACATCCTCTCCTTGTCTTACACTATGATCCTATTATATTTCTCTCTTACAGATTTGTATACCCCATCAGAGAATAATCCACTGCTTTTGCAGCCTGTTTTCCTTCCTGGATCGCCCATACGACCAGCGACTGACCTCTGCGCACATCCCCTGCTGCAAATACCCCCGGAACATTGGTCTCATACGTTTCTTCTTTTGTCGCTACATTTGTTCTTGCATCTACAGATACCCCAAATGCATCTGTTACATATTTCTGGCTGCCCGTAAACCCTGCGGCGATCAGTACCAGATTGGCATCCACCACTTTTTCACTGCCCGGAACGGGAACCATCTGCATTCTGCCTGTCTTTTTATCTTTTTGAGTCTCCAGGCTGACCAGAACTGCTTTTTTGACATTTCCGTTTTTGTCCTTCTGGAATTCCTTTACCGTTGTCTGATACATTCTCGGATCTTTTCCAAAGACTGCAATGGCCTCTTCCTGACCATAGTCCGTCTTCTCCGTGCGCGGCCACTGCGGCCATGGATTGGACTTTGTTCTCTCTTTGGAAGGCTTGGGCATCATCTCCAGCTGTGTAACCGATTTGGCTCCCAGTCGAATCGCGGTTCCCACGCAGTCATTTCCTGTATCACCGCCTCCGATCACCAGCACATGTTTCCCTTTTGCCGGGATAAAAGTGCCCTCTTTCAGATCCTGATCCAGGAGACTCTTTGTTACCGAAGACAGGAAATCCACAGCAAAATAAATATTTTTACTGTCTCTTCCCGGCACCTCGATATCTCTCGGATTCGATGCTCCGCAAGCTAAGATCACCCGGTCGAACTGTTTTTGAAGCTCTGCTGCAGTCACATCTTTTCCTACATTCACTCCGGTTTTAAAAAGAACGCCTTCTTCTTTCATCAGCCGGACTCTTCTCTCTACAATGTCTTTTTCCAGTTTCATATTCGGAATTCCATAGCACAGAAGTCCTCCGATTCTGTCGCTTCGCTCAAATACAGTCACCTGATGCCCTCTTCGGTTGAGCAGTAATGCCGCAGCAAGACCTGCCGGTCCGCTTCCGATCACTGCCACCGTCTTTCCGGTACGCACCTTCGGCGGCTGTGCTGTCACCCATCCGTTCTGGAATGCATGTTCAATGATCATTTTCTCGTTGTCCTTAATTGCCACCGGATCTCCGTTCAAGGCACAGGTACATGCCGCCTCACAGAGCGCCGGGCAGACTCTTCCGGTAAATTCCGGAAAACAATGTGTCTTTTCGAGACGCTCATATGCCTGTTTCCAGTTCCCGCGATAGATCAGATCATTGGTCTCCGGCACCAGATTGTGAAGCGGACATCCGGATGTCATGCCTGCGAGCAGCTGCCGTTCTGGCAGAACGGCACGCCGCAGTCCATGCAGCGTCCGCCCTGTTTCTGCTGTTCTTTTGCAGGCAGTGAAGTTTTAAACTCATGAAAATGACGGATTCTCTGAAGTGGTGTTTCTGCTTTTGTATTTTTTCTTTCGTAATCTAAAAATCCTGTTGGTTTTCCCATTGTTTCTATACCTCACTTTCTTTCATCTGAAAACTCTCATTAAAGGCTTCCATCTGTGCCTGTTCGCTGCTCATTCCCCGTTCTTCCCACTTGGAAGCCAGTGCGATCATCTTCTTATAATCATGAGGAATAATCTTTTTAAATTTCGGCAGATACGCATCAAAATCGGCAAGAATCTCTTTTCCGCGCGCAGAACCTGTATTTTCCACATGCTCCTCGATCATTGCGTGAAGCTCCTGAATGTCATACTTGTTCTCCACTTTTTCAATCGCGATCATGGCCTTGTTCAGATTGCGATAAAGATGACTGTTTTCATCCAGAACATAGGCGATTCCTCCGCTCATTCCCGCAGCAAAGTTCTTTCCTGTTTTTCCAAGCACTGCCACACGTCCGCCGGTCATATATTCACATCCGTGCTCACCTACACCTTCTACAACGGCATACGCTCCGGAATTGCGGACTGCAAAACGCTCCCCTGCAACACCGTTGATGAACACTTTTCCTGCCGTTGCACCGTAAAGCGCCACGTTTCCGACAATGATATTTTCCTCTGCTTTATATCCTCTGTTCTTCGGCGGATATACAACCAGTTTTTCCACCGGAAAGTCCTTTTCCATAATAGTCGTTGGTATCTCCGCAGAGTGTCATGGTCAGTCCCTTCGGAATAAATGCTCCGAAGCTCTGTCCGCCGACTCCCTTGCAATTTACAACAATGGTATCTTCCGGCAGTCCTTCTTTGTGGAAACGGGTAATCTCCGCACCGAGGATCGTACCTGCAGAACGGTCGATATTTTTCACCTCTGTTTCCAGAACTGCTTTGTTTCCTTTTTCTACCGCAGTTTTCAGTTTCTTTAACAGAACTCTCTCATCCAGTGTTTTTTCCAGCTGGAAGTCATAGGCTTTTCCTTCTTTAAATGTCACATTTTCTTTTGCCGGATGATACAGGATCTCACCCAGATCCATCTTGTCTGCCATCCGGGAATGCTTCGTTTCATTTCTCTTTAAGAGGTCTGTTCTTCCTACCATCTCATCTACCGTACGAACTCCTAGTTTCGCCATATATTCTCTGAGCTCCTGGGCAACAAACCGCATGAAGTTCTCTACATACTCCGGTTTTCCCTGGAAGCGTTTGCGAAGTTCCGGATTCTGTGTGGCAATTCCCACCGGACAGGTATCCAGATTACATACGCGCATCATCACACAGCCAAGCGTTACAAGCGGAGCTGTCGCAAACCCGAATTCTTCGGCTCCCAGAAGTGCCGCGATTGCCACATCTCTTCCACTCATCAGTTTTCCGTCTGTTTCGATCTTCACACGTTCACGAAGTCCGTTCTGGATCAGTGTCTGATGTGTCTCAGCCAGACCAAGCTCCCACGGAAGTCCCGCATTGTGGATGGAACTTTCCGGAGCAGCACCGGTACCTCCGTCGTAACCGGAGATCAGGATTACCTGTGCTCCTGCTTTTGCCACACCTGCTGCTACGGTTCCGACACCTGCTTCTGATACCAGTTTCACAGAGATTCTGGAGTATTTATTTGCATTTTTTAAATCATAGATCAACTGTGCCAGATCTTCGATCGAATAAATGTCGTGATGCGGCGGCGGAGAAATCAGACTCACTCCCGGTGTGGAATGTCTTGTCTTTGCCACCCACGGATACACCTTTTTCCCCGGCAGATGACCACCTTCCCCCGGTTTCGCGCCCTGTGCCAGTTTAATCTGGATTTCCTTTGCGCTGACCAGATAACGGCTTGTCACACCAAATCTTCCGGATGCAACCTGTTTGATGGCAGAACATCTGTCTGTTTCTGTATTTGCGGAATCCAGGCGCTCGTCACTCTCTCCGCCTTCTCCGGAGTTGGATTTTCCATGCAGATGATTCATCGCGATCGCCAGTGTCTCATGCGCTTCCTGTGAAATGGATCCGTAGGACATGGCTCCTGTCTTAAATCGCTTCACAATATCTTCCACGCTCTCCACTTCATCCAGCGGAATCTCTTTTTCTGCATAGGCAAAATCCATGAGGCTTCGCAGATATCCCGTCTCCTCTGCATCGATCTTTTTCGTATACTCTTTAAATAATTCATAATTCCCGGTCCAGGTCGCCTGCTGCAGCAAATGGATCGTCTCCGGATTATAGCGGTGTTCTTCCCCATCTGCACGTCTCTTGTGTTTTCCCATACTCTCCAGCGCCAGATTCGTTGTCAGTCCCAGCGGATCAAATGCTTTTGTATGGTATTCATCTACTTGCTTCTCGATATCCTCCATGGTGATACCGCCCACACGGCTGACTGTACCTGCGAAATATTTGTCTGTCACTTCTTTTGAAATTCCGATCGCTTCAAAGATCTTCGCTCCCTGATAAGACTGGATCGTGGAAATTCCCATCTTGGATGAAATCTTCACGATTCCGTGCAGGATCGCCAGTGTATAATCCTCCACTGCCGCATAGTAGTCCTTGTCCAGCATCTCCTCTTCAATCAGCTCATGGATCGTATCCAATGCAAGATACGGATTCACTGCGCACGCTCCATATCCGAGCAGTGTCGCAAAGTGATGAACCTCCCTTGGTTCTCCAGATTCCAGGATCAGAGAGAGTGAGGTCTGTTTCTTCGTCGCCACCAGATGCTGATGCACTGCGGAAACTGCCAGAAGAGACGGGATCGCCATATGGTTTTCATCCACATCCCGGTCAGACAGTACCAGAATGTCTGCTCCGTCTTTATATGCCTTGTCAACTTCCACGAACAGGCGCTCCAGAGCTCTCTCCAGCTTCGTGCTTTTATAATAAGTGATCGGAACAACCGCAACCCGGAATCCTTCTTTTTTCATTTTTTGATCTTCAACATATCTGTATTTGTCAGGATCGGATTGTTGATCTTTAATACCCGGCAGTTTTTCTTCTTTTTCTTCCAGAAGATTTCCCTGTTTTCCTGCATAGACCGTTGTACAGGTCACGATTTCCTCACGGATCGCATCGATCGGCGGATTGGTCACCTGCGCAAAAAGCTGTTTAAAATAATCAAACAGCGGACGTTTCTTATCGGAAAGCACTGCAAGCGGTGTGTCCACACCCATTGCCGCAATTGGATTCGCCTCCGTTTAATGCCATGTTCCGGATGGAATTGCGGTATTCTTCGTATGTGTATCCAAATGCTTTCTGAAGTTGTTTTCTCTTTACCGGATCGTACTCTTCCACACGCATATTCGGGATTTTCAAGTCTTTGAGTTCCACCAGATTGCTGTCCAGCCATTCTCCGTAAGGCTGTTTTGTCGTATACATTTCCTTCAGTTCTTCGTCCTGACAGATCTTGCCCTTTACCGTATCGACCAACAGCATTTTCCCCGGATGGAGACGTTCTTTTAATACAATCTCTTCTTCCGGAACTTCCAGAACTCCGACTTCGGAAGCCAGAATCAAATCTCCGTTTTTCATCACATAATAACGGGAAGGACGCAGACCATTCCGGTCCAGAACCGCTCCATGATATCTCCGTCTGAGAACACGATGGAAGCTGGACCGTCCCATGGCTCCATCATAGTCGCATAATACTGATAAAAATCCCGGACATCCTGAGAAGTGTGGCATTTTTGCTCCATGGCTCCGGAATTGCGATCATCATCGCCAGCGGAAGCTCCATTCCGCTCATCACCAGAAATTCCAGCGTGTTATCCAGCATGGAAGAGTCAGATCCCCTGGTGTCTACAACCGGAAGAATCTTATGAAGCTCTTCTTTCAAGCACCGGATTCCATCGTTTCCTCTCTTGCCAGCATCTTGTCTGCATTTCCGCGGATCGTATTGATTTCCCCATTGTGTACCATAAAACGGTTCGGATGCGCTCTCTCCCAGCTTGGATTTGTATTCGTACTGAAACGGGAATGTACCAGTGCGATTGCAGACTCATAATCCGGATCCTGAAGATCCGCAAAAAATGTCCGAAGCTGTCCCACTAAAAACATTCCTTTGTATACGATCGTTCTGCTGGACATGGATACCACATAGGTGTTGTCATTACTCTGCTCAAACACCCGGCGGGCAATATAAAGCTTCCGTTCGAACTCCAGTCCTTTCTCCACATGCTCCGGCTTTTTGATGAATGCCTGCACAATGTGCGGCATACAGCTTCTTGCCTTTTCTCCAAGCACCTCCGGATGCACCGGAACCTCACGAAATCCAAGCAGTTCCAGCCCTTCTTTTTCTACAATGATCTCAAACATCTTCTTTGCCTGATTGCGCTGTAATTCTTCCTGCGGGAAGAAAAACTGTGCGATTCCGTACTCTCTTTCCTCTCCCAGACTGATCCCCAGCTCTTTACAGACTTTCTGAAAAAACTTATGAGAGATCTGCAGCAGGATTCCAACACCGTCTCCGGTTTTTCCTTCGGCATCCTTTCCCGCTCTGTGTTCCAGATTTTCTACAATCTTCAGCGCGTTTTTCCACAGTTCTGTGGCTTTTGATTCCTTTACTTGTTTACTACCGCGCCGATTCCACAGTTATCATGCTCAAATTGTTCCCGATACAGACTTTTTGTCTCTTGTTCCATGTAATTTTTCATTCTATCCTGTTCCTCTCTGTTTATTTTTCTATTCACACCTTTTACTCTCCGCTGCTCCATAGTTCGCCAGTACGCGTGCAGAAGGATCTGTCACATCACAGCCCTCCCACTCCTGATTCGGCATCCAGAAGCCTGCGATCATTTCTGCCTGTCCCGGATAATATTTTTCAAAATCTCCCGATATAAGAGAGACTCTTTTGTAAACGGCTGTGCATAAGTATATTTTTGACGTTCCTTTTCAAACGCTTCCTCTGTGTAGCAGGTATCAGCGTACTCTTTCAGGTCATCTACCATAGAATGTCCCACCGCATCCGAAAATGCTGCCTTTTCTCTCCAGAGAATATGTTCCGGCAGATAGTCCCCTTTCTCAAACGCATGGCGGAGCAAATATTTTCCTTTCCGATACACATTCTGCTTTTTCTCCGGATCGATTGCCATCACATACCGGACAAGTCCAGATCTCCAAATGGCACTCTGGCTTCCAGAGAATTTACGGAAATACACCGGTCTGCCCGAAGGACATCGTACATATGCAGCTCTCTGACCCGCTTTTCTGATTCTTTCTGAAATGCCTGCGCCGACGGTGCAAAATCCGTATATTTGTATCCAAACAGTTCATCTGAAATTTCTCCGGTCAGAAGAACCCGGATATCCGTCTGCTCATGAATGGCTTTGCAGACAAGATACATCCCTATGCTGGCACGGATCGTTGTAATATCGAACGTTCCCAAAAGTCCGATCACATCCTCCAGTGCCGAGAGCACATCCTCTTTTGTAATGATTACTTCTGTATGCTCACTTCCGATGTAATCTGCCACCTCTTTTGCGTATTTCAAATCAATGGCATCTTTTTGCATCCCAATTGCAAATGTACGGATCGGAGTTTTACTCTTTCTCGCTGCCACTGCGCACACAAGCGACGAATCCAGCCCTCCGGAAAGAAGAAATCCGACTTTCGCATCTGCCACCAGCCTCTTTTCGATCCCGGTCACCAGTTTCTCCCGAATATTTGCACACACCTGCTCCAGATCATCCTGACAGATCTCATCCACCTTTGTAATATCGCAATAGCAGACAAATTCTCCGTCTTTATAATAATGCCCCCGGCGGAAACGGACGGATTTTTTCACACAGCCCGATCAGATTTTTTGCTTCACTTGCAAATACGATGGTTCCCTTCTTATCATATCCATAATAGAGCGGGCGGATACCGATTGGATCTCTTGCCGCAATATAATTCCTGTTGTTTTTCCCGTCATAGATGATGCAGGCAAACTCCGCATCCAGCATACGAAACATTTCTGTGCCATATGTCTCATAGAGCGGCAGAAGTACTTCGCAGTCCGAATCACTCTGAAACGTATATCTGTCGGAAAGGCTTTCTCTCAACCGCTCAAATCCGAAAATCTCTCCATTGCATACCACATAACTGCCACCCAGTGAAAACGGCTGCATCCCGGATGCCGTAAGCCCCATAATCGCAAGTCTGTGGAATCCAAGCAGACCATTTCCGGTATCTACAATCCTGCTGTCATCCGGTCCTCTGGAAATCGTTTTATCAAATCCTTTCTGAAACTCATCCAGATCATCGCAAATACCGCAATATCCTATAATTGAACACATAATCAAGCCCCTCCTGTAATCAGATTCTCTTATCACAACAAAAAAGGCCCCCTTCACGTAAAAATATACGTAAAAGACGCCTTTGTCTGATATGTTTTGCATTTTACACTGACAATTCCTGTTTGTCAAGTCGGTTTTTTTCTAATTTTCCACTTCCCGCAGTCGCTCCACCACCGTCACAGTCCGCATTCTGCGATAGCAGATTTCCGGCACAAGCCAGGTGATCAGAAACAGAAACGGAATGCTGATCAGAATCGGGGTCAGGGTAAAGTGATACTCAAACATCCACATCTGTGCAGTCACAGCTTTTACCACACCGTAGCTGATCCCGCTTCCAAACGACACGCTGATCAGTATGGTAATGACCGCATAGAATAAGCCCTCCGTCCGCAAAATCCGCTTCTGCTGCCCGACGGTCATTCCGATGGATTCCATCATCGCAAATTCCTGTTTTCTTGACAGGATCGAGGTCGTAATTACATTGACAAAATTCAGCACACCGATCAGGGCAAGAATAAAACTGAGCGCTCCCCCTGCAATCGAATACATCTGTTTCATTTTGCCAAATTCCTGCAGATAATCTCTTTTGGTCCGGTACGCAAGAGAATTTTCTGTTCCGCCACAAAATTCCTTTAACCAGGATGTAACAGCATCTTCATATCCTTTCTTTGCATCAAAGATCACACGCGTTGGCTGTCTCTCCCCTTCCTGTGCTTTCAACTCGCCTGCCGGAAGAATACATTCGATATCAAATGGATAGCCGTAAGACTGATCACCTGCTGCTGTCGGAATCTCTGCCATTGCCAGAATTTTATATTCCTTTGCGGATCCATTTGAAAAAGTCAGCGTAACCTTATCCCCCGGCTGGTACAATGGCATCTGATCCTCATTTGTCACTGTATTATAAGTATTCACCAGAATATAGTTTCCACTGTTAAATGTTTCCCAGTCCAATGTCCCGGCATACACCACGATCTGATCCACCAGATGTTCATCAATTCCGTACAGTGTAAAATAATCCGCCTTCTCTTCTTTCATCCTTTCTACATCTTCCGGATGCTCTAAAGATTCCTGAAACTTGGGAGTTTCTATAATCTGTTCCACTTTTTTCCATTCTGCATCAGAAAAGACATGAGCTCCTCCTGATTCATAGATTTCCGACAGATTTTCGATGCCCTCCTGCTGTTTCAGCGCCTCTTCAAATTCTTTTGTCACGCCCTGCTGCTCCCGATACCCAAGATACTGTATCACACTTCGATCTGTCACCATGTAATCTGAGATCATCAACGCTCTCTAAAAATTTATCCATGTCAAATCCCTGCACTGTGGTATACACGCTGTTTAAAATAATCAGGCTCAGAGACAGAGAACCTGCGACCAGCACGAGCTTTTTCCGGCTGCGTCCCAGATTTGCCGCAGCCATGGACCAAGTGTGAAATCCTCTTGTTTTCCGTTTCTTTTTGTGCACCTTCTGTCCGGTATATTTCACTGCTTCCACCGGAGAAATTTTCGATACAATCCGGCATGGCTTGATACAACTGATATGAACTGTAAAAATCGTAAACAATGTTGCTCCCGCAAAGATCAGTGGATTTGCCGAATACGCATCCACCTGCTGGTCCAATACGCTCATCATGAGCGGCGCCAAGATTCTTCCGGCACACCATCCAAGCGCCAGTCCAACCGGAATTCCAAACAGACAGAGCCTCCACGCCTGTTTTCTCACGATTCTTCGTAACTGCCTTCCCGTCGTCCCAATGGTCTTTAGCAGCCCGTAAAAACGAATATCGTTGAACACATTCAAATAAAACACATTATAAATAATCAGATATCCGGAAAGCATGATCAAAAGGAGCAGGCCTGCCAGAATGATTGCATCCGCTGTCTCAATACTGTCTGTCTCGTATGCCCAGTTCACCCCGCATTTCACCTGATTCGAATCAAATCCGCAGCGCTGCATCAGTGCATCCGCCTGCTTCTGGATATTCCATGCGGTCGAAAAATTGAGTTCCATATCAATGTAGCCACTGTAATTTTCCGCATTTTTATAGTATGGCTCCAACGGAGTGGGCGCGATTTCTTCACAGAGCTCTCTGGATATATTCACACACTGCGCCATCATTCCCTGATTTCCTTTCCAATATCCGACCAGCGTAAAGGTATGTTGATGATCTCTTGATTCACAGCAATCTCCAGCGTAAATGTTTCTCCAAGCCTGCACGGAACTCCCAGGTCTTTTAAGACAAGAGAACTTGCTGCGATCTCATCCTTTGCTTTTGGCATTCTTCCTGTCTCCGGCTCCGAAAACGTATATTGGGCATCCAGATTCTCCCGGTAACGCACCTCTACAGGAAAATTTTTAAATTCAGGATTGACTGCATTTCCCGCATAAATATTATAAGAAACACCATGTATTTTCGGATCCTTTGACACAATATCGAACTGCTCTTTTGTCAGTCGCTCCATTCCTGCATGTGCACTGGACCCAACCTGGATCATCGTACTTTCCCTGGTACTTTTGATCATACTTCCGCCAATGGTGAACACCGCTGTGAATAAAACAGTGGTCAGCACGATAGCAAGAACGCTGATGATATTTTTCTTCTTTTTCGCTGCCAGCACCCGATGCGACAGTTTTTTGATGACTGCTTTATTTTTTACCTTCATTCGATCACCGCCTCTCCAGGATCTTTCCATCCTCGATCCGGATGATCCGGTCTGCCATCTGGGCAATCTCTTCATTGTGCGTGATCATCACAATGGTCTGTTTGAACTGATTTCCGGTCACTTTCAGAAGTCCCAGCACATCCTGACTGGTTCTGGAATCCAGATTTCCCGTCGGTTCATCTGCCAGTACGATCGCCGGTTTTGCTGCCAGCGCCCGCGCAATCGCCACTCTCTGCTGCTGCCCGCCGGAGAGCTGTCCCGGCAGGCTTTTTCGTTTGTTCTCGATTCCCAGCACCTCTTCAATCTCCCGGATATAACTGCGATCTGCCTTTCCTCCGTCCAGTTCGATCGGAAGACAAATATTTTCTTCCACATTTAAAACCGGCACAAGATTATAACTCTGGAATACAAATCCGATCTTCCGTCTGCGGAATACACATAAGGCATCATCCTTCAGAGAAAAAATATCTTTGCCATCCACATATACCTTTCCTGAAGTCGGACGGTCCAGCCCTCCAAGCATATGCAGAAGTGTCGATTTTCCACTGCCGGAAGTTCCCACGACTGCGATAAATTCTCCGTCTTCAATCGAAAGATCAATTCCATCCAGCGCCCGCACCTGATTTTCTCCCGTTCCGTAATATTTTTTCAATAGCTCGGTCTTTAATATCGTTCCCATACCCAATCTCCTCTCTGCTCTATGTATAGAAAAAGCCTATTCAACTTCTATGAATAGACTTTACCACACAACACTTTCCTCATCCTTTCTCAAATCTAACAGTTTTGAAAGATTCTCCTGAGAGGTGATCATTCACACTGGAAGATAGATCTGAAAACAGGCGCCCTTTTCTCCATTTTTTACTTTGATATATCCTTTTTGCTTTTTCAAAATTTCCCGCGACAGAAACAATCCCAGTCCCACACCTTCTCTGTCCTTCATCTGCGGACTCCGGTAAAATCGATCAAACAAACGAGGAACTTCATCCAATATCACACCCGGACCTTCGTCTTCTATTTCAACGCATACAAAGAACTCGTAAGGCTTCACATGGATTTTTACCGTACTGCTCCCTTTCGTATATTTCAAGGCATTGTCCAGAATATTGTATACCGCTTCTTCTGTCCACTTCCGGTCAAAGCGGGCAGAAAGCTCTGCATCCCATCCCGTTTTCAACAGCCTGATATTTCGCTTTTTCTGCTTTTCTTCCCCCCGTTTGATGACTGCCTCCAGTAGCGGACAAAGATGCTGTTTCTTCGGAAGAACCTGTATCGTACCGGACTCCAGACGAGAAATTTTGACCAGAGACTGAATCAGGAAATCCAGTAATTCTGTCTGCTCCATCAACCGTTGTGCGAGCGCTTTATTTTCACCTTCCAGGCGCTCCTGCAGGATTTCTCCATACAGACGCAGATTCGCGATCGGTGTTTTCACCTGATGCGAAATATCCGATACCATCTCTTGCACCGCAAGATGCTCTTTTTTCACATTATCCTCACTCAATGCCGATGCGCTTAAGAAGCGTTTCCACTTTGTCTCCAGTCTGGACATTTCACTTTCGTCATAGGCAGACTCTTCAAACTCCTCCGCAATTGCAGCATCCAGCATCTCTTCCAGATGTTCATAGGTCTTTCTGCTTATCCACGCCATGTCTTCTCCTTTGCCGGCTGCCACACATAACCGATGCCGTACACATTCTGGATGAACATCGGTCGTGACAGCGTATCCTCCAGCTTGTTCCGCAATCTGCTGATCGCTACTGACAGCGCATTCTCATCCACATATTCTGCACCGTCTGTCCACACCCGGTCGATCAACATCTGCCTGCTAAGTGTGGTTTTTTGATTGTCTACCAGGAGTTTTAAAAGTTTCTGTTCTGTATTGCTAAGGACTACTGTCTGCCCATCTTTTTGATAATACAGTTTTGCAAAATCAAATCGAAACCTTGCATCCTCATAAACACTTTTGTCCTCTTTTGCGGTCATTCGCAGAAGATTCTGAATTCTCGCGCGCACGGCAGATGAAACGGCTTTGTCACATAGTCATTTGCGCCCAACTCGAATCCTATCACTTCATTCATTTCCAGATCATTGGCTGTCAGCATCAAAACCGGAATGTCAGACTGACTGCGGCATGTTTTCAGAAAATCATAGCCGCTGCCATCCGGCAGGTTCAGATCCAGAATCACCAGATCAAATGCTTCCTTCTCCCATGCTTCCTCTGCCTCTTTCAAGGTTTCACAGCGGTAAATTCATATGTATTCGTTCCAAGCCCCAGCGCGATACCTTCTCCGAGTGCACGGTCGTCTTCTATGATGAGTATCTTTTTCATCCGATTTTACTCCTCTTTTTTTAACTTTTCCACACTCTATCGATTTCCAGACAACATTTTCCACACGAAGGACTGGCCTTTTCCACAAATCCGCCAAAACAGTGATGTCAGCGCAAAGCAAAGCACCGGAAGCAGGAAAAACAAAAGGATTCCCGGCCACATGGATGCGGAAAGATACTTGCTCACCAACACGTTCATCCCACGCACGATCAGAAAATGCGTCATGTATACAATAAATGTATGCTTCTGCCAGTTTGCCGCCATCGGAAGCGGCAGCTTGCAGACAACGCACCACAAGGCAGCCGCAAACAACAGAAGATATATCAGATTGGTGAACATACTCGGCGAATGTTTGAAAAAGTAATGCGCCAGAACTGCAAGGATCACGCTCGCCAAAAGCAGCAGCCAGCTTGTATTTTTACTTTCTACTGCACCACTTCCATGAATTCCGATATATCCCCCGGTCATATAAATAAACAGCCAGTTGCAAAATGCCTGTGCCTGTACACTTCCGAATGCCAGATCTCCACAGATACCGGTACTGTCAATGACAAGCACCAGAACGATCGCCACGATCCCCATATATTTATTGCTGATCAGCAGATAAATAAGAGGGGAGAGCACCACAAGCAGGATCAGAAACTGTAAAAACCATAAAAATGCGCAGTATCTGTAATTGAGTACCGCATCCACGATCCCCTTCCAGGTTACTGTGATCGGTGGTTCATTGAACACAGCTCGCAAAGGTGTGATATAGGACACCCCTACATGAATGAAATAGTAAAGCAGTGTCCAGATCACATACGGAATCAGCAGTCCCACAAACCGCGTCTTGTATTTTTCCAGCACTTTCCCCCAGGAATAATTTCTGTAAAACAGATATCCGGAACACAGAAAAAATCCTGCCACACCGACCACTGCGATATCCGAAACGATCGTCTGCTCAATCTGGTTAAACAACGGCTTTCCCTCTGTCATCACCACTTCTGTAAACAGATCCGTGTTCTGTGCATGAATCCACACAACAAAAATACACAATATGAAATTGTACCATGTCACCCGGTTGCTGAATGTATTCTTATTCATATGCTACTCCTCAATGACCTGGATCTCCAGATAATCAAAATCAATGGAATCCACAAAATTATCCTGATAAAATCTCGCCTTTGCATGCTTCTTAAATTCTGCGATCGTTACATCCAGCCAGATCGGCTTGCTCAGATCAAACTCATAGCAGATTTCCTCCAGCGCATTGAAAATTTTATGTGTGCGTGTCTCATCCGAATCGTCGCAAATCACCGTGTCACGCAGCATCCGGTTGTCTTTAAACTCTTTTCCCCATAATCGAAACATGATTTTTCTCCTTTTTTAGCCTATTCTCAATATCACTCTTCATAGTGTCCTCTGCATGATATGACTTTTATATTTTGTAATTCATCTATCTGATAAACAAGCCTGTTAGCTTCATCCATTCTCTGATTCCATTTCTGTTAATTCTTCCAATGAAAATGACATTGTTTTCCCTGCATTTAATTCCTCCAACTTTTGTCAATACGTGCAAGATACTCTACATTTCGTTTTATTCTCATCATTTCAT
>ENA-OQEB01000453-OQEB01000453.1-human-gut-metagenome-genome-assembly--contig:-NODE-453-length-17096-cov-1.823502_pt1 | contig 17096 bp, 22 predicted proteins | sample MGYA00242787_ERZ504619 | MGnify/ENA primary metagenome ERZ504619 (study PRJEB26092, sample SAMD00036317) | human gut metagenome | host: Homo sapiens | study: EMG produced TPA metagenomics assembly of... | reverse complement strand
CAGCCAATACATAATCAGACAGCCAGATCGGTGTCTTCACTCCGCTAAGCGGATTGATTGCATAGCTTCCCGTAAATACGCCTGTCTTCTCTTTGTCCTGAAGACGATCTACGTTTGATTTCATTGACGCATCGTAAATATATTTTTCCACTGCTTCTCTTGTCTCATCTGTCGCAAGAGATGCCGCCATCTCATGTTCAGGAGCAAGCACCATAAATGTCGCGCCGTAAAGCGTATCAGGTCTTGTCGTATAAACAGTGATCTTCTCATCTCTTCCGTCAACAGGGAACTCCACTTCTGCTCCGTAGGATTTTCCGATCCAGTCAGCCTGCATCTTCTTTACTTTTTCCGGCCAGTCCAGCTTATCGAGATCATTTAACAGCCGATCTGCATATGCTGTGATCTTCAACATCCACTGACGAAGATTTTTCTTCGTGACTTCCGCTCCGCAGCGCTCGCATTTGCCATTTACAACTTCTTCATTTGCCAAACCGGTCTTACAGGACGGACACCAGTTGATCGGAAATTCTTTTTCATATGCAAGTCCTTCTTTAAACATCTTCACAAAAATCCACTGCGTCCATTTATAAAAATTCGGATCTGTCGTGTTAACTTCCATATCCCAATCATAGAGCGCTGCGATCTCATTGATCTGACGTTTAATATTCGCCACATTTTCCGCCGTTGATTTCGCCGGATGTACTCCCATCTTGATCGCATAGTTTTCAGCAGGCAGACCGAATGCATCCCATCCCATCGGATGTACAATATAATATCCCTGCTGAAGTTTATAACGGCTCCATACGTCAGAAATTACATACCCTCTCCAATGTCCGACATGAAGACCGTTTCCTGACGGATACGGAAACATGTCAAGACAGTAATACTTCTGTTTTTTATTTCCGTTATCATCCACTCTTGGATTTACCGAATTTTCCGCCCATTTTTCACGCCACTTTTTTTCAATCGCTTTGTGATTATACATTATCTTTGTACCCATATGTTTCTCTCCTTCATTCATCGTTATATTACGCATAAAAGAAAGCCTCCCGTTCCTGAAAACTCAAGAGACGAAAAGGCTTATTTCCGTGGTACCACTCTTGTTCATCCGACCGGACCGGGAAAACTTTTTTTGTTCCTGTATCCTCATCCGACCAAATGCACTCATTCATTCTATAACGGAATTCCCGCTTTCGTCTACTTGAAGTTCAACGAAAGAACTCCGAGGTGAGTTCACAGTTTACGTTTCTGCCTCGCACCGACCGGCAGTTCTCTGAATACGATACACTCCTACTATTCCTCTTCCATGTTTTTGCAATATCCTTATTCATTATAAATATGTCATTAAAATAAGTCAAGGTATTTTCACCGGAACTATGCCGATTCCGCTATCACTTTCGATTTTTCAAAGTTACGTCAACTCTGCGATTCTGGATACGCCGACATAAATTTCGGATATTTTATACCATGTACTGTAGTCGACTTTCCCCGTTTGCGGCAGTTGAAACACTTCCTGAAATTTTCTGACCGATTCCGCCGTTTTTGAACCGTAAATACCGTCTGCCGTAATTTTAGGTATCGCAGGATACGCTCCCGCAATTACATTCAACTGCTCCTGTATCTGCCTCACCTTTTCTCCGCTTGACCCGATCTCCAATACATATCCCGGCCACGAAGATGGAATACCTGATATTTCCGGCGCAATATTAATATACATGTCATCTCCGTAAAAATAACGAAGAATCTCGATCGGTGTCAAACCTTTATCTCCAAGTTCCTTCGACCCCCATTGTGTCATCCAATTCGGACAGCTCACCATTTTCCCGTCACAATACTGTGTCAATATCGGCTGCCGCACGTTCGGTCTTGAAAGATAATTTGCAAACAATTCATCTACGATCACGGAAATGCTTTCATATACATTTCTTTCCGGTATCCACTTATGATCGAATGCTGTAGATGAAGTGATCGTAAAATCATACCCTTTGTTTCTATACCATTCGGTATAAACGCGATTGAGCGTAAAAGACATAATCGCAAGAACGTTTGCCCGAATCGTATTTGCGGGCCAGGTGGCATAAATTTCGCTGGACGCCACATTTTTGATATAATCTTTATACTTCACATAATAGTTTTTTGCAGTCGAATCTCTCGGAGAACCGTCATGAACAACAATGTATTCAGGAACAACAACACGGCTTAAAACGATCTCTCCGCTTTCATTTACAGGCTTGATCTCATCTTCCGCTATTTTAGGAGGATATTCTGCATATAAAGTATGAGCAGGGATGACGAAAATTTCTTCCTCTTCCCTGCCCGTATCTGTCGGTCTCATCCTGATATTTTGAATTGCTTTTGTATTTGCCAGAATTTCTGTTCCCGCAATGCTCACAGGCTCAAACCCCGGAGCGCTTACATTCAATGTATATTCCGAATAAGGCTGCCGTTCGTTTTCAGGTCCAGACTCCACTCTTCCGGCGGCGCATCCAGCTCAATCATATCCGTCTGCCCCGAGGAATCAGTCACCAACTGTTCTAATGTATTTTCCGGAACACCGGTATACGAAATCGAAATGCGAGCTTCCGAAATCGGATATGAATTCACCGATGAAGTTACATTCACCTGTAATGATCCTTTATCTGCCGCCTCCTGCTGCATTTTCACATTCTGCATCCTGACTCCTTGCATTGCAGCTTTATACCTCTTATTGTTTTCTGTTTCCCGCATACGTTCTCCTTCATCAGATTTATTCTCTCTAAATATATATGCGGAAGCTTTCGTTTAGAACAACTTTCGTATTCGGAGTCTCTGCAAGAGCATATGATAATCAAAACAACTTCATGATATCGTTATACATCACAACGGCCATCAGTACCATAAGCAATGCGAATCCCGCAAAATGTACCATTCCTTCTTTTTCCGGCGGAACACGTTTTTTACGGATCGCTTCTATTATAAGAAAAACAAGTCGTCCTCCGTCCAATGCAGGGAGCGGAAGCAGATTTAAAATTCCGAGATTTGTTGTCAGCAGAACACCGAAGTTCATCATACTGAGCATCACAACGCCGAACCCTGCCGGAGCTGCTTCCTGATACATGTCTCTACGGCATTTACAATTCCTACCGGACCTGAAAGATCTTTAAGTCCTGCCTGACCTGTCACAAGCATGCGCAAACTGTCTACTGTATAATTCATCCAGTACTTTACTTTGTAAATACTGTATTCAACAGATTTGAAAATCCCCGGTTTTACTATATCTCCGCTTGTCACCCCAAGCAGCGGTGCGGCATCGCCTTCCAACTGTCGAGGCTCCAGTTTTGCCGTATATTTCTTGCCGTCACGTTCATACTCTACTTTGAAAGGCGCTTCATCGGCATGTGTCATTGTATACAGACTGACATCATCCCATATATGCACGTTCCGCCCGTTGATCTCTGTGATAACGTCTCCGGCTTGAAGTCCCTCTTCCTGCGCGGAATAGCCGTCCAGCACTCCTGTTATTTCCGGACTTCTGTAACCGGTTATCATAATCAATATAAAACAGAAAACAACACGCAAGAATGAGATTGAAGATCGGTCCCGCCGCAACAACTGACATTCTCGCCCACACGGATTTACTGTTGAAACTTCCTTCCGACAGATCGTCGGCATCATCTTCGCCCATCATACACGCGCCGCCGAAAGGAAGCAGTTTCAGAGAAAATTTTGTCTCTCCGATCTGTTTTCCTAATAACGTAGGTCCAAGTCCTAAAGAAAATTCATCTACCCGAATTCCGTTTTTCTTTGCAAGAAGAAAAATGTCCCAATTCATGAAAGATGATAATAAAACTAAATAATAAAACTGCAATAATGATTCCCATTCGCTACCACCTGTTTTTTATAAATTCATATGTTTCCCGCTCAGTCTTTAGTATCTCTTCCACTGTCGGATCTGCAATATTTTTATGATTTTCCATACACGCCGAAATAATCTCCGGAATCTCAAGATATGCGATCTGTCTTCCGAGAAACATTGCAACAGCACGCTCGTTTGCCGCATTAAACACAGTCGGAAGAGAACCGCCTTTTCTCCCGGCTTCATACGCAAGCTTCAGTCCGTAAAACGTCTCCATATCCGGCTTCTCAAAAGTAATCTGCGAAAGTGTGGAAAAATCAAGACGATCTCCCGGAAGATACCTTCTCTCCGGATAATAAAGCGCATATTGGATCGGCAGTTTCATGTCCGGTGTTCCAAGTTGAGCGATCACCGCACCGTCCTCATATTCTACCATAGAATGAATAATGCTTTGAGGCTGTACGACAACTTGGATCTGATCGACCGAAACGTCAAAAAGCCATTTGGCTTCTATCACTTCAAGACCTTTATTCACCATTGTAGAAGAATCGATCGTAATCTTCTGTCCCATCTCCCAGTTTGGATGTTTCAAAGCATCTTCAACTTGTATACCGGTAAGTTCTTCTCTTTTTTTCCCGCGGAACGGTCCGCCCGAAGCAGTCAATAATATTTTATGGAGAGCTTTGCGCTGTCCCCCCTGAAGCGACTGAAAAATCGCGCTGTGTTCACTGTCTACAGGAAGGATCGACACTTTATATTGTTCCGCCAGCGGCATGATAATATGCCCTGCCGTCACAAGTGTTTCTTTATTTGCCAGCGCAATATCCTTTCCGGCTTTGATCGCTCGATCGTCGGCAGGATTCCGATCATACCTACAATCGCAGTTACAACAATCTGTGAATCTTTCCAAGATGCAGCGGCAAGCAATCCGTCCATCCCGGATAAGATCTCCACATCCAGATCCGCAGTCTTTATTTTCAGCTCTGCGGCTTTTTCCTCATTCCACACTGCGGCAATCGACGGTTTGAATTCCCGGATCTGTTTTTCCAGAAGTTCAATGTTATTTCCCGCAGCAAGCGCCGTGATTTTTATATCTTTGTTTGTTCTTACAATTTCAAGCGTCTGGGTTCCGATCGAGCCGGTAGACCCTAAGACAGCGATTCTTTTCATATCTTTGTACCTCACTTCTGCATCTGTCCTGTAACATATCGCCCGTAAACTTATCTTCCGGCTTCATAATGCCCTTATGTCTTACAATAAAACCGCAAGATAATATATGATCGGAGCAGTAAAAATGACACTGTCAAAACGATCCAGAATTCCTCCATGACCCGGAATCAGTTTCCCGTAATCTTTAATATTATGATAACGTTTGATCGCCGATGCCGCCAGATCGCCGATCTGGGAAATTGCGCCGCCGACTGCACCGATCACTGCATAAGAAACGATACTCGCCCCTGCATTTCCCCAGTGGTTCACAGCTAATGCATAAAGCACACCAATCAGGGCTGCGCCTGCAATTCCTCCTATCCCGCCTTCTACGGATTTTTTCGGACTCAGAACCGGAGCATCTTATGCTTTCCGATGAGCATGCCTACACAGTATGCACATGTATCGCATCCCCACGAACAGATAAACACAAGCCATACGGTAAACACTCCTCCCGGAAGCATTCTTGTAAGGTAAATGTAAGACAGCATTACCGCTACATAAAATACTCCGAAAAATGCCGCCATGATCTGCTGTGTATTATATTTCGGATAAGAAAATACAAGCACTGCCATCTGGCAGATCAAATACGCCATAAAAAGCAGCATAAACCATGTATGTTTTTCTCCCGGGAGATATTCTTCCATATAAATAAGCGCATAATACCCGAAAGCAAAAATATAACCGACAATTCCCGGCGCTTTTTCTCAATGCCAAACACTTTATAAAGTTCTGACATTCCGATCAGGCTGATCGCGAAAAGAACCGTAAATAAAACTTGCCCTCCGGCAATCACTGTCGTCAATGCAATGATCATCAGCATAATGCCGCTCAACAACCGTGTTTTAAACATAGATTACGCCTCCTCAACTTTGCCGAATCTTCTGTGTCTGTGGTTATATTCTTCGATTGCTTTTACAAGTTCTTCTTTTGTAAAATCCGGCCAGGGCACATCCGTAAAATAAAATTCCGAATATGCAAGCTGCCAAAGAAGATAATTCGACAATCTCTGCTCCCCACTCGTTCGGATCATCATATCTGGATCCGGAATCCCATGAGTATCTAAATATGTCTCAAACACCGATTCATCAATCTCTTCTGCTTTTATCTTTCCTTCTGCACAGTCTTTCGCCATTTTTTGCGCTGCCCGTGTCAGCTCATCTCTGCTTCCGTAATTCAAGGCAATCGTAAAATTCAGACCGCCGTTGTCTGTGGTAGCAGCTTCTAGCTCGCGAATCCTGCTTTTGATATCGTCATCCAACGGCTCAATATCTCCGATCACACGGATCTTCATATCATTCTTGGCCGCTGTTTTCAAGCATGTTTTCATATAATTACGAAGCAGTTTCATAAGAGCCGCAACTTCATTTTCCGGGCGGCTCCAATTTTCTGTTGAAAATGCATAAACCGTCAGATATTTAATTCCCATACGCCATGCCTCTTCACAGATTTTCTCCACATTTTGCTTCCCTGTGCGTGTCCGTAGTTTCGCGGCATCCCCTTTGCTTTCGCCCATCTGCCATTTCCGTCTAAAATAATTGCTATATGCTGCGGTACGTTCATCTTTTCTTCCTCTCTATACGAAAGGGGGCTTACAATCAAAGCCCCCAGTTTTTGTAACGGCGTTAAGAATCCGATTACACAGTCATAATCTCTTTTGTCTTTACCTCGACCATCTTATCAATCTTTTCGATATATTTATCCGTAATCTTCTGAAGATCGTCTTCCAGATCTTTGATCTCATCTTCCGAAACTTCCGTTCCTTTTAACTTCTTAAACGCTACATTTCCGTCACGACGGATATTTCTGACAGCCACTTTCGCAGCCTCTCCTTTTTTCTTCACATCTTTTGCCAGTTCTTTTCTCCGATCCTCCGTAAGTTCAGGGAATACGAGGCGAACCGTCGAACCGTCATTAGTCGGATTGATGCCGAGATCTGACATAAGGATCGCTTTCTCAATCTCTTTGAGCATGCTCTTTTCCCACGGCTGGATCTGAATCATCCTTGCTTCCGGGACAGATACGTTTGCCACCTGTTGGATCGGTGTCGGCGATCCGTAATAATCAACTGTCAATTTATCAAGAACATGTGGATTTGCGCGACCGGCTCTGATCGTAGCTAATTCTCCGTCAAGATTATTGATCGTTTTTGTCATCTTTGAATCATATGTCGTCAATCTTTCATTCATATTTATATCCTCCTGCAAATTTTTTATAACGCTTATACAGTCACTTTCGTTCCCGTAAAGTTTCCGCTCATCGTTTCCACAATACTGTTTTCCTCGTTCAAACCGAATACAAGCATCGGCATCTTATTTTCAAGGCAGAGAATCGATGCTGTAAGATCCACCGCGGCAAGTTTCTGATCGATCACTTCCTGTATGGATATCTCGTCATATTTGACCGCTTCCGGATTCACTTTCGGATCGCTGTCATAAATACCGTCTATCGCCTTTGCAAGCAGCATCGCGTCCGCTTCAATCTCGATCGCTCTTAATACCGCCCCTGTATCTGTTGAAAAATACGGATGTCCCGTTCCTCCTGCGAAAAAGATCACTTTTCCTTCTTCCAGCGCCGCTACTGCCGCATCTTTTGAGAATAATGACGTAAACGAACCGCATACAAACGGCGTAAACACTTCTGTTTTCATCCCGACATAACGGAAAATATCAGATACATAAATACAGTTCATCACCGTTGCCAGCATTCCGATCTGATCTGCTTTTGTCCGGTCGATCGTCTCGCTCGTCCTTCCCCTCCAGAAGTTGCCTCCTCCGGTCACGATCGCCACCTGAATGCCATCCTCAGTCAGTTTCTTTACCTGCTCTGCAACTTTAATACAGGTTGCCTCGTCAAAACCTGTTTTTTTATCTCCCGCGAGCGCTTCTCCGCTCAGCTTTAACAGTACTCTTTTCATATCGTACTCTCCTTTGTTTTCTTCACATTAACTATTTAAAATCAATGCTGACCTAAAATGAAGTATAACATAAGTTTTTCATTTTGTCATGTACATATCCCGCATCTCGTTCATCTGCCATAACCGTCAGTTTATCGCCTGCCATAAGGCATGTTTTTCCTTTCGGAATAAACTCTTTTCCGCCTCTGTCTACCGCGACAAGAAGGCAGTTGTCCGGCAGATCTATTTCCATGACGGTGCGGTTTTCAAGAGCAGAACCTCCCATGATCACAAACTCGCTCAGCACTTTCTGCCCGCCCGCATAAACCGGCTGTTCTTCCTCTTTTTCTCTTTGCAGCAGATTTGCCAGAAGGCTTTCATAAATCGGTTCAGATCTTACCAAAGTTGCAGTGACATATGCAGTCACCGAAACAAGTGCAAGAGAAAGCATCTGACTTACCGAGCCGGACATCTCAAACAGAAGTATGATCCCTGTGATCGGCGCACGAACGATCGCCGTGAAAAATCCGGCCATTGCCAGTAAAACGAAATTATTCATATACATCGGATCTAAACCGAAGATTTCCGTTCCTGTCATAGAGAAGATTCCGCCGACCATTGCGCCTAATATCAGAAGCGGAAAAAAAATTCCGCCAGGAGCGCCGGATCCGAAACTGACTGCCGAAAACAGAAATTTCACAAGAAACGTAATGATCGCAACTTTCAACACCATCTCTTTATCCGTCAAAGCAACGATCAGATCCCCTCCGCTTCCAAGTACCGAAGGCATGCAAAGTCCAAGCACTCCCGCCGCCGAAAACGCGATCATAAGACGAGTCGTCTCGTTTAAAAATTTCGGTCTTTTATAAAGTTCCTGCGCTTTTAGCATTACCTTATTATAGAGCGCTCCCATCAGACCTAAAATCACTCCCAACACAAGGATCATCCAATAATAATTCTGGGGAAGCGTCTGTTCCAACTGAAATCGGAACACCGGATCAAGCCCCATAATATGAGACGATATATAATCTGCCGTAACCGAAGCTGTCATAACCGAAATAAGCAGACTTGTCGAAAACCCTTTGTGCAGTTCTTCCAACGCAAACATAACGCCTGCCAAAGGAGCGTGAAATGCCGCAGCCAGTCCGGCGCTCGCCCCACACGTCATCAAATACCGTTCTTCTGTTTTCCCTCTGCTTAAAATCCGTGATATTCCCTGTCCGCTCATCACTCCAAGCTGTATAGACGGACCTTCCCTGCCAAGAGACAGTCCGCCGAACAGACAAAGAAATCCTCCGCAAACTTAGCGGGCAGAACTTTAAGCCAGTTTTGATTCAATTTTCCAAGTATTTCACCTTCAACCTGCGGTATTCCGCTCCCCGATATCATCGGTTCCCATTTTATCAGTTTCCCGACAAGCACTGCAAGCAGCATCAAAACAGCAAACCATCCCGCAATCCGCAGTGGATTTCCTTTTATAAACGCCAGCGCTTCACCAAGCCATTTTCCCGCACAAGTAAGCGCGATTCTGTAAAGGAGCACGATCAACCCTCCGACAGCTCCTACGAGAAGTCCTTCCCCGATCAATATAACAGGAAAACGCTGCGCTCTTTTTATTGTATGCGATGTATTTTCTTTTCATTTTATCCTCATTTCTTTCCATTCCTTTTTTCTACAGTTCCGACAAAAAGCCGTAAAGATCATCGAAGATCTTCCCGAAAATATTTCACACCAGAAATATAGACACAATCACAGTGACAATACCGCATATACCGATTGCAAGTCCGCTCATCGCGCCTTCCACTTCCCCGATCTCAATCGCTTTCGATGTTCCTACCGCATGGCTGGATGCCCCTATGGCAAGTCCTGCCGCAACCGGATCAGATACCTTAAATAATTTTATAAGAAGGGGCGCAAATATCCCCCCTAGTATTCCTGTTCCGATAACGGCGGCAACCGTAATCGGAACGACGCCGCCTGCCGGTTCTGATATGCTCACGGCAATCGGGGTTGTTACGGATTTCGGCAGCAAAGAAACTGTCAGACTTTTATCCAGTCCGAATAACCGGCACAGTCCGTAAACACTTCCCATAGATGCCAAAGATCCGGCCGTGCAGCGACAAGAATCGGAAGCCAGTACTGTTTGAGTATCTGTATTTTTGTATAGATTGCCACTGCAAGGCAGGCAGTTGCCGGAGCGAGGAACATATTAATAATCTTTCCTCCCGCATTATAATCTTCATAGGTATTTTAAAAATAAGAAGAACCCCGACAATAAGAACAATGGCAATCACCAATGGATTACAGACAGGTGTTTTTAACTTTTCATTTAATTTCACCCCGATTCCGAAGGCTAGAACGCTTAGCGCAATTCCAAAATACGGTGAAGAACACAATTCTCTCATTTTTCTCCGCCTCCTGACTGTAGATTTTCTGGTTTCCTGCTTTTCATCAAACGGAGTGTCAATTTCACGCTCCATGCAGTCACTGCAAATGTAATAATTGTAGAAATAATACAAACAAAAACTAACTGTACAATCGAATGTTTCAGCACATCAAAATAATTCATAATACTTACGCCCGCAGGAACAAAAAAGAACGCCATATTTCCGAGAAGAAAATCCGCCTTTTCCTGAATATGTTCTATCTTTAAAACTCCGGTAAACAGGCATAAAAAAAGAAGTATCATTCCGATCACACTTGCCGGAAAGGTAAAAGGAAGCAGTTTCTCTATCACAAGGCTAAGCCAGCATACTGTAAAAATGATCCCGATCTGTCTAATGATTTTCATTGCATCAACTCCTTAATTGTTCTTGATCGCCTATCATTAACTCTACTAAAATACCACTGTCTTTGCAAGACTGTCAATGTCGGGCGCTATTCTTTAAATCTGTTCATATATCATTTATCTGCACATTAAAAGGCGAAAAAAGAGATAGAAAATAAAAGAAATATGCAAAAAAAATCATTGACATTCTTTTTTTGTATTCTATGATACTATTAGTTTCGCACTTTAAACAGTTAAAATTTTGCAGTATGAAGTTGAACGCTTTTGTTCTTCCCTTCGCTGCCGAAAATATTTTTCATAATACAGGGAGGCATTTTTATGATTATCGTACTGAAACCACATTCAACAGAAGAAACTATTACACGTGTAGAAAATATGGTCAAAAACCGGGGACTCGACACACACATCGTCCGCGGTACAGAGATGACGATCATCGGATGTATCGGAGATACAACGCTGATCGACCCACGACTCTTTGAAGTTGACAGTTCCGTAGATAAAGTTATGCATGTTCAGGAACCTTACAAACTTGCCAACCGCGCGTTTCATCCCGAAGACTCCGTGATCGACGTCTCAGGAGTCAAAATCGGCGGAGGACATATGGGATTGATCGCAGGTCCTTGTTCTGTAGAATCTTTTGATCAAGTGCTCGAGATCGCAAAAGCCGCAAAAGCCGCCGGAGCTAATCTTCTGCGCGGAGGAGCATTTAAACCGAGAACAAGCCCGTACTCATTTCAAGGGTTAGGTCTTGACGGACTGGAGATTCTCTGTCAGGTCAAACAAGAAGTCGGTCTTCCGATCGTAACAGAGCTGATGTCTCCTGAATACCTCGATGTTTTCAATGAGAAAGTAGATCTTATTCAGATCGAGCCCGCAATATGCAGAATTTTGATTTATTAAAACAGCTCGGTCAGGTAGACCGTCCGATCTTATTAAAACGCGGTTTGAACGCTACCTACGAAGAATGGATCATGTCAGCCGAATATATTATGGCTTCAGGAAATGAAAACGTTATCCTGTGCGAGCGTGGTATCCGTACATTTGAAACATATACAAGAAACACTCTTGACTTACAGAGCATTCCTGTACTTCGCAAAAAGACACATCTTCCTGTTGTAATCGATCCTAGTCATGCAGGAGGAAAATGGTGGCTTGTAGAACCGATGGCAAAAGCTGCCGTAGCGGCAGGCGCAGACGGTCTGATGATCGAAGTTCACAATAATCCGGAGTGTGCTCTTTGCGACGGAGCACAGTCACTGAAACCGGAAAAATATGACACACTTCTCAAAGAAATAAAACTAATTGCCGAGGTTGTCGGAAAACAGCTATAAAAGGAGATTCTATGAAACTAACAGTCAATCTGAAGGAAAACTCTTATCCGATCTATATTGAAAACGGGATTTTAAATCGCGCGGGAGAATACATCGCCGATCTGTTTCACGGACAGCGTATTATGATCGTCTCCGATGACAATGTATTTCCACTGTACGGAAAACAATTATGCGATTCCCTTTCTGGCTACGAGTGTCATTCTCTCGTCCTCCCTCATGGAGAACCGACAAAAAGTTTCGACACACTTCCGAAAGTCTACTCCGCAATGCTTGACGCAAAACTGACCCGAAGCGATCTTGTGATCGCTCTCGGAGGCGGAGTGATCGGGGATCTGACCGGATTTGCGGCATCTACCTACTTGCGAGGAATCAAATGTGTGCAAATACCGACTTCTCTTTTGGCACAGGTAGACTCATCCGTCGGCGGCAAAACCGCCGTAGACCTTCCTCAGGGGAAAAATCTTGTAGGCGCGTTCTTCCACCCGAAAATGGTGCTGATCGATCCTCTTGTACTGAACACACTGCCTGATCATTTCATCCATGACGGCATGGGCGAAGTGATCAAATATGGCTGCATCAAAGACTCCGGGTTGTTTGATCTTCTCCTTTCTCATTCTTCATTTGAAGATCTCAAACCGGATCTGCCAAAGATCATTGCCAGATGTGTTGATATCAAACGGATCGTTGTAGAAGCAGACCAGTTTGATACCGGAGAGCGGATGCTTTTAAATTTCGGTCATACACTGGCCCATACGATTGAACAATATTATCAATATGAGCGGGAAAGCCATGGAGAAGCCGTCGGAATCGGCATGTATCAGCTTACGAAAATGTCAGAAAAACGCGGCCTTACCGCAAAGGGATGCGCTGAAAAGATTCGGAAAGCTTTAGATATCTACAATCTTCCGACAAGCTGCAAATTGACTGTTTCCGAACTGATCAAAGCGATCTCCCTTGATAAGAAAAACTTAAACGGACACTTAAACCTCGTCCTTTTAAAAGAAATCGGCGACAGTTATTATTTATCCTACAAAAATCGGTTTTTTTGAAAACGAGTTGAACACATTTATGTGAGAATGTTGTACCTATAGTCTTCATAAACGAATAAACTTTTACATAACGACAAAAATAAAGCAGGAGATGCCGCAAATCAACAGCGCATCTCCTCTATTTTTATATCTTTTATATCTTTATTTTTATATCTTTGTTTTTAATATTTTTTAATATCTCCATTTTATATACTTGCTTTTACATACTTGCTTTTATTCTTTTTCCGCCATTCCTTTATACACTTTCTCCGCCGTGATCGGAAGCTCCCTCACAATTACTCCGACTGCATTTTGAACTGCATTTGAAATTGCAGGAGACGGAGTATTGATAACGATCTCTCCAATGGATTTTGCGCCGAAAGGTCCTGTCGGTTCATAACTGCTCTCGAATTCCACACGGATCTCTCCGACATCAAGACGGCTCGGTATTTTATACTGCATAAAGGAATTACTGTAGTTCTTTCCTTTTTCGCTGTAAATGATATCCTCATAAAGCGCCATTCCGATTCCCTGGGCGATTCCCCCTTCAGTCTGCACTCTTGCAAGATTCGGATTAACGACCGTTCCGCAGTCTACAACAGCGGCATAATCGATTGGTTCAACAACTCCCGTCTCTTTATCGATCTCCACTTCTGCAATACCGACCATGAACGGCGGCGGAGATACAGGAGAAGAAAAGGCTTCTGTTGCGGACAGCGGCGCGTTGCTGCTGCACATTACTTTGTTTCCTATTTCTTTTCTCGTTATCTCTTCTTTTGTTTTCAGATTGACAACTTTTCTCCGTCAAACTCCACATCATCAGACTGCATCCGAGATATTCCGCCCCTCTTTCGCATATCTTTTTCCGAAGTGTCTCACACGTTTTCACAACTGCCATTCCCGTAACATATGTCGTACTGGATGCGTAAGATCCGCAGTCATACGGGGAATTATCTGTATCTACTCCATGCACGACAATATCTTCCATCTCACACTCAAGACATTCTGCAGCCATCTGTGTCAGTATCGTATCGCAGCCCGTTCCCATATCGGTCGCCCCGATCATTAAACTGTAAAATCCGTCATCGTTTACTTTAATTTCAACCGCGCCTGTATCTACTCCCGAAATTCCCGATCCCTGCATCGCCATAGCAACGCCGACACCGCGGACTTTTCCGTTTCCACAGTCATAACAGGGATATTTTTCATCCCATCCTATCATTTCTTTCGCACGTTCAAGACATCTGTCGAGAGCACAGCTTCTCGTCGTCTCCCCATAGTAGGCAGGCATCATCTGACCTTCCCGCACCATATTTTTCGCTCTGAGAACGGTCGGATCCATATGAAGTGTCTGTGCCAGTTCATTTACCGCAGACTCTAAGGCAAAAATACCTTGTGTCGCCCCATATCCCCTATAAGCTCCCGCAGACATAACATTTGTATACACTACGTCATAACTGAACCGAAACGCTTCTGCGCTTCCGTAAAGAGGAATCGATTTATGCCCGGATAACCCGACCGTTGTGGGGCCGTGTTCACCGAACGCGCCTGTATTTGACAATGTATACAGATCAATCCCTTTGATATTTCCCTCTTTATCCGCTCCTAAACGAACATGGATTTCCATTTCGTGGCGAGGTGACGAAGCGATCAGAGACTCTTCTCTTGTGTAAATAATCTTTGCCGGTTTTCCTGTTTTCCATGTAACAAGCGCCGGATAAATCTCCGAAACCGACGTCTGTTTTGCCCCGAATCCGCCGCCAATACGCGGCTTTATAACACGGATTTTATGCTTCGGAATATCAAGCGCATTTCCGAGAATGCGGCGGACATGGAAAGGCATCTGTAGAAGATACAATATTCAGCCTTCCGTATGCATCCATATATGTATATGTACGAAATGTTTCCATCATCGCCTGCTGATTTGCTTTTGTATGGTATACCCGATCGATCACATGGTCGCAAGATGCAAGGACTGCATCTACATCTCCGCTCTCACTTACGTCATGAGCACACAAATTACGTTTGTTATCCGCTCCGACAGGACAAAGACTTCTCCAGTTTTCTTCCGGATGAACGAGGATCGGATGATCTTTTGCCGTTCTGAAATCTAAAACCGGCTCCAATACTTCGTATTTTACTTTGATCAGCCTCATAGCCTGCTTTACAACCGCTTCCGAAGTTCCGGCGACGATTGCGACCGCATCTCCTACGAACCGGACTCTCTGATCAAGAATAAGCCGGTCGTACGGACTTGGCTCAGGATATGTCTGACCTGCCAGCGTGAAACGTTTATTCGGACAGTCTTTATATGTAAGCACACATTCAATTCCCGGGAGCGCCTCCGCACGTGTAGTATTAATCTCTTTGATCAGCGCATGAGCATGAGGGCTTCTTACAAGCTTTACGATTAAGCTGTCTGAAGATGCGATATCATTTGTATATACGGCGCGTCCTGTCACGAGCGCTTTTGCGTCAACTTTCCGGATTCCTTTATTTACAACACGCATCTGCCGCATCGTTTCTCTTATTTCCTTGTTCTCACTGCACACATTCTGTCCTTCTGCCATGTCTACTCCTCCTTTCCGCCTTTTTTCTCTGCATTTTTTACTTCTATATATTTTTTAATCGCGCGAAGCTGTCCCATATATCCCGTGCAGCGGCAAAGATTTCCCGCAAGGTATTCTTTGATCTCGTCCAATGTCGGGTTCTGAAGTTCTCTTGCCATTGCGAGCACGTTCATAATAAATCCCGGAGAACAGAAACCGCACTGCTCCGCTCCTTCATCTGCCAAAAATTCTCCGAACTGCGCAGCCTCTTTTTCAACGCCTTCCAAAGTCGTAACGCTCTCTCCCTCGATACTTGCGGCAAGAACCGAGCAGGAAAGGCGGGATTTTCCGTTGATCCAGACTGTACACAATCCACAGTTTGTCGTCTCGCAGCCGCACTTTACGCTCTTACATCCGAGATCTCTCAACACATTTAACAAAATCGTATCTGCGCCAACTTCTGCTTTTACCTGTTTGTCATTTAAAACGAACTGTATCTCCATTATATTTCCTCCGATAAAATCGACATTATTTCTCTCTTGATAAGGACCTTTGCCAAATGCTGTCTGTACCCGGCGCTTCCGCGCATATTTGTACCGTACTTAAATTCTGCCGCTGCCAAAGCCGCATATTCCTCGATTTTCTCTAAAGACGCATCTTTTGCGACAGACCATTTCTTTTCGATCAGATCTGCCTTCATCGGTCTTGCGCCTACCGCAAAATACCATGTCTCCTGCCCGTTCGCTTTCTCTCTTGACACTGAACAGGCGATCACAGGGAAATCCGTCTTCGTCTGACGGATGGAATCATAACGGAACTGTCTTTTCTTCTTCTTAACAACTATGAAAAGAAGCAGATCATTATCCGGTTTTTTCTTTGCAAATTCAGCTAAGCAGATTCTTCCTCCGTCATAAAGTTCTACATATGTATCCAGTGCCAAAAATGCAGTTAATACGTCTGAAAAACCGAATCTTCCGTAAATGCTTCCTCCAACCGTCGCCTGATTCCGAAATTGAACTCCGACAATGTGACGCACAGCCTCCTCTATTCCGTCTCCGCATAATTTTTTAACTGCTTCGCTTTGCTCGATCTGACGCAGCGTACACATTGCTCCGATTCGTAATCTCATCTTCCGTTTCTTCTATTTGATCCAATCCTAAACCTGAAATATCGATCAATGTTTTCACTCTTGCATTTGAAAGGCGCATCCACATCATTCCGCCCATGATCCTGCTGCTGCGCGCCTGATTTAATTCATATGCTTCTTCCGGCGTTTTCGCCTTTACATAATTTCCAATCGTAAGCACAATCGTTCTCCTTTCCTGATACATACATAATAGGTGTTTGCGAAACGCCACAAGCCGCATAAATACGGCATTTTAACTTTTATAAAACAAAACATCTCCTCAACGGATTGTGGTAAAATAGAGTTGCCTAGAAACTATAAACCAACCACCCGA
>ENA-OQEB01000452-OQEB01000452.1-human-gut-metagenome-genome-assembly--contig:-NODE-452-length-17167-cov-2.157688_pt1 | contig 17167 bp, 27 predicted proteins | sample MGYA00242787_ERZ504619 | MGnify/ENA primary metagenome ERZ504619 (study PRJEB26092, sample SAMD00036317) | human gut metagenome | host: Homo sapiens | study: EMG produced TPA metagenomics assembly of... | reverse complement strand
CGTTCGCGAAGCAGCTGCTGGGGCTGGACTTCAACCCCTACGCGCTGGATGTGCTGCTGGTCTACCCCTATGATGCGCAGGCCGCCTGCGGGCTGTATGCAGAAATCTGCGATCTGATGAAGGAGGAATGAGCCATGCTGACAACAAATTTGAAGCTGGCCGAGAAATACAACTACCTTGACACGAAGTTCAAAAAGGCGTTCGAGTTTTTGCGCACGGCAGACTTGGCTGCCCTGCCGCTGGGCAACACGCCCATCGACGGCGAAGAGGTCTTTGCCAACGTGCAGACCTACACGACGCTGCCTGACGCGGACGCGCCGTTTGAGAGCCACGAGAAATATTTTGACTTGCAGTTCGTCGTTTCCGGCGAGGAACGCTTCGGCTACGCGCCGCGCGACCTCTGCAAGCCCGCCATGGCTTACGATGCTGACCGCGACCTTGTGTTCTACGAAGAACCCGCCGAGAGCGGCTGCATTATCTTAAAGGCTGGCGATTTCGCCATTGTCCCGCCGGAGGCGCCCACGCCCCACGACGCCAGACCGCCGCAGGTGCCTGCGCGGTGAAAAAAATCGTGGTAAAGGTCAAAGTTTAAAAGGCAAAAACAATGCCGCTGTGGTTGCACTGTGCAACTGCAGCGGCGTTTTTTTGTGGCTTGCGAGAAGCGGCGATGTATGGCAACGCAAACAACAACCGTTTGTTCCTTTTATTCCGAATATGCAAGCCCTTCTTCTGTGCACCAACGGACAGCAATGTCTCTGTAGGCCTTTTCAAGATAGTCGTACCACTGCTGTTCTAAACCGTGATAGCGTATAGACTCCTTGAACCGGCGAAAAGCCCCTTTTCCCCGAATGCTATAAGAAAGATCGCTTTGCACCTTTCCGGGAGAAAGCTGTTCGATAAAGTCCTCCATGATGCGGCATTCGTGTATCTCGTACTTGGTCGGAAATCGAAGAAAGCGTTTTGGGTCGTTTTCGATTTCGGCAGTCAGCACTTCGTCGGTTTCTCCGTTAAGCAGTGGGTCGGCAAGATAAACGGTTTCTCCGGTTTTAGTATCCCAAAAACTTGTAAAGAAATCGTCGGACATTTCAATCGCTTCAATGACCTGCTCCAACTTGATAGTCATTTTCTCAAAACCTCTCTGAATGGGCAGTGCTTTTCGGAGTCTCTTTGTAGTCAACATAGTCAACGGAGGAACCCTCCAAGAGTAAGTCGTTCAGATTCACGGTATCACCTGCCGATACGGTTTTGTTGTGGAGCCGAGGTTTGTCCGTGATTAAATTATACTACGCCCAAAGCGTCAAGGCAATCGTAAGTTGTACTCTCCGGTGTTAAGTTGTACGCATTGCCGTAAGATCACAGAGGGAAAAAATCCTCCTTTTGTGGTTTTACGGATAGGATACGATAGTATCTTAGTATTTTATTTATTTAGTTATTTATTTGCGTTGGATTTACCTGTACAGGGAAATCCGTCTAAGTAAATGCCGTTGCGGTAAAATAAAAATCCCCGGAAGGCGGGGATTTTAGGGTGGTATTTGGCTGGACGGCTATCGCGTCGATGCGGTGCGAACGCGCCCAAACAGGCGTGTTTCTCGCGGTTACAGGGGCATTGTGCGGGGATTGCGTGGAGCAGTGCTTGCCAAATTCATCCCTCCCGTGAAAAACGTGGATACGAAAAGAAATAAGGTTTCCGGCCTTATTGTAGCGTTTCTCAACCGATGCATGGTTCGGTTCGTTTTCGTCAATGGTAAGCCCGAAATAGCGTTCTACATCGTCCAGCGCCACCAGATACTTTGACCCGGCTTTACGGCTAGGAATTTCCTTGTGCAGCACCAGCTGACGGATGTTGTGTGCGCTGATGGCACAGCCGGGATCACGTTTGCGCAGTTCATCGCTGCGCCTTGAATGGTACGGATACGGTTCATAAGAGAGGTCCTTTCTCGCGTTTTACAGATGCGAAAGCTGCTTCGGAAGTTTTGGCATATTGGATTATCAAGGTGCTATGCAAATGTACTTTTAAGTTACATATGCTACATCTGAATTATATAGTACTTTTAAGTTACTGTCAATCGTTTTTACAAAAATATTTTAAGGAAAACACAAGAAAATTCTCGCTCTTGTATAGATAGCAAAAGTTTGTTATAATGAGGTTGTTCCTTAAAAGTACAGAATCGAGGCGGAGGGTAAAGGTATGTCAATGCGTTGGACAACTGTGAGTGATAGAGATTTTACGTTGATGCGTGATGAATTCGGAAACTACTCTCACGCCGCAGATAAGACACCGATCAGTTTCAAGAACAGAAGAAGATTTTGGGCAACCGTATCAAACGGTTGCGCCTTTACCGAGAAATGACGCAGGAGGAAGCCGCAGAAAAGACAGGAATCAATGCGACCCTGTGGCGGCATTATGAATATGGTCTGAAAATGCCCCGGCAGGAAAATTTAGAAAAAATCGCACAAACGTTAGATGTTCCGATGCAAATGCTATTTCCTATCGACACCTGCACCCCGGAGGGAATCGCCACATTACTGCTGAATATGCAGCTGCAATTTGGCAGTATGGAAATCGTCGAGGTTGACGGCAGCATCAGCTTGAAATTCCCCAAAAATGAATTTTCGAAAACCGCAACAGATACGCTCCATACAGTTAAGCAACTGCTGGACAAAATCACTTGGGATGATGGTGTTGATTTGACAGCAGAACGCTTTCTATGCAGCCGTTATGCGGTTCCTAGAGAAATGGGCGCAGAAATTAAAGAAAAACGTGAGCTATGGAAAGAAATTCTGGACGGACGTATGGACGAAAGTTCTATACCTGAAGGTGAAAGCTGGTCGTATCTGAAAGATACCGCAGACTCTATAAAAGAGGCCACCTACCGCCTGAAAAATATGGCGCTGCTGGATTATATTACAGAATGTTATAAAACCAAAAAAGAAAGCCAATAAAACAATAAGCACCACCAAGTTAAACTTAGTGGTGCTTATTTGCTTTCTGCAGTTCAGACCGTTCCGGGCATCCTCGGCGCTTTTTATAACCTGTGTTTCAGTTCTTCTACAATGCTTACGCTGGCTGTGGAGCCGATGCGGGATACGCCCAGCTCGATCATGCGCAAAGCGGTATCCAATGTGCGGATGCCGCCGGCTGCCTTGATTTTCACCTCATCACCGACGCATTTTTTCATCAGCGCCACATCTTCAAAGGTTGCGCCGCCGGTGCCAAAGCCCGTGGAGGTCTTTATGAAATCCGGGCGGACCTCCCGCGCGATGGAACAAAGTGCGCGCTTTTCCTCCTCGGTCAGGTAGCAGTTCTCAAAAATCACCTTCGAGATCACCCCTGCACCGCGGCATTCCTCTACAATGCCGGCCATCTCATGCTCAATGAAATCATAGTTCTTCTCTTTCAGCTGCGTAATATTGATAACATAATCGATCTCATCCGCGCCATTGGCGATTGCATCTACGGTTTCGTATTTCTTAACCTTGGGCGTGTTCTGCCCCAAGGGGAAACCAACCGCCGCGCCCACATGGACCGATGTTTCCGCCAGCAGATCCTTGCACAGGGAAACGGGAGCCGGATTGATCGCCACCATGGCAAAGCCGTACTCGCGAGCCTCTGCACAGAGCTTTTCAAAATCCTTGCGCTGCGCATAGGCGCGCAGCTGGGTGTGGTCAAAATAAGCTGCCAGTTCGGCAGGCGTAATAGGATTCATAACAAAACATTCCTTTCGTTTCGTGTGCGGTATCGCCTTATAAAAACGACGCCGTCTTGCCCGGGTCAACAAAGCCCTCGCCGTAAACCTCGCCGGTTTCCGTCACCATGACCATGCAGCCGGGGTCAATGCGGTAGGCAGCCATCCGGATGCGGTATACCTGCGGTCTGGCACAGACGCAGAGCAGCATCTGCCGCTCCGTACCGGTGTATGTGCCACTGCTTTGACCATTGTTGAGCCGCGCTCGCATTGGCGGGAAATTTCGTCCGCAATCTCCTGCCCCTTGGTAGTGATGATCGTCAGCATTTTGCCGGCATTGCTGCCGTACATGATTTTGTCGATAACCAGCGAGGTAACCGCCGTTGTGACAAGGCCGTACAAAACGGCATCGACAGAGCCAAACACAGGCCAACCTAACAGGATGACCACAAGGTCTATCGCGCCGGTCACAACACCGACCGACAGATGCGGGCGCAGCACCTTGATCGACATTGTCAAAAAATCGGTGCCGCCGCTGGACGAACCCCGCATATACAAAAGCGCCAATGCGCCGCCCCATGTGATACCCGCGAACAGTGCCGCCAGCAGCGGATCACCGCCGTAGCCGGGCTGGTCTGCAAAGACAACATCCTGAAAAAAGGTACACCACAGCATACTGATGACCGTTTTCCCCAGAAAAGCGCGTCCCACAAAGCGGAAGCCAAGCAAAATCAGGGGCACATTCAGCACCAGCGTTGTGATGCCGATGGGAAACCCCCACAGATAGTTGCCCAACAAGGCCAGACCCGACAGCCCGCCGGGTGCAAAGTCCGCGCCCTTGGCAAAATAGCAGATGCTCAGGGCGTACAGAAACCCCGCAGCCAGGTTATACAGCTGATCCGTTACAAGGGTCTGCGTTTTTTCTTTCATCATAGAACACTGCCCCTTTTGGAAAACGAGGAGCCTTTCTTGCGGGAAAGCGTTCCTCGTTTTATAATTTATCCAATCAGTTTTAATTTTTGGAGTGCATGGGCGATGCCGTCATTTTCCACGGTGTCTGTGACCATATCGGCACAGGCACGCACCTGCGGCAGGGCATTGCCCATAGCCACACCGATGCCGGCCAGCTGCAGCATTTCCAAATCGTTGTCGGCATCTCCAAAGGCAATGGTTTCCTCCGTGGTGATACCGATTGCCGCACACAGGGCACGGATGCCGTTTTCCTTGCCGCCGGATCGACTCATCAGATCCACCACGGCATCCCCCAGCGCTTTGTCCTGCAATGGGGCATCTGCCGCAGCAGTTCTTTTTCTTCCTCCTCGTTCACGAAGGGGATGACTTGATATATGCGGCGGTTTTCCAGATCGGAAATATCGCGCACAGCCGGCACGGCGGTGCCGATTTTTGCCTGCTCGACCTCCATGCGGGAATCCACACAGTTGGCGTACATTCTGTCTTTTTCAAGAAAAATGCAGCTGCGGTTCTTTTCTGTAAAACTGCTTCAATGCCGACAGATCCTCGGCAGGAATGGGCGTTTCCCGCACGATCTGCCCCTGCAGCTCGCAGAGCTGACCGTTCATATAAACAGCACCGTCAACCGTGATGCCGGGCAGCATGTTTTCTTCTTCAATTTCCAGCGCGTGGCGGCCGGTACACAGAAATACCTGCACGCCGCTGCGCTGTAAAGCCTGCAGTGCCGGGGCTACACTGGGCGGCATCCGATGCCCGCCCACGGTAAGCAGGGTACCGTCCACATCAAAGAAGGCGGCGCGTATTCTTTTCCCGCCGCACGCCGCCAGCGCAGGCAGCTCGGCAAGGCTGTCGATATGCAGCTGCGCCGCACGCTGGTCAAACGGGAATCTTTCGTCACGCAGGCAGCCACAACGCCGCCCGCCGCCGTACCTGCCTGCACACCGTAGGTGGAGTCCTCCACGATCAGGCACTCCTCCGGCTTGCGTTTCAGCTTGTCATGGTGAAACGGTAAATTTCAGGATCCGGCTTGCTGTGGGTAAATTCGTGACCGCTGACGATACAGTCAAACAACTCCCGGATTTTGCACTGTGTCAGGACCTGCTCAATACATTCCCGGCTGCTGCTGCTTGCAAGGCTACCTGCAGCCCCATCTGCTTTAATTCATGCAGCAGCGGGCGAACCCCTTTGCGCAGAATATCCGGGTAATACACCTGGCAGCCGGCGTTCATGCGTCCATTTCCTGCCGGAATGCGGCATCGTCGGTACGGCGGCAAAGCTTGGCCATAAAGGGCATATATTCCTGCCCGGAAATGCCCACCAACGGGTACATACTTTCCAGGGTGATCCACGGGTAGGACGGCTTCAGATGTGCATACTGATGGTGCAGGTAGACCGGTTCACTGTCGATCAGCACGCCGTCCATATCAAAGATGACTGCCTTGATCGGCTTCATGGCGTTTCTCCCTTCAGATACCGTCCTCGTCCTCCTGCGGCTGGGCGGGAACCTCCAGCACAAACTTGCCGATGTTCTCGTGCCCGGTCTGCATAATGTCGGCGGCCAGTGCATCCACATCGGGGCATTCGTCACCGGTGATATTGCGCATACACAGATCCATCAGCATACTGCTGTTCAGCCCGGAGATCACACGCACCTTGGGGCGGGTCATGGAAAGCCCCGCTGCGCGGTTATACGGCGTACCGCCGGCAATGTCTGCCAGCACCAGAACAGCCTCGCAGTCTGCATAGCTGTCGATTGCCTCCGCCAGCTGTTTTTCAAACACTTCCACATCCATGCCGTCCGCAAAATCCACGGCTTTTAATTCTGCATCACTGCCTGCCAGCATTTTTACATTGGCCGCCATACCGGCGGCAAAGCCGCCATGCCCGGTCACAACTACACCTACCATAGCAAATTACACTCCTTTAGCAAAACCGGGCACACAGCCCAGGCTTATTGGTTGACAACTTCAAATTCAAATTTCTGGGTAACGCCGTCCAGATACTCTTTGCTGAGGTCGATCGGGCGGTCGTTTTGGTCCATGACTGTGTTTTCGACATACAGTACGGGGGAACCGCGGTGTACGCCGAACAGGTTGGCAAACTCGGCGTTGGCTGTCTGCGCCATCAGGACACGGCGAGACTTAATAATTCTCTCGTGGTAGACGGTTTCAAAGACATCATACAGCGAACGCTGGGCGAAGTCGTAGGCATCAATACCGGGGAACACAGATTCCGGCACATAGTTTTCCACAAGAACAAAGGGCTTTCCGCTGACATAGCGCATACGCACAAGATGATAGCAGCGATCCCCGCGTTCCAGCTTGAGCCGTGCAAGCAGTTCCGGGGTATAGCTAACCCACTCTGCACGCAGCACCTCGGTACGGTGCTCCAGATTCAAAACCCCCATCTCGGCGGCAAAGCTCAGCTGCTTGTTCAGAAAGCGCCCGCGGGTATCGGGGCTGCGCACAAAAGTACCGCGACCCCGCATACGCTCCACAAAGCCCTCTTCAATCAGCATATTGTAAGCCTGCCGTGCAACAGGGCGCGAAATGCCGAACTGGGCGCACAGCTCCTCCTCTGTCGGCAATTTTGTCCCTGCCGACAGTTTCCCGCTGGTGATAGCTCCAGCAATGCTTTCCGCAGCTGCTCGTACAGAGGGACTGCGCTGGTTTTGTCAAGCTGTATTCCGTTCAGTTCGATCATAATAGGAAATCTCCTTCTTGTTATTCAATGCTGTTCCGGGAGATTTCCGCTTTACAGCCAAAGCCGCCCTGTGCCATACAGTTGTGTGCCGAGACCTGCTGCCCGGCAGCCAGTGCAGCCAGAAGCGCCTGCTCCGGCATGGGCTTTGCCTTTTGCCACCCCGCAGTATACAGCGAGCAGAGGAAGGCGGCAAGGAAAGAATCTCCTGCCCCCATTGTATCACTTGCCTCTACCATTTGGGTAGTCTTTTCCACAATTTTGCCTTGTGCGGACAACATTTGCCCGGCTGCGCCCATTGTAGCCAGCACATGCACCACGCCGCGACGATGCAGCGGCGCGCACAATTCCGCAAAAGCAGCCTTGTCCATCGGCTTGCAGGAAAGCATCGCCAGATCTATGCCGTGGCAAACCTCGTCATAGTAGGCATCGGTGCGGTATTTTTCCTTTTCGCCGAAGTCATAGGCGAACACAGCGGGCAGCGCCTGCACAGCCGCCATCTGTTCGGGCATTTTGGCGTTGCAGCTGCTGACGATCAGATCGGCGGTTTTCAGCTCGTCCAGCTCCTGCGCACCGATCTGCAGCGGGCCGGTCCAGCTTTCCCCGGTGATGACCTCGATAAAGCTGCGCTCCCCGTTGACCACATCATAGCTGCACACCTTGGTGGTACGCCCTTGCAAAACGGGGCAATGGCTGATGTCCCACGCCGTTTTCCCGGAGTGCTTTCTCCACAATATGTGCCATATCGTCATCGCCGAGGGAGCGAGATACTCGGCCTGTGCCCCCAGCCGCGCAGCATGAACTGCAACGTTTACCGCATTGCCGCCGGGGAAGCACTCCTGTGTATTGTGGTAATAGTCTATTACGTTATCCCCTAATGCAATCAGTTTCATACTCAATAGCTCTCTTTTCTGTAATAGCGGCGGATATCCAGAGAATGATCTGTGATGACCTCAATGTTCTTGCTGATGCGCTGCAGAACAGCCGCCATGACAACGGGGCTGAGCAGCGGGCGGAACTCATCGCTGATGCCGGGCAGTGCATACTCCTTCGTGTCAAAGCAGGTCAGCTTTTTGGTATGGCGGGCAGCAAACGCCTTTACGCGCTCGTCCTGTGCACGGGTGGGTCCCTCGGTCAGCAGCAGCGTGGTGCAGACATCGTCCTCCAGCAGTTCCAGTGTGCCGTGGAAGAATTCCGGGCTGGAAACGCTCTTGGTGCGGATCCACTGACTTTCCTCCAGCACGCACATGCTGTAACTGTACGCAGTGGGCCACAGATCGCCGCTGCGATCCAGATGTTATACGGCTCCTTGCAGTAATCCTGCGCATATTTCAGGCACTTGGCATCCGCCTGTTTGCGTACCTGTGCCAGCGCAAAGGCAAGGTTCTTCAGCTCATCCGCAAAGCGGGGGTAGGCATCAAAGTTTCCGCTGCGGTACAGGATGCGACCGATCAGGAGGTAGAACACCAGCTCCTGCGGGCGGCCCTCGCCGTAGACGATGGTGTCATCGCAGATGGATTCCAGCGTGGAGTTTTCCTTGCCGACGGCGGCAAACAGACGCACGCCCTGCTCTTTCAGCCAGTTGGCTGCCTTTACAGTCTCGGCGGTGTCGCCGGACTTCGAGGTCAGGAACGCCACGGTCTTATCGGTGATGCGGTTGCAGTCACCGGTCATCAGGTTGGCGGACAGGACATTTTCGACCGGCAGGCGGGACATGTGGCGGATATAGAAGGCGAACGGATCCAGCATCGCCTGAGAACCGCCGCTGCTGGTGAACAGCAGCAGGTCAAACCCGTTATCCACAATCGAATCCGCGATTGACTCGATCTTTGCGCGCTGGTCGTAGATCTTGGCGCCGTTGGCAATGATCTGATTTTCGTCAAAGTTTACCATGCTCATGGGTACAATAGCCTCCATTTGTAATTTTGTCATGACAATATGGCTTGCAAAAAATGCGGCTCGCGGGGGAATGCTGAACCGGCGCGAGCCGCCGCAGATAACCTTACATAATGCCCAGGAAGGACAGTACAACCGACAAAGCAATGACCAACAGGATCAGCTTCATGGTGTTGACATTTTTCTTCTTGAACAGCCAGTAGAGCAGGAAGACAAAGCCCAGCGGCAGAATGTTGGGCATGATGGAGTCAAAGATGCCCTGCACGGAAACGCTGGAGATGACAAGCGTTTCGGGGAAAGCAAAGGATACATAGCTGGGGATCAATCCGCCAACGACCATAACGCCCAGAATACCGGCAGCCTTGCTGATATAAGCGGCGTTATCGCCGATGAACTTGATGGAGTTGACACCGGCATTATAGCCAGACGCACGAACCAGATGCGGCTGAAGATAGCGGTCAGTGCCCAGAACAGAATGTAGAAGATGGGGCCCAGAACATTGTTCTGCGTTGCCAGAGAGCAGCAGATGGAGGCAATGATGGGCATGGCGGTGTACCACCAGATGGCGTCGCCCAAACCTGCCAGAGGTCCGAACAGACCGGTTTTCAGGCTGTGGATCATTGTGCGATCCTGACCGGCCTCCTCCATGGAGACGATCAGACCCTGCAGGATTGCGGCCATGTGCGGCTCGGTGTTGATGAAGTCGAGGTTGTTTTTTCAGCGCGGCGGCCATTTCCTCGTTGTTGTCGCCGTGGATCTTGCGGAAGCACTTGGTCATGCCGTAGCAGAAGCCTACGGCCTGCATACGCTCAAAGCTGAAGCAGCACTGTTCCGCCATAGAACGGACGGCCATTTCGTTGAGGTCTTTTTTGGTAATTTTGTTAGATGCCATCTTCAAAATCTCCTTCCTGGGCGGCAGTTGCAGCGGATGCAGCCGTCAGCTTGGCAGTCTCCATATCGCGGGTGAAATTGACATAGGCGATGCAGCCCGCAATAACAGCAATGGGCAGGATGTTCTGGCAGTTGGTAATGACCATAATGACAAAACCGGCAAGCAGATAGGCTGCGTTTTCCTTCTTGAGCATAACGACCAGCAGCAGGGCAAGACCGACAGCCGGCATCAGACCACCGGCAACTTCAAAGCCGTGGACAAGCCATTCCGGGAAGGCTGCCACAAAAGCGGAAATACCGCTCTGCAATGCGTAGGTGGACAGGAACGCGGCAAGGGCAAACATGGCGGCATACAGGATCCAGCCGGTATACATTACTTTGGCAATGCCTTTTTCGTCACCGGCGGCAGCGCATTTGTCAACCTTCGGCAGGAAGCCGGCGTAGAAGGTGTTGGTGCCGGTGTTGATCCACTGACCGATCAGTGCGAACGGAACGGCAAGACCCAGCGCCGTGTTGACATCGCAGCCGGTGGTGTACGCCAGCACGGTGGTCATCAGACCGGCAAACAGGGGATCCGGCGGCACGGTGCCGCCAACGGTCAGCAGACCCAGGTAGGAAAGCTCCGCAACGGCACCTGCCTGCATGCCGAGGCGTACATCACCGAGGATGATGCCCGTGAAAAACGCTACGACCAGCGGGCGGAACCACATAAAGGTTTCCATGTGTTTGTCAATCGCGCAGATAAAAACGAGCAGCGCAATCAGCAAACCTTGCACGAGTGTGATTTGCATAGATGTTCTCTCCTCTTTATAAAATATATTTTTTTGCTCTGCAGACCGCCTGCAGAGCCGGAACCTTGGGTTACTTTTCAAAGTCCAGCCTGTGGTCGCCGGGTGCGATCTGGATGTAGACATCCACACCCTTGGCACGGATGGCGCGAAGGTCGTCCTTATCCTTCTCGTCCATATAAACGTGCACATCGCCGGTCACTTCCTTGCCGGGACCGACATGCATATTGCCGATGCACAGCTTATCAATGGGAACGCCGCCCTCCACCAGCTTACGGGCGCTCTGCGGGTTGCGCACGACCAGGAAGATGTGCTGGCTGGCGGATGCCTTGTGAATGACTGCAATGGTCTTGTCCAGCGTAAAGAACCGGATGCCGCAGCCGGAGCTTTTCGCGGTGGCAGCCATCAGGCTTTGCTGCAGCGGGTCAGCAGCTGCCAGATCATCCGCCACAACAATAAGGTTGACACCTTGTAAGGCGGTGGTCCACGCCACACCGACTTGCCCGTGCACTAAGCGATTGTCGATTCTTGTCATCAAAATATCAGGCATAAGTTTTTCCTCCTTGTAAAATGCTGCAAAGATTTTTAGATTTTTTCTTAATTTTTAGAAATTTTCTCTAAAATCTTTGTAATATTGTAATGACAATATACCAAAGCTGTGGTATAATGTCAATAGAGTTCGGGGACTTCCCGAAGATTTTAACGTTTTACACAAAGTAAGCGTTAGAAATTTAGACAAAACGTGAAGGAGACTGCTTTATGGAACACAAAAAGACTATGCTGGACTACATTGCCGACTGCCCGGAGTTTATCCGCAACAATGTCGCCGACAGCGCCGCGCTGACAAAGCCCCTTGTGGATGAGTATGTAGCGGCGGCTACAAGAACATCTGGATCGTTGCGTGCGGTTCTTCCTCCAACGGTTCACTCTGTGCGCGGCAGTTTATCCGCCGCCATCTGAAGTGCGAGGTCAAGATCGTCACCCCGTTTCATTTTGTATCCAGCGAGAATGATTTCAGCGAGACCGATATGGTCGTTGTCGTCAGCCAAAGCGGCTACAGCCTGAACGCGCTGGACGCCATCAAGGTCATTGAGGCAAAGGGCCGCCGCTGCATCGGCCTGACCGGCGATGTCAACAGCGATCTGGGCAAGGTGTGCGATGTTGTCGCCAACTACGGTGTCGGGCGCGAAACGGTCGCTTATGTCACCCGCGGTGTCACCACGCTGGCACTTTTCTTTATGCTGTTTGCCGTGGAGGCGGCTGTCCGTCTGGGCATCAAAACGGCTGCCGAGGGCGAGGCTGTCAAGCAGCAACTGCTGAAAGCCGCCGACATCAACGCCGCCGTACAGGCACAGACCCCTTCCTTTATTAAAGAACACTACCGTCAGCTGTCCGGCATGACCAACGCCTATGTCTGCGGCGTGGGTGCCAACCTCGGCACCGCAAGCGAGGGCGCACTGAAATTCGGCGAGACCGTCAGCATCCCCACCGCTGCCTATGAGGTCGAGGAGTACATCCACGGCCCCAACATCCAGATGACCCCCCGCTACAGCGTATTTCTGATCGACGGCGGCGAGGGCACGGAGCGCATCCACCGCATTTTTGAGGGTACCAAAATTGTGACGGATAACGCTTTCCTGCTGACGCGCTGCGCCGATTACAAGGACGAGCACAATGTTATGTATGTGCCTATGGATGTGCCGGAGGAAATCACCCCGCTGTGCTGGCTGCCCTTCTTCCAGATGACTGCCTGCCGCTGACGGATGATCTGGACCGCTGGAACAAGCACCCGCTGCAGCGCGCGATGGAGAAGTTTGTTTCCTCCAAGAGCGCCAACTATGTCAACAGTCCCTTCAGTGAAGACACGCCGGGTCGTGCGTAAGAACGATGGCGTGGATATCTGCTGTATTTTTCTGCCTGGGTGCTGCGGACACCTTGTTAGGTGATCGGCTGGGGTTGGGTAGTGCCTTCCGGCAGGCTTTGCCGCCGTGGTGGATCTGCTGCTGCTCATGACCGGTTTTATGGCACTGGCACCGTGCTTGGGACCCATCTGGCGCCTGTTATCACGCCGGTGTTTTCCGCCGTGGGGTGTGACCCTTCCCTGTTTGCCTCACTGTTTTTGAGCTGCGATGCAGGCGGTGCCGTGCTGGCCGCGCAGATCGCACAGGAACCGGCCGCCGGGCTGTATAATGGTTTGATCGTGGCGGCCTTTCTGGGTTCCACGATCAACGGTACGATCCCGCTGGCGCTGGGCCACCTGACAGGCACCAAACGAGCTGCCGCCGTTCGCGGATTGTTTCTCGGCTTTCTGGTTCTGCCGGTGGGCTGCCTGCTCACCGGGGTGCTGTGCGGCATCCCCTTGTCGGTTCTGCTGCACAACACATGGCCTGTTCTGGCAGTAGCGGTCGTATTGCTGCTGCTTTTCAAATCCGGCAGTAATGCAATCGGCCCGATATTCAACGGCATCTCTCTGGCGGTGCGCGGCCTGACCTTGTTCGGCTTCTGCATTTCCGTGCTGCAGGAAACAACCGGTATTGTGCTGCTGGAGGGGCTGACCCCCTTGGCGGAAATCTACCGGTCATAGGCAGTATCGGCGCGTTTCTTGCCGGGATTCTGCCGTTTTTCGCCTTTGTACAGCGGCTGTTGACCGCACCGCTTGCCAAACTGGCCGCACGGCTGCAGCTGGAGCCGCTCCATCACCGGTCTGGTCGTGACATCCGCCAACTGCATCCCCACATTGCTGAGTCTTGATACGCTGGAGGAACGCGGCATCACACTGAACACGGCCTATGCGTAGTAGCTGCTTACAGCGTCGGCGATTTTCTGGCATTTACCCTGCAATTCAGCCCCGCACACGCCCTGCCGATGATGGCAGGCCGCCTTTTAAGCGGCTTGCTGGCAGTGGTGCTCTGCCTGAAAACAACACCCAAAACCACCTGAGCCAACACCCCCAACGGCAGCTAAAACCCGTTGGGGGTGTTGGTGTTTTCTTATAGCGTTCCCTGTGAGCCGCACGCATGTCTATAATGCGAGAATTGTGCGGCGATGCCTTAGAAAATTTCCCGCTTCACTGTCAGATACCCGTTTTTGATTGATTATCAACTTCCCAATGCCCGCTGAAGCCGCGACCAATGTAGTGAACATTATCCAGTTTCTTTATACGCCGCAGAATGGTTCGGGTGCTTACGCCCAGCATCATGCCCATTTTTTCGGTGCTGATTTTATTGTTCCGCTTGATGAGCGCGATGATTTTTGCATCCAAATCGTCTTGAGCGACATCTTGACTGACATCTTGGGTGACATCTTGACTGACACCTTGAGGGACACTGTAATTCAAGTTCGGCATAACGACCGTAAACTGGTAGCGGTCAGAACGGAATGTGGGACGCTTATCCTCGGTGTAGTTGATTTGCGCTTTGTAGCCGTTCAGAATTTTCCCAAAGCCGCTGCCCTTGCGCTCCATGTAGCCAAGGCGGTTGAACACATCGGCCAGCACCGGGTTGCGCCGGGTGGACGGCACGGTAAGCGGGTCGCGGTCTTGGATCATTGACCCGTCCGGCATACCGCCCGGCGAGTAGATCTCCAGACGGTCATCGTAGATGTCAATGTGGACCTCGCTGCCGTAGACGAGATAATCGCGGTGCGCCAGCGCGTTGACAAGCGCCTCGTGTAGCTGCGTTCCACATATTCGGGCATTTCTTCACGGGAATTGGGCGTTTTGCGCCACATCATGCGGGCGTTGCGCTTGATGAATGCCTCGCCATTCTCAATCAACGAAAGCACGCTGCCGGAATACTCGGCATCGTCCAGCGCGTCCATCGTGCCGCCGCTTTTGTCCAGCCCGTTCCAGCGTGTGCAGAAGATGCGTGACCAGCGGATCGGGCTTTCGTCGGCAATCAGGGCGCCGGCATTTGTCAAAAAGCCGCCCTCGTCTGCCAGACCGAAAGAAACAAGGTCTTTGTTGTCAAAGCTGTTTCCCGTCCACTTCTTATAGCGCTCCCGCAGCTTGGAAAAGGCGTAGTCCTCCACCCTGTAAGGTGTCACCTGAGAATCGTAGGATGTGTTTCTGCCGCGCAGGACAAGGCGTTTCAGCTCGGTGGCGGATGCCTTGACGCTCTCATTTCCGATGCGTACAAACGCCTCTAAGGTGCCGTCGCCGGAGTAATAGTAGGGCGTTTCCTCGCCTTTGAACACATCAAGAATCAGCAGCACCTTGCCGTCCTCGGTCTTGTGAAAGCGCAGCCGAAACTCCGGGATTGGCTCCATGCGCGTCTTGAGGATCTCGCTGATTTTCTCAGCATCGCTGTCAGGTTCGGTCAGCCCAACGATCTGCCCGTCATCCGCCATGCCGAAAATCAGCGCGCCGCCCAGCGTGTTCGCAAAAGCACTTACGCTCTTGCACCAGCTTTTGGGCTTTTTTACCTCAAGCGCCGCTTTCTTGTCGTATTCGGTTGTTTCACCGATCAGGTTCTCCATATTCATCTGTTCCGACCACCTTTTGCGCGAAATATCGGTACTTTCAGTATAATATAAAGTCGGGCGTTTTTCAAATAATCTTTTGAAATCAAAGTTCATACGCGCAGAAATCCCATATCTTTTCCAGAAGCTGATGCGTTTCTTTCCACTGGTCCTCTGTAATTTTCCCGGTTGCGTTCGCAAGATGGGCAATCTGATTCAGGTTATTTCCCACCGCAGACAGCTCCTTTATGAGCTTGATGTAGGTGGCATTAGGGCGCGGGCGAATCTCGTAATCGACAAGCAGCTTCCGAATGACAGGCTCCATTTTTAAGCCGGATGTTTCGCTCATCTCGCGCAGTTTGGCGTACTCTTTGTCGGTAAGCCGCACGGTGATTTTCTTGGTTCTGTATATCATGGTGTCAATATCCTTTTGAATCAAAAGTCACAAAATGAGGGACGGGGTTTCAGGGGATTTCCCCTGACAAGTGGGCGTGTTTGCGTCATGACGGCAAGATGCCGTGCTTGCGGGGGCTGTTCCCGCATTTCCATGCGGGAACAGCCCTCTGAAAAAGAGTTAAATATAAATCAACTCACAGCACACGATTTCCTCGGCTTGCGCCTGCAAAGCTTGCATCTGCGCCGCCCATTCCAGAGGATGATGCCGTTTCAGATCCTCGGTGACGCCACGCTGTTCTGCAAACCGGCGCACCAGCGCACTGACCTGATTGTGTGCCTCGCTGTCGATGCCGGCAAGGTGCTGTGCCAGCGTACCGTCCAACAGCATTTGGTCGCGTTCAAAGGGGCGATGCTTGTCAAGAAAATGCGCCCGCATCGCACCGTATTTACCCAACGGCGGTGTGCTGCCCGTGGGCAGGGCAAACGACGGAACCAAGTATCCGTTTACGTTAGTGTAATCCGTAGACATTTTTGACCTCCTTGTATGGCGCGGTTATACCGCTGATGGTGTTGAGCTTGTAGGTGGCAAAGCTTGTCCACAAAAGTGATTTCATGTACTGCGGCAGGTTTTTGACCTTCCGCGTGGTGATTGCCTGCAAAAAGGTATCCAGCACATCCTCCACATACGGCTCCAAGCCGTCCTCCTCGCAGCCGTTGCTGGCGCAGCTGATTTCAGCCAGCACCTTGTCAGCAGTGACAAGCGCACCGCGATACGACTGTGTGCTGGTGGCACAGCACATCTCGGTAATGTTCTCCATTGTGATATAGCTTTGGATGCGTGTATACAGCCCCAATGCGCCGCTGCTGAGGTTCCAGTCGCGGGCGACACTGTTCTGCACCACAGTAAAACCGGGCTTGGGGATAAAAGTGCCGTTATTGGCTGCTTGATTTTTCATTTTCCCTCCAACAAGAAGATTCTGATAATTCCAATATGCCGAATTCTTCCGAAACAGAGGGTAACAGACAAAAGTTAGGAATTGTTCTTGATTTTGAAAAGTGGTAACTAAGGTGGTAACAGATAATGGCAAATTTGCGGTAAAACTGCGCAATGCGTACCTTTAAGGTTTACAAGAAACATGAAAATCAAAGAAAAGCGTATCTTTAAGGTACAGAAACGGATCGGTATGTGCTCATAACCCGGAGGTCGCAGGTTCAAGTCCTGTCTCCGCAACCAACAAAAGCTCGTTGAAACGACAAGTTTCAACGAGCTTTTTTCTACATCATGGAAAAAGTGGTAACGAAGCTGGTCACATTTTGACCCCAAAATGACCCCTCAAAAACAGCCAAAACGACTGGCCGACCCGGGAACCGGCCTTGAGA
>ENA-OQEB01000450-OQEB01000450.1-human-gut-metagenome-genome-assembly--contig:-NODE-450-length-17201-cov-3.797821_pt1 | contig 17201 bp, 24 predicted proteins | sample MGYA00242787_ERZ504619 | MGnify/ENA primary metagenome ERZ504619 (study PRJEB26092, sample SAMD00036317) | human gut metagenome | host: Homo sapiens | study: EMG produced TPA metagenomics assembly of... | reverse complement strand
CCATAGATGATGCGGCTCAGAACATCACGGCCATTCGGAGTCAGTGCCCAGCCAGTGCTCGGCAGAGCAGCCTTCAGAACATTGTAAGATCATCCTTGTTGGATCATAGGGAGCAATCACCGGAGCAAAGATGGCGATGAGCACCATGATGAGAAGCAAAATTGCGCAGACCACGATGATCTTGCGGCTGAACATGACCCGGAACACGCGGGAGGACGTGATACGCTCCAGCAGACCCTTCTTTTTTGTCTTGTTTTCCACAGTTCATTCCTCCTTTTAGCGGGTGCGGGGATCGATGATGCCGTACAGGATATCGACCACGAGGTTGCAGATGGCAACAAAGATGGAGATGATGAGCACACCGTTCGCCACCAGCATGAAGTCACGGTTGCTGATGCCGTTCATCATCACGCTGCCAAGACCCGGGATGACGAACAGGCTCTCGATCAGGACGGTGGAGCCCACCATGGAGCCCAGGCGCATTCCCATGGTGGTGACGATAGGGATCATGGAATTGCGCAGCTGATGCCTGAAGGTAACATCCTTCTTGGAAACACCCTTGGCACGGGCGGTGGTCACATAATCCTGCCGCATGACTTCCAGCATGGAGGAGCGGGTCAGACGGACAAAGCCAGCGTTGACACCCAGACTCAGCACAATGATGGGCATAATCATGTGGCTGAGCCAGCCGCCAAAATCACGGGTGATGGGAACATAGCCGGAACTGGGCAGGACCCGCAGTTTGAGGGCAAACACCAGCATCCCCATCATACCCAGCCAGAACATGGGCATCGAAACGCCGATGTTCGCAAAGAAGGAGATCACACTGTCAATGGCCTTGCCGCGGTTCTTGGCAGCAATGATGCCGAACAGGATACCGGTGATCGTTCCGATGATGAAAGCCGGGATCACCATGGTCAGGGTGGTGCCCAGACGGGGCAGGATGATGTCAGCGATCTCAGACTGATAGCTGATGGACTGGCCCATGGTGCCCCGGAACAGGCCGCCGATCCAGCTGAGATACTGGACGATGACCGGACGATCGAAACCATAAAGGTGGCGGTAATAGGTGATCTGCTCTTCGGTAGCGGTTGCACCCAGATAGTTGGCTACGGGATCGCCCGGAACCATCTGAATGAGGGCAAAGACGAACAGAGTGACAAGCAGAATGGTGATGCAGGATTGCACCACACGCTTGCCGATCATTTTGGCAAGGTTGTTCGATTTCATAGTTTGCTCCATTTCCTGCGGAATCTTTCTCCCCCTCTAAAACAAATTCCGGCGCAGTTACCCGCGCCGGAATCTGCCGAAATAAGGAGAAACGTATTCCGGTCGTGATACACTAAGGTTGGTCGCTTACTTGTTCAGCCAGCAGGCGGACAGATCCCAGCAAGCAGTGAAGGCTTCGGTTGCGTGGTCGTCGATGACGTAATCGTACTTGTACATGGAAGACTTATTCACGTACAGCACGCGGCCAAACAGGCAGGAGCCATCCTCGGCATCGTAGATCGCTGCCTGCAGCTCCTTTTCCAGCTTGTGCTTCTCATCGGGATCCATGCAGCGGCGGATCTCCTCCAGCAGCTCCATTTCCTTGTCAGGATGCTGGATGCCCTTGGCGTAGTAAGCGCCGTTCTTGTCCAGATGACGACCCATATACAGGCCCAGATCGGGAGCGATGGTTGCAAAGTGGAGCATCAGGCCCTCCCAGGTGCCATCCTTCATGTACTGGTTGTTGGTTGCGCCGTCCACCTGCTGGATGTTGCAGTGGATGCCCACCTCGTCCAGCATGTTGGCAATGGCCGTCAGCATATCGGACATGCCGCTGATGGTGACAATGTTGGTGGTAAAACCATCGGCATAACCAGCCTCTGCCAGCAGGGACTTTGCCTTCTCCGGATCATAGGTAAAATGATTCAGGCTGTCGTTGTAGGTGGCGGAACCGGGAACTGCCCACTGGTCAGTCATCTGTGCCATGCCCATCAGGAATGCAGCGTTAATGGCATCCACATCGATGGCGTAGCACAGGGCGCGGCGGACACGGGCATCGGCCTAGGGGCCGTCAATGGCACTGTTGGGAATCAGACCCAGACTCTCGACACCCATGCCGTTCTGGTTATCTTCCTTGACGTAGATGCCTGCACCGTCCAGCTGCTGCAGGATGGTGGGATTGGCCAGACCTACCCAGTACATATCGTACTCGTTGGCCTGGAAAGCAGTGCTTGCGGTGCTGGACTCGGTGACCAGTGTCACTTCCACGGAATCCAGATAGGGCAGGCCCTCTTTCCAGTAATTCTCGTTCTTGGTGTAGATGGCGTAGGCGTTGTTCTCGAACTCGCTCAACTGGAAGGGGCCGGTGCCGCAGGTAGCGGCATCCAGGCTGCTGGGGTTCTCCAGTGCCTTGGGGCTCATGTAGTAAACGAAGAAGCCAACGGATTCCAGCGTGGAGGAGTTGGGCTCTGCCATCATCATCTTGATGTGGGTGTCGTCAATGATCTGGCACTCGGCAATGTTTGCGGTCTCGGTACGGTTATTGGCCTGATACTCCTCAATGTTGCGCTTGACGGCCTCAGCGTTGAACGGCTCACCGTCGGCGAAATTGACGCCCTCCCGCAGAGTCCAGGTAATACTCAGCTCATCGGTGTTCACATCCCACTCCGTTGCCAGATTGGGGATCATATTGCCCTCGGATCATAGCTGGTCAGGCTTCATAAGAAAGCGTCAGGTAGTAAATAGCCGCGTTGCCGGTGGCACGGGGGGTGTAACCGGGGGTGGCAATGGGGCTGGAATAGCACAGCCGCAGGGTTCCGCCTGCCTTGGGTTCCCCGGTTGCCACTGCACTGGCAGCGGAAGAACCGGCGGTGCTTGCTGCGGTGGAGCTGGAAGAGCCGCCGCAGGCAGCCAGTGCCAGAGCGGTGGTAGAAATGCCCATAGCCTTGAGGAAGTTCCGACGAGAGATGCGTTTCATAGTGGTTTCTCCTTCTTGTCCTTCTTATTCTTGCGTTCGTCTGCACGGTTCTGTGTCTGCCGTGCTTTTGTTGTATTTAGTTTAGCGCACCGGGAGCTTTTCCAGCTACCAAAAAACCGAAACTAATTTTTCATTTTCCGTGTTCCTGTTCCGAGAGCTGCCGCATTTTTTTCAAGTTTCCGACCTCTGTTTTTCATTTTCAGAGGTTTCTTCTGTCCGAAAAAACGAAAACAGGGCCGGTCTCCCAGCCCTGCCTGTTTCAGTGCGATGCGTTCAGCCAGTTGTCCAATGCGCTTTGTTTTGCCTGAAGGATCTCCTGTATTCCGGCCTGTTCCAGTTCTTCCAAAAACTCCGGGAGTGCCTCTTCCGAATCCAGATAGCCGCACATCAGCCCATTGTGATAGCTATTCTTCAGTGCCCGGCAGGCATCCAGCTTTGCGGCAACTGCACTGTTGTTGAAGCTGAACCCATAGGCCGGAGAGACCCACTGCGGCTGCTCGTCTGTTTCCGGCAGCAGTCCGCTGGCGTTGAGATACAGATTCTGCCACGGATGGAACTGCTCCTCTTTCCCATCTCCCTTCGCAAAAAGATCGTAGCAGGATGCATCCGTGTACAGCAGTTCAAGAAGAGCCAGTGCCTCCCTGCGGTGGCTGTTGGTCGCAGGCAGGCACCAGCTCTCCGCCGGGATAGAGCCGTTCTGAATGGTCGGCCCCAGCGGGATGGCAGTCAGCTCTGTGCCACAGGCCCGGGTGTAGCAGTCCAGTGAATCCCGGTTGAGCCGTGCAAAAAAGCCGAAGCTGTTGCCCAGCCGCATCCGATCGGTGGCCGGTTCGTCCCGCAGGCTGGCATTCCGCAGGATCAATCCTTCCTGATACCACTGATGTATGGTTCTGCAAAGCCTGCTGTAGGCATCCGTGGCATACCAGTTGACAACGGTGGTGCCGCTTTCTTCGGTCAGAACACCAAAGGTATCTCCCAGAGGATCCAGTTCCGGAAAAGGAAAAACCTGTCCATTATCCGGCAGGACCCCCTCTGCATTGGGCCGACGCTGCCTGACCTGCATCAGCAGGTCGTGCAGAGCATCCAGATCCGTGATCTTCTCCGGCCTGGCACCCAGCTCCCGCATCCAGTCGGCCCGGGCCAGAAAGCCGATCTGATACATCGAGACTGCCCGTGCCGGGACCGCATAGATACGGCGGTAATAGGTTCTACTTGCCCACTGCTGCTCTGAGAACAGAGCTTTCAGCCCGGGATATTCTTCCAGAAGCGCACTCAGGGGCAGGATGCAGTTCTGATTCAGGTAAACATCCAGCGGCTGATTCTCTGTGAGAAAAAACAGATCCGGCATGGTCTGGCAGACCATCCGTTTCCACAGCTCTGCCGAGTAATTGGTGGGTGCCACCTGCTCGATGGAAACGCTGAAGCCCAGCTTCTGCTTTGTGACTTCGCTCAGCGCCGCTGAAATGCGGACACAGGCAGTTTCATCCGATTGGCCCGGCATCAGCACTGTTACCATGGGCCCTGTTCCACTTTCTGCCGTCGATGCCGCCCGCTCCCCGCAGCCAGCAAGCAGAGCCGCCCCGGCTGCAGCACCGGTCAGCTGTAAAAATGTCCTGCGAGCCATCCTTGTTTCTCTCATAATGCTGCGCTGCGCTCCTCCTGTGGGGTCTTGTGATAGAACTTCTTATAAGAAGTGGAGAAATGCCCGAAATTCGTATACCCGACCTTGGCCGCGATCAGACTGATGGCAGATTGGTTGTGCAGAGCAGGCTCTGGGCCTCCTGCATTTTCTGCTGAATGATATAATCCTTCAGGTTCATGCCGGTCTCTTTCTTAAAAAGCCGGGCCATGTAATCCGGATTCAGGTGGACAGCCTCGGCCAGTTCTTCCCGGCGCAGCTCGTTTTCCAGATGCTCGGCAATGTAAGCCATAATGATCTCCACGGTACTCTGGCTGCTTTCTTCCGTTTCGCTATCCCAGACCGAGGCCACATAATGGACCAACGCCTTCATATCCGGCACGGTCTTCATGCCGTTGCGGTAAAGTTCCAACGCTTCAGGCTCCCGGAACATATCGCCCTGCCGTTTCTTTTCCGGAAAGAGAAGAGCATCTGCATAAAATCCTGATAAAAATACCGCAAAGTCTGGCTGTTCAGCTGGTTGTTGACCGTCAGCTTGTCCAACAGCTGGCAGGCTTCCTGCTCCATTGCCTGCGCACATCCCGCCTGCAGCAGCTTCTGCCATGCACCGATCTGCGGGATACGGAACACTTCCGGCGCTTTTTCCGCCGGGCGGCCCAGCAGAACACCGCTTTTCAGGGCCACGTTCTCGCTCCGTTGCTGCAGCAGCTTCTGGTAGATCTCCGGTGCCTGTTCAAAGGGCTGCGGCCCCTCCGGATAAAAAGCCGCTTCACAGTGGATATACTGCGCGCACGCACTTTGCAGATAATTCAGCTGCCGGGTGATATAGTCTGCCTCCAGCGGCTCCCCCACCCGGCTTTGCAGCACAAGAATGAGACACTGCTCCGCAGGGATCGCCACCGTCACGCTGAGCACCTGCAGCGGCGTGAACACCTCGCTGCTCATATTTCCCACTGCCGTGCTCAGCAGGCTCAGCTCCCACGGCTCCTCGCCTTGCTTCCAGCGCAGCGGCTGCATCAGGCAACCCAGCATTCCCGCTCCTGCCGGGGCACAAGGCTCAGTTCTTCAAACGCGGTCAGGCTGCTTCCCGGGGCGTTGCCCAACAGAAAGCCCCGCAGCATAGTCTCCACGATCTCCTTTTTCTGGTCGTCAAAAACAGCTCCCCTGCTCTGCAATTCCAGCGCCGCCCGTTCCTCCTTTACATTTTCCAGCGCACGGCTCACTGCATCCGCCACCTGCTCGTAAGGGGCGGGCTGCATGATATAGTCAAAACCGCCCAGCCGCAGTGCCTCCTGTGCATATCGGAACTCGGCATGGGCTGTCAGGAAGATGCAGCGGGTGGTCATCCCTCGCTGCCGGAGCCAGTCCAACAGATCCAGCCCGCTTTCCATGGGCATTTCAATATCGCAGAGCATGACCTCGGCCTCCTGCCGCAGCAGGCTGGCCTTGGCATCCACAGCGTTCAGAGCCGTATCCACCACAGTAAATCCCATTGCTGCCCAGTTGGTGCAGTGCAAAAGCCCCTGCACACGGTGCTTTGATCATCTACGATCAGCAGTTTCATGCTGTTTCTCCCTCCTTCTTCTGTAAGACCGGATCTATCGGCAGGAACAGCTCCACCCTGGCACCGCCGCCCCGGCGGTTATTGGTAAAGGCGATGGCTGCCTTTTCCCCATAGAGCAGCTGCAGCCGCCGTACCACATTGAACAGCCCGACGTGCTGTCCATTCTCCTCCTGCGGGGCGGCACAGTTCAGCTGCTTCAGATCCCCTGCCGTAAAGCCTGTGCCATTGTCCGCCACCGAAAGATCAGCCATGCAGCCCTCTTCCGTTTCGAGGAGCTTTGCAGTGATCGTGATCTTCAGTGTTTTGCCGATCATCTTGCCGTGCTTGACGCTGTTCTCCACCAGCGTCAGCAGTGAGACCGGCGGCAAGGGCAATTCGCTGAGTTCCGGGTCGATCTCGCATACTACCTCCACGGGATCGTTCTGCCCCACGCTGGAAAGTTCCGCGTAGTTGCAGCACTGCTCGATCTCGGTGTGCAGAGGCGTTGTGGTCGCTGTAAAGGAGAGGATATAGCGCAGATACCGGCTCAGCAGCAGGATCAGCTGCTGGGCATCCTCGCGGCTGCCGGTCTGCACCATGGCATAGACACTTTTCAGGCAGTTGAGCACAAAGTGGGGCCGGATCTGCAGCTTAAGGGCGGTCATCTCGTTGCGGCGGGCTTCCAGCTCCTTTTCGTAACCGTCGATCTTCAGCTGGGTGATCTGGTCGATCATCCGGTTGAAGGTCTCGTTCACCTGCGTAAACTCAGCGTTGCGATAATCCACACTGGAGCGCACCGAAAGTTCACCGCGGCCGATCCTGTCCATGGTGCTCACCAACGCCGTCATAGGGGCAAAGATCTCCTGCTTCATATAAAACAGGAGAAACGGGATCGCCAGCAGAACAAAAATAGCGCCCATCACCAGCAAGATCTGATACGGCGCAAAGTCCACCCCGAAATGCTGGTAGGGAACCAGATACAATACCGTCAGCGTTTTGACCTGTTTGCGCACCACCAGTCGGCTGTCCCTGCCCACCTTTGTCAGGCAATACCCCTCACTGTTCCATTCCATCTTTGTGGGCAGAAGGTTGGCATCCCCTACCAACACATTGCCGCTGTCGTTCATCACAATGACCCGGCCGTCCAGCCATAGTCCTCCACCAGTTCTTCAAACACCAGCCGCAGATCCACCGCTGCGGTCAGGCTGGCTTTCTGGTAGAAAACACTGCGCAGCAGGTATAGCCGCTGGCCGATGGTGCGCAGATACCATCCTTTGTCATCATTTTATTGGTCTGGCCCGGCTGGCCGAGATACGCTTCCAGATTCAGTTTCTGCTTGAGCTGCTGGGCAGCTGCACCGTAGCGCCCCACATACAGGTTGCCTGAGCCGCTGCGCAGCACCACACCCATCAGAGTATCATTGGCAGCCAATACCGCCGGGAACCCCTGTGCGATCTCATAAGCATCCAGGTAGGCGCGGGTGCGGTCGGTCTGTTCGCTTAGGCTGCGAAAGGTCGCATCGTTCAGTGACAGATTGAGCAGGTAGTTTTCCACCGAATCCAGCTGATTCTCAAAATTTGTGGTAAACATATCAAGGCCGCCGGATGCCGCAGCTGCCAGCCGGTTGCGGCTATAAATCCCTGAAAAAAAGAGCAGCAGCCCCAGCAGAATACCAATGGGAATGGCAATTCCCAGAAAGATCATTACAAGCTGCCTGCGTAATGATGGCCGTTCCATTTATTTTCAAACCTCCTGCTGCTTGCATCCTGCGGAAAATACGATTATAATAAAAACCGTCCAAGCCACTCCGTACAACGTTGTACCAAAATCAAAAAGAAGAGGCTCCTTATGCAGGAACAGAACATTGCACAAATGCTTGAAAATCCATTCATGCAGTACAATCACATCGAGATCGTATCGGTAACGTCGGACAGCGCCGTCATGTCGCTGGACATCCGGCGGGACACCACCAACATCTACGGTTATGTGCACGGCGGCGCATTTTTTACCATGGCCGACTGCTGTGCCGGGCTGACTGCCCGCTCTGACGGGCGGCAGTATGTCACCCAGAATGCTTCGGTCAATTTCATCCACAACGTCAAAGCCGGTCACCTGACAGCCCGCGGCCGGACGGTCAGCCGCCGCCGACACATCTGTGTGGTGGCTGTGGAGATCACAGACGAAACCGATGCCCTGTTATTTTCCAGCACCTTTTCCATGTACTGTATCAGCGCCGAGGGCTGACTGCTCTTTCTTCCCCGCACTGCGCACGTTTTGCGTGCCGGTGCGGGGCTTTTTTATTGTGCAGCGTATTCTGTCAGCGGCCCGCAGCTCTCCCTGGGAACATACTCGATCGGCAGCAGCCGGCTTTCCGCCGTGGCGATCCGGCCGTCCAGCTGCCCCAGCACCAACTGGATACACTCCCGCGCCATATCCTCCATGGGCAGATAGACTACGCTCAGGCTCGGGATCGAAAACGCATCCATTTCCTCCGGGCCGTTGCCTACAGCAATCAGCCGGGGCAGCTTTTCACCGATATATCCAGCCTCACAAAAAGCCCGCAGCGCACCGTGCGCAATGGCCGAGGAACCGCAGAATACTGCGTCCGGCAGCTGCTGCTTCCACTCATGCCGCAGCCGATGCGAAACCGCCTCGTAACCGCCTCGTATGCTGTTTTCACAATACCGGTTGGCCAGGATCGTCAACCCGTGGTGCTCCCCTTCCAGCCGGAACCCATGCATCCGGTTTTCCATCCCCTCAAAGACCGGGCTGCTCGTCAGAACTGCCGCCGTCCTGCATCCCTGATCGGCAAAAGCCCGCGCCGCCAGAGCACCCATCTTCAGATCATCCACATTGACGCTGCAATACCCATTGCAAACACGGTTGTACAGCACCACCGGGATCGGCAGCTGCGTGTCCTCCAAAAACTGCAGGTCCGCATAGGACGCATTGCAGATGATGGCCGCATGGCAGTTTGCTCCACTGGTCAGTGCCTCGCTTTCCTTCAGGTGGTCGTTGACATACGGGTAGATGACCAGTCGCACCGGACGTGCCGTTTTTTCGATCTCGGCCCGCAGACCATCCCAGAAGCGGAACATCATGCTGGCCCGGAAATCCTGTGCCCAGAACATGGCCACCACCAGCTCATTGGCACCGCTGCCGCCCCGCAGACTCCGGGCAGCCATATTGCTGGTAGCCAAGCCGTGCTGCCGCCGCAAAAATTTTTTCCTGCGTGGCAGTGCTGATCTTCCGCTCTGCCGCCTTGCCGCCCAAAACAATGCTGACCGTACTGGACGAGATCCCGACCTCCTGCGCGATCTGCTTGATCGTAGCCATGCTCTTCCCCACCTTTTTCTGATATCAGGTTTATTGTACCCGTTTCCCCGTATCTTGACAAGCCAAAAAAGCCTCTCCAATCTCAAACCAGCCGTTTTTGTGCACTCTGTATATTTTTCTTTTTCCTTTTTAGCCGTTTCAACAAAGTTGATTTCTTTTCCTACAAACTTCGCTTTTTTCTTGACATTAGTAAATCGTTGTACTACACTCAGTACGACGATTGAGTCAAACGTTATACTTATGTTTGACGCTGATATCACCTTTTCATCTATAAGGAGGCTATCGAATGAAGAAAGTTGCAATCGGCGGTGGCCAGGCTTCTGGGGCGACAGCCCGGACGCGGCCATCCACATGATCCGCAATGCCGATATCCAGTATATGGGCTGTGATTATCTGGCAGAGCTGACCCTTTCCATCATGGCAAAGCAGCAGCTCAAGGACCCCACCAAGGGCTTTGCGCCCGACTTCACCACCCGCATCCTGAAGGAGGCCGGCAAGGAAGCCTGGGACAAGCACATCAAAATCTGCACCAACGCAGGCGGCATGAACATCAATGGCTGCGTGGACGGCATCCGCCAGTGGGCAGAAGGCAACAGCATGAGCGGCTATAAGATCGGTTATGTGACCGGCGATAACATCAAGGATAAGATCCCGCAGCTGCTGAAGGATGGCTGGACCTTCCCCAACTTCGACTACGACGGCAATTTCAACGATATTCTGGACAAGATCTACAACTGCAATGTCTACATCGGCCATGAGGGCATTGAGGGATGCCTGGCAGAGGGTGCCGATGTGGTCATCACCGGCCGTGCGGCTGACAGCGCCCTGTTCCTGGCTCCGCTGAAGTACGAGTTTGGCTGGGCTGCTGACGATTGGGACAATCTGGCCCGCGGCATCATGGCAGGCCATCTGCTGGAGTGCGGCGGTCAGGGTGCCGGCGGCAATTATATGTACGACTGGCGCAATGTCCCCCGCATGGACGAGCTGGGCTTCCCCATCGCAGAGCTGACCGATGATACCTTTGAGATCACCAAGCTCCCGACTGCGGCGGTATCATCTGCGAACAGAGCTGCAAGGAGCAGTTCCTGTACGAGGTCCACGATCCCGCCAACTACCTGACCCCGGATGTCAACGTGGATATCAGCCATGCTACCATCACCCAGGTGGGTGACAACCGTGTCCGCATCGGCGGTGTCAAGGGCAAGCCCCGCCCCGACACGCTCAAGCTCTGCGTGGGTTACCACAAGGGCTGGAAGACTGTTTCCATGCTGAGCTTTGCATGGCCTGATGCCTACGAAAAGGCTCAGTACTGCGCCGAGGTCATCATGAAGAAGATGCAGCGCCGCGGCATGAAGGCCGACGACATCCACATCAGCTACATCGGCCTGAACAGCCTGCATCTGGGCGTGGCCGATATGAGCGAAGAGGCACTGAAGAACCTGAACGAGTGCGTGCTGCGCATTGCTGTGTTCAGCGAGGACAAGAGCGAGTGCGCCAAGATCATTCCCGAGATCAGCCCCCTGCAGCTGAACGGCCCTCCGGGTGCCTCCTTCTTCGGCGGCCGTGCCCGCGTGCAGGAAGTGATGGCACTGTGGCCCACCACCGTGCCCCGCGATGCCGTACAGGTCGAAAGTCACATTCTGGAGGTGAAGTAAGATGGCAGAGATCTATCTGAACGATATTGCTCACGGCCGCTCCGGCGACAAGGGTGATACCAGCAATGTCTGTGTGTATGCACGCAAACCGGAATACTATAAGATCATTGAGCGCGAGGTGACCCCCGAAAAACTCAAAGCCTACTTTGGCGACATGGTCAAGGGCGAGATCACCCGCTACGACGTGCCCAGCCTGAACGGCTTCAACTTTGTTATGAAGCACGCTCTGGGCGGCGGTGCCACCATGAGTCTGCGTCTGGACAGCTTGGGCAAATCCATGGGCAGTGCGTGATGCGCATGAAGATCCACGTTGAGGATGGAGAGCTGTAACATGAGTGAACATATGGCATTGGAGAATCTGACGGTTCTCGACCTGACCCGTGTGCTTGCCGGCCCCTTCTGCACCATGATGCTGGCTGACATGGGCGCAAACGTCATCAAGATCGAGGTCCCCAAAGGCGGTGACGACACCCGCAGCTATCCCCCCTTCCGCACCAAAAATCTGAACGGCGAGCGGGAAAGCGTCTATTTTGCCAATATCAACCGCAACAAAAAGGGAATCACCCTGAACCTGAAGGCCCCTGAGGGCAAGGAGATCTTCAAGGAGCTTGTCAAAAAAGCGGATATCGTGGTGGAAAACTACCGCCCCGGCGTGATGGACAAGCTGGGACTGGGCTATGATGTCCTGAAGGAGATCAATCCCCGCATCATCTATGCGGCGGTCTCTGGCTTTGGCTGCTACGGTCCCTACCACCTGCGTCCGGGCTATGATATCCTGGCTCAGGCCATGGGCGGTATGATGTCCATCACCGGTTCCAAGGGCGGAGAGCCCACCCGTGCCGGTTCGGCGCTGGGTGATATTCTGGGCGGGCTTCATGTAACCATCGGCATCCTTGCCGCAGTCAACGCCCGCACCATTACCGGCAAAGGGCAGCGGGTGGACGTGAGTCTGATGGACAGCATGATTGCTGCCACTGAGAACACCGCCCTGAAGTACATCGAGACCGGCAACATCCCGGCCCCCATGGGCAACCGTTATGCCGCTGTTTCCCCCTACGACAGCTTCACCTGCAAGGGCGGCAAGGTCATCATCGCGCAGGCAACCAGAAGCTGTACGAGAAGCTCTGCAATGAGGTGCTGGAACGCCTGATATGATCACCGATCCCCGGTTCGTGGATATGCCGGGCCGTCTGGCCAATCAGGATGCCATTGCCGAGGTCATTGAGGAGCGGATCAAGGATCTGACCCCCAACGAGGCCGCCGAGCTGGTACTGGCCCACGGCATCCCCGCAGGCCCCATTATGAACATCAAGGAGATCCTGGACGATCCTCATGTCAAGGAGCGCGAGATGTTCGTGGAGATGGATCATCCCACCCTGGGCAAGGTCACCGTGAACGGCTGTGCCATCAAACTGATGGACACCAAGCCTCTGTGCGCACACCCGCTCCCCAGCTGGCAGAACAACCGGGACATCTTTGAGGGTGTTCTGGGCATGACCGAAGAGCAGTTCAACACTCTGCACGAGAAGCAGGTGTTCTGATCTCTGACCACCTTTACACACATTATCGAGGAGAAATCACATGCTGGCAGTATTAGGGTTCGTCACCATTCTGCTGGTGCTGGCACTGATCATGAGCAAGAAGGTCTCTACCCTTGTAGCTCTGATCTTTGTTCCCGCCATCACCGGCTTCATCGCAGCATTCATCAATGCCCCCGATGTCATCATCCAAGCCGCACAGGCTGCTGCCGAAAAGGCCGGAACCGCTTATGTTGAGCCGGTCATCACGTTCGGCACCCGCTTTACCAAGCACTTTCCATCCTCAGCGCAGATTATATGGCAAAGGCCTGAGCAGCATCGTTGCCACCGGTGTCATGTTCATCTTTGCCATCCTGTTTTTCAGTACCTGCTCGGATGCCGGTGTCTTTGATCCTATCATCAACCGCATCCTGAAGTTTACCGGCGAAGACCCCGTCAAGGTCTGTATCGGCACCTTCCTCATCGGCTGCATCTGCCATCTGGATGGCTCCGGTGCCACCACCTTCCTGATTGCCATCCCCGCCTGTATGCCCCTGTTCCAGAAGCTGAAAATGAACCTCTGGGTAGAGGCTACCATCGTGGCGCTGGCCGCCGGTATCATGAATGTTATGCCCTGGGGCGGCCCCACAGTCCGTGCAGCCGCAGCCATGTCCGGCCTGGGCTATGAAGTCACCGGCAGTGAGCTGTGGGTGGGCATCATGCCCGCCTGGATCGCAGGCTTGGTGACCTGCTTGCTCGTCGCGGCTTTCCTGGGCAAAAAGGAAGCCAAGCGCATTGCTGCAGGCATCCCCGCGCAGGAGGTCACTGGTCTGACCGAAGCAAAGACCACCAACACCTCCAACGAACTGGCCCGCTCCGGCTGGCGCTGGTACTTCAATGTGGCACTGATCCTGGTCATCCTGTACATCCTCGTTACCAACCGCCTCAGCCCGGCTGTCACCTTTATGATCGGCTACTGCGTCCTGCTCATCGTCAACTACCCCAGTGTGGATCTGCAGCACAAGATCATCAACAGTCACGCACAGGCCGCATTCCTGATGGTCTCCATCGTCTTTGCCGCAGGCGCATTCACCGGTGTGGTCAAAAATTCCGGTATGCTGGCTTCCATGACCGACGCTCTGGTCTCCATCATCCCCACCAGCATGGGCACCTTCATTGCTCCCATCGTCGGCCTGTTCAGCGTCCCGCTGAGCCTGCTGTTTGACCCGGACTCCTACTACTACGGTGTTATGCCGGTCATCGCCAACGCTGTTTCCGCTATGGGCGGCAACGCACTGGCTGTGGCAAAGGTTCCATCATGGGCCAGATGACGCTGGGCTTCCCGCTCAGTCCCCTGACGGGTGCCACCTTCCTGCTGCTGGGCCTTTCCGGCCAGGACCTGGGCGACCACCAGAAGCACACCCTCCCCTACGCATGGGTTGCATCTGCCATTATGGTCGCTGTGGGCTGCGTGGCCTGTGGGCTGCTGTTCTGAGGTCTCACCAAAAGAAACACCTTCCTCCTTTTTCACCCATTCCTTTATTCTGATTCCGAAACGTCTGCCGGGCGGAGTACCCGCAGCACGCCACGGAATGCGTGCAAACCAGCAGACTTCCACCCGGTGCTCCGGGTGGTGTCGGCTGGTTTTGCCGTTTTTGAAGGATACCACCCTGCCCTTGGGGCAGAAAGGAGTTTTCTCTTATGCCCGAGCCCATCCAGACTCCTGTTCCTGCGGCGGACGAACTGGCCGCACAGGTGCTGCTGCTGGCACAGAGTCGGTTGACTGCGACCTGCGTTTTTTATCCTCCGCTCTGGAACAGCTGAAGCCGATCCCCGTCCCTGCGCTGGACACCCTGTTTGCCGGGGATGGCCGCCGCTTGTACTATTGCCCCGAAACGCTGCTCCGCACATTCCGGGCACAGCAGTCTGTGCCCACACGCGCCCTGCTGCATGTCACCCTGCACTTCCTTCTGGGGCATCCCTTTCAACGGCAGGAAATGGATCACCGCCTATGGAACCTTGCCTGCGACATTGCCGCAGAGGAAGTCATCCGGGAACTGGAGATTCCCTCCTGCGCCCTGTCGGATGATGCTATGCAGGACAGCTGGCGCAGCCGCCTGCGGGATGCCTGCCCTCACCTGACGGCAGAAGCCATCTATAATTTTCTGCTGGAACGGCAGTACCCCGCCGATGTTCTGGCGGAATTGACCCAGCTTTTTTCCCGGGACAACCATGCACTCTGGTATGCTGCGCCACGGCCCGGCTCTCGTCCGGCTCCCAATGGACAGCTGCTGCCCGCCGGGGAGGATGAGGATATCACCAACGAGACCGAGCTGCGCAAAGCCGACACCCGGGACGAAACGCTGCAGCAGATGCAGCAGCGGCAGAAGGAAGCCCTGCGCAGACAATGGAAGCAGCTGGCCCGCCAGGCCAAGACTGATCTGGAGACCTTCAGCCGCCGTCACGGCAAGCGTGCCGGAGCATTGATGGATGGGTTAGAGCCTGTGACCTTTGAGGAATGCGACTATACCGACTTTCTTCGCCGGTTCGGGGCACAAAACGAGGTGCTGCAGCTTTCCGAGGACGAATTTGATCTCATCTATTACACTTACGGTCTGCGCACCTACGGCAACGTTCCCCTGGTCGAGCCGCTGGAATATCGGGACGACAAGCGCATCCGGGAATTTGTGATTGCCATAGACACCTCCGGCAGTGTTCAGGGCGATATCGTTCAGAGCTTTTTGCAGCGCACCTGCGACGTTCTGCGGCAGAGCGGTTCCTTCACCGAGCGGGTAGAGATCTATCTCATCCAATGCGATGCCGAGGTGCAGAGCGTGGAGCGGCTGACCAGTCTGGACCAGCTGCATGAGCTGATTCCCCGGCTGAAGCTCCGGGGCTTCGGCGGTACCGACTTCCGGCCGGTGTTCGCCTATGTAGACAGGCTGCTGGAAGAGAAAAAGCTGACGAACCTCAACGGCCTGCTCTATTTTACCGACGGCGTGGGCACCTACCCGGAAAAATCCCCTGCCTACAAGACTGCTTCATCTTTAACCGTGACGACCACATCAGCCCCCACGTTCCCAGCTGGGCCATCCGGCTGTACTTACCACTGACAACATCCGCCTGCTTGAACCGCAGAAGACCCGAACCGAGGAGGACACCGAATCATGGATATAGCAAGTGCAAAGCAACAGATCAAAAATACCGTACAGATCTACCTGCAGAAGGACGCTCTGGGCCGCTACCGACTTCCGCTGGTGCACCAGCGGCCTATCTTCCTGCTGGGTGCGCCAGGTCTGGGCAAGACTGCCATTATGCAGCAGGTCGCTGATGAGATGGGGCTTGGCCTTGTGAGCTATTCCATGACCCACCACACCCGCCAGAGCGCACTGGGTCTGCCTGTGATCGTAGAAAAGGAATACGGCGGCAAGCACTATCAGGTCAGCGAATACACCATGAGCGAGATCATCGCCAGCGTCTACGACTGTATGCGCACCACCGGCAAAACGCAGGGCATCCTGTTTCTGGACGAGATCAACTGTGTCTCCGAGACCCTCTCCCCTGCCATGCTGCTGTTCCTGCAATACAAAGTCTTTGGTGGGCATCAGATCCCCGAGGCTGGGTGGTGGTCACCGCCGGCAACCCGCCCCGCTTCAACAAAAGCGTCCGGGAGTTCGACGCTGCCACCCGTGACCGGCTGAAGGTGATCGAAGTTGAGCCAAGTTATGAAGCATGGAAGGCCTATGCGCTGGAACACGGTGTCAGCCGCAGCGTCATCAGCTATCTGGATATCCGTCCCGAAGATTTTTACAAGGTCGAGACCACTGTGGACGGTCTGACCGTGGTAACGCCCCGTGCCTGGGAGGACCTTTCCGAGATCCTGCAGTATCACGAAGAGCTGGGCCTTGCAGTCAGCGAGGAGCTGACTACCCAGTATCTGCAAAACAAGCAGGTCGCCCGGGATTTTGCCATCTACTACGAACTCTATCAGAAATATCGTCAGGCCTACAATATTGATGCCATCCTGCAGGGTGTGTGGAATGAGGATGTCCTCACGCAGGCACGCAGCGCCAAGATGGACGAGCGGATGAGCTTGTCAGCCTGCTGCTGGAGGCCGTGTTCCTGCAGATGGAACGCTGCACCCTGCGCCACGATGCGCTGCGCCTTATCGTGGCCGCCCTCAAAGCCCAGCGCGGGACACTGGATGTTCCCGCGATGCCCTGACCGCCCTCGCCGGGCTGGAGACAACTGGCGCGCCGAAGCCAACAAAGCCCCCTCTGCCCGGCAGAAGGTCTATCTCGATCTGCTGTCGCTGACTGCCCAATGGCACGGAGAGCTTTCCGGCTCTACCCCCTTTTCCGCCCTCAAGGCCTGCTATCAGCGCTCGGTCGCTGACCTGCAGGCCGAGGTCGCTGAAACGCAGAAGAAGCTTGGCGATCTGCTCCGTTTTTTGCAGGAAGCCTTCGGTAAGGGGACGGAGCTGAGCATGGCGGTAAACGATCTGACCGTAGCTCCGTAGCCACCGCATTTCTGGGGCAGTTTCTCA
>ENA-OQEB01000449-OQEB01000449.1-human-gut-metagenome-genome-assembly--contig:-NODE-449-length-17285-cov-1.772293_pt1 | contig 17285 bp, 14 predicted proteins | sample MGYA00242787_ERZ504619 | MGnify/ENA primary metagenome ERZ504619 (study PRJEB26092, sample SAMD00036317) | human gut metagenome | host: Homo sapiens | study: EMG produced TPA metagenomics assembly of... | reverse complement strand
CGACGACGGGAGATGGATCGAGTCGTTTCAAACGATAAGTCGAGATGGAAACAGGGCAAGGCGTGATCGGTAGGGTTTGGGGATGTATCCTGAAAGCTCTGCCTAAAGCAGGCAAGACGTGTTTATGGCTGCTAAAGATTATTTTGCCTATTTCTTTATTGGTCCGTATATTGCAATATTCCGGAATATTAGGTCAGATCTCGGATTGGTTAGTGCCCGTGTTCTCGTTGGTGGGTCTGCCGGGGGAGACAGCCATTGTTTTTATAACCAGTATATTCTCCCCATTATATGCTCCGATCGCTTTGATCACCTCGATGTCTTTAGGAGTCCGTGAAGCTACGATATTGGCATTGATGTGCCTTACTTCCCATAATCTAATGGTAGAATCCTCCGTACAGGCAAAGACCGGGTCTTCTTTCTGGGAGATGACGCTGCTCCGTTTGATCATGAGTTTCGTGATCGCCTTTTCTTTGAATTGGGTAATGCCCATGAAGGATGGGGACAGGTCGGGATCGCTCAAAGTGCGGCTGTATGCGATAATTGGTTGGAAGTATTCGTACTTTGGTTTACCAGTCGATGAAGGTGGTGATTTCTATTTTGATAATTGTTACGGCTTTAATGATCCTTCATTATATATTGGAAGAGTTTAATCTAATGAAAGGATTGTCCTCGGTCTTTTCTCCGCTGATGCGATTATTTGGCTTGCCTCAAGATGCCGCTTTTTTGTGGTTGGTAGGTAATGTGGTCGGACTGGCTTATGGCGGGGCTATTATGGTAGAGCAAATGGAGCAGAGGAAGTTGTCTTACGGTGACGGCAACTTGCTGAACCATCATTTGGCCGTGTGCCATTCCCTGTTGGAAGATACGATCATCTTTGCCGCGATAGGGGTACCCGTTCTTTGGGTGGTGCCTACCCGTCTGTTTTTCGCCATCGCTGTGGTATGGATCCTCCGGGGATATAGTTATATGTACGCAAGAAAGGTAAAACATATTTATGAATAAGGAACGATTTCTGCGACTCTTGAATGAGCGCATTTTGATCTTGGATGGTGGTATGGGTACCATGATCCAAAGTTTCAAACTAAACGAACAAGATTACCGAGGCGAACGTTTCGCCGATTTTCCGGGACAGTTGAAGGGGAACAATGATTTATTGTGTATCACCCGCCCGGATGTAATCCAGTCTATTCATCGTCAGTATTTGGATGCGGGAGCGGATATCTTCGCTACGAATACGTTTAACGCGAACGCTATTTCCATGGCAGATTATGCGATGGAGGCCTATGTACGTGAGATAAATCTGGCCGCCGGACGATTGTCGAGGGAAGTGGCGGATACCTATATGGCAGAGCATCCGGATCGTACGATCTTCGTGGCCGGATCGATCGGTCCTACTAATAAGACAGCTTCTATGAGTCCAGATGTAAGTGATCCCGCTTATCGTGCCGTAACTTATAAAGATTTGTATAATGCCTACAAGGAGCAAGTCGAGGGACTTGTTGACGGCGGGGTGGATATCATCCTTTTCGAGACTACTTTCGATACGTTGAACGTAAAAGCGGGATTGGAAGCGGCTGAGGTCGTGTTGAAAGAGAAAGAAAAAGACCTGCCGATTATGTTGTCTTTGACTTTGTCCGCACAAGGTGGACGAACATTTTCCGGACAGACTTTATTGGCTTCTTAGCTCCATACAGCATACACATATTGTTTCGGTTGGCTTAAACTGCTCTTTCGGAGCGGCGGATATGAAGCCCTATTTACAAGAGTTGGCGAAGTATGCCCCCTATTATATCAGCGCTTATCCGAACGCCGGATTGCCGAATAAGTTTTGGTACCTATGACGAGACGCCGGATAAAATGGCCCAACATGTGAAGCCTTTTGTGGAAGAGGGATTGGTGAACATTATCGGAGGCTGTTGCGGAACGACTCCAGCGCATATCTCCCGGTATCCGGAGTTGGTGAAAGGAGCTAAACCGCATATCCCGGCTCCGAAACCGGATTGCCTGTGGCTGTCGGGCTTGGAACTGCTGGAGGTGAAACCGGAGAATAATTTCGTGAACGTGGGAGAGCGTTGTAATGTGGCCGGTTCTCGGAAATTCTTACGCTTGATAAAAGAAGGCAGTTATGAGGAAGCGTTGACGATCGCTCGTAAGCAAGTGGAGGATGGCGCCCAAGTGATCGATATCAATATGGACGATGGTATGTTGGATGCCGTGAAAGAAATGAAGACATTCTTAAACTTGATCGCCTCCGAACCGGATATTGCCCGTGTACCCGTCATGATCGATTCTTCTAAATGGGAAGTGATCGAGGAAGGCTTGATGTGCGTGCAAGGAAAGAGCATCGTGAATTCCATCTCCTTGAAAGAAGGAGAGGAGGTCTTCCTTAAACATGCCGCCCGTATTAAGCAACTGGGTGCGGCTGCGGTCGTGATGGCTTTCGACGAGAAGGGGCAGGCGGATACCTATGAAAGAAAGATTGAGATTTGTGAACGGGCCTATCGCCTATTGATCGAGAAGATCGATTTCAATCCCCAAGATATTATTTTTGACCCGAACGTATTGGCGATCGCTACCGGTATGGAGGAACATAATGGCTATGGTCTGGCGTTTATCCGTGCCGTTGAATGGATCAATGAAGAACTTGCCGGGTGCGAAGGTGAGTGGTGGTGTAAGTAATTTATCTTTCTCTTTCCGGGGGAACAATCATGTACGCGAGGCTATGCATTCCGTATTTCTATATCATGCGATCGGGAAGGGGATGGATATGGGTATCGTGAATCCGTCTACCTCCGTACTTTATGAGGATATAGAGCCGGAGTTCCGTACCTTGTTGGAAGACGTGATCTTGCACGCCGTCCGGAAGCTGCCGAGGAATTAATTACTTATGCTCAAAATTTACATGTTCAAGCTTCCGGAGAAACTCCGGAGAAGCATGAGGCTTGGCGTGAGCTTTCATTGAAGGAGCGTTTGGAACATGCCTTAATCAAAGGGATCGGAGACTATTTGGAGGACGATTTACAAGAAGCCTTGCGGATTTATCCGCATGCCGTGGATATAATTGACGGTCCGTTAATGAGCGGAATGAATAAGGTCGGCGAGTTATTCGGTGCCGGAAAGATGTTTCTCCCTCAAGTCGTGAAGACCGCACGTACGATGAAAAAGGCCGTGGCTATTTTACAACCGGCCATTGAATCTGAAAAGAAAGCTTCCGGCTCCGCGAAGGCCGGTAAAGTGATTTTCGCTACGGTAAAAGGGGATGTACATGATATAGGTAAGAATATCGTCTCTATCGTATTGTCTTGTAATAACTACGAGGTGATTGATTTAGGGGTAATGGTTCCCGCAGATGTGATCATAAAGAAAGCGATCGAGGAGAAACCGGATCTGGTTTGCTTATCCGGCTTGATAACCCCTTCTTTAGAAGAGATGGCGCATGTCGCAGACGAGATGCAGAAAGCGGGACTTACGATTCCTATGATGGTGGGTGGCGCTACGACCTCCAAATTGCATACGGCGGTGAAGATCGCTCCGCATTATGATTATCCGGTGATTCATGTGCTGGATGCCTCACAGAATCCGTTGATCGCCGCCAAACTATTGAATCCAGATACCCGTGACGCTTATATCAGGGAGTTGGAACAAGAACAAGAAGCCTTGCGTGCCTCTTTAGGCAGAAGAAAGAGACCTTGGCTTCTCTTTCAGAGGCTCGTAAGCATCCGATAGGAAATAGATTGGACCGGGTATACACCGGTTGTTCCGGCCCGGATGGGGGTACATGTTATCCCTTATATCCCCTTGGAAGAAGTGATTCCTTATATCCACTGGACCTTCTTTTTTAGCGCATGGAAATTGAATGGCCGTTTCTCGGAAATCTCCCAGATACATGGTTGCGATTCTTGTCGTGCCTCTTGGTTGGCCGGATTCCCGGAAAAAGATCGTGCGAAGGCTACCGAGGCGATGCAATTATACAAGGATGCTGTTAGGTTATTGGATCGGCTGGTCAATATGAAGGTTGAATATTGTAAAGCGATTTACGGATTTTTCTCAGCGAATAGTGAAGGGGATACGATCCGAATGGGTGATATAGCGCTGCCTTTATTACGTCAGCAAGTAAAAAAAGAGGAAAATATTTATAAATGTCTTTCCGATTATGTAATACCGGTTTCCGAGGAGCGAACTGATTATGTAGGGGCGTTTGTCGTTACCGCTGGAGCTGGCGCTGATTGTTTGAAGGATAAATTTGAGGAAGAAGGCGATACCTATAATTCAATGTTGCTGCAAACCTTGACCGATCGCCTAGCGGAAGCTACAGCCGAATATCTTCATGAGAAAGTACGTAAAGAATATTGGGGATATGCTAAAGACGAATCCTTGTCTATCCCGGATCTTTACAAGGTGAAATACCAAGGAATCCGTCCGGCTATCGGTTACCCTTCTCTACCGGATCAATTATTGAATTTCACATTGGATGGATTGCTCGATATGTCGCGAATTGGTGTTTCGTTAACCGAGAATGGTGCCATGTATCCTACGGCTTCGGTTAGTGGGATTTATATTGCCCATCCCTCTTCTCAATATTTCATGATCGGTTCTATCGATGAGGAGCAGATGAGAGATTATGCGAGCCGCCGGAATTTAACGGAGGAGCAAGTCCGAAAGTTATTGAGTAGGAATATAGGATAATTTAGTAGCATCACTGCAACCCGGGTTGCAGTGATGCTGCAATGCCTGTGCAGTAATACTGCAACACCTATTGCAGTAACACTGCATAGGCATTGCAGTAAAAATCGATCAATACGATCTATCTGCCATAGTAATGCTTGGCGGAAGGAACCATGATAACGTTCAATTCCGGATCAGCCATGTCTGGATCGATCGGGAACATCGGTCTCACGATATTCTTATAGGGAAGCTTCTTGAAGTCCTGATCCACGCCTCCCCTTGTAAAAGCCATCACCCAATCCGCTTGTATATTGTACCATTGGGTTACAAGGTAACCCTGTTTAACCATTACGATATCCATTTCCTTCGGGTCAATTCCTGAACCCTCTAGGTTTGGAGTGGGAGACGATGTGCCTACTACCACATAAACGCTTCCGGTCTTTACGATAGCGATATCTCTTTTCCGTCTCCATGATTCCGCGTTCTTGTCTTCTTCCGGACTGACATAAACCACGGTACCCGATAATTTCACGGGACCTTCGTAGGAATTATCGACCATGGCACCTACCATGCCTTCTACGTGTCCGCCTACGCCGACCTTACGTGCCTGCTTAACCACTTCTTCTCCCGGGATGGAGCAATAAAGAACGCTCTTTCCCTTATCAGTCTGGAATTCCGGACGCTTCAAGAGTCTCGCCAAAGTCCAAGTGACCTCGCCTGAGCCGCCTCCGCCGGGATTATCTCCCATATCACTGATAAAGAAAGGCTTCTTTTTGCTTGCTATTGCCAAATCGATACATTTCTCGAGCGAATATCCCGGAGCTTCCAGCGAGAACTGCTTACGGACATCCCAGAATTTCTGGGCGAGTTTCTTCGCCCCGGCTTTTACCTGTTCCTCATCGTCACCGTAAACCATCACGGTTCCTTGGTTCCGTGGGTTGTCTCCCCAAACATAACCGATCCAGATCCCTGCGTCTATCACTCCGGGCATGGCTTCAACCTCGGGAACCAATGCGTACAGCGATTTCGCAGGCTCGACACGGGTACTCGACCATTCGCCGGAAACTAGGACAGGAACAGCAACCCATGCCTTGTATGCCGGACGCCCTTTCCCTGATTCAAGACGTTCCAACAAATTGACAACCCCTCGCCGATGTGATTCACGAGAATCCGCATGCGGTGCTTGACGATAAGTCGTAATCAAATCGGAGTTGAGAGCTACCAACCAAGACGTATTTCCGTGAAGGTCCATCGTGGTGGTAGTCAAGACATCGTTTCCGATCAAGCTACGCACCTTCTCCATGAATTCGCCCTCGGGATCGGCTACGCCTTCCACGCTACAAGCTCCGTGGTTATAAAACCAGAAAGCGTCATATGGCATATTGGCCTTGATCATCTCCAATGTTTTTTCCACAAACGCGTCGTACGATTCTTTTGTCACGGGGCCTCTTCCACCGCCATAGCCAATCTGCGTGGGAAGCCAAGTGGCCGCCTGTCCCATTGCGGAGTCTGGGCTGAGATAGTCCGGCATTCTTACGGGGTGTCCTACGAGCGGCTGCCTATTCGGGACGAACACGCTGTTTTCTATCTGTATACCGGCAATACCGATACGAGGTTTTTTCTTCTGTCCAAAGGCTCTCCAACGAACGATACGGCCAAGAGACAGATTCCGAGCAATACTAAATTCCTTTTCATGCTATTATGATTTTTGCGAATTGTTATTTCCTTATTAATTAGTTATTAAACCGTCACTAATATCAATCTCGGTTTGAGGTATAGGCAATACTTCCGCACCGGCGCTGAAGGAGTCTTAGCTCCAAATTCCGCCTTCTTGGTTCCGTTAAAGACTTTCTCGCCCCATCCTACACGTACCACGTCAAAGAACCGGAAACCTTCCATTCCGAACTCCAGATGACGCTCATTCATGATGTCTTCAAACAATTGGCTTCCTGTATGGTTCTTAGGAGCCAAGTTGACATGACTTCTTACCTCATTCAGATACTTTTGCGCATTAGCGATATCGCCGCTGAAATAACAAGCCTCGGCATAGTTCAAATATACCTCCGCAAGGCGGATAAGCCTGAGGTTCGTGGGTTGATTATTTCCCCTATTCTCCTCTCTTTGCCCGGGCGCGAGATATAGTTTGCGATTGTACCAACCGGTTCGGTCGTCCGTAACGGGTGCCACATCGCCTTTGGCTGCGGTCTCGATCTCTATGGCCTCTTCCGTGGAAAGGAGAGTGGTCTTCTTTCGTATGACATCCCCCTCGGCATCATAAGCGTCCGCCAAGGCCTGTGTAGGTTGCGCGCAACCGAAGCCGATCGTCATGTTTCGGGGCATAGACATCAATACGTGGCGGTTACCGTTATTTACGTTATACGAGCTTTGAGTGGAAGAGTTATACATATTCACTTCTAGGATCGATGAGGAACAATGCTCGCCGTCCAGTGAGAATTGCCAAGTGTAATCTTCCGGAGCTACTAGGCTATACTCTCCCCCGCACTCATTCTGGAATTTCTCGAAAGCCTTTTTTACCTCATCGTATTTTTTCTCATACAGATAAATACGTGTTTGCATGGCGATGGCCGCGCCTTTGGTAATCCTTCCCGCATAGCTTGACTCGTAGTTAGCCACCTCACTTTTCTTAGGTAATACGCTAACCGCATCGTTTAGGTCTTGCTCGATAACCGAGTATATCTCTTCGACAGACGCACGTCCGAGTCTCTCATGATCGAGATCCAAGACTCCCGTATAGCAAGGAACACCACCAAAGGTTTTCACAAGCTCGAAATAAGTATAGGCGCGAATAAACTTGGCCTCACCGATCATCTGTTCCCTGTTATATTTCGAGAATAGGGCATCGTCTGCCATTTCCATATCCCGTATAAACAAATTGGCCTTATTAATACATTGGTAAGAATACCGATATTTGTTCAAGATCTCGGTATGATCCGCTTGATACTGATAATTCTCCAGCAACGTGAAGGTTTGTGCGTCGTTCGAAGAACCGCTGTAGGTCGCGTCATTCGACAACACGTCGCCGAAACATTGCATTGACCATGTGTAACGGAAGCCTTCATGACGGAATAGACAGCGGTCAGACGCAAGAAAGCTTGTCTTTCCTCTGATATCTCTCCAGCCTCCGGACTTCCTAACGGAGCTAAATCCAAATCTGCGCAACTGCTGAATCCTGTTAAAATCGCTAGTACGATTCCTATGATATATTTGTTTTTAAACATGACATTATAAATTTTAAAAAGTAACATTAATACCTCCGGTGAATGAAACGTTCTGAGGATAGATACCGTAATCTATACCTCTAGACAAAGAGCTGGACTGACCCACTTCCGGATCCATACCCGAGTAACTGGATATCGTAAACAAGTTCTGGCCGCTTACATAAAAACGTACTTTTTGTAGTTTTATCCTCTGCGTGAGAGAAGCGGGCAGGGTATAACCTAGCTGGGCGTTTCTCAAGCGGAAATAAGTCCCGTTTTCTACGTACATGTCCGAGAAGCGGTCATTGTCGTTTACGTCCGTAGCCGTCAGGCGAGGGATGTCCGTATTTGTATTATTTGGCGTCCAATAGTTCATTAACGCTCTATCCTTGTTCGTTATATCGTTCGGGAAGTAGGTGTAATAACGCATCGCATTAAATATTTGATTACCGATTGTTCCACCAAACTGCAAATTGAGGTCGAAACCTTTCCACGCCATACCCATGTTGATACCGTATATGATATCCGGAATAGGATTACCGATCATGCATCTATCACTCGAGTCTAATTTACCATCGCCGTTCGTGTCTACGAACAATACATCGCCCAATTCGGCATTAGGTTGGAAATCCGCCCGCTTAACGGCATTCAACTGTTCCTGTGTTTGGATAAGCCGTCTGTCTTATAGCCCCAGAATGCGCCGATAGGCATACCTTCATTCGTATAGGTGAGGTACATGCTTCCGTTTCGGAATGGTCCATCGGAGATTGGTGTGCCACCATTCAATTTCGTCATGCGGTTACGGATGGTCGACATATTTACTCCCACGTTGTATTCGAAACCACTTTCGGTCTTGTCTCTCCACTCGAGATTCATCTCGATACCGCGGTTGTTCGCCTCGCCGATATTGGTATAGGTGTTGCTGGCATATCCCATATAGATAGGCATAGGAGCGGCAAGCAGCATGTCCTTCGTTGTCTTGTAATAATACTCGAAGCTGAAGACCATGCGGGTGTTAAAGAAGCTTGCGTCAAGACCGATATTCAGAGATTCCGTGGTTTCCCATTTAATATCCGGATTGCCCAATCTGCTCACGGCAATACCTTGATACAAGGTCTCATTCTCTCTCGCTCCGAATAAAGCGCCGTATTGCGTACTCAATGACAGCAAACTACGATCCACATAATTGGTGATATTCTGATTTCCGATCTGTCCCCAGCCCCCGCGGAGTTTCAAGGAGGAAACCCATTCGGCGTTCAATTTCTGGAAGAACGGTTCGTTGTCGATTCTCCAACCTAGAGCGAACGAGGGGAAGTTACCCCAGCGATTCTTGGAAGAGAATTTAGAGGAGCCGTCTCGCCGGAAAGTGGCCGTAATAAGGTATTTGTTATTGTAATCGTAGTGTAGGCGGCCCAGATAAGACATCAAACCATATTCCGTAGCGCTATTGCTGGCCGTGGTCTTGTTCTTGTCCAGCGTAGCGTCTATATAATGCAGGTTATCCGACTCTCCGATAAGATCTCTCGCGTTTACGCTCAAGGTTTCCTGCTTACCCCATTCGTTGGTATAACCTACGAGAGCGGATATGGAGTGCTTCTCGGCAAACGTTTTCTCATACGAAAGGTATTCTCGAACGTATAGTAATGCCCTTTGGTCTGCGACTTCGATAAACTACTCTCTAAATTTCTTTGGCTTGAGGATACCTCATAGACAGGCGAGAAGGTTTTATTGTCTACCCTTCTGATTTCCGCTCCGAAGCTACTCTTGAACTTCAATCCTTTTATAATCTGCCATTCCCCATACATATTGCCGATGAAAGCAAGTTTCTCCCGTTGATTATCCCGATACATGATACTTGCCAATGGGTTATAGTAGTCAATATAAGGAGAGTAACCATATGAACCGTCTGCGTTTTGGGCGGGAGTTACCGGATCCAAACGGATCGCGTTACTTACGACACCATAGTCGGAGTCGTACACATTACTACTGTTGCGCTCACTAATACTTGCGTCGGTAGATCTCGCGATCGATGCGTTGGTACCCACTACCAAATGATCTTTGAGCACCGTTTTTTCCGTGCTTTGACGGACACTGAACCGTTCGTAGTTGGATTTCTTGATCGTTCCATCTTGGTTGATATAGTTCAAGCCCAGATTGAATTTATAGTCGTTCTCTTTACCACCGCTTATGCCGACACTGTAGTTATGCATAAAGCCGTATGCGTAATCTCGTCCATCCAATTGGTGGAAACATTACGATTGACAAGGGCCAAGTTGATGGGAACGCTCCTCACTGTGTTCAACTGCTCCTGATAGTCGTACCATTCCGGACCTGACATCAAATCGAGATTATTCAATATTTTGTTCATACCCCAATATGCGTCGAGCGTAACGGTGGTTTTTCCAGCGGCGCCTTTTTTCGTAGTGATAAGGATTACGCCGTTCGCGCCACGGGAACCGTAGATAGCGGAAGCGGAAGCGTCTTTAAGCACCTCCATAGACTGTATATCCGATGTGTTCAGGTAGTTTATATCCGTCACGGGCATCCCATCCACGACGAACAATGGCTCCGCGTCGTTTACCGTACCGACACCTCTGATACGGATCGTGGCGGCGGAACCCGGAGATCCGGAACTGGAAGTGACGGATACACCGGTAGCCAAGCCTTGCAATGCGGTAGAAACATTGGCCACTGCTTGGCGAGCGATTTTCTCCTCGCTCACGGACGAGATAGCCCCGTGATATCACTTTTCTTCATCGTACCGTAGCCAATCACTACCACCTCATCCAACTTTTGTGTGTCCTCTTGCAAGGAGATGCTTAAAACCGATTTATTGCCTACCGGAATCTCCTGGTTCATATAACCGATATAGGACACTTGCAAAATAGCGTCTTTGGCTACTTCCAACGTGAATTTTCCATCTATATCCGTTATTGTCCCGTTTGTTGTCCCTTTTACCATCACATTGGCGCCAATTATCGGCATACCGGTAGCATCAATCACGGTTCCGGTGATCTGACGGGTGTTTTGTTGCGGGGTGGATACGATTGATGGTTTCTCTATAATCATGATGTCGCTTTTAATGCGCATGTTTGGGGAGTGTACGGAAGCGTATACACCTGTGGTAAAAACAAATAGCGGGATTGAGGTTAACTTCATGGCTCTGCCCAATTTAGTTTTTTGTGTTTAATCGGGGGGTTAGGATTCCCCTTACAAATTTCATTCATACATTTGTAATGTTTTAGTGTTAGTATTAATTGATTTAAAGGCGTTTAGAAACTTGTTTGGCTGGATTATATAGCCATATCTTCCAGCCAGTTTCCTTGCTAGATATGGTTCATGATGGTTCCTGTTTCATAGGCTCTCCTTTCTTTAAGATTAACTTTAGTAAACTGAATATGTTTATTTGGTTGTTTGATTTGCAATATTCGTGAAAAAAAACGACACCTGCAAGCAAGTCTCTGCTAATTTAATATTGTGTATTCAATCGATAGAAGTCATTAATACGGCTTAATTATGTCAATTTGTCATTTCTCTCTCCTTCTGCTTCTCGTATTTGAGATAGGATAGTGTGTGTGTTTATTATATGCGATTCTCCGGTTGTTAAGCTCTGACGAATAGAATGTGTATGAAGGAAAATACTTGCAGTTTGCTTTCTTTTTATCAATATCCGCCGAATAATTATACCTCTTGTTTCTGAAAACTAATAAATGCTTCCTGAATGATATTTGAAAATCAATCGATTTTTTTGCCGTTCTAGAGCGCAAAGGCTCTATATAGTCTCGTTTTTCAGTGTACAAAAGATTGAGATTAGGAGTAGATCCCAGCTAAATTAGAGCAAGTGCCGGATAATCCGAACTAGATGCCGGGTAGATGTCGGTTATCTGCCGGGAAATAGAAATTATAAGCCGACTAAATACATACAAGTTCAGGATATATCCTAAAAAATGTGCTATTTTGGGTACTAAAGTTCCATAATATTGGTTTAAACGTAACTGTTTTGAAAAAGTATGTGTTTAAAATATGTTTAGAAAGTAAACATTATGATAGTGTTTCGGTAATTCTTTTTGCATTCAGATAGTATGAGTTACATTTGTCAATTCATTTCAAATATTATTTAAAAACAGAGAGATATGGATGAGAAAGGATTCGTGGAAGGGGTGAGAAGGTATATGTCCCAGTTACGAGAGGAAAAGCGTTATTCCTCCGCCAAAAGTTATCAGGATGCGTTGAACTCCTTTATAAAGTATAGTGGAACAGAGAACATTTCCTATTCGGATATCAATAAGGCCAATCTTCACCGATATGAGGCTTATTTGCTGGAGAAAGGCTGCATGTGCAACACGGTTTCCACTTATATGCGTCGTATCCGTTGCGTCTATAACAAGGCGATCGAAGATGGTGATGCGGAATATATCCCTGGTTTGTTCCAAGGAGTTTTTACGGGAGTGGAGAGTAAGCGCAAGAAATCCCTATCCTTAGAGAACCAACATAAGTTGATGACGGTGAAGGTAGAGAGTGAGGTGCTAAGGGAGACACAACTGGTCGTTTGTCTGTTGTTTCAGTATGCAGGAATGTCGTTCGTGGACTTCGCCCACCTAAAAGAAAGGAATATCAAAAACGGGATATTGGACTATAATCGGCAGAAGACAGGCACACCGATGAGACTGGAAATTTTGGATACGGCAGAATTGATGCGCAAGGAATTAATGGGTGACAAGAGGCCGGCCTCAGGCTATTTATTCCCTTTTTTGAGTGGAACGAAGACGGGCTATGAGGCATATCTCGAATACAATGCGGCCCTATCCCGGTTCAATCGAAATTTGAAGGCGTTGAAAAAGGCCGCTGGAATAGCATCGGATGTTACCTCTTATACGATCCGCCATTCCTTCGCCATGGCATTGAAAGAGCAAAATGTCCCTATAGAAATGATCAGTGAATTATTGGGGCATAAGTCCATCAAGACCACCCAGATTTATCTGAGAAGTTTCTCTTTGGAAAAAATGACAGAGGTGAATAGCACTTGCTTTGGTTGTGTCTATAATTATGTGTCGAAAGTGGGATGAGGCTACTTAGTGAGTAGCGTTTGTTTCACGCCGCAATGTAAGTAAAAATAACAAAAACAAGCAATCATTAGGGTTTGTTTGTGTTTCCAGTTGGATTCTCGTTAAATATTCGTTCTTATTTCTGATGTATAGACATGGCAATAGAGACGAAATGGCCTCGTATTTCCGAAATCATCACGTCCCCCCCTAAAATCGAACATACATTCTTGTAGAGATGGGTATACCCCGTCTCATCCCCTCTAAAAGATGTTTTAAATTACTGTCAGACGGTGGGAGATGGAGCATGCTCCGTCTCTACAACTTGGTAATAACCATTCTCCCACCTTTTGCGCTACTCACTAAGTAGCCTAATTTCTCACATGGCGAAAAAGGGTTATGGTGTATATATCAAACTATCTCTTTTAAGCAATCAACGAGATGCGAGCGAATGTTGTAAAAACGGTTGTAAATTCGGTACCTCATGAGGGTATCGACGCCGTAGGCGTTGAAAGAACCATTCCTGAAAACCCGTTACGGCGAAAATCTGATCAGAAACATTGGTACATCGCTATCGTCAACAACAAGTCCGAGAAACTATGCCGTGACAAGCTGGAAAAGCGCATAGCCAGTCAGCCGGAAGGCGAGAAGGACTATGAGGTTTATATAGCCTCCCAAAAAGAGATGTGTCTTCTGCCAAGCGGCAAGCGTAAGCAAGTAGACCGGATCGTCTTCCGTTCCATTGTATTCATCCGTTGCACCGATGTCTTGCGTAGGAAGGAGATCGTGCATCTTCCTTATATCAAACGTTTCATGGTAAACATAGCTGGCGAACGGTCTGGAGGCATACGCCCCGTAGCCTTCATTCCGGATGAGCAGATGGTGAAACTCCGTAGGATGCTGGACGATTCCGAAGAGCCTGTCATTATCGATCCCCGTCCGCTGCCTCTTGGAGCGAGGGTACGCATTAACGGCGGTAAGTTGCATGGTCTAGAAGGTAACGTGCTGGAAGTGGAGGATGGCAATCTTAACTTTGTGATCCGTGTAGATCTACTGGGATGTGCCAAAGTAAATATCACCCGTGACCTGCTAGAACTATTATGATACACATAGATGGATACGCACTACGGTAAAAAAGAGGATAGATCCGGAGTACGCCTTATCTCGTTGTTAGGAAACCATTTGAAAGAGATTCTTAAGCGAGAGTCGGATAATCGTGCCTTCATCCATCTTTACTGTACGGGTCCGTATTGGGTGGCGTTCGAGAAATCAGCTTACCTGTTACGCCAAATATCTTCCCGTACCTTAGTGACCCCGTTAAGCCTCACCACGTACCCGTTTCCAATCGTGATGGGTCTCTTGGACAGATGGCGAGTTACGTTCCTTATACACGTAACCATCTTTCCATTGCGAAGGCAATGACTACGGTCGGTTATCCGTCCCTACTCGTACGCTTGACGGTTACAAGGAGTGGCATAAGGAAGAGGTGAGGTATTTTCCGATGCCGGAAGTAAAAACCACGTCCATGGATCGTGACATGGAGATTGATTAAAGATACTTCTGAGGTTCAAGAGAGCCTCCAATCAAGAATATATTATCGCTAGGTCGCAATTAGAAAATGAGAATTAGGCGGCCGATATCGATCAAGAGGTCAGCTATCTCTAGTAGCGAGGAGAGTCCCTTTTTCTTTAACCGATAGACTAGACTCTTGCTTTAGCTTATACCACTCCAACCACTTGAGAGGTTCGGTCGCTTATTATTATAGTTAGATAGATATGAATAAAACAAATATGGAAAAGGTGAAATATCGTTATAATCGCTGGCGTTTAGCGCTGGGGCGTCTGGTAAATTTGCGGTATATCAACCGCTGGATCATTTTTTGTGCGGATCTTTTCATTTCCCTATGTGTATCTTTGATAGGAGTGCTGGGATTATTGTCCATCATGCATGTATACATAAGCGGGATTAGTGTATTAAAGGTAGGAATAGCTTCCTTTGTGGCCAGTATCCTTTCTTTTCTTACGTTCAAGGTTTATCACGGGGTGATCCGTCATTCACGCTACGTGGACTATGGAGGATTGGTGGTGTCGCCATCACAAAATCCATCCTCATGTTTATACTGCTTCATCTTTTGAGGGCGGATTTCAATTCCTCTATATATTGGGTGGGAGGGATAACCGATTGTATGTTGACGATTGTTCTGCTGATCACCTTACGTGTATTCGTGATTAATGTATATAATAGCGTGTTGTCCCAACTTGGAAAAAAGCGCAAGCGTGTACTGGTGTTCGGTATGGATGAGGATAGCGTGATGATAGCCACATCACCCAACCGGCAAGTATTCATGCAAAATTATAGCATCATCGGCTTCTTGACGTTTGATAGCGCTAAAAAGAACCTTCGCATAGCGGAACTTCCCGTTTACCAGATCGAGGACATTGATGACTTGTTGCGTCTGATCCCCAGAAATAACTTGGATGGTATCCTTTTCCCGAATATAAAGACCGTCCGACGAGAACGTGATCGTTTGATTCATTATTGCGAGCAGGCCTCCTTGAAGCCTCTCGTGGTTCCTGATATGGAGGAGGTCCATGAGGCGGAATGAAGCGTTCAGTCCGTGAGATCCGTATTGAGGACTTGCTGGGTCGTGAGGAGATTAGTATAAATCTGGGCGAGATCGGTCTCTTATTGAAAGATAAGACGATCCTTGTTACGGGAGCGGCCGGTAGCATTGGTAGCGAGATCTGCCGCCAGCTGGCGCATTTCCCGATCAAGAAACTGATCTGCTTGATGCCGCCGAGACTCCGATGCATGACTTACGCCTGGAATTGGAGGAGAAGTATAAGGAACTGGATTTTGTACCTATCATAGGCGATGTCCGGAATCCGGACCGTGTAGATTACGTATTCCGCAATTGGCATCCCCAGGTAGTATTCCATGCGGCAGCTTATAAGCACGTCCCCTTGATGGAAGAGAACCCTTGCGAGGCTGTTCGTACCAACGTGTTTGGTACCCGAGTGATAGCGGATGCGCCGTAAGCTATGGTGTAGAGAAATTCGTGATGATCAGTACGGATAAGGCCGTTAATCCAACGAATATCATGGGATGTAGCAAGCGCCTCGCTGAGATATATGTGCAGAGCTTGAGTGTGGCGATCAGTAAGGGGGCTCTAGCGGGAAACACTAAGTTTATCACGACCCGTTTCGGTAATGTATTAGGAAGTAATGGCTCCGTGATACCTCGTTTTCGCGATCAGATCGCCAAAGGAGGCCCAGTTACGGTAACCCATCCCGATATCATCCGCTACTTCATGACAATCCCCGAAGCCTGCCGTTTGGTGTTGGAAGCCGGTACGATGGGCAAGGGCGGCGAGATATTCATCTTTGATATGGGTGAGCCGGTCAAGATCGCTGACTTAGCGAAGCGTATGATCGAGCTTTCTGGTTTGCAGGGGGATAAAGACATAGAGATTAAATACACAGGTCTTCGTCCCGGTGAGAAATTATATGAGGAACTATTGAGCAACAAGGAGAATACGAAGGAAACCCTCATGAGAAGATTCGTGTGGCAGCAGTCCGGGAGTACGCCTACAAGGATGTGGTAGAGCACATTGATCTATTAGCTGAATTATCCCTTCATGTACATATTCTTCCTATGGTGAAAGAGATGAAATCCTTCGTCCCCGAAGTTCAAGAGCCAAAACTCTCAATTCACGAGATTGGACGGAGTGAATTAGCAATTTAGTTGGTAGTTATAAATCTGAATTATAAATGATTATCGCAGTAGATTTTGACGGAACAATCGTTGAGCATAAATATCCGGCGATAGGGAAGGAGATCCCTTTCGCTTTCGAGACATTGAGAAAGTTACAAACAGAACACCACAAGCTGATCTTATGGAGTGTGCGAGAGGGCAAGCTTTTGGATGAGGCTGTCACCTTTTGCCGAGAGCGGGGCTTGGAGTTTTACGCAGTGAACCGAGATTATCCGGAAGAAGAGAAAAACCTGAACAACCATTTCTCCCGTAAGCTGAAGGCCGATATTTTTATTGATGACCGTAATCTTGGTGGTCTCCCGGACTGGGGTATGATTTACGAGATGGTGAGTAAAAGACTTTCCTATGAGGATTTAATGCGGAAATACGAGTCGGAATACGAACCGGAGAAACCGAAAGGCCTTTTCTCTCGTTTGTTTCGCTAAATCCATATCATTCTGTGTTCAATGAAATAAAAAAGAAAACAAATAATATGAAAATCAAAGATTACTACTTTTATTAGCTCTACCTCTATTGGTATGCGAGTTGTACTTCTTACAAGAACGTACCAATACCTCCAAACCCAGAGGCAAGTTGAACGATTTTG
>ENA-OQEB01000448-OQEB01000448.1-human-gut-metagenome-genome-assembly--contig:-NODE-448-length-17299-cov-1.880154_pt1 | contig 17299 bp, 21 predicted proteins | sample MGYA00242787_ERZ504619 | MGnify/ENA primary metagenome ERZ504619 (study PRJEB26092, sample SAMD00036317) | human gut metagenome | host: Homo sapiens | study: EMG produced TPA metagenomics assembly of... | reverse complement strand
AAACAGTGTCAATATTGTAATAAGCGACATCATGATGCCAGTGATGAATGGAACAGAGCTATGTCGGCAAATCAAAACAAACATGCAATGGTCCCACATTCCCGTTATATTGCTTACAGCCCGTATGGCAGAAGAATACAAAAGTGAAGGATTTGAGCAAGGAGCCGATGACTATATCGTAAAGCCTTTTGACTTCAAATTACTAAAGCTGCGCATCAGGAAATTTATTGAATGGACAGAAAAAAGCCATCGTAAATTCAGTCAGAAAATAGAAGTGACACCTAATGAAATAACAATCACTCCACTAGACGAACAAATTTATTGAAAAAGCTATCAAAATAGTAGAAGAGCGCATGAGTGATTCCGACTTCTCTGTGGAAATGTTAGGAGCAGAATTGGGGTTGAGTCGTAGCCATCTCTACAAAAAGCTGATGAGTATCACCGGTAAAGGTCCGGCAGAATTCATCCGGATTATCCGTTTGAAGCGCAGTAAGCAACTTCTAAAGGAAAGCCAGAAACAAATTGCAGAAATTGCCTATGAGGTGGGATTCAGTTCTCCAAAAAGGTTCACTGTAAACTTCAAGAATGAATTTGGAATATCACCATCTGATTACATCCGCAGTCTAAAATGATAACTTGAAACATAAAGGTATGTTATTTGAGACATGATAGACCTATGCTATTATGATAACTTTCCATATTTGCAGTAGCTTTTAATAACAGTTATTTTTAAATCTTAAATTAAAGTATTATGAAGTTACACGCAAATGTATGCTCTCAATGGGAATGGACAAAATTGAGACAATTGCTTGTTATCGTGTTACTAGGTTTGGGTATTGTTTCCACGTATGGACAAACCAAAACAGTATCCGGTATCGTTAAATCAGAATCGGGCGGTGAGCCACTTGTAGGAGCCACCGTCAAAGTGAAAGAAACCAATACGGGCGGCATTACCGACATCGACGGCCGTTACACCATCCAGGCAAATCTGGGACAAACATTGATAGTCTCTTACATCGGCTACCGCACCAAAGAGGTGAAAGTAGAGCGCACCACCCGCATCGACATACTGCTGCAAGAAGACAATGAGATGCTGGACGAAGTAGTAGTAGTGGGATACGGTACGATGAAACGCAGTGACCTGACCGGTTCCGTAGTCAGCGTGACGGGTGACGAACTGAAAAAGTCCGTAGTCACCTCGCTCGACCAAGCTTTGCAAGGACGTGCCGCCGGTGTGCAGGTGACCAGAATTCCGGAACTCCGGGTGGCGGTATCTCGGTCAGCATCCGTGGTATCAACTCCTTGAACGGCAACGAACCGCTCTACGTTATCGACGGTGTAGCCATCTCAGGCAACAACACCAGCAACAGCAGCGTGCTCAGTTCCATCAACCCTGCAGACATCGTTTCCATGGAAGTATTGAAAGATGCATCGGCCACAGCCATCTATGGTAGCCGCGCCTCCAACGGTGTAGTACTCATCACCACCCGTCAGGGCGAAGAGGGCAAAACGAAGGTCTCCTACGAAGGTTACTATGCCTTGCAACAGCTTCCCAAGAAACTGGAAACACTGACACTCCCCGAATATGCAGTTTACCAGAACCTCCGCGCCGCCACCATCGGCTTCGGTGCACGCGAAGAGTTCAAAGACCCCTCACTCCTCAGCCGCGGTACCGACTGGCAGAATGAAATCTTCCGCACTGCCCCGATGCACAACCATCAGATAAACATCTCCGGAGGTCGAAGAGCATGAAATACTCGCTCTCCGGCGGCTACATGCAGCAAGACGGTATTGTATTCGGTTCGGACTTTGAGCGTTTCTCTTTCCGCGTCAACATGGACAACGACATCAACAAGTGGCTCACCACCGGCTTGCGCGCCTCCGTAGCCCGTACACAGCAGACCAACAACGTAGACGGTTCGGGTGCCATCTACAATGCCCTGAACCAGCTCCCCGAAGTGCCTGCCCGCAACCCGGACGGCAGTTTCGGCATGCAGACGGAGAACATGTATGGAACTTACTTCTCCAACCCCCTCTCCGACCTTATCCAAAATGAAACTATAGTCGCAACACACAAGTCTATGTCAACGCCTTTGCCGACATCAAGCTGTGGAAAGGACTCGTATTCCGCACGGAATATGCCGCCAACTTCAATTACAGCAACGACTATAAGTTTACCCCCTCCTACGACTACGAGCACTTCAAGCAGCAGTCGTCAGCAAGCCGTGGAGCCGGCAACGGAAGCAACTGGACATTGAAAACTTACTTTACTTATAATAATACCTTCGGCAAACACGGCCTCTCTGCCATGCTGGGACACGAAGCGCAAGAAAACAAGTACGAGTCGCTGAGCGGCAGCCGTACCAACTTCCTCTTCAACTCCGTACACGAACTGGATGCGGGTGATGCCACAACAGCAAAAGCCAACAGTTCCCGTGGTTCATCCGCCATCGAATCATACTTCGGCCGTCTGAACTACAACTACGACGACCGGCTACTTGCTGACCGCTACGCTCCGTGCCGACGGTTCGTCTTCGTTTGCCAAAGAAAGTCGTTGGGGTTGGTTCCCTTCGGTAGCATTGGCTTGGAAAGTCAACAACGAAGCTTTCCTCAAAGATGTGGAAGCCATCAACTCACTGAAACTCCGCCTGGGTTGGGGTGTAGTAGGTAACCAATGGGCGGGTTCCTATGCCTACGGCGTCACCATGCTCGGCAGCCTCCATCTGGGGTACTGGTTTCTATGCAGCAACTATCCTAATCGTGAACTGAAGTGGGAAGAAACAAACTCCTTCAATGTAGGACTCGACCTCGCCTCTTCAACAACCGCATAGAGTTCATCGCCGATGCTTATTACAAGAAAACGGACAATCTGCTGATGCAAGCTTCTCTTCCTACCTACGTAAGCGGTCTGATTCGTGCACCGTGGGTCAATGCCGGTGCCATGACCAACAAAGGTGTAGAATTTACCCTGAACACGCACAACATCCAGACACGTGATTTCACCTGGACCTCAGGACTCACCTTCTCCATCAACCACAACGAAGTGACGAAGCTCTACTCCGAATCATCCGCTATTTCGGGAATCAACGGTTCGGAAACACTGACCTACACCATGGTGGGCGAACCGGTCGGGCAGTTCTACGGCTATAAAGTAATCGGTATGTTCAAGGAAGAAGGAGATTTCTACAAGAAAGGTGCCGACGGCAACTTCCTGCTCGACGAAACGGGCAACCGCATCCAAGTAGCCATCCCGAAAGACCAGACCATCGGCAAATCGGGCATCTGGGTAGGTGACTACATCTATGAAGACCGCGACAACAACGGTGTAATTGATGAGAAAGACCGCACGTTCCTCGGCAATCCGGCACCCAAATTCACGTTCGGCTTCAACAACTACCTTTCTTATAAAGGATTTGACCTCAACATCTTCCTGAACGGCTCGGTGGGCAACAAGGCTATCAACCTGATTCGCCGCACCTTCACCGATCCCATGCGTAACAGCAACCTGCTGAAAGAAGCTACCGGCATTGCCCAAATCGCCATGCACGACCCCGAAGTGGGCGACGAGGTACTTTCCAATGTTTACGTGGCCAACGCCGATGCAGCCAAAGTACAACGCATCACTACCAGTAGCGCCAACGACAACAACCGTATCTCCGACCGCTTTGTTGAAGACGCTTCCTACCTCCGCATAAAAAACATCTCGCTGGGGTACACCTTCCCACAGAAATGGTTGCGCCGTTTGCAGATAGACCATCTGCGCCTCTACGTCAACATCCAGAACCTCTGTACCATCACAGGCTACAAAGGCTACGATCCCGAAATAGGCGCTTTGAACTACAATGTATTGCTACGTGGTGTGGACGATGCGCGCTATCCTTCGCAACGTATCTATACATTTGGCCTTAACTTCAATTTCTAATGAGCCAGACAAATCATTTATCATTTAAAATCTCAATATAGTTATGAAACACAGATTTCTAACCCTTATATCATCGCTCCTTCTGCTTACGGCATGCAGCGACTCATTTTTGGAACGTGCTCCCGAAGGAAACTACGTAGATGTGACATACTACACTTCCGACGATGCACTCGAACAAGCCACTGCACCGCTTTACAACCGTGCATGGTTCGACCTCAACTCCCGCGCCATCGTGCCGCTGGGCAGTAACCGTGCCAACGATAACTTCAGTCGCTGGGGAGCTCCCGAGTTCACCAACTTCAAGGTGACAGCCCTGAGCGAAAACCTTGCCAATGCATGGACAGGTTTCTACTCGGTCATTACAATGGCCAATGCAGTTATCAGTGATGTGCAGACCAAATGTAGCAACAGCGTAAGCGAACGTGCCAAGCGCACAGCCATTGCCGAAGCCCGCCTGATGCGTGCTTGTGCCTACTTCTACATGGTTCGCCTCTGGGGACCGGTTATCATCATCGAAGACAACGACAAAGTGGTTGCCAATCCCATGCAACCGCTCCACCGCGAAGAAGATGTGCTGGAACTCGTTATTCGTGACCTCACTTATGCAGTCGAGAATCTTCCTGAAGTGGCAACCGCCAAAGGACGTGTCAACGCATGGGGTGCAAAAGGCATGCTTGCCAAAGTCTACCTCGCCCGCTCAGGCTGGAAAGGAGGCACACGCGACAACGCCGACCTGGAGAAAGCCAAGGAACTGGCCGCCGACGTGATAAACAACAGCGGCATCAGCCTTTACGAAAACTATGAAGACCTCTTCAAGTATAAGCACAACAACAATCCCGAATCGCTCATTGCCATGCAGTGGGTGCCACTGGGTGATTGGGGCGTATGCAACACTCTGCTTGCCGACCTCGCCGGCAACAGCAAGATGACCGGCGGTGTAAACGTATGGAGCAGCTATCAGGCAAGTATAGATATGCTCCAGCAATATGAGTTGGGCGACACTATCCGCCGCAACGCCACCTTTTGCACACCGGTACATACTATTCATACATCTGCATTGCCGACGGTGGTTATACTTACGACGGCGCCACCTCTTGCATTAAAAAAGGTGTACCGGGCGGTCCGGACGACGACAACGACGGTTATATCCAGTCCATGAACTCTCCGCTCAACACCTACATCCTACGCCTTGCCGATGTTTACCTGACCTATGCCGAAGCTTGTCTGGGCAACAGCGAAGAACTGGCCGGTGGTCCCGGCCTGGAAGCATTGAACCAGGTGCGCGACCGTGCACGTATCCCCCGCAAGGAACGCGTAACCTTCGAAGACATCATTCGCGAACGCCGCGTAGAGTTCTCGATGGAGTATTGTAACTGGTATGACATGGTATCGTGGTATCACTGGAAACCCGACTACATGCTGAATTACTTCCAGAACCAACACCGCGGCTACACAGTAGACCTCATCGTGAAAGACGAAGACGGTTACCTCCACTTCGGCAAGAAAGAAGGCGACACTTTCCTCGAAGGCATAGAAAATTGGCAGGAACCGGGCGAGAACATCGAAATCCACCACGGCAACATCCTGATGCCTTATCCGGAAAGCGATGTCATCCAGAATCCGCTACTGAACGAAGAACCGGTAGCATACGAATTCAGTGAATAAACCAAGTTATACATTCATTATCTCAAATAACGACTTTAATATGAAATATATACATTTTCCTTTTGTGTTGCTCACCATCCTGTTGGCATGCAACCTTTTCACCGCCTGCAACGATGACGAGGGCGGCGGTGTTCCCGTAATCCACCACATCCGTCTTGTCGACCCAGAGAAGGCCGACAGTACGTTCACCGATGTAAATCCGGGCACCATGATTGTAGTCATCGGCGAAAAATCTGAATGATGTGCGGAAAGTGTTCATCAACGAACAAGAAGTTTCGTTCAATAGCAACTACGGCACTTCCACCAGTCTCATCCTCACTATCCCCGGCGAATTGCAACTGACGGGTGCCAACCCCGAACTGAAAGGCGAACTGCGTATCGAGACCTCGCACGGCATTGCCACGTACTCCATGCATGTACTCTCGCCCGCACCCTACATCACCCGTGTAGCCACAACCTTCCCCGTGGAGACGGGCACGCCTCTGCGCATCGTGGGCGGTAACTTCTACGAAATTCAGCGCGTTTATTTCACCACTGCCGTGGACGACATCACCAATGCACCTGTTTCGGTAGAAGTAACGGACTACACGGTAAACAAGAACTTTGACGAAATATCATTCAATGCTCCCGCAGGCCTGATTGATGAAGGCAGTCTGGTAGTGGAGTGCTATACCGCATCCGCATTTACTCCCTTCCGTCGCACAGCCCTCCCACCAAGTATCAGCAAGGTAAGCTCCATGATTGCCTATCACGGGTACCACAGTTACCGTACTGGGACAGAATTTTATGGATATCGCCTCCATCACAATGGGCAATCGCTCGGTAGATCTCTCTACTGTTACCGTAAGCGAAGCTAACGATATGCTTACCTTTACCATGCCGCGTGCACCGCAAGGCACTTGCTCACTCGCCATTACCACAATGGGCGGTACTGCCGAAGTTCCGGGCTTCTATCCTTTGGAGAATATAGTATTGAACTATGACAACATCGGTTGGTTCTCCTGGGGCGGGCAAGCTGTACCCGTCACTGCCGACGGTACAGCAGCTCCTTTCTTCTCGGATGGTAAATGCTACAGCATATCAGGGGAACTTTCAGCATGGAATTACTGGTGGGGCCAATTGCAGAACGGTGCCGTATGGGGCATTGACACAGCCTTCCTGCCTACCGATACACCGACTTCCGAACTGGCTTTGCAGTTCGAATGCTTCGTGGCAGTGGAATATGGCGAAGGTCCTGTATTCCGCATCTACCTCAAAGGGAATGAGGCTCACAACTACACGAACTATCGTCCGGTGAGCGACTTCACCGGAAAAACCGAAGTAGGCCAATGGATGCAGTGCAGCATTCCGCTCTCCGAACTGGTAGACGAAACCACTTGGGGCGAGTTCCAAAAACGTGACGGTGACGAGTTGGCACTCCAGATGACAAATCCCAGCGAAAACGGTCCATACAACATCGAAATGTATTTTGATAATTTCCGAGTTGTCAAGATACAATAATTTGAATTAAATTCTGGCACAGGATTACACAAAGTGACACCTTCTTTTAAACTCTTAGACGCTGATTCAATTGAATCAGCGTCTAAAAATAAATACACCGAAATTATTAAAACGAAATTTTACCGATACCATGACACAAATCTTCAAGAAAACCTTATTAACCAGCCTGGTTCTATTTCTGATGACAGCTTGCTCTGACGATAAAAAGGAGCTGAAAATCATCGTAGAGCCTACTTCTTTCCATTTTGAACAAACGGGTGGTAGCAAGAAATTCGGTATCACCCCCAATGAACCAGCCACTTTCCAAAGTTCGGAAGCATGGTGCAAAGTAACCTCGGAAAGCAGCACTCCCGTACAGGCAATCTATAACATAACCGTAGAACCCAACACTACGCCCGACGTGCGCAACGCCATCATCACCGTCAGCGTAAAGGAGCATATACAAGAAATCAACGTGGAGCAGGCGGCCTATATCCAAAGCGATGAACCGGAAAAATACACTGTACGCGAGAATCTCACAACCCACCAACTGATTAACGAAATGGGACTGGGCATCAACCTAGGCAACACGCTGGATGCCGTGGGCGACTGGATAGACCCAAGCAACATTCTCAATTACGAACAAGCATGGGGAAGCCCTATTATCACACAAGAAATCATTGAAGGATATGCCAAAGCGGGCTACTCATCTCTGCGCATACCGGTCAGCTGGGGCAATCTGCTGTCCGACGACTTCAAAGTGCATCCTGACCTGATGGACCGCGTAGAGAAAATCCTAAACTGGACCCTCGACTGTGGCATGGTGGCTATCATCAATATCCACCACGAAAACGAATGGATTAAACAAGTACCCACCGACAGCAAAGCAAAAGAAAAATTCACTTCCATCTGGAAACAGATATGTGAACGCTTCGAAAAGTACGGTGACCACTTACTGTTCGAGCCAATGAATGAAATCGGATACGATGAGATTTGGACTCCGTGGGGCGGTAGTGAAGCCGACAAGGCAAAGGCACTGGGATACGTGAACGACCTCAACCAGCTCTTTGTCGACATAGTAAGAAACAGTGGCGGCAACAACGCCAAACGTCATCTGTTGGTGGAAATCTACAACACCAACTTGGAGTATGCTTACGACCCCTTGTTCAAGATGCCGAATGATCCGCAAACCGACTTGCTCTTACAGTGCATTACTATACTCCCGCAAACTTTGCCATACTGGGTGGAGGCGAGGTTGTCGATTGGGGTGTAGGCCGGGAAAGCTGGGGAACGGAAGCTGACTTCAAGGAACTGAACGACAATATGGACCTACTGAAGAAGAATTGCGTAGACAAAGGAATCCCCGTCATCATAGGCGAATATTGCGCCGACTCCAGAAACAGAACAAAGGAAGTGATAAGACTCTTCTGTGTTTCCGTAACCGAAGCCATCTACTCGCGCGGCATGTGCCAATGCTATGGGACACTCCGGGGGGACAATACAACCGACAGACTTGCCAGTTCGACGACCCTCTCTTCTTAGAAGAAATGATGGCTATTCCGGTTAAATATCCACGGAATTAAACAAATATTCATAATCAATAATCAAATAAAAATGAACAGAATCAGCACTTGTTTCGCCAGCCTATTGCTTTCTTGTGCATTGACGGCACAAGCACAGCAATATCAACTGAATTCACCGGACGGAAAACTAATTGTCAACATCGAAGCCGGACAAGCCCTCAACTGGGCGATTGCCCACGACGGTACCACCGTTCTTTTGCCTTCAGACATTGCCATGCAATGCACTGAATCTGAGGGAAAGCCCATTGCTTTCACCTTCGGCAAAGATGTGAAGGTGACCAAAGCTACCCGCCACTTCCGTCGACACTTCCTTCCCCACTCCTTTCTACAAAAAGGCGAGTGTGAAGGACACTTATAACCAACTCACGCTGAAATGCCGTAACGGCTATAGCATACAGTTCCGCGCCTACGACGACGGAGCCGCCTATCGTTTTGTTTCCGAACTGCGCAAACCTTTCTGCGTGAAGGACGAGATTGCCGAGTTCAACTTCGACCGCGATTACCACGCTTTCGTGCCCTATATTAACGACAATCGCGCCGGCGAGCGTTACTGCTACTCCTTCGAGTCCTACTACGATGAGGCCCCCCTCTCTCGCATGTACAAAGACTCGCTTGCCATTACTCCGCTGATGGTAGAACTGGAGAACGGAAAGAAAGCCGTCATTATGGAAGCCGGATTGTCCAACTATCCCGCATGTTCCTCACTGCCAACCACAGATGCCCCACGGAGTGAAGGCAGAATTCGCCCCCTATCCACTGGAAACAGTCATCGGAGGCTATGACCGCTTGAACCTCGTCCCTACCAAACGTGCCGACGTTATCAGCAAGCCCAACAATGCCCCCTACTTCTGCCCCAACGCGTCCCACAGGGAAACAGACCTATCCTTGGCGTGCCGTGCTTGTTGTTACCCACGACACACAACTCGCCAACAACGACATGATGCAACGCCTCGCACCCGAATGCCGCATCGCTGACACATCCTGGATTAAACCCGGAAAAGTGGCATGGGACTGGTGGAATACTTGTAACCTGACCGGCGTGGACTTCAAGGCAGGCATGAATACGCCCACCTATAAGAAATACATCGACTTTGCCGCCGAAAACCAGCTGGAGTATATCATCATCGACGAAGGTTGGAGCGGAAAGGAATCATTAATGGAAGACATCAGTCCCGAAATCAATCTCGAAGACTGGTGGCATACGGCAACCAAAGGGCATAGGCATCATCCTCTGGGCAAGCTGGCGCAATCTTACGGGAGGAGGCGACATCTCCCCTGCCGTGGAACAAGTTATCAGCCACTACGCACAAATGGGAATCAAAGGTTTCAAAATTGACTTCTTCGACCGCGACGACCAACTCGCCATCTCTTCTACCGAACAACTCGCAGCATGTGCCGCCAAGCATCACATGTTGCTTGACCTACACGGACTGAAACCCTTCGGCATCCAGCGCGCCTATCCCAACATCCTCAACTTTGAAGGTGTGAAAGGACTGGAAAACAGCAAGTGGGAGCCCATCGTGAACGGTGCACCCTTGCATGACTTCCCGCGCTACGACGTTACCGCCCCTATCTGCGCCAACTCGCCGGTCCGATGGACTATACGCCGGGAGCTATGGTAAATGCCACCCGTTCCCTGTTCCGCTCCGTCAACGACCACCCCATGAGTCAAGGTACACGTGTACACCAGATGGCTATGTACACCGTCTTCGAAGCACCCTTGCAGATGCTTGCCGACAGTCCCAGCAAATACATGAAGGAACAGGAATGCACCGACTTCATCGCCAAGGTTCCCACTACCTTTGACGAAACCATTGCTCTTGATGGTAAAATAGCCGAATACATCACGATAGCACGCCGCAAAGGAAACACTTGGTTTGTAGGCAGCATGACCAACTGGACTCCGCGTAGCTGCACCATCGACCTCTCCTTCCTCAGCGAAGGCAACTACGAAGCCGAAATCTTTGCCGACGGCATCAATGCCGACCGTGAAGCTACCGACTATAAAAAAGAAGTACGCATCGTCACTGCCAAAGACAAACTCAATGTACAACTGGCACCCGGCGTGGATGGACAGCACGAATTACAAAAAAATGAATCTGAGAAAACTGTTTCTGCCATTGTGTTCAGTAGCCTTGTGCCTGCAATCCTATGCACAAGACAAATCCTTCCTTAAGGATATGCTCTGGTATATAGACAACCCTTCTGTATTTGAAAAAGGACAAGAGGAAGGACACGCTTGGCATATGCCGAAAGAGCATGCTACTGAATGGGACATGGAAGTTTTTCTGGTGCGATACACCGGAAGGGATACCTGCACACTTTTTTAACCCCGAATTCCCGGATAAGCAATGGGGCGACATCAAAGTTCCCTCAAACTGGGAAATGCAAGGTTATGGTGACAAGCTGTTCAGAAATGTATCTGCTCCTTCGGGGTGAATCCACCACATGCTCCCAAAGAGTATAACCCTACCGGACTATACCGGCGAACATTCAAGGTACCTGCAAGTTGGGCAGCAAAAGACCAGATATTTTTAAGGTTCGAGAAAGTGGCATCCGCTTCTTTTGTATGGGTCAACGGTCATGAAGTGGGCTACAATGAAGGAGCACAAGAACCTGCCGAATACAACATCACTCCTTATTTGAAGCCGGGCGAAAACACGCTGGCTGTCTGTGTACTAAAGTATTCGGACGGCTATTACCTGGAAGGACAAGATTATTGGCGACTGGCCGGAATCTTTGACGACGTATGGTTGTACGCCACACCTGCTGTCAGGATATTCGACTGGCAAGTAATCACAGAGTTTGATAATACGTATACCGATTCGCAGTTAAGTATTCAGGTAAAAATCAAGGACTACCAAAAGAAGCCAAGCGAGAATTATGGATTGAAAGCTTACTTAAAGGATAAAAACGGCAAGATTATCTGTAACTTTTCCGCAACTCCATTTGAAATGGACGCTGCGGAAAAGACAATACAGTTGCATACCTTAGTACAAGAACCCCAGAAATGGACAGCCGAGACACCCGAGCTTTATACGCTCGGTCTGGAATTATCCAATCCGACCGGTCTGCTGAAAGACAAGATAGAAACGGTCATCGGATTCAAAAAGACAGAAATCAAAGACGGTGTTTTTTTTTATCTTAACGGTATCCCACTGAAAGTCAATGCACAAAATTCGCACATGCAGCATCCCGAAGAGGGACATATCATGGACGAAGCCACCATACGCAAGGATTTTGAATTGCTGAAACAGTTTAATTTCAATGCCGTACGCACCTCCCACTATCCTCCGGTGAATAAGTATTTGGAACTGGCCAATGAATACGGGCTTTATATCATAGACGAGGTGGGCGACGAAGCCCATGCCTCGGAATGGATTTCAAACCTCCCGGAATACGAAGAGATGTATCGCGAGCGATGCCGCAGAATGGTGTTACGGGACAGAAACCATCCCTGCGTCTTGTTCTGGAGCGCAGGAAACGAAAGCGGTGAAGGTATCAACATTACCCACACCATTGAAGAAGGGAAATCACTAGACCCCACCCGCTTCTGGATGTATGGCGGAAATGCATTCTCCCATCCGGCAGAAGATATTATCGGACCCCGTTACCCTACTCCTATGGAACTGGAAATGCAAGTAGGCATAGGAATGGGAGAGGATTCCCGACCATCGTTTATGGATGAATACTTATCGGTTGCAGGCAATGCCGGCGGTGCCCTGGACGATTATTGGGAAGCCATCTACCGGCACCCCCGCCTGATGGGAGGGGCCATCTGGGATTTTGTCAGTCCGGGACTGACCGAACGGATAAGGCAAGTGGACGACCTTTCGCCCTTCCATACTCCCGCCCATCTGATGGGAAATGCCCGCTTGGTGAAGGAAGGAAAGAACACGGTGCTGGACTTGAACGGTCACGACCAATGGGTAGAGGTCTATCGTGCAGACAATGTAGAGATGAACAATAATGAACTGACACTCACTTGCAGAATCTACCCCCGGAAACTGGTAAGCAGTTGCGGCTCATTCATCACAAAAGGCAATTATCAGTTCGGGCTGCAACAACGCGGTAAAGACAAACTGGAATTTTATATCTATACTGATAAAAAGCATTCCGTATGCGCCTCCTTGCCTACTGACTGGGAATACAACTGGCATCAAGTGACGTGTGTCTACGACGGACAGAAAATGTCCATCTATATAGACGGAGCAGAAAAGGCCTCCACACAAGCATCGGGCAATATCCGGAACTTACCCTACCCCGTCAACATCGGTCGGAACGCAGAAACACACGGCCAAGAGACTTCGGTCTACATCTGCGATGCCCAAATGGACGAAGTCGGCATTTTCGCCAAGGCACTGACTTCTTCTTTTCACCCGGAAGAAGCCGCCCTTTGGCTGAACTTTGAGCAAGAGACGGAAAATGGTACATTCTACAGTTACGGCATTGGTGCACGTACGTACGGCAGCATCTGGCCCGACCGTAGCGTACAGCCCGAAATGTGGCAAATGAAGAAAACCGGACAGCCTCTTTCTTTTTCCATGTCGGATGTGACAGAGGGAGTCGTTGAGTTATGGAATCGCAATCACTATACGAATGCTTCCCGATATGCCATACGATGGGAATTGAAAGAAGATGACAAGGTTATTCAATCGGGCGACTTGGCACTCTCAACAGCACCGCTTAGTCGTGAACTGGTGCACATACCTTATAAGAAGCCTGCCCTGATTCCCGGCAAAGAATACCGCCTGATGCTTCATGCCGTCCTGAAAAAAGATGAATTGTGGCAAAAGCCGGACATGAGGTGGCATGGGAAGAACTTGAACTGCCTTGGAGCCTGCCATGCTCTTCGGAAGAAAAGGTTCAAGGCATACCTTCCTATTCACTTTCGGAGAAAGAATTGATTGTCTCCGGAGAGGGCTTCAAATATGTTTTCAACCGTACTGACGGACAACTGACGTCGATGGTTGTTCAAGATATGGAACTGCTGGAGTCACCGCTCCGGCTGAATCTTTGGCGTGCTCCGCTGGCCAATGAGCTGGACAACTGGAATGCTTCCAGTGCCCGCTCCTCCAACTGGAAAGAAGGTTACGGATACACGGTAGCCACAGAAATGTATTCTGCAGGGATTGACCGCCTGACACATCAGCCCCTCTCTTTTTCGGTGTCCGAAACCACCGAAGGCGTACATATACACATCATTGATGCGGAATTGATGGGCAAAGGAGAAAAAGAGAAAAAAGACCTCTACATCGAAGGAGTACAGAACAACGGCATCATCAACCACTATGAGTATATTATCAATAGTGAAGGACGATAGAGATACGCCATGTATTGAAGCCTGAAGGGAAAATGCCGCTTTGGTTTCCTCGTATAGGACTTACGCTGACCGTAAGCGATGCGCTCGACCAAGTGAAATGGTACGGCCGAGGACCGCAAGAGAACTATCCGGACCGGAAAACCGGCTATCCGACGGGGATATATGCCTCTACCGTACAAGCTATGTACGAGCCCTATCTAATGCCACAAGATTACGGATTGCGGACAGATGTACGCTGGTTGCAACTGACTACGGACAAAGGCATCGGCCTTCAATTCAAGATGAACGAATGGTTTAACTTCAACATTTATCCGTACAGCACGGATAACCTGACGAAAGCGATGTATACCTACCAATTGCAGAAGCAGAAAGGCATGACCCTGAATCTCGATTATGCCACTACCGGGTCGGTTGTACAGCCCGCGGTGTATTCGGTGCTTACAAAGCGATGCCGCAGGAATATCGGAGAACCATCAGCATAAAACCTATGATGAAATAAAAACATTGTATCGGACTGGTAAGATTATGAAAAACAAAAAATTACTTTATTCTATTAGTGTTGTTTTTTAAGCGCTCTACAAATAAAAAGCGCAGTATTCATTCGACAACGTGCTTTATGGCGCAGCCTATTATCATGAGTATATGCCCTATGAGCGACTGGATGAAGATATCCGGCTGATGAAAAGAGCCGGCCTGACAGTAGTGCGCGTTGGAGAATCTGCCTGGGGAGTATTTGAGCCGCAAGACGGAACCTTTGAATTTGAATGGATGGACCGCATTCTGGACAAGATGCATGCAGCAGGAATCAAAGTCATCTTGGGAACTCCCACCTATTCCATTCCTGCATGGCTGGCATACAAACACCCGGAAGTGCTGGCAGAACACGCCAAAGGAAACAAAGCCTATTATGGAATCAGACAGAACATGGATTTTACAAACCCGACCTACCAATTCTATTGCGAACGGATTATCCGCAAGATGCTGGAAAGATATGCACAGCATCCGGCAGTCATCGGGTATCAAGTGGACAACGAAACAGAAGCGCGCGGAGTAAACAACAGAGACTATTTCTTCGGATTCAGGAACTACATCAAACAGAAATTCAACAATGACCTGAATCTGCTTGCCAAGGAATGGGGAATGAACTACTGGGGAATGAACATCAACACCTGGAAGAGTTCTATCCGCGCGATGGAGTGACAAGCCCCTCGTACAAGAATGAATGGGAACGCTATAACCGGAAGGAAGTGGCCGATTTTCTGAATTGGCAGTGCGACCTTGTAAATGAATACAAGCGTAAAGACCAATTTGTCACCCACTGCTTTATGCCCGACTTCCATAATATAGACCAAGTGGAAAGTTTCAGGCAGATGCAATATCCTGCCATCAATGTCTATCACGATGTACAGGATAAACAAGACGGCCAGCGCATCGCTATGCCGGTGACTTCGTGCGCACCGTGGCCGACAACAATTACATCGTCATGGAAACCAACGCACAAGGCATCGGCTGGGATGCCCGCACCCAGTTTCCTCCCTACGACAACCAGTTGCGGCAGAATGTGTACGCACATTATGCTTCCGGAGCTAATATGGTGGAATACTGGCACTGGTCTACCCTGCACTACGGGCAGGAGACATACTGGCGAGGCGTGCTGGGCCATGACCTCCAGCCCAACCGCATATACAAGGAATTCACCACCACCGCCAAAGAGTTGGAAAGAATAGGCAGCCACATCGTGAACTTGAAAAAGAAAAACCGGGTAGCTATCCTCTACAGTCATGATTCTTATCATGCTCTCGCTTCATGCCCTACACTTACAAGAGCAATTATCCCATTGATATGGTGCATAAAGCCCTCTATTTCCAAAACATAGAAACGGACATCATCCCTTGTGACAAGACAACCGATTTCAGCGGATATGACATGCTTGTCATTCCCCCTTTGTATGTGGCTACCGACCAATTGCTATTAGCCATTGATGAATTCGTACAGTCCGGCGGACACGTGGTAATGATGCACAAAAGCGGTTACTGCAATGAGCACTCCGCAGTTCGGGCCACCTTGGCTCCCGGGCCGCTACGCAAAGCCTGCGGCTTCCATTACCAGGAATTCTCCACTATCGGTGACTTATCATTAAAGGATAACCCCTTTCAATTAGAGGGAAAGAACCAGATAAGCGACTGGTATGAATTCCTGATTCCCGAGACAGCCACCCCGTTGGCTTATGCAGAGCATCCGTTCTTCGGCAAATGGCCCGTTGTCACCGAAAACAAGTATGGCAAAGGCAAACTGACCTACATAGGAGCCTACCCTTCGCAGGAATTGCTGAATGCCATCGTGCGAAAGGCAGCCATCCATGCCGGTATCATCTCTTCAGAGAGCGACGTGTTCCCCATCATACAGCGTTCGGGAATAAACAAAGCCGGAAAAGCCATCCGTTACTTCTTCAATTACAGCAGCGAGAGTAAAGAAATCACTCATAACTATCCGACATCCAAAGAGCTGATTTCCGGCAAGACTGTAAAAGAAGGAGACCATGTAACATTGCCCCCCTGGGGAGTTCTCATCATGGAAGTTTATTGACCATCAGAAAACATGAGAAAAAATGAGAAAAAAGATATTTGCCTTTCTATTGCTAAGTGCCTATATGCCGGCGCCCAAGAAGCTCCGGACTGGGAGAATCCTATTGTAGTCGGCATCAACAAAGAGCCGTATCATGCCACACTGACATTGCCTTCGCAAAAAGTCGATTGCAAAGAAATCATATCCCTGAACGGCAAGTGGCGATTCCAATGGTCTGCCGACCCGGGAAAGCGCCCGGCCGACTTCTACAAGAATGATTTCAATACCGACACATGGGATACCATCACAGTGCCGGGAGCATGGCAATTGCAAGGTTATGGGAAACCTATCTATTCCAACGTAAACTATCCCTTCCAGAAGGATGCACCCAGAGTGACAAGCGAGCCTCCCGCCGAATATTACAGTTACGGACACAGAAATCCGACAGGCTCTTATGTCACCACGTTCGAGGTGACGCCCGATATGAAAGACAAGTGCCTATACCTTCACTTTGAAGGAGTAAAATCGGCCATGTATGTCTGGGTAAACGGACAGCAGGTAGGCTACAGCCAGAATTCGATGTCACCTGCCGAGTTTGACATAACCGGATTTGTGAAGAATGGAACCAATCGTCTGGCAGTGGAAGTGTATCGGTGGTCGGACGGCAGTTATCTGGAAGACCAGGACATGTGGCGGCTTAGTGGAATACTCAGACCGGTAGAGCTATGGATACGCCCCCGGACAAATATCCGGGACTATAGG
>ENA-OQEB01000447-OQEB01000447.1-human-gut-metagenome-genome-assembly--contig:-NODE-447-length-17304-cov-1.536648_pt1 | contig 17304 bp, 23 predicted proteins | sample MGYA00242787_ERZ504619 | MGnify/ENA primary metagenome ERZ504619 (study PRJEB26092, sample SAMD00036317) | human gut metagenome | host: Homo sapiens | study: EMG produced TPA metagenomics assembly of... | reverse complement strand
CAAGTAACACCCTAACGCACCTTGATGGTAAGGCCGCCACTGAAGCTGGCGATTCCTCTTGGTTTGCAGCATGTGCTGGCTATGTTCGTAGGTAATCTTACACCGCTTCTGATCATCACAGCAGCCTGTGGAATCGAAGCCGGCGGAGAACTGCAGGTAGCTCTTCTGCAGAATGCCATGCTGATTGCAGGTATTGTAACATTGGTTCAGGTATTTACCGTAGGACCTGTGGGTGGTAAACTCCCCATCGTTATGGGAACCAGTTCCGGTTTCATTGGCGTATGCCAGAGTGTTGCAGGAGTCATGGGTAATGGAGTGGTTGCGTATGGTGCGATCATGGCGGCATCCTTTATCGGCGGTCTTTTTGAAACTGTACTGGGAAGCTTCCTGAAACCACTGAGAAAATTTTTCCGTCAGTTGTAACAGGAACCGTTGTATTATCAATCGGTCTTTCACTGATTGCTGTTGGTATCAGTTCTTTTGGAGGTGGAAGTTCCGCTAAGGACTACGGTTCTCTGGAGAATCTGTTTGTAGGTTTTGTAGTTCTGGTTGTAATTGTCGTATTAAAACATGGAACAAAAGGATTTACAAGCTTTGCATCAATTCTGATCGGTATTATCGTTGGATATGTGCTGGTAAGTATTATGGCAGCAGTTCTTCCTACCACATTTACCTATGTGGATGATGCAGGTGCAACAGTAGAAGCTACCAAATCCTGGGTTCTTAACTGGGATAAAGTAGCAAGCGCATCCTGGTTTGCAGTGCCGAAGATCATGCCTGTCAAATGGGTATTTGATGCAAGGGCAATCGTTCCGATCTGCATCATGTTTATTGTAACAGCTGTAGAAACTGTCGGTGATATTTCCGGTATCACAGAGGGCGGGTCTTGGAAGAGAAGCTACAGACAAAGAGCTTTCCGGCGGCGTTATGTGTGATGGCCTTGGATCTTCACTGGCAGCAGTATTTGGCGTACTTCCGAATACTTCTTTTAGCCAGAACGTAGGTCTGGTTGCAATGAATAAGGTTGTAAATCGTTTCTCAATTGCAACAGGCGGTATTTTCCTTATCGCATGTGGTCTGTTTCCTAAGCTTGCAGCACTGATCTCCATCATGCCTCAGAGTGTACTGGGCGGTGCGGCAGTTATGATGTTCTCATCTATTGTTGTCAGCGGTATCCAGCTTATCACAAAATGGCCGGTAACTCCGAGAAACGTAACAATTGTCTCCGTTGCACTTGGTCTTGGCTATGGACTTGGGGCAAACTCAGCAGTTCTTGCACATATGCCGCAGGCGATCACACTGATCTTTGGTGGTTCAGGAATTGTACCTGCAGCACTGTTTGCTATCATTCTGAATATCGTGCTTCCACCAGATGAGAAATCCGAAGTTGAGATTGCAGAAGAGATTCTTGAACATGAAGAAAAAAGAGGCACAGAAGAAATAGCAGCAGAATCAACTTGTTGGCACACTGGATTGTTCGAAAGTGAATAAGTAAAACAATAAAAAGCGCGAAACTGGGAATATCTGGTTTTGCGCTTTTATTTAGATTATAGTGAATGATTATCTGGTGCAGATGTATGTGGCGAAAACAGACTGCAGATATCTGTAATGAATTTCCTGGTAATAGTTACTGTTCATTCCGTGCCCAGTAACACGCTTCGCGATGCAGGAAATATGAACATCCTTGTGCAAAGCCCAAGGAGTATCGTTTGCTTTGCAAACTTAATTTATGCTATTCGCATAAATTCGCACGGTATGTCTCGGGATAGTGGCGTGTGAACAGTAACTGATAATGATAAAAATATGTTATTGAATGAAATTCAGGGTTGACAAATATAGCTTCCGGTGGTAAACTAAGTGTAAATTTAACAGATTAAACCGATGAAGCGGAAGTCAAAGCAGTCATGCGCGCACAGAGAATCCGGGAAGGTGAGAGCCGGGTGGAAATGCAGTCTGCCAAATGGGCCGCTGAGCGACAGTGAAAGGTTGAAGATTACAGAGCAGACTAAGTATCCTGTGACGTGAGGCATACGTCAGTTGCCGGGAATATGAAGGTATTTCGCAAAGAGTACGGTTCAAACCGTAAATCAAGGTGGCACCGCGGGTGAAGTATATACGCTCGTCCTTGACAGAAAAGATAATTCTGTCAAGGGCGGGCTTTTTTATGTCCCTGGCAGAAACTGAATTAATCACAGGAGGTGTTTCCATGTATCCAACATTAGAAACTATCAGGCAGCTTGCACAGACAAAAGAATATCGTCGTATTCCTCTGTGCAGAGAACTTTATGCAGACAGATATACACCGGTAGAGGTAACGCGCATTTTGCGAAAAGCCAGCCGCCATTGTTATCTGCTGGAAAGTGCCAGCCAGACAGAAGTGTGGGGCAGGTATTCTTTTCTGGGGTATGAACCGTCCATGGAGATTACCTGTACAGACGGAACATTGAAGATCCGGACAACCGATGCTGAGGGAAAAACAGAGGAAACCGTAAGGCAGGTCACACATCCCGGTGATACTCTCAGAGAAATCATCCGGAAATATAAAACTCCGGTAATGGAAAAGATGCCTCCTTTTACAGGCGGTCTGGTAGGATATTTCTCCTACGATTATATCAAATACAGTGAACCAAAGCTGAAACTGGAGGACAGGGAACAGCAGGATTTCAGGGACATGGATTTAATGCTTTTTGATCAGGTGATCGTATTTGACCATTTCAGACAGAAAGTACTTCTGATCACAGGTGTGATGACAGATGATCTGGAAGCCTCCTACGAGAAAGCAGTAAAGAAGTTGGAGGAAATGGCGCAGATGATTCGAAACGGGGAGCATATGGAATTTGAACCGCTGAGACTTCAGTCAGAAATACAGCCGAAATTTCCGAAAGAAAAATATGCAGAGATGGTGGAGAAAGCCAAACATTATATCAGAGAAGGTGATATTTTCCAGGTGGTACTTTCCAATCCCATGCGTGCGAAAGCAACAGGAAGCCTGTTTGATACTTACCGGGTTCTTCGGGCATCTAATCCTTCTCCTTATATGTTCTACTTTTCCAGCGATGACATTGAACTGGCAGGTGCTTCCCCTGAAACACTTGCGAAGCTGGAAAATGGCACCTTAAGTACCTTCCCTCTGGCAGGAACCAGACCAAGAGGAAAAACAAGAGAAGAGGATAAAGCCCTTGAAGAGGGACTTCTGAAAGATGAGAAAGAGCTGGCGGAACATAACATGCTGGTAGACCTGGGAAGAAACGATATCGGAAAGATCAGCAAGATCGGAACTGTAAAAGTAGAAAAGTACCTCTGCGTAGAACGTTTTTCCCATGTAATGCATCTGGGCTCCACAGTAACAGGAATTATCCGGGATGATAAAGACGCTGTGGATGCAGTAGATGCAATCCTTCCGGCAGGAACCCTTTCCGGAGCACCCAAATTCAGAGCCTGCCAGATCATCGAGGAACTGGAACAGAGCAAACGAGGAATTTACGGAGCGCCATCGGATATCTGGATTTTGCAGGAAATCTGGATACCTGCATTGCCATCCGCCTGGTTTACAAGAAAAACGGAGAAATCTGTATCCGTTCAGGTGCCGGAATCGTGGCGGACAGTGTACCGGAAAAGGAATTCCAGGAATGCTGCAACAAGGCAAGAGCAGTGGTACAGGCAATTGAACAGGCACAGGAGGGATTAGAATGATATTACTGATCGATAATTATGACAGCTTTTCCTATAACTTATATCAGCTCATCGGTGCAGTGGAACCGGACATTAAAGTAGTGAGAAACGATGAGTGTACACTGGAAGAAATCGCGGAGATGAAGCCGGAAGCCATCATTTTATCTCCTGGTCCGGGACGTCCGGAGGATGCAGGTATCTGTATCCCGGTTATTAAAGAATTTGCAGGAAAAATCCCCATTCTGGTGTGTGCCTGGGACATCAGTCCATCTGCGAAGCCTTTGGAGGAACAGTTTCCTATGCAAAGGAACTGATGCATGGAAAGAAAAAGCTGATGTATAAAACAGGAGAAAGCCGGCTTTTCAAGGACCTGCCGGATACCTTTGCAGCAGCCAGATATCATTCCCTGGCAGCATTAAAGGATACCCTGCCTGCAGAACTTAGGGTAACAGCAGAGTCAGAGGACGGAGAGGTCATGGCAGTGGAACATACGAAATATCCTGTGTTCGGAGTACAATTTCATCCTGAATCTGTAATGACACCGGACGGCAGAGTGATGATAGAGAACTTTATGGAGGTAGTGAGAAATGATTAAGGAAGCCATTATTAAATTATCAAAGAAACAGGATTTAGCTTATGCGGAAGCAGAAGCTGTAATGGACGAGATTATGAGCGGTCAGGCAACACCTGTACAGATGTCTGCTTATCTTACTGCATTAGCTTTAAAAGGAGAGACAATTGATGAGATCACAGCTTCCGCAGCAGGAATGAGAGCTCACTGTATCAAACTTCTCCACAACCTGGATGTGCTTGAATCGTGGGTACCGGCGGAGACGGTTCTAATTCTTTCAATATTTCCACTACTTCTTCTCTGGTGATCGCAGCAGGCGGTGTTCCGGTTGCAAAACATGGAAACAGGGCAGCATCCTCCAAATCCGGTGCAGCAGATGTTCTGGAAGCACTGGGAGTGAAGATTACACTGACGCCGGAACGCAGTGCAGAGATCCTGAAAAAGATCAACATCTGCTTCCTGTTTGCGCAGAATTATCACATTGCAATGAAATATGTGGCACCGATCCGTAAAGAGCTAGGAATCCGTACTGTATTTAACATTCTTGGACCGTTAAGTAATCCGGCAGGTGCAAACATGGAACTGATGGGAGTTTACGATCAGTCACTGGTGGAGCCACTGGCACAGGTTATGGCAAATCTGGGCGTTAACAGAGGAATGGTTGTCTATGGACAGGACAGTCTGGATGAGATTTCCATGTGCGCACCTACTTCTGTATGTGAGATCAGGGATGGCAAATTTACTTCCTATGAGATCACACCGGAACAGTTTGGATATGAGAGATGTGAGAAGGGTGCCCTGACAGGTGGTACACCTGCAGAAAACGCAGAGATCACAAAAGCAATCCTGAAAGGTGAGGAAAAAGGTCCGAAGCGTCAGGCGGTATGTTTAAATGCAGGTACAGCACTCTATATCGCAGGAAAAGCCGCTCCATAGAAGAAGGAGTGAAGCTGGCAGAATCCTCATCGACAGCGGTGCAGCACTGAAAAAACTGGAAGAATTTGTAGAAGAGAACAAATAAATAAAAAGCCCCCCAAAATTACTAATGTAAAGGAAATCTGTAACTGTCCGGTAATCTGCTGACTGTGGATATACAGAACAGTTACAGAAAATCATAGAGATTATGAAGAATATATTAGAAGAAATAGCAGCCAGAACAAGAGAAAGAATTGCAAAAGAAAAATCCCGTATTTCTGTTTCGGAGTTGGAGAACCGGATTCAGGAAGTAAATAAAAATGCAAGGCAGAAAATCACATTTCTCCAGGCATTACAAAAAGATGGTATGTCCTATATCTGCGAGGTAAAGAAAGCCTCCCCCTCAAAGGGACTGATCGCACCGGATTTTCCATATCTGGCAATTGCAAAGGAATATGAACAGGCAGGTGCAAGTGCAATCTCCTGTCTCACAGAACCTTTTTATTTCCAGGGAGCAGACCAGTATCTGAGAGAAATCGCAGCCGCTGTACAGATACCTGTACTCCGCAAGGATTTTACAGTAGATGAATATATGATCTATCAGCGAAATCCCTTGGTGCTTCCGCGGTATTGCTTATCTGCGCCATCCTGGATGACGGAGAATTAAGAGCATACAGACAGCTTGCAAAAGAGCTGGGACTGGATGCACTGGTAGAAGCACACGATGAGTACGAAGTGGACAGGGCCTTAAATCTCGGGGCAGAGATCGTGGGAGTCAATAACCGGGATCTGAGAACCTTTCAGGTAGATATGAACAACAGCATTCGCCTGAGAAAAATGGCACCGGACAATGTGGTTTTTGTTTCCGAGAGCGGAATCCGCACCCCGGAGGATATCCGGCTTCTTTATGAGGATAAAGTGGATGCGGTACTGATCGGGGAAACACTGATGCGAAGCCCGAACAAGAAAGCAGCGCTGGAAAGCCTGAATGGCAGCCCGTTACGCTGAAAGATCGAATATTATCTGAGAGGATAGAATATGACCAGAGAACAACAGCAAAGAACCAAAATCAAAATCTGTGGTCTGAAACGCCCGGAAGACATTACCTATGTAAATGAAGCAAAACCTGATTACTGTGGATTTATCATAGAATTTCCGAAGAGCAGCAGAAATGTTACAGGTGCATTGGTGAGAGAACTTACTGCAAAACTTAATCCGGACATTATCCCTGTAGGTGTTTTTGTAAATGTAGCACCTGAGCGTGTGGAGGAACTGCTTCTTGACGGAACTATCCATATTGCACAGCTTCATGGACAGGAAGATGAGGCATATATACGGAGAATCCAAAAGAATACAGGTCATCAGGTTATAAAGGCCTTTTCCGTAAAAACGGCTCAGGATATTGAAAAAGCCCTGAAAAGTCCTGCAGATTATATACTGCTTGATCAGGGTGGCGGTGGAACCGGACAGACCTTTGACTGGTCACTGATCCCGGAGATAGACAGACCGTTTTTCCTGGCAGGAGGACTGGGTGCAGATAATCTGGAAACAGCCGTCCGGACTATTCATCCTATGCAGTAGATCTGAGCAGCAGCGTGGAGACGGATGGAATGAAAGACAGAGATAAGATTTTGAAGGCAGTTCAACTGGTGCATATAAAATAAGATAACCGAATCAAGTAAGTCACCTGCTTCAATTGCGAAAAGCAATAAGCAGTGGGTGGGGACTTGCTTGTATCAGGAGGAGTGCAAGCTCCTTCTGATAAACTGCGGAGCAGTTATTCGGTTATGAGCAAGTAGCGAAGCGGATTGCGAATATCCGCTTGACTAATTCAGAAAGAACATAGAATACTCTGACCGACCATCTGACAGGCCAGGGATTACATACATAAAAGGAGGACATATACAGATGTCAAAAGGAAGATTCGGCATCCATGGAGGACAGTACATTCCGGAAACACTGATGAATGCTGTCATCGAATTGGAGGAAGCCTACAACCATTATAAAGATGACCCGGAGTTTAACGCAGAGCTTACAGAGCTTCTGAATGAATATGCAGGAAGACCATCCCGTCTCTACTTTGCATCTCACATGACAGAAGATCTGGGTGGAGCAAAAGTATACTTAAAGAGAGAAGATTTAAACCATACAGGTGCTCACAAAATCAACAATGTACTTGGTCAGGTACTTCTTGCAAAAAAAATGGGCAAGACCCGTGTCATTGCAGAAACAGGCGCAGGTCAGCATGGTGTGGCAACAGCAACAGCAGCAGCTCTTATGGGTATGGAATGTGAAATCTTCATGGGAAAGGAAGACACAGAACGTCAGGCATTAAATGTATACAGAATGCGTCTTCTGGGTGCAAAGGTCAATGCAGTTACTTCCGGTACTGCAACACTGAAGGATGCTGTTTCCGAGACAATGAGAGAGTGGACAAACCGTATTTCCGATACACATTATGTACTTGGTTCTGTAATGGGACCTCATCCGTTCCCTACAATTGTTCGCGATTTTCAGGCAGTGATCTCCAAAGAAATCAAAGAGCAGATCCTTGAAAAAGAGGGCAGACTTCCGGATGCAGTTCTTGCATGTGTAGGTGGCGGATCCAATGCGATCGGAACATTCTACAATTTTATCAATGACAAAGATGTCCGTCTGATCGGATGTGAGGCAGCAGGACGTGGCGTAAATACGGCAGAGACAGCAGCTACCATGCAACCGGCAAACTGGGAATCTTCCATGGAATGAAATCTTATTTCTGTCAGGATGAATATGGTCAGATCGCACCTGTATATTCCATTTCCGCAGGTCTGGATTATCCGGGAATCGGACCGGAACATGCGCATCTCTATGATACAGGACGTGCAGAATATGTACCTGTCACAGATGAAGAAGCAGTGGAAGCATTTGAGTATCTTTCCAGAACAGAGGGAATCATTCCTGCCATCGAAAGTGCTCATGCAGTCGCTTACGCAAGGAAAATTGTTCCACAGATGAGAAAAGACCAGATCGTGGTCATTACAATTTCCGGACGTGGAGATAAGGACTGTGCAGCAATCGCGCGTTACAGAGGGAGGATATCCATGAATAAGAGAATTACAGAAGCATTTGAAAAAGGAAAGGCATTTATCCCGTTTATTACCTGTGGAGATCCGTCTCTGGAAGTGACAGAGCAGCTTGTCTATGCAATGGAGGAAGCTGGTGCAGACCTGATCGAGCTTGGGATTCCGTTTTCTGATCCTACAGCAGAGGGACCGGTGATCCAGAGAGCAAATGTGAGAGCACTTTCCGGTGGTGTGACTACAGATAAGGTATTTGACATGGTGGTAAAGATCAGAAAGAACAGTTCTGTTCCTATGGTGTTTATGACTTATGCAAACGTGGTATTTTCTTACGGAACGGAGCGGTTTATTAAAACAGCTGCAGAAATCGGAATGGATGGTTTGATTCTGCAGATGTGCCATTTGAGGAAAAAGAAGAGTTTGATATTGTATGTAAGAAATACGGTGTTGATCTGATCTCTCTGATTGCGCCGACTTCTCATGAGAGGGTCGCACAGATTGCGAAGGATGCGGAAGGGTTTGTGTATTGTGTTTCTTCTCTTGGTGTTACAGGAACAAGAACTAATATTACTACAGATATCGAGGCAATGGTGAAGCTGGTAAAACAGGCGAAAGATATTCCTTGTGCAGTTGGATTTGGAATTTCTACGCCGGAACAGGCGAAGAAGATGGCGGCGCAGTCAGATGGAGCGATTGTAGGATCTGCAATTGTGAAGTTGTGTGCACAGTATGGCAGGGATTGTGTGCCCTATGTGAAAGAGTATGTGAAGTCTATGAAAGATGCTGTAATGGAAGCTTAGGAATTAAAAAGGGACGCGCAGAAACATATTTCATTTCGTGTGCGGTTTCGAAGCCTAAGAACTTCTAAGTTGCTAAAAATATGCTAAAAACATAAGAAAATGACCCAAACTCGCCGCATGCTGCGGCTCAGACAGTGGGTCATTTTTCTTATAACGCATATTTTTATCAGCTAAGAAGTTCTAAGACTCCTGCAAATGCACACGAAATGAAATATGTTTTTGCGCTGTGTATTGGTATGAACTGGAGTAATTCGTATCTTTTATAAGAAAGACCTCAAAATTTGCAGAACTCCGTTTTCCCAGTAGGCGGGCAGGTATTTTTGGCGGCAGCCCGGACTTCGGGGCGGGAGTTGGAGACTGCGTAGCTGAGACCGGCATTCTGAAGCATTTCAATATCGTTGAGGTTATCTCCGAAAGTGCAGGTTTCGTCAGGTGAAATTCCCAGATATTCCTGAAGGAAAGCAACGGAAGGACCTTTGCCGGAACCTGGGGCAGTACAGTCCATCCATTCCTTGCCGGCGGCAGCCATAACTGTTTTGCCTTTCCAGGTGGGAGTGAATAAAGGGGCGCACATTTCCTCACAGGCGTTGGGTGGTAGACTGCAAATTTGTTTACCTGCTGTCCCTCGAGTTTTAACATTTCCGGAACTTCATGGATATCATATCCGTAAGAATCTCTTAGCCAGTGAAACATCTGGCTGCCTCCGTCTTCTGCGAAACAGCGTTCAGGTGTGGAAATAAAATAATCACAGGAAGGCATATTCTCTCTTACCATAGAACACATTCCTTTCCAGATTTCGTCAGGCAGAGTATCCACTTTCAGAATCTCCTTCGGAGTCCGTACAACAGTTCCTCCGTCAGAGATATAAAGCAGTCTGTCTGCGACAGGGGTAAACAGTTTTCTCTCACTTCTGTACTGCCGTCCGGAGCATGCCACAAACACAATCCCCTTATCAATCAGCCTTCCGATAACTTCCATATACTCCCTGTCAATAGCCAGAGTCCCATCCTTCACCAGAGTCCCATCTATATCTGAAGCAATCAATTTAATCATATGAATAAGAAATCCTTTCTATAATAAATACAATAGGCATTTGCGAAACTCTGAACCTATTGAAAATACTGGTTTTTCGTTTTACAATTACCTAATAAATACAATCCCCATTTTATCACGCCAAAATATAACTTGCCATAAAAAATTTAGAAAAATTGCAACTATTCACCAGTCCCAGTTCATGCGTTACCATCCTGCAAAATGTTCTGTGAGGAAATCTCATTTGCATAGCCTGTCGTTGCAAGGCGCATTACTGTGAACGAAGTGAGCAGTAACAGCTCGGCAGTCCCGCAGCCAGCCAACAGGCAGGAAATATTTTTGGTTTCAGGTGCATTTGCAGTGGGCGTAGTAACTCTTGGTGCGTGGGAATCTGCGTTATTCAAATTGCTCACTTGTCTGAGCGAAGCGAGTTTGAGCAATTTTTGAATGTTTTTAGCAGATTTCCACACACCTAGAGTTATTAGCCCGCGAAACCGCACCTGAAACCAAAAATATTTCCTGTCGTCCCCAATTTTTTTGCCCGCCAAACCCCATTGACTTTTCCACCCTTTTTTCTTATATTATATAAATAGAAATCTGCGTACTCTGAAAACTACGCATTTAAACCCTAGAAAAAAGGAGAGTTGCTCGAAATGAACAAAAAAATGCTCTTTGTTTTCAATCCCAAGGCAGGCAAAGGCAAGATTAAAACAAACCTGCTTGATATAGTAGATATTTTCAACAAAGGCGGTTATGAAGTCATTATCTATTCCACACAGAAACCAAAAGATGCCTACGAGAAAGCCAAAGAATACGAATCCAAAGTAGATCTTATCGTATGCAGCGGCGGAGACGGGACTCTTGATGAGGTGGTTACCGGAGTAATGGAAAAGAAGAGTTCCATTCCCATCGGATACATTCCGGCAGGAAGCACCAACGACTTTGCAAACAGTCTCTTTATGCCGAAAAGCATGACAGATGCCGCTTCCATGATCATGGAAGAGAAACTTTATCACTGTGACATCGGCAGATTCAATAACCAGAGCTTTACATATATAGCAGCTTTCGGTCTTTTCACAGATGTAGCCTATCAGACAGATCAGGATCTCAAGAATATCCTTGGCCATGTAGCTATCTTCTTGAGGGAGTGAAACGCCTTTTTGATATCAAATCATACCATATGAGAATTGAATCCGAAGAATTAACTGTGGAGGATGACTTCATCTTTGGGATGATCACCAATTCCCGTTCAGTGGGAGGGTTCAAGAACCTTACAGGCAAGAACGTGGATATGAATGACGGACTTTTTGAAGTTACCATGATCACAAGACCGAAGAATCCGCTGGAATTGCAGGAGATCATGACTGCAATGCTGACAGCAGAGGACAATACAGATCTGATCCATTCTTTTAAATCAGCCAGGGTGACCATTACCTCAGAAGAACCGGTACCATGGACTCTGGACGGTGAATACGGCGGCAGTCATACACAGATAGAGATTGAAAACTGCCACGAAGCACTGAATCTGTATCTGAAAAGTACAAAAAATGAGGAAACCAGATCAATTGGAATTTCCCCGTTAATAAATAAAAAAGGAGAAATAAAATGGGTGAGTATATCAATGTAGTAGAGACTTTTGGATGTGACGTGTTTAATGATTCCGTCATGCAGGCACGACTTCCGAAGAAAATCTACAAAGAATTGAAAAAAACCATAGAAGAGGGCAAAGAACTGTCTATGGAAATTGCGGATGTAGTAGCACACGAGATGAAAGAATGGGCCATCGAGAAAGGTGCCACACATTACAGCCACTGGTTCCAGCCCCTTACAGGTGTGACAGCAGAGAAACATGATGCTTTTATCACAGCTCCGATGGATAACGGCAAGGTCCTGATGTCTTTCTCCGGAAAAGAACTGATCAAAGGTGAACCGGATGCATCTTCTTTCCCGTCCGGTGGATTAAGAGCAACTTTTGAGGCGAGAGGATATACAGCATGGGACTGTACATCACCGGCTTTTGTCCGTCATGATGCAGCAGGTGGAACACTCTGTATTCCTACTGCATTCTGTTCCTATACGGGAGAAGCACTTGACCAGAAGACACCACTTCTTCGTTCTATGGAAGCAATCAACACCCAGGCACTCCGTCTGTTGAGACTTTTCGGAAATACAACTTCTAAGAAAGTAACTCCGTCAGTAGGAGCAGAGCAGGAATATTTCCTGATCGATAAAGAGAAATGGCTTCAGAGAAAAGACCTGATCTATACAGACAGAACTCTTTTTGGAGCTATGCCTCCGAAGGGACAGGAAATGGATGACCATTACTTTGGAAGTATCCGTCAGAGAATTTCCGCATACATGAAAGAGGTAAATGAAGAATGTTGGAAGCTTGGAATTCCTGCAAAGACACAGCATAATGAGGTTGCCCCTGCACAGCATGAGCTTGCACCGATTTATGCACCGGTCAATATCGCAGCAGACCAGAACCAGATGATGATGCGTATTCTTAAAAAGGTTGCCAGCCGCCATGGAATGCGCTGTGTCCTTCATGAGAAACCATTTGCAGGTGTGAATGGCTCCGGTAAGCATAACAACTGGTCTCTTACCACAGATGACGGAATCAATCTTCTGGATCCGGGCAAAACACCTCATGAAAATATTCAGTTCCTTCTGGTCCTCACCTGTATCCTGAAAGCAGTAGATGAACATGCAGATCTTCTGCGTGAATCTGCGGCAGATGTGGGAAATGACCAGAGACTTGGCGGCCATGAGGCACCGCCGGCAGTGATTTCCGTATTTCTTGGAGAGCAGCTGGAGGATGTTCTGGAACAGCTGGTCAGCACAGGAACAGCAACTCACAGTAAAAAGGGAAGTAAGCTGGAAACAGGTGTTAAGACTCTGCCTGATTTCATGAAGGATGCCACAGATCGTAACCGTACTTCACCTTTTGCTTTCACAGGAAATAAATTTGAATTCCGTATGGTGGGCTCAAGAGATTCTATTTCCGCATGTAACGTAGTCCTGAATACGATCACGGCAGAAGTATTTAAGGAAGTATGTGACCGCCTGGAAAAAGCTCCTGATTTCGAGCTGGCGGTACATGACCTGATCAAAGAATATGCCACAGATCATCAGAAGATCGTATTTAACGGAAACGGCTATGCGCCGGAATGGGAGAAAGAAGCTAAACGCCGCGGACTTCCGATCCTTCCGAGCATGGTGGATGCAATCCCTGCACTTACTACAGAGAAGGCAGTGAAACTCTTTGAATCTTTTGATGTATTCTCAAGAGCTGAGCTTGAATCACGTGCAGAGATTAAATATGAGATTTACTCTAAAGCAATCAATATTGAAGCAAAGACCATGATCGACATGGCAACCAAGCAGATCATTCCGGCAGTTATCAGATATACCACTGTTCTTGGCGAATCTATCAATACAGTGAAAACAGCGGGCGAAGGACTGATCGATGTAAGTGTACAGCTTGATCTGCTCAAGAAAGCGTCAAAACTCTTAAAGGCTGCGAACAGTGCCATGAGTAAGCTGAGCAAACTGGTTGAGAAGACCCCGGAATATGCAGAGGGACGGGACAGAGCCGTATTCTGCAGAGAAAAGGTGGTTCCTGCAATGGAAGCTTTACGTGAGCCGGTGGATGAACTGGAAATGATCGTAGATAAGGAAATGTGGCCGATGCCTTCTTATGGAGATCTTGTATTTGAAGTATAATGTTGTAAAAATATAAAGAAGAATGCTATAATGAAAGGGTCGTGAATCTGTAAAAGATAAGCGGCCTTTTTCTATAACACAAACTGGACTATAATAGTTATATAAAGGAGAACTAAATGGAAGAACTGAAATTTCTGGAGGAGCAGCAGGTAGCCCCTGAACTGATAAAGAGAGTAGAAGAATTCCGCAGCGGTATGAGGTGGCACCGGAAACAGCAGGCAGGATTGTGAAACCATCCATTCCATTTTACGGAAAAGACATTCTGGAAATGGCCAAGTTGCCGGAACTTGCATCAAAGGGGAGAATCTATACTCACCGGTCCGAAGGCAACAGGAAAAAATATCCTTGCAGAGAACCTGGCATATATTTTCAACCGTCCCGCGTACAATGTTTCTTTTCATGTAAATACTAACAGCGGAGATCTGATCGGCACAGACACTTTCGTGGACAACGAAGTTAAGCTCCGCAAAGGAACTATCTATCAGTGTGCAGAATACGGTGGTTTCGGAATCCTCGACGAGATCAATATGGCAAAGAACGATGCAGTTTCCGTTCTTCATGCAACTTTGGATTATCGCCGTTCCATCGATGTCCCGGGCTATGACAAAATTGATCTTCATCCGGCTGCCCGTTTTATTGGAACCATGAATTACGGTTATGCAGGAACCAAAGAACTCAATGAAGCGCTGGTATCCAGATTTCTGGTCATTGACATGCCGGCTCAGACTGAAGAATCCCTGGAATTTATTTTCCGCCGGATGTTCCCCAATATAAAAGAAAACGCCAGAACACAGTTCATCGGAGTATTCCTGGATCTTCAGCTCAAAGCCACAAACAGTGAAATTTCCACCAAACTCTGGATCTGCGAGGTCTCCTTGCAGCCATGAAGATTGTAGAAACCGGACTTTCTCCGAGAAAAGCAGTTACTATGGGAGTGGTGAACAAGACCTTTGACATTTTCGAGAAAGAAATCGTAGAGGATATTGTGAAAACCAGAATTCCGGCAGACTGGACAAGGGATGATGTATATGAAAGATGAGAAAATCGTAGAAATCGACGATTACCGTCTGGAACTGGAAAACAGGATCCGCAATCTCCTCTGGACTATCAGCGGGGATTACACGTTAAATATGAAAGTAGACGTTTCCCTGTATCTGCGTTCAAAAGCAATTGCTCTGTATGACGGCATCAAGCAGGGCGCTCTGGCAAAATATTATGACAGGAATCTGCTGGGTTTATATCTGGTAAAAAAGTCTTCTGCCAGGCAGGAGAGGGAGAACTGACTGCAGTAGCACAGCTATGTGTAGAGGAAGCAATCGGGGATAAAATATGTCAGGAGCGTCCGGGAGTCCGGGAGATGCAGAAGGAAGCATTCGAGGATATCCTGGATCAGGAGTTTGAACAGATGCCCGCATACGGAGATATTCTCGGTCGCCTGAAGATTGCCATCTGCGTGACCGTTGCAGAATGGAAACCATTATGTAGAAGAGCGTCTTCGGAAAATCCGCGACATGGTTTACAAAGCCAGAACAGCTACAGACACTATAGAACTGATCCGTATTATTGACAGTCTTTACAACACTATCATTGATCCGGATTTTGAGAAAGATCATGGAACACTGGAACAGGTTATGGCAGTCACCATGGAAGAACTGACAGAATACGATTGGGAAGATTTTCTCACAGAAGAACTTTATGAGGAAGCTCTGGAGAGTTACATCGAACAGATGACAAATAAGATTACGGACATGGAAGACACTGCTGTCAACTGAAGAAATGGAAAACAGCGCCAGACCAAACACAAAATTACAATTCTCACAGAGGAAGAACTTGAGAAAGCATACAACCTATGTAGAGTTGAATTTCGGAAAAACTTAATCTCACTCCTGCAGAAGAGAAGCGAATGAATTATCTGATGTGCAGGGAACTTCACAGAGACTGCAGCCTTTATTTTACAGAAGGAATTCTTAAGAATCCGGTCAAACGAAACTATCAGTACGAATATGCAGTGCGATTAAAGAATAAGAATATCTGGCTCTACCATGACAAACACAGAATCGTAAAGCAGAACATCGCATCCCTCACAGACCTTTTACGAAAGACACTGGTGCTGAAAAGCGAGACGCAGGAAGTACTGTCAGACAGAGGAACGATCATTCCGTCCAGACTCTGGCGTGTGGGCAGAAGCAGTGAAGCAAATCTGTTTAAAAGAGAATTGAAATCTGATGCATCTGATTCGTAGTAGATGTGCTGATCGATGCCAGCGGTTCCCAGATGTCCAGGCAGGGAGATGTGGCATTACAGGCTTATATCATCAGTGAAGCATTAAGTAATGTAAACCTGCCTCACCGTGTCATGAGCTTCTGCACATTCTGGGACTATACGATCCTTCACAGATTCCGTGAGTACGATGATCCACAGTCAGCTAATGAAAATATTTTTAATTATGTAACTTCTTCCAATAACAGGGATGGACTTGCTATCAAAACCGCAGGATACGGTCTGCTTCAGAGATCTGAGGAGAAAAAAATCCTCATTGTATTAAGTGATGGAAAACCATACGATGTGATCGTAAACAGACCTCACGCAAAGAATCCGGAACCTTATATGGGAAAATATGCAGTTAATGATACTGCAACAGAAGTGCGGCACCTGCGAAACCTTGGAGTAAGTGTTCTGGGAGTGTTTGCAGGGGAAGAAAAGGACCTTTCCACAGAAAAAAAGATATTTGGCAAAGATTTCGCATATATCCGGGATATTTCGAATTTTTCCAGAATTGTTGGGAGATACCTGATTAAACAGTTGGATTCAGATGAATAGACTGATAAAACAGGGCAAAAATATGCTGTTTGAGCGTGCTGATATGTTAAGAGATTATCAAGTTAGCACGTCAATATGGTAAAGTGCATAAAAAACCAGTTTTTTCACCTTGCCTTTTTGTATAAATTTCGCTATAATGTTCTATGTTTATAAATCAATACAAAAGGGAGAGGAAATCATGAACGAAAACAAAGAGTTCAAACCGTATATTCCGGCTGACAAGATCACACCAGAATTTACGGTGACATCCATCATCATGGGTGTTATCCTTGCAGTCATCTTCGGTGCAGCCAATGCTTATCTTGGTCTGCGTGTAGGTATGACTGTATCTGCTTCCATTCCGGCAGCAGTTATTTCCATGGGCGTAATTCGCAAGATCATGAAAAAGAACTCCATTCTGGAGAGCAACATGGTCCAGACAATCGGTTCAGCCGGTGAATCACTGGCAGCCGGTGCAATTTTCACAATGCCAGCTCTGTTCCTTTGGGCAGAAGAAGGACTTTGTGAAATGCCGGGTATCGTGGAAATCACATTAATCGCACTTTGCGGTGGTGTTCTTGGTGTACTTTTTATGGTACCACTTCGTAACGCACTGATCGTAAAAGAGCATGCAACACTTCTTTATCCGGAAGGAACTGCCTGCGCAGATGTTCTTCTTGCAGGTGAAGAGGGTGGTGCAAACGCTGCGACAGTATTCTCAGGTATG
>ENA-OQEB01000446-OQEB01000446.1-human-gut-metagenome-genome-assembly--contig:-NODE-446-length-17316-cov-5.019082_pt1 | contig 17316 bp, 25 predicted proteins | sample MGYA00242787_ERZ504619 | MGnify/ENA primary metagenome ERZ504619 (study PRJEB26092, sample SAMD00036317) | human gut metagenome | host: Homo sapiens | study: EMG produced TPA metagenomics assembly of... | reverse complement strand
TGACATTCACAGTCAAGAATACCGGAGGAGGTTCAGAAAGTGGAAATGAAGGACGAGGTACCGGTTGGTGAACTCATCATCAACAAAAAGGGAGAATTTCTGGATTCTGTTACATTGGCCGATAAGGTCAAAGGTGTGGTGGAACACATTTTCAACTATGTAACCGGAAAGCTGACAGATGTTACGTTTGAAGTCTATGCTGAGGAAGACATTAAGGCTGCCGATGGCGTCAGTGACGATTACTATAAAAAGGATGAACTGATTGCAACAATAAAGACAGATGAAACTGGTATTGCAAAACTGGAAAATCTTCCACTTGGTAAATACTATGTGAAAGAAACAGGAACTGCTTACGGTCATGTACTGGATGGTGAGATCCGTCATGTAGATCTGACTTACGTGGATCAGAATACACCAGTTGTATCTATGACAAAGACTGCAGAACAACCGCCAGAGAGTAGAAGTCAATGTACTTAAGAAAGAAAAAGATTCTGACCGTACATTGGAAGGCGCTATCTTTGGATTATTTGCCAAAGAAGACATTAAGTCTGAGACAACAGGTAAAGTCCTGATTGAAGCCGATGAGATCATTGAACTGAAATCTACGGATGAAGAAGGAAAGATCACATTTGTTGCAGATCTTCCAATAGGAGCAACTTACTATGTAAAAGAGCTCTATGCACCGGACGGATTCGTAACCAACGATGAAGTAAAGGAATTTACCTTTGAGTATGCAGGCGAGGATCAGCGACAGTCACTTATGATTTTACCTTTGATAATCAGCCAACCGTCGTTGAATTTACCAAATCCAGTCTGACAACCGGAAAAGAACTTCCAGGATGTAAGCTGAAAGTGGTAGATGCTGATGGAAATATCGTGGATGAATGGACTTCCGGTAAAGAAGCACATGTGATCCGTGAGCTGACTGTCGGAAAAGAATACACACTGGTTGAAACAAAACCTGCTGATGGTTACGTGACAGCTGAAAGCGTAAAGTTCACGATCAAAGATACTGCAGATGTGCAGAAAGTTGAGATGAAGGATGATGTAACGAAGGTGAAAATCTCCAAACAGGATATCGCCGGAAAAGAACTTCCGGGAGCGAAACTCACAATCCTTGATCAGGATGGAAAAGTTGTGGAAAGCTGGACCAGTACAGAGAAAGCACATTACATCGAAATGCTTCCGATCGGAAAATACACTCTCCGTGAAGAAACAGCACCGGATGGCTATCTGGTTGCAAAAGATGTGGAATTCGAAGTAAAGGATACCGGTGAAGTACAGCATATAACTATGGTGGATGAGAAAAAACCGGCAGAAAAGACACCGGAAGGTGGAAAACCTGTCAGTGATTCCCCAAAGACTGGGGATAACACCAATCTGTGGCTGTGGTTTATGCTTCTCGGCATTGGTGCGACTGGTACAGGAGCCCTTGCATTTATGAGAAAAAAGAAACACTAATTAAATAAGAATGAGCGTTCATGGAAACCGAAAGGAATCTGTGGACGCTTTTTTAGATGGGAGAAACCATGAGAAATATCATTATTTTTGTTGCTCTTCTGGGAGCAGCGGCAATATTTACAGTTTTGTATTGTCTCATTGCTGCCGGAAGTCAGGCAGAGAAAAAACTGACAGAAATCATGAGAAAAGAGGAAGAACAGAATGAAGACTAATAAAGATCTGATCATAGAACCAAATGCAGCTATTGAGGGAAGAAAGTACAGCGAAGAAAAGCCATGGTCCTGCAAGTACTGTTACTGGTGGGGAGGCAAAAAGAAAGGCTGTAGCTTGAAACAGTGCCACTATCTGCTTCCGGAAAAGAAAAAAGCAGTAAAAACAACACCATGTGGTGGCTGTCCGTATGGAAAACATGTTCCATGCATCGGATATTGTATTGCCCGTCTTCATTCTGAAATGAAAGGAAAGAAAGGACGTGGGTAATTGCAGGAAGAAGTAAATCAGAAAGTGATCAGCCTGAGCATCCAGGGAGTCAAGATCACTGCCAGTGTGCTAAAAGCAGCCCTTCGGAAGTTCCTGGAAATGGACAACCGGAGGAAACAGAAAGCAACGCAGGTGAAAATGGCTGAAAAGACCGGACGGGCTCAGGAGAAAGGAAGGGAAAAAGCCCGAAAAAAGATTGAAAAGAAAAAGCCACATGGAAAGCAGACCATCAAGCAACTGAATGCACAGGGAGTACAGCTTTCCAACATAAAGATCACAGATGAAAATATCAAATCCTTTGACCGTGTGGCAAGAAAGTACGGGATTGATTACAGCCTGAAAAAAGAAGTCGGTGCTGATCCACCAAAATATCTGGTCTTCTTTAAGGCTAAAGATGTGGATGTGATGACAGCGGCTTTCCGGGAATATGCCGGAGTAGAACTGAAAAAGAAACAGGCGAAGAAACCATCCGTCAGAAAGAAACTGCAGAAATCTGTAGAAAGAAAAGCAAAGCACCGCCAGCGTGTGAAGCAGAGACAAAAATCCAGAGGTCAGGAACGATGATCCGGGAAAAATTACAGAAGATCCAGGTCAAACGACTGGTGATCTTAAATCTCCCATATTTCTTTATCTTCTATGTAGCAGATAAAGGATCCTGGCTGTACCGGCATTGCTGGGAGAAAGCATGGTCCAGAGACTTGGCGTGATGTTAGTCAATTTCCGACTGGCATTTTTAAGCTGGCTGCCAAGTATCGCTTTGCAGGACCTTACAGTAGGTGTTCTGGCTGCAGGTGCATTAAAACTGGTGGTCTACTATCGTTCTAAAAACGCAAAGAAGTTCCGGCAGGGTGTGGAGTATGGATCTGCAAGATGGGGAAACAGAAAAGACATCGAACCCTTCATGGATCCGGTTTTTGAAAACAATGTCATCCTCACAGAAACAGAACGTCTGACCATGAACAGCCGACCAAAAGCTCCGAAGTATGCCAGAAATAAGAATGTGATTGTTATCGGTGGTTCCGGATCCGGAAAGACAAGATCTATGTGAAGCCCAATCTTATGCAGATGACGGACCACGTATCCTATGTGGTCACCGATCGAAAGGACGATCATCGTTGAATGCGGGAAGATGCTGGTAAATGGAGGATACCGGATCAAGGTATTAAATACGATCAACTTTAAAAAGTCCATGCATTACAATCCGTTCCATTATATCCGGAGTGAAAAAGATATCTTGAAGCTGGTCAATACCATTATCGCAAATACCAAGGGTGAGGGCGAAAAATCAACGGAAGATTTCTGGGTCAAGGCCGAACGTCTATTGTATTCTGCACTGATCGGATACATCTGGTATGAGGCACCAGAGGAAGAACAGAACTTTTCTACTTTGTTGGAATTTATCAATGCCAGTGAGACCAGGAGGATGATGAAGAATTTAAAAATGCAGTGGATGAATTGTTTGAAGAACTGGAAGCAGAAAATCCGGAACACTTTGCAGTAAGGCAATATCGCAAGTACAAGCTTGCTGCCGGTGATATATGCTCTAAGTGACTTCTTAATCATGATTTTGTCATGGTTAGTGAAGCAATCACTTAGAGCATTTTTGTTTCAGGAGGTACAGCCATGAGAAATGAAAAAATTACCCCACTGTACGAGCGCCTGAGCCGGGACGATGAGTTACAGGGCGAGAGCAACTCCATATCCAACCAAAAACAGATGTTAGAGGATTTTGCCCGCCGGAACGGGCTGCCCAACCCTACGCACTTTACCGATGATGGTATCTCAGGCACCCGTTTTGACCGCCCCGGATTTTTGGCAATGATGGAAGAAGTGGAGGCAGGGCGTGTAGAGGCAATCGTCATCAAGACATGAGCCGGTTAGGACGCGACTATCTGAAGGTCGGTCAAGTTATGGAGATTTTGCGGCAGCGAGGCGTTCGTCTGATTGCCATCAACGACGGTGTGGACAGTCTGAAAGGCGATGACGATTTTACCCCGTTCCGCAACATTATGAATGAATTTTACGCCCGTGATACCAGCCGGAAAATCCGCTCTGTGTTTAAGTCAAAAGGCATGAGTGGCAAGCACCTGACCGGCACTGTGATTTACGGCTACTTATGGGACGAAAAACGGGAGCATTGGCTGGTAGATGAGGAAGCTGCCGAAGTGGTACGCCGTATATTCTCCCTCACGCTGGAGGGATATGGGCCTTACCAGATCGCCTGCAAATTATCCACAGACCGGATTGAAATTCCTGTCGTACACCTTGCCCGCTTCAACGAGGGTGTGAACCGTTCAAAGCCGGTCAAAGACCCACATGGATGGGGATCATCTACCATCGTGAACATTTTGAAAAAACGAGAGTATTTAGGGCATACCATCAATTTCAAGACCCGCAAGCACTTTAAGGACAAGAAAAGCCACTATGTTTCTGAGGACGAATGGACGATCTTTGAGAATACTCATGAAGCCATTATCGACCAGCAGACCTTTGATTTGGCGCAGAAAATCCGCAGCAATGTACGGCGCTATCCAAACGGCTGGGGCGAAGCGGCTCCCCTCACAGGCTTGCTCTATTGTGCCGATTGCGGCGGCAAGATGTATGTCCACCGCACCAACAATGGCAAGCGGGTTTCTCAATATACCTGTTCCAATTATACCAAAGTTCCGTGTGGGACACTATGCCCTACACAACACCGTATCAATGAGAGTGCTGTCCTGACATTGGTTTCCGACACGCTCCGGGCTATCGCTGAATATTCGAGAAATGACCGGACGGAATTTATTCACACTGTTCAGGAGATGCAGGTTGCTCAACAGAGTGCCGATATATCGAAAAAGCGCAGGCGTCTGGCTGCTGCCCAAAAGAGAGCCGGAGAACTGGAAAAACTGATTTGCAAAATCTATGAGGACAATGCCCTCGGCAAGCTGCCGGATGCACGATATAAGGCGCTTGATGCACAGTATGCCAAAGAGCAGGATGCACTTGAGATTGAAATTGCAGAGCTGGAAAAGGCTGTTACCGGCTATGAGCAGAGCCAGAAATCCGCAGAGAAATTTATAGCCCTAATTGATAAGTATGAGAATTTTGACACTCTGACAAACACCATGCTCAACGAGTTTATAGAGAAAATCCTTGTCCACGAACGCGCCCGAAAAGGCAGCCAGGACACCACGCAGGAAATTGAAATCTACTTCAATTTTTTAGGGCGCTATATTCCACCATCCTTACAGCCAGTTCCTTTAACCCCGGAGGAACAGGAAGAATTGCGGAAAAAAGAAGAACGCAAGGACAGGCTCCATCAGAACTATTTGAAGCGGAAAGCCAGCGGCGCACAGAAACAGTATGAGGACAAAATCAAGGCGAAGAAAAAAGCGGAAATGGACGCTAAGAAAGCCCTGATCCGGGCTGAGGATATGAAAAAAGGTGTTTTTTCTACTATCGGTCAGCTACCAAAAGAAGAACCGCGCAAAGGCAGCATAGCAGCCAGCGCAGCAGTCTAATCATCACGAAGCAAAGGAGAATGAATATGAGTAAGTTGACTTACATTCGTTGTGGAGATTATGATATACCCAACCTAAAACTTTCTGAACAGCCGGAAACTTCTATCGGCAAGTACGGCAGAATGCGAAAATCCTACCTAAAGGAACATCGCCCCATTCTCTACAACCAACTGCTGATGAGCGAGAAGCTGTATCCGCACCTGATAGAGATTGACCGGACAGCGCAGGAGCGTGTGGACACCATGTTGCCTCACATGATGGAGACTGCGGGTGTCACGGAAGAACTGAAAGCCTGTGATCCTATGCGTTGGGTGGGGCTGATGAACACATTAACGGCACAGATTGAGGAAATTTTAATCAGGGAACTGATTTGCAGCTGAATGGGAGGTGCGGGAAATGCTGACCTTTGAAAAGGTTTTGAAAGTGTTTCAGGCATATCTGGAGGATGACCCTCTGTATGAGGTGGTTCAGACCAGTCATGGTTATACATTGATGGCATGGGAACCCCACCGGAATGACTGGTACAGCGCTGAAATACAGAAAACCCCGGAGGATTTACGGAACGCTTTGTTGGGTACATACGCCAACTTTCTGGAAGATAAGATTACTGGAAATGACCGTGACCTGACTGTGACAGAAACCGGAGAAATCCAGCAGAGGTGTCGGGAACTTTTGGAAAAGTGCCGGGAACCTTGATATAGAAATGCCAGAAGGAGGCCGCGATTATGCGTCCTCCTTCTGCTTCGCAGTCTGTTCCATTTTGAGCGCCCCGTCTATGGCACCTTCGATAATCGGCAGGTATTCTTCAGGCAGAGTTTCAGCTTGTGGCTGACCCGCTGCCGCTGTTCGCTTTCTTCTCGCATAATCTCCGGGTTAAAATACCGTTCCACGGGAAGTCCGCAGACCTTAATCAACTGGATCATCACAGGCAGGCTCGGAATCGCACCTTGATTCTCAATGTTGCAAGATACCGCCATTCAATCCCAACCATTTCTGCCAATGTTTTTCGTGCCAGACGCTTTGCCTCTCGTGCAGCTTTGACATCTGCGCCGAAGGTTTCAAAACCGGGACAATCTTCAACTTTCGCCATATAACATCACCCAGTTACATTGTATAATTCATACTTTGCCCGTGGAATGTTGCTATATGCAGGTTGGTTGAAGTTTATAATTCATATATTACATCTTATATTTTTCAAGAACAGGAATTACAATAGAAGGGAAATGAAAAAAGTAAAAGAAAAATTTCTAAAGTTAAATCCTTTTGGGTTACTCAGTTGTATATTAAGTGTAAGGCGTTTTACACATGGAAGGCGGTGACACGGTATCGAAGATTTCATACTAATTAAAAAAATCCAGTCGGGTGACACAGATGCATTTGAGATAATTGTCCGAAAATATTATCAGTCAATTTATCTATTTTGTTGTCGGCGATTGAACGGCAATCCAGATACCGCCGCAGATATTACACAAGATGTTTTCTTGAAATTGTTGGAGAATATTCAATCAGTACGAAAGATCGGGAAATTTCAAAACTACCTGCTAACGATTGCTGTTAATACCTGTAACAATTATACTAAGAAAGCAAAACCCCTGTATATGGATTTAGAAACTCTTGAAGATATAGAAGATACTGATAATGCCTTTGAAAAAATTGAGCTTAACGAACTTAAAGCGCAAATTCAATATGCAATCAACACATTACCGGACTATCAAAAAGAGGTCATCATTTTACGATTTTATTATGATTTGAAAATCCGAGAGATTGCAACCATTACAAAAGCTAGTGTTTCTACTGTAAAATCTAGGCTCCAACAGGGGATTAAAAAACTGGAACGATATTTGGCTGATTTTAGAGGAGGCGATAATGTATGACCCAAAAACAAAATGGTGTATTAGAATGGTTGCAGAGTTGTGAAACGCCTGCTCCATCTGAACCTAAAATTAAAGCAGTAATCGTAGCTGGAAAAAGTTACATGAATAGTTCTGAATTCAATAAAAATTCAATGCGAGATATTATATTGAACCAACTTCAATTTCTGCCGCTTTCTTTCTGGATTGTTCAAATAATACTCACTATATGTGCAGTATTATTAGCATGTATCCTGGGCCAATGGAGGGTTCCATTTTATTATCCATTGACAATCCTTGCAGTTATGGTTCCATTCCTTGCGTTATTAGGTGCAATAGAAATATCTAAAAGCAACATCTATGGTATGTGGGAAATTGAACAGTCTAGTAGAACAACGCTGGTAAAAATTGTAGCAGGTCGTATGCTGATTATTGGAGTAATCAACCTTTTCCTAATAACAGTCATTTTAATTTCAATGGCATATATTTACCAGAAATCAATGATTGAAATGGTGTTGTATGGTTTGATTCCATTTAATATTTCTTGCACTTGTTATCTTTTTATATGTGCGAAAAGCAGGACAAACGATAGCTTGTATCATTTAATCGCTTGTATGATTTTTCTTTCTGGAACATTTTCTCTTGTACTCCATCAGCGATTTATATTTGAAGCGTCTATGTTCTGGGGATGGATTGGATTTTATGTGTTATCTATTATCCTATTAGGGAAAACACTTCAACTGTACTTGAAAAAAGAAAAAATGATTGGAGAATTGATATGGAACTTACAATAAATGATCTTTCAAAAGAATATGGAAGAAAAAAAGCTGTAAATCATTTCAGCGCAAAATTAACAAATGGTGTTTATGGTCTACTCGGGGCAAATGGTGCGGGCAAGACAACTTTGATGCGAATTATTTGCGATGTCCAAACTGAAACGAAAGGAGCCATTTTTTTTAACGGGAAAAACATTCATGATTTGGGCGAGAAATATCGTAATATCTTAGGCTACCTGCCACAAAATTTTGGCTATTATCCTAACTTTACAGCGTATAAATTTTTGATGTATATCTCTGCAATAAAGGGGCTGCCGCCTAAAAAAGCCCATAATCGCACAATGGAGCTGTTGCAGGTTGTTGATCTGCTCACACAGAAAAACGAAAAAATCAAAACTTTTTCCGGCGGTATGAAACAACGCTTGGGAATTGCTCAAGCATTATTAAACGATCCCCGTATTTTGATTTTGGATGAACCTACAGCTGGACTTGACCCGAAAGAGCGGGTGCGGTTTAGGAATCTGATTAGTTCTTTGGCAGAAAATAGAATTGTAATTTTGTCCACTCACATTGTTTCTGATGTTGAATATATCGCAAATGAGATTCTGATTATGAAAAATGGCGAGTTAATTCAACATGGTTCTCCAGAAAAACTTTTGAAGCCGATTGAAAAATGTGTTTGGGAATGTGATGTATCTCGAAAAGAGGCCGAAGAATTAGAATTGAACTATGTAACAGCAAATCTGAAACATAATAATGGTGCAGAACGGCTGAGGATTATTTCTCAAGAAGCACCATGCAGAACCGCTTGGAATGTTGATCCAACATTGGAAGATTTGTATTTATACTATTTTGCGGAGGTATCCGAGCATGAATGAAATGATAAAAGCAGAACGAAATAAAATATGTTCGAGAAAGCAAACACGAATGTTGTTTTTAGCTGGTGTGGTTCTTATCGTTGCCTATTTTTTCTTTTTTCAATTTAATTATCAAAATGTTTTCTATGATTATGACCTTGAAAAAATGGCATTAGCAAGCGGTTTTACAGCCATTGAACAACGGAAGGAAGTAGCAGAAATATTTGAAGGAAAACTCTCTCAAAATACATTACTTACTATGCAAGAAAAAATCGACCAAGCAAAACAAGCAACTGTTGGACAAGATGAAAATTCTGCTTTTTCTGCTGTTCATGTTTATCGTGACCAAGCGGCGATTCTGGAATATTTGACAAATTCTGATGGTAGTTTTAAGTCACTCGAAACAGCATATCCAAATAGTCCAACTGTGACTTTAGGATATTGCGATGGCTGGGATAAGCTATTATCTGGAATGGGGAGCATCTTGTCCATAATGATATGTTTAATTGTTGTAATCACTCTATCTCCTGTTTTCTCAGAAGAGTATGCACTTCATACAGATAGCATTATTTATTCGGCTCGGTATGGCCGAACCAAACTCACAACTTCAAAAATTATAGCGGCCTTGGAAGTTGTAATTGGCACATACCTCTTGTATTTACTGCTAAATTTAGTTCTGTATGGCTGTACCTATGGGTTACAGGGGTGGAATGTAAGCATTCAATCTTCATTACATTATGCTTCTTCAATATATAATTTGACCTTTTTGCAAATGTTCTTTATCTCTGTAATATTGAATATTTTTGGGATTGTAGCCTTGACAACTATTACATTGTTTTTAAGTGCTCAAATGAGTTCTCCTGTTATAGCGCTTATTACTTCTTGCGTCATCTGCTTCTTGCCGGTTGTGTTTGATTTTAATGATAGCCTTCCTGTTTTACAAAAAATGCAGGAAATTTGCCCGATTTTTATGCTTCATACAAACGGTATATTTTCTGATATGAAAACATATTTCGGTATGAGCCAGCCGGTCTTTATGATCATCCTTAATGTTGGATTGATATTCGTATTTTATAGACTAACAAAAAATATATCAAAGAAACATCAAGTTACGGGGTAATTTTGATGAAAGAGACAAGTTGGGTTAGTTGTCCTATATGCCATAATAAAACCCGAATAAAAATACGAATTGACACGGAATTAAGGAATTTCCCCTTGTTCTGTCCAAAATGTAAACAGGAAACGCTCATTCATGTAAAGCAACTGAATATATCCGTTATTAGAGAGCCAGACGCATAGACGCAGAGCCGATAACACGCAGGCTAACATGACTGCTGTTATCGGCTTTTCATATTCTTTTAAACCTGCCCCGCCTAATGGGGAAAGAAAAAAACCGTAGCTGGGCAGGTTGATTTTGTGCGCTTACTCTAGATACCCTGGCGGCGGTTTTGAGAAATCAGAGCGCCGTTTCTTTTCGTCTACGCTAAACCAACGACGACCTAACACCGTGTAAATCCACGGCGGCACATAGGAGGATTGCCGCCGTGTCTATTTTTGCCTTTTTTCACAGTCCCCATGACCTGCACCAGCTAAAAAAAGCCTGTTCCCAGCAGCGGAGCAATGCGGTCAGAAGTATGCACTATACCATGTAACTAAACAGCAAAATATACTCTATTACGCTCGTATGGCTTTATGCCGTCCGGGCGCTTTTTTGTCTCTATGGAGCCGGAACATCGGGTCAGCATGGCCCGAACTTTATCCCCGGTGCCGTTCTCCGCCGCCCCATTCAGATTTACCAAAAAAATCTGAATGGAGGAAAGGCAGATGGAAGTTACCATCAATTATAACGGACAAGCTGTGGCCGTGGAGGTTACGCTGGAAGTCTATGAATTTCTTGACCGGGCCGATCATAAAACGGAGAACCTGTTCCATGAACAGCGGCGGCATTGGGACGGGCGGGAGTTTGACGAGTACATAGCTTTTACCGAGGGCGTGGGCGTTTACAGTGAAACGCCGGAGGAATACCTTTGCCGCATGGAAACGCTGCATGAGCTGATGGCTGTTCTGGACACCTGTACCGAGGCCCAGCGCCGCCGGTTCCTGCTCTATGCGCTTGACGGGCTGAGCCTTGCAGAGATCGGTGTGCTGTGCGGCTGCTCCAAAGTGGCTGTTTATCAAAGTGTGGAGGCGGTCAGAAAAAATTTATAAATTTCTTTGAGAACAGGCTTAACGAATGACCTGTTTTCGGGCTATCAAGTGAAAGGGATCATTTCCCTTATCTCAGCGAGAGGCGGACAGCGGACAAGCTGCCCGCCTCTCCGATTTTCAGGAGGTAAGCCTATGAAAACAATCAATCTGCGGTGGATGTATCCCCACTACCGGCATGACGAGTTTGTAGAGGTCAGCGACGAGGTCTGGGAGGCCATGCGGCAGGCCCAGCGCGAGATGAACAACTATGAGCGCCGGAAGGTCTACCACCGCGCCTGGTACTCCCTGGACGCATATAGCTGGACGGAGAACTACGCGCTGGAACACGGCAGATCGCCGGAGGATATTCTGGTGGAACGAGAAGAAATGACCACCCGTCTGCGCCTGATTGCAGCTCTGCCTGCGGCTCTGGCTCATGCCACTCCGACACAGGCCCGCCGTGTTCACGCCTACTACATTGCTGGTATCAAGCAGCCGGAAATCTCTCGGATAGAGGGCGTCCACAGCAGCAAGGTTAGCGTTGCCATCCGCCGGGGTCTGCGGAATATGCGCCGCTGCTATGATGGCCTTTTCCAAACAGAGTGAGGGCATGCCTATGCAGACCATCAATCTCAAACAATATTATCCATTTTGCAAAGAGGACATTTGTGTGGAGGTGTCCGATGAGATCGTCGAAGCGTTTCTTCTGGATAAGAGAGCCGAGGCCGCCAGAGAGCGCAAGATGTTCCGGTATAAGGCATTTTATTCCCTCGACTGTAACGATGGAATCGAAAATGCGCCATCGGCTGGGCGCAGCATCGCCGGAGGACTACCTGATAGAAAAAGAAGAATTAGCCGAATACGAAGACTGATACGGCGATTGTACGAAGCCATTTCTTCCCTGCCGCCTATGCAGGCTCGCCGTGTTCACGCCCGCTATATGCTGGGTATGAAAGTGAAAGATATTGCCGCAATGGAGGGTATCACGCCATCACAGGCGGGAAAATCCATCCATGCCGCACTGCGGAGACTGCGCCGGTACTTTGCGCGTCAGAAATGGACGGTCAATCTATGAGTATTTCCAAAGAAAAGAGGTGCCTGACATGAACGAAAAAATTACAGCCCACCCCCAAAAAGAAGAACGGGAGAAAGTCCTGAAGGAGATTCGGCAGCTTGAAAACCGAAAGAAGATTTTGGAGAACAAGCAGCGGAACGAAGAACGCAGGGGTCGCACCCGCCGCCTGATTGAGCGCGGAGCCGTTTTGGAGGGGATTTTCCCGCTGGCTCCCGACCTTTCCGGCGCGGAGGTCAAAACATTTCTGATTGCCCTGTCCCATCTTCCGGGGGCTGCGGAATTGACTGCAAACCTGCCAAAATCCGGGGACACGCCATAAGTCCCTTGTTTACAAGGGCGCACTTATACACCGTTGCCGGTGTCGTGCGCCCTGCCGGGGCTGTTGCGTACTTCGTCCGCGATGGGAAGCTACGCTCCCCAAACCCCTTGTGCGCTCTGCACAGCCAAACACCCGCTTTGCGTTTGTTCGGCTCCACAGAGCCTATTATCCCCTCACTGAAAGGAGGTGTTCCCCATAGATTTCTGTCATATCCCCGTCAGTATTATCAAGCGCAGCGCAGGCCGTTCTGCCGTTGCCGCAGCTGCTTACCGCAGCGGAACCAAGCTGACAAATGAATGGGACGGAATGACCCACGACTACACCCGGAAAGGCGGCATTGTTCATGCGGAGATCATGCTGCCTGCCCACGCCCCGCCGGAATTTGCAGACCGATCCACCCTCTGGAACAGCGTGGAGCAAATTGAGAAAGCAAGGGACAGCCAGCTTGCCCGCGAGATTGAGGCAGCTCTGCCCCGCGAACTGTCCAGAGAACAGCAGCTTGCCCTTGTCCGGTCCTATGTGAAGGACAACTTTGTGGACAAGGGGATGTGCGCCGATTTTGCTATCCATGACAAGGGAACCGGCAACCCTCATGTCCATATCATGCTGACGCTCCGGCCTCTGAAAGAAAATGGACAGTGGGGCGCAAAGTGCCGCAAGGCATACGATCTGGACGAGAATGGACAGCGTATCCCGGATGGGAAAGGCGGCTGGAAAAATCATCGTGAGGATACAACCGATTGGAACGATAAAGGAAATGTGGAGATTTGGCGGGCAGCGTGGGCAGCCTACACCAACCGGGCGCTGGAATCTGCCGGTAGACCGGAGCGCATTGACCACCGTAGCTACAAGCGGCAGGGCATTGATAAAATCCCCTCTGTCCATCTGGGGCCAGCTGCCAGCCAAATGGAAAATCGCGGTATCCGCACCGACAAGGGGGAAGTAAACCGACAGATCGCCGCCGACAACAAACTGCTGAAAGAAATTAAAGCCCGCATTACCCGTCTTTATCGCTGGTCGAAAGCCGAAACGGAAAAACCACAAACACAGCAAAGCAGCTTGACAGCTTTGTGGGAGGCTCAGCAGCAGTTGAACGCTCCCCACACCCGCACCGGCAAAATCCGGGCTTTGCAGGAAAGCGCTGCACTATTCAGCTTTTTGCAGGCAAACGGCATCCAGTCTATGCAGCAGCTTCATGAAAAAATCGCTGATATGAACAGCCGTTACTATGACCTGCGCGGAAAGATCGTCAAGGCTGAGCGCCGGATCGCCATTCTTACCGAACGCGGGGAGATGTGGGAACAGTACAACCAGTACAAGTCCATCCACAAGCAGCTTGCCAAAGTAAAGCCGGAAAAACGGGAACAGTTTGAACAGCGCCACAGCCGGGAACTGATTCTGTATGATGCAGCGGCCCGGTATCTGAAAGAACTGAAAGACAGCGGCGAGGCAATCACCCCAAAGGCATGGCAGCGGGAAATCGACCAGCTGGCCGCTGGAAAGCAGACGGACACGCTTGCCATGAAATCCATGCGGGAGGATTTGAAAGCAGTGGAACGGCTCCGCAAAACCGCCGAGCAGCTGTCCAGACAGGAACGGGACAAGTCTCACGATCGGGAGCCGGAGCGGTAAGGGCTACCGCGTTTCACGACATACTTTTGCACACAGAAAAACCGCCGTACAGGTTTCCCCATACGGCGGCAGACTGTTTATTTGCCGAACAAGTCGCTGTGTGTGCCGGTGCGGGCCAGCGTCAGCACCAGAACATCATCTTCTATGCGGTAGACAAGCAGCCAGTCCGGGAGAATGTGACATTCCCGATGGCCTGCCCAATCGCCGGACAGGTCATGGTCACGGTTCTTATCTGGCAGCGGTTCGCCCATCGCCAGCAACGCTACGACCTGCTCCAGCAGCTCGATCTTCAAGCCACGCTTGATGGCTCGTTTGTAGTCTTTTTTGAAACTGGTCGTGTACTTGACGGTATATTTGGTTTCTTTCATCTTTTCAGGTCAGCAAATAACTCGTCAAGGTCATTGTAGCCCTTTACAGACGGGTCTTTTGCAATCCTTTCCGCTTCCAGCATGGCAGCAACCGTTTCTTTGTTCGGCTGTTCCAGCCTTACTTCAAAGGGAATGCCGCCTTCACGAAGCGACTGGCGCACAAAGATGTTAAACGCCGTAGTCAGGTTCATGCCAAGTTCAGTAAACAGTGCGTCCGCCTGCGCTTTCAAATCTGCGTCCATGCGGATACTGATGTTTGTGGTATTTCCAGCCATACGATCAACCCCTTTCTGCTGGCAATTATAGTATATGCCTTTTGCACGAAGAAAACAATACTTTGCACGAATATTTAACAATAAATTCATTCAAGGAGGTTACCTGCTTTGTGAGAGAAATCATTTATGAAGAACGACAAGACTGAACTATCCCCGTCATGGATTACCGCCAGTACCGCAGAGCGCGGCATCGGAAGGACCTATCGATGAGTCTGGTCATCAGCGATCTGAGCAAGAGCCGTCATGGAACGTCCCTGCTCAACGGAGTGAATCTGGAATTACGGAGCGGTGCGATACATGGTCTGTTCGGGCGCAATGGTGCCGGCAAAAGCACATTGCTGAACATCATCGCGAACCGACTCGTGGCCGATGCCGGCAGTGTGTCGTTCGACGGCAACCGTATGACGGATGGCGGCGGCATGTGGGAACGTCTCATGCTGATGGACGAGACTTGGACATATCCTGTCGAATGGCGTCTGCGATCGGTGTTCCGTCTGATCTCGCGGCGATACGGCGGATTCGATGATGTGTTGGCGGGGCGTATGATGCAGGCTTTCGGGCTGCGGCCTGATGCTCGTTTCATGAGACTGTCCACCGGTCAGCGTGGCGCGGCGAAGCTGGTTGCCGCGCTTTGCGCGCCGACCGATATCGTGTTGCTTGATGAAGCGACTGATGGTCTTGACGCTGCGGCCCGTGACCTGTGTTACCGCTTCGTGATTGAGTCGTATGGCGACAGACCTCGCACCATGATCATATCCACCCATCTCATAACGGAGGTAGAGGGACTGGTCGAACATGCCGTGGTCCTCGACCATGGGCGGGTGCTGGAATCCTTCGACATGAACGAGTTGGCACAACGTGGCGGATGCTGTCGGGGCCGGTCGGATCGGTGCGGCGGTACTTGGCCGACAATGGTTTGCGTACGCTGTCGGAAACCGTTCTCGGTGGTCTGCTGACTGTCGGCGTGCGTGGCGTGCCATCTGCACCGATGCCGGAGGACGTTGTCATGAGGTCTTTCGATCTCAATGAGTATGTCATCCAGATTACCGGCATGGACAAGGGGTATGCGTCATGATGGATGAAGTGAAAGCTTGTCGGCCGGGATGCGGTTCGCGCTGACAAGGCAGCTTGCCGCGCGTTGCGTCGTGTTGATGGCGTACGTGTTGGCCGGTTATTGCGTGCCGTGGCTGTGGGGTCTGATTTTGGCCTTGGTATCCGGAGGTCATTATGTGGTGGAATACCATGTGCTTGGCCCGACGTTGGTGATGTGCGCGGTTCTGACGGCGGTTCTGGCTGTCAGTGGCTTTCGTTCCCTGATATCCATGGGCGTGGGCCGGGCCGTGTATTTCTGGACCGAGATGTTCGCCAATCTTTGCTTCTCCCTTGCCTGCTCGGTGGTCATGACGTTGGGGTTCGTGCTGACGCCGAACCATGATGCCGATATCCTCATCACGTTCCGTGTCGGCAGTGACCTGCAGTGGCTGGCTTGTGTGCCACCATCCGATTCATTCGGACGATTGCGATTCCTGAACCGTGATCTGGGCGGTTCATACGCGGCCATGAGAACAGGCGTGCGAGGCGATACGGCCAATCCGATGCTGCTGTTCCTGGCGCTGTTCCTGTTGACCGCCTCGGTGGCGATTCTGGGTCAATGCGTCGGGGAACTGCTGGCGCAGGTCAATCGGTACGGGGCAATCGCCCTGGCGGTGTCGGCATGCATAGCATGGGTCGCGCGTCCATGGCTGTTGAACAGAACCGCCACCGATGTCAATCCGATGATATGGAAACTGCTCGAGGCACTGCGGGGACGCTGGTGTCTGATGTGGCGTGAGGGGCAAGCGGCGTCCGCGGCGATGTACGGAACGTCCAACGAGCGTCTCGTATACGATCAGGCCTACACGTTCTGGCCGATGATGGTGCTTTTCGTAGGTGTGATGATCTTCGGCAACTTGTTGTGCTGGCTGTTGATCCGGCGTCGTGAGGTGCGTGTTCCGCAGTTGCTGCCGGTATGGTGGTGACGATGCTCGGCATGGGCAACACGCCGATGTCCACGTCCGTGCTATCGTATGAGCCATGTTCAATTTCTCTTGTTGTTGCTGTCGCTGACCAACCGCCCGAGGGGCGCGTGGTTCATCGACGCATAACTTGAGATAGGACATTCCAACAAGCGGTCGCGCATATCGCAGGCCGTATGCGAATCGCCAAACGATCATTCGAAATAGCGCATCAGCCGAGGTTGGCGCACGCGACGCACGCGAATGAGCAAGGCAGCATCGCAACAGGTCCCGTTTCAACAACTGCACGCGACGGACGCGAGCTTCTCGAACATACGAAACCAAAACCATTCGAAAAGCCCACGAATCGCACCGCACGCAAAGGAAACGCCATGACCATCCACAATTCCCTTTCCGAACTCATCGGCAACACCCCGCTCGTCAAACTCAACACGTGACCGACGACATCAAGCCACCATCGCGGTGAAGGTCGAATACCTGAACCCGGGCGGCTCGTCCAAGGACCGCATCGCCGAACG
>ENA-OQEB01000445-OQEB01000445.1-human-gut-metagenome-genome-assembly--contig:-NODE-445-length-17339-cov-2.952185_pt1 | contig 17339 bp, 17 predicted proteins | sample MGYA00242787_ERZ504619 | MGnify/ENA primary metagenome ERZ504619 (study PRJEB26092, sample SAMD00036317) | human gut metagenome | host: Homo sapiens | study: EMG produced TPA metagenomics assembly of... | reverse complement strand
CCCAAGAAAACGTAGGGAAATGGCGGTGGGCGATGCGTAGTCCTTCTTTTGATTTGAGCATGATGATACTTTCGTGGACGAGCTGTCTACGGGCGAGCGTCTTCCGGTGCGGACGGTCACTTATCTTTGGCAGTTCCTGACCGGCCATTTGGAAAATGAGGTCTCTCCTGATTTATTTATCGACCTATACCATCAGTTTGATTTATTGGAACATCCGGTTGAGATCCTGCCGGACCGGGCATTGGTGAAAAGGCAGATGAACCGTTGGCCGACCGGACTCGGCCCGGAGGTGATCGCTATCCGTGAGAGGAACAAGGAGCGTATCATCGCTTGCTTGATCAAGAAGATAGAAAGACGCCATAGCCTTTCGTCACGTTTTCAGTTCGCCGAGGGCATCTCCTATGAGGAGAAAGAGGCTCGGGTACGTGAGTGGTGGAATACTGCTCGTTTCCATTTGTCGATGGCGATCAAGAGCTACCGAAGTTGAACTTCTTTTTGGGATATTCCCTGTCGGATGAGACGATGAGCTTATTGGCCCGTGCCAAAAAGAAGGGGATGCCCTTTTTTGTGACTCCTTATTATCTTTCCCTATTAAATATAGAACATGAGGGGTATGATGACGCTACGGTGCGATCGTACATCATGTACTCGAACGAGCTGGTAGATACGTATGGAAGCATTAAGGCGTGGGAAAAGGAAGACATGGTCGTCGCCGATGAGCCGAATGCGGCGGGCTGGCTATTGCCGGAGGGACATAATATACACCGGAGGTATCCGGAGGTGGCGATCTTGATCCCCGATTCGATGGGGCGTGCTTGCGGTGGATTGTGCGCTTCTTGCCAGCGCATGTATGATTTCCAGAGCGAGCGGTTGAATTTCGATTTCGAGGCCCTGAAGCCTAAGGAGAGTTGGGACCGGAAGTTACGTCGTCTGATGCGTTATTTCGAGGAAGACGCCCAGCTACGGGATATCCTGATAACGGGCGGGGATGCCTTGATGAGCCAGAACGCTACCTTGCGTAAGATATTGGAGGCGGTATATAAGATGGCGGTGCGGAAACGGAAGGCGAACGAGAGCCGTTCGGAGGGCGAGAAGTACGCCGAGCTGCAACGGGTACGGCTAGGTTCCGGTTGCTGGCTTATCTTCCGCTGCGTGTGACCGACGAGTTGGTCGGTATATTGAGGGAGTTCAAGGAGAAGGCTTCCGCTATCGGTGTGAGCCAGTTCTATATACAAACGCATTTCCAGTCTCCACTGGAGGTGACACCGGAGGCGAGGCACGCTATCGAGGCGATCTTGGCGGCGGGCTGGACGATCACGAATCAGTTGGTTTATACGGTCTCGGCTTCCCGTAGGGGGCATACGGCGAAATTACGGCAGACCTTAAACGCCTTGGGGTGGTTTGCTATTATACGTTCTCCGTGAAGGGATTCCGGGAGAATTATGCGGTTTATACCCCGAATAGCCGCTCGTTGCAAGAGGCTCGTGAGGAGAAGATCTTCGGGCAGGTGCCGGAGGAGAAACAGGCGGAGTTGTATGATATGATCCGTAACCAGCGTCCTTTAGGCAAGTGCTTGGTTCGTTTCCTGAAGGAGAACGGGTTGCTGTTCGCCGGGACGGATCGTAACGTGTTGAACTTGCCCGCTATTGGTAAGAGCATGACTTTCCATACCATTGGACTGACTTCCGAGGGAAAGCGGATTCTTAAGTTCGATCACGACGGGAGCCGTCGGCATAGCCCGATTATCGATCAAATGGGTGAGGTCTATATCGTGGAGAATAAATCCGTGGCCGCTTACCTTAGGCAATTGAAGGAGATAGGCGAGGATGTCAATGAGTACCGTACGATCTGGAATTATTGCGAGGGAGAGACCGAGCCTCGTTTCAGTATTTATGAATACCCGGCTTATCCCTTTAAGGCCACGGACCGAATGACTAATCTTGAATTATGAATTCTATCCTCATGTGTTTGCCTTGGTTTCGTATATTTTGCTTAATTTTGTTTCATTGAATTTAGAAGGATATGATACAGAACGAAAGAGAAATCAGGCATGAGCTTGTGTTACAGGCCGCACGCCGCATGATGACAGCCGCTCGCACGGCTCCTAAAGGCAAGGGTATTGATATCATAGAGATAGCGATGGTGACGGATGGGGATATCTTGCGCCTGTCCGATGAGATGATCCGGATAGCGGCCGAGACCGGATTCAAGTTCCTGCTTCGTGACGCCGAGAATATAAAGAGTGCCGACGCGTGGTGATTATCGGTACCTCCCAGAAAGTACAAGGCTTGAACTGCGCCCATTGCGGTTTCGATACCTGCGTGGAGAAGCCGGATTTGGTTCCGTGCGCTATTAATTCCGTCGATCTGGGTATCGCAATCGGCTCGGCTTGCGCTACGGCGGCGGACTTGCGTGTGGATACCCGTGTCATGTTCAGCGCCGGCTTGGCGGCCCAGCGATTGGGGCTGTTGGAAGACTGTAAATGCGTGATGGCGATACCGGTCAGCGCCTCGTCGAAGAACCCGTTTTTTGATCGTAAACCGAAAGAAGAACCGAAAAACTAGAAACAAATGAGTGACTCTATTCTAAAATTCGCGAATAAGCTGGAGATACGTTATTCCTTTAATAATAAATCCAATTATATGGATGCCATGACCAAGCACCGGTGTGAGAAGGAGATTCTTACGCTGATACGTTCCTTGGCGGATATGCTGGACGTGAAGCTGACGGTTTACAACGAGCCTTACGATAAGGAGGGTGGTTTCCGTGAGAAGCTGGGCGTGGCCGGGGAGAGTAGCCGCTCTATCTCTATCGTGTTGAACTTGGTGATGCAGATATTGACCCGTCCTTCCTTGTCGGTAGGTGGACAACCGCTGATGGATCGTACGCCGGCGGACGAGGAGGAGATGCAGCGTGAGCTGTTCAAGTTACGCCGTGAACTACGGCTGAAGACTCCGGGGGCTACGCCTTCACACCGCTTGATCGACCTGTTGAACGCCTCGCCCCGTTTCTGTAAGTGTAAGTCTAATTTCTACGAGGCTTTGAAAGGGTATCCGAAGGTGACGAAAATCTCGGTACGTGAGTTGAACGAGAAGGATCGCAACCGTTCCGGTTCGCTGGAGGTGAAACGGGACCAGTTCGATTATTTTATCTTGCGTAGCGACGATCTGCCTACGGTCAAGGATAATAAGGCCACGATAGAGATCATCTCGCCGGTACTGAAAGATAGTAAGTATCGGTGGAAAGGTATCTACAACAAGGGAGGCGAGACGATCGATTTCTATATGCAAGATGAGGATTTCAAGAAACAGATGTTCGAGGACAAGATCTCGTTCACGAGCGGTATGTGCATCGATTGCGTCTTGGAGATCGCCCGCCGTCTGTCGGAGCTAGGAGAGGTGGTCAACGTGAGCTATACCGTGACTACGGTGATACGTACCCGTTTCGATAAGATGGAGATCGTCACCCCTCAAGGCAAGCGGCATCTTCGTAAACTGGAAGCCGCGAAGAAACAGCTTACGCTGGATTTGTTCGGCTAATCCGATTGCCGTATTCCCATCGCTCCCAAGCACTACAGTGTTTCTACTTGAACACAGTAATATTCATCAGCGAACACAATAGTATTCAATCCCGGACACAATAGTCTTTTTGCTTTGAATACTATTGTGTTTTCACATAGAGGATCTGTACGTCTTATTTATTCTTCTCCAAGCTTATCTTGTAATAGTTTGGGATTATTACGGCAATCCCAAACCGCAACGATATGACAGGTATCTTTCTCGTGGAAGTAAATTAATTTTATTTTTACCATGTTTCGGCTTCTTTTACTAGGTCGTCGTGACTTTGTCCTAGGCCTTGGCGGGCATCTTGTACACCTTGGCGTACACGTTGTGTCAATTCGCCAACGTCATATTTACAAGGGCTGTCCCGTTCGACTTTATTTCGCAGCTGGCACAGATATTTTTTCAGCTGTGTCATCGCCTCTTCGTTATCTAGCAGGAAATTAAGATTCTCGAAGATGTCTGCCCTTAATTCCATCGTTGTCATACGGATCCTCCTTATTCTTTAAATGAGTACTGTGAGCAAAGATAATGTTTATCCATTTAATTTACCGTATATTTCCTCGGATAATTGAATGCGATCGCCAATAAGGCGCCTGCTCCCAATAGATATGGGTAGTAAAGATATTGCATGATCTCGATAGGGGAGACATGCCCGAGTCCGGCGGCCATCAACATCTGGGCGCCGTAGGGGATGATTCCCTGTATGAAGCAAGAGAAGATATCCAATAGGCTGGCGCTGCGGCGGGGATCTATCTTGAACCGGTCCGCTATATCCTTGGCGATCGGGCCGGCCATGATGAGGCGATCGTATTGTTGGCCGTGCAAAGGTTGGCGAAGCTCACCAAGCCGCTATGCTCATCTCGGCCCCCTTGGAGGAATGGATGCGGGAGGTAAGCTTGCGGATGATCCAGTCGATACCCCCGTTATAGCGGATCATCTCCAACATGCCTCCTGCCAGAAGCGTCACGATAATCAGCTCGCCATATTGGTGATACCTAATCCCATGGAGGCGTTCCAGCCCCAGATATCGAAGCTACCGGTCCACAAACCTACTATACCGGACAGGACGATCCCGATGAATAGCACCAGCATGACATTGATCCCGCAAACGGCGGTTACCAACACCACCAGATAAGGGATCACCTTGACCCATTCGATCGGGGCCGGGGCGTAAGCGTTCTCCACGCCGCTTCCCACCAGCACGTATATCAATCCGGTCAGGATCGCTATCGGGAGGGCGATACGGATATTCACCTTGAACTTATCGGACATCTGGCAACCCTGCGTGCGGTAGCTACGATGGTCGTATCGGATATGAACGACAGGTTATCGCCGAACATGGCGCCGCTCACCACGACACCTAGCATAAGGCGTCCGGCATCCCCGTCTTGTCCGCTATACCGACGGCTACCGGGGCCAAGGCCACGATCGTGCCCACCGACGTACCTACCGAGATGGATATGAAACAAGCGGCCAAGAAGATTCCGGCCGCCAACAGGTTACCGGGCAGGATGGACATCGCCAGATTCACGGTAGCGTCTACGGCACCCATCGCCTTGGCGGTCTGCGCGAACGCCCCGGCGAGGATGAAGATCAATACCATCAGCATGATATTGCTATTGGCCGCCCCCCGGCAGAACTGCTCGATACGGTTGCTTAATTTGCCTCCCTTGGAGATCGCTATCGCTACGATCGAGGAGATGACGAAGGTACCGTTATCGGCATCTTATAGAAATCTCCCGCCACGATAGATATCACCAAATAAGTCAATAAGAATACCACCAGCGGCGTCAATGCCCATGCGTTCGGTCTGCGTTCCAACTCCCCCATTTTCTTATCTCTCCTACATTTAACTGTCAACTGTCAATTCTCAACTGTCAACTCTTAGAAGGAGAACCGCAGCGCTATACGCACGCCCCCCTTCTTGATATTCGGTTGGTCCAGATACGTCAACCGGCGGTAATAATCGATCCGTAATATCTTGAAGATGTTCTCCAGACCTACGCTGGCCTCCAGGTAAGGTGTACGGCCCATCGGCGAGGTTCCCTCGGGGAAGCGGTATAGTCCCGTCGGTCCAAGGCCGGGTTATTCTTATCGGTCAGTCCTCCGTAGAAACCGCTGAACGATATCACCTCACGCAAACGTAGCCACTTCACGCCGGGAATACGGTTTAAGATCCATCCCTTCATATAATACGTGAAGTAGAACGAAACATACTGGTCGCTTACGAACTCCAGCGCACGCATCATGTTGAAGCTTGCGGCTGGATCGTGATGGACTGGTTGGTATTCGGCATGATGAGCAAGGGGAAAGGGACCTTGTCCCATACCTTGCCCGCTGTCACCAAGGCGTCGATATGTCCGAAGGAAGAGAGCCAGATCCGTTTCTCGGCGCTGATCTCCGTATGGTTGTAGTTGAAGTCGCCCCCCAACACGTTCTTCAATCCCATCTGATGGGATAGCTTGAATACGGGAGCGTCTTTTGAGAGGTTGAAAAGAGAGTTCTTACCCTCTCGTCCGTTATAGGCACGCTCGCCCGGGGCGAAACGAAGCTGGGCCCCTAGCTCCGTGTTGGTGAAACTCTTTAAGTTCGTCAATGTCCCGTCGGCGTTGTAACGGTCGTAGCGGAGCGTTCCGGCCGCCTCGTTGTTCTCGTTACGTGCCAAGTGGTAAGGGTCAGGCCATTCAGCCATTCCTTCTGGTACTGGAGCATGGTCTTGCGGATGTATTGCATCATGGTGACGGGCTCGCCCACCTTCCATGCCACGAACATATTATCCTTGCTGGTGAAGAGGAAGTCTTGACCGGGCGTATATACGTCGTACTCTTGGATAGCGGAGATATTGTTCACCGGGCTTTCTCCCTCGTGATATTTCTTCTTGTTCACGCTATACGTCAGCTTGGCGTTATACTTTAGCTTACGGTCGTTTACGCCATAGGCTAGATAACCGCTACCGAACCAGTGCGGGTTGAGGTTTGCCGTCGTCATACCTCCCACACGCATGCGGAAGCCCTCCAGATGGTTGGCGCTGAAAGTGGTATTCATCGGTCCGAAATCGAACTTGCTCTTATCCTTGTCCGCCGTGGTCGGGATATAACCGGTGATCAATATCTCGGCGGTCTTGATGATCACGTTGAAAGCCGGTACCTTGCGGAGTTGCGCCAGCAAGTCGTCCAAGGCGCTCTCTTTCTCTTTCAAGGGGACATGGCGGTTGTGTATCCAGAAGGTGTCGGTCTGGGCGGTGGCTTCGGGCAGCTCATGGATCGGACCGAGAAGGCCGAAGATCGAGTCGGCGTTCTGCACGTCGAACTGATACTTATCGAAATTCCTTAGCTGGTGGGCATAGAGCTGTTGCGCCCCTTTTACGATATAGAAATTAACGTAGGTATTCTCGTTGGCGAGCACCCAAGTACTATCCGGCATCCGCTTGAACTCTTGTTCGATCCGGAGCTTGTCCACCCAGTTGAGGTTGATGTTCGCCGGGGTGTTCAAGAGGAATTTCTTGACGGCGTAATTACCGTCCAGCGTGATGTACAAGCGGCCCGTGAAGCCGTAGCTCTGGCTGTTTACGGGCACGAAGGCGAGATCCACACATTTATCTCCGGCTACGTCCACCGTATCCATGATATAATATTTGTAATAGGAGACGGCCAGCGTGGAAGATAACGGGCTCACGAAACGGTTCAACAAGATATTGATATTGTTGTCGAAGATATTGACGCCCTTGAATATCTCCTCAAGGTTGGCGGTGATGGCGCCTCCATCGTCCAATGTCTTGTCGATACCCTGCTGGCGCTTGGCCTTGGTGATCGTCTTCTCCGCCTTGGGATGTTTGCGGTAGTATTGGTCGGAGATCGTCTCACGGACGGAGATCGTCAGGATCGGTTTCCCGTTGAACTCCGAGGTATCCAGATAGTTCTTGATGAACTTGAATTTCTTCAGGAACTTATTCTTCTCGAGATTGGGGTTGAAGTCGTCCAGCGACATGCTGAGCTTCTCGTACACCTCGCTTTGGTACTCGTCCTTCGCCTCGATGCGGTTGTCGTTCTTATGCTCTATGACTTTCTTGATCAGTTCCACGGCGGGGTTGTCCTTGCGGGAGTATCTCTCCTTGGTAGGCCTCACCTCTACCTCCGCGATCTGGAAGGAGGTGGGGCTTAATAATATATCCAGATTGTCGTTCTTTTGCCCGGCCTTTAGGTTTACGACCTTATTGTCATATCCAAGCGAGGATACGACCAGCCGGGTAAGCCCTTTGTCGTTCTGGAGGCTGAAAGCCCCGTCATCGTCGGTCATCGCCCCGATCGTCGAGTTTTCGAACATGACGGATACGTAGGATAGGGGTTCCCCGCTTACGGAGTCTCTCACGATTCCGGACGCGGAAGTTATGCTCTGGGCGTATAGGACGGAAATGCCGGTCACGAATTGTAACAGGACTAGCAAAGTGATATAGCGAATAGATCTTATCATGTAAATGTCTCGTTATTCCTTCACGGATAATACAGTTGGCAAAGGTATGTTTTTTTCGTGGGAGGGAGGGGGGAGAGGCTATTAATAATCATTAATCAATGGGGCATCCCCTCCTTGGAGGGAGGGGAGCCCCATCATTCTTAAATCTAAAAAACATGAGGGCCTCACGGCTTTATATCTCTGACGGCGATTCGCTATCCGCTTGCTTCTTGGCGGCGGCGGCCCTCGCTTGTGCGATGCGTTGGTTGTAGAGGGCGTTGGTCTCGTCGATGAGGGTGTTGAGGCGGTTGATGAAGGTGGCGGTCGTAGCCGTTGGCTTCACCACGCTCTGGGCGAAGGCGTAGGTGGTCATCTCGTCGTATTCCTCGTCCATGCGGAGGCGGATCTTCTTGGCGCTCTCGATGGGGTTGTCGGCTTGCGCGTTGGTGCGCTGCTCGGTCAAGGCTGCGTATTGCTGGTTCTTCTCCTTCAGCGAGGCCACTACCTCGGTGAGGGTGAGCGCCGCCAGCGCCTCGGGCATGCCGTCCTTGTCGAGGTCTACCAGCAAGCCCTCGATGGCGGCCGTCTCCTGCAAGTTGGCGAGGCGCGCGGCTCCGATGTAGGGCTTCACGGGAAGGTATAGCTTCTCGGCCGCCGTGCGTTGCGCCGCCAGCGGGCTTTTCGTCATTTGGGTAATGGTGGAAGTAATGAAGATCAAGAGATCATCCCTCTCCTTGTCGAGGGTGGACATCTGCGCGGTCTCCTCGCTGGCCGAGGATTGGTTCACGGCGTCGGTCAATAGGGCGAAATCGGCGGCGAAAGCTGTACGAACTTCTTGGGGGATGCCCAGCGGGTCGTTCGGATCGAAGCTGATCTCGTCGGGCGATTCCGAGTCGCTTCCGCCACCCGCGAGCAGGTTCCGTAGCGGGCCATGAAGGTTCGGTACTCGGCGTTGTTCAATCTTTCTAAATATGCGCTCTTTACTTTCGTGATTTTTGCCATGTCTGAAAATTTTTAGTTGGATAGATATATATGATTTAATTGTGCTAATGTAAGAAGATTTCCGGATGTATCGATCAAGAGCGGCATTGTTTTTTTAAAATCGGGCTTACATCCGGTGCGGGGTGGATTTAAAAGTTTAAATCGGGCTTGCGTCGGGTGCGAGATGGAATTTAAAAGTTTAAATCGGGCTTGCGTTAGGCGCGAGATGGAATTTAAAAATTTCAGCGGGGCCCAACCGTGGTGGCCGGGCCTCGCGATAAATCATTTCTTCTTGATCACGATGATACTGGTGCCGCCCTCGGGCTGCACCAGATCCCCGATCTGCTTGCCATCGTCGTCCAGCGTTGGGACGAGGAACGGATAATATTCCGGGTTGTAATACTGCTTCGTGCTTAGGGAGCCTTCCTTAGGATGCATGGAATAAACTAGTTCTCCGTTGATCCAGATCTGATCCATAAGGAGCAAGGATGAAGTCCTGTATAGCTGTACTTTTATCTCATCCTCGTTTCCGTCGGGATACTGGATATAGGTATAGGCGATATCCCTATTTCCTTCCGTCACGAAAGGGGATGCTTCGATGTAATAGTATCCCATCGTATTTTGATTTACCATTCCATATACTTCATCATCCTTATACGGTGGATAGATCGTGCTCCATTCTCCTAGGATGGCTCCTCCGTGTGTCTGGAGGGGCCAAAGTAGGGGAAGGGTTAATTTTTGATCTTTATACCGATACATGACTTCTATTCCTTGGGTATACTCTTCTCCAAGGAAGCTAGGGGATCCCGGGTTCAGGCGATCGTTCAGCTCCGGGTCTGTCAGTACGATTTGTATAACTATATCCTCTACACAAGAGATTTGACCTTCTTGTGGTTCCGATTCACAGGCGCAGAGGCCGGCTAGCGCTACGCAGCATAGAAAAAATATACTTCTCATAGGACTCTATATCTAAAAGGGTTAATAAATATAACTGATTATCTTATTATTCCGATTGTAATTGCTTCCAGTAGATGGCTTTTCGAAAATACCGCTGGTAAACCAACCATTGTCACTCAAGGTTCTTCCTCCCCAATCATACCGGACAGTTCGAAAGGAAGTGATGGAAGAATTGCCGGAAGCTTCAAACACTTTCCCGTTATATGTAATGGTATAGATATCGGTACTGGTAGTTTTCGTGATTCGTACCCCATCGATTACCCAAGCATGGCCTTCATCATCAGCTTTTATTCCCATTACATATGTAGGGCCATAGCTTAATGCGCTCCAAGCTCTGTCAAATGTATAATCTTGAGCGGATCCGGCGGTATAGCCATTATTGTTTAGGAAGTCTCTGGCTTTGGATATAGTGCTACTTGTCCCATGCCCATCATATCCTGTGTTCATCGTATTAAACAAATCAAGCATAAGGCGCTTTAGCTCTACGGATGTATATCTATTATCAATCATTGTAGGCCACATCGCCGCCGTGATATAATTGCTGTAGGGCTTTTTGTGATATGCCATGATTTGCGAGACGGCTATCATACCACAACCCACATAGGCTCTATCTGTATAATCTGGAGGAAGCAATGGCAGTAAGTCATTGAACGGACTTTCTTGATGCCATCCTCCGGGAACTAGCTTGATCCTTTCGGTGACTTCGTTTTTTACGTCTGTCCGGTCATAACTCCAAGGGCTGTTCGGGTCGTCGGGGTCAAATGGCGGGAGCGCTTTGGTGATTACCTTGCCTTTATTTGCCGCTTTTATCTTTTGATTAGCCGAAGAAGCCAGACTTTCTATGTCTAATTCTTTTTGAGTTTGCTCCTCCACATACAATTCGACTAGCTCTAGGCAGTATTTCAAGCTCTTGTTAAACGAGGTGTCCGATATAGACCCGTTTTCTGAGTAACAAAGTAGCTTGTCTACACGTTCATCTGCCGATAATAGGAGAATCCCGTTCCTTTGTCGTTTTCGAATATAACTTCGTAATATAGGTTTCTCCCGTTTTTCTTGTTCTTCTTCAATGAGAGAGCTTTTACTTTTACGGCTTTCTCCTTGTGGATGGTCTTAGCATAGCTCTCGAAGTTCTTTTTCGCTTCTTTTTCCGAGATATTGTATGAACCTTTCTGTTTTACGGAAAGGGCGATTTGCTCGGAGGCGGTTAAGACCAACTCCTTGTCATTGTTTGTCGCCGCGTTTAACGCTTGGGCGCCAGCATCTATAAGATCTTCACTTTGTGAACATCCCGTCATGATTATTAAAGTAACGCCGATAATAATCGTACTCAGTAAAGTATCCGTTGCTTTCATGTGAGATTGGATTTAGAGATTAGCATGAGAAAAAAGTGATTATCAACCTTTGTTGATCTTGAGAAGGAACTCCGAAGAGACGGGACCATTTATTCTTTGAATAGAATAGGTAAATGTTGAGTCGTAAAGGTCTGGATTAAATCGGATAAAAACAAATTCTGTGATCAGAATCTTGTATGAAATCTCGTTATTATCCATTTGTCGCGACCCTCTTGAAACAACAAAGGCCTTGCGGGGTAGCAAGGCCCATCGCGGGGGATGAGACGCAGCACGCCGCGTCTCTACAACGCCTCCTTGTTCCACTTGTTCTGCGGGTTCTTCCCCTCGGGGTATAGAGCTGGGCGATACGGGCGGCGTAGGCTTTCTCTACCTTGCCCCGGACGATCTTCATGGTGCTATTTACCATGCCGTTTTGCTCGGTGAAAGGCTCGGGGAGGATGGCGAAGGTGGTCGGCAACCAACGATCCGGGAACATACTAGACAGGTCGCCTCCCTTGCGGAAACGGTCGATCTGGCGCTGGATGATACGGATGGCCTCTTCTCGGCCTTGATCGCTCGTGAGGTCCAGATTCTGGTGGGCCAGATGTTTCCGCAACCGTTCTTTGTTAGGGACCAACAGGGCGGTCGTGTACGGACTCTGGTTATTGTACAGGATCAGCTGGTCGATGCAAGAGGAATGCTCTACCAAGCTTCCTCTATACCCTCCGGACTGTATTTCTCCCCGTCGCTTCCGATCAGCAGGCTCTTGAAACGCCCCAACACATAAAGAAGCCCGTCACGCATATATCCCATATCCCCGGTGTACAGCCAACCCTCCTTTACGGTATCGGCCGTCGATGCCGGGTTCTTCCAGTAGCCGGCCATCACGTTCTCTCCCCGGATGACGATCTCGCCTTTCTCCCCCGGAGGAAGTACGTTGCCGTCCATGTCGCAGATCTTTAGGTCGAGGGGCCGCACCAATACGCCGCTACTGCCGAAGACGTGGCGGCGGGGGCCGTTGGTCGAGATGATCGGTGTCGCCTCGCTCAGCCCGTATCCTTGGTACATCGGGATTCCCAAGGCGTAATAGAACTTCTGCAAGTCCTTATCCAGCAAGGCGCCCCCTCCGATAAAGAACTTCAGTTCGCCCCCGAAGTTCTCACGGACTTTCGCGAACAATAGCTTGTCGAACAAACGGACCAGTGGCTTCAAGAGGATGCGGAAACCTTTTCCTTCCTCCTCGTCGCTATCCCCGTTATAGATATAACCGATCCGTAAGGCTAGGTTGAAAAGGCGGACGGCGTTCTTGCCTCGCGCTCGGATACCTTGCTCGATATTCTTCTTGAAGTTCTTCGCCAAGGCGGGGACGCTCAGGATCAGGTCCGGCTTGAACTCCTTTATGTTGACAGGGATATTCTTCAAGGTCTCCATGCCCGTGCGCCCTACCTGCACGGTAGCTACCGAGGCCCCCTTCGACATGAAGATGTAGAATCCTACCACGTGGGCGAAGCAATGGTCCAGCGGGAGGATCACCAGCGTACGCCACGTATCGTCTATATCCACGCAGGTGAGCGCTTGCTCCACGTTCGCCGTATAGTTACGGTGGGTGAGGATCACGCCTTTCGGATCGGCGGTCGTGCCGGAGGTATAGGTGATGGTGGCGTAATCATCGTTGCCCAGCGATTGCCCGATCGCCAAGAACTCCTCTAGCGGATGAATACCCAGATAGACCTTCCCCATCCGGCGTATCTCGGACAGAGGCATCTCACGGTCTTGGTATTCCGCCAGCTCGTCGAGTACGATGATCTTCCGTACGGCGGGGAGCTTATCCTTGATCGCCCGGATTTTCTTGAGTTGCTGGCCCGATACCATGATATATTTCACGTCGGCGTGGACGAGGCGGAATAAGAGGTCGTTCGCCTCCTCCAGCTTGATCGATAGGGGCACGTTCGTCGCCCCGGCGTAGAACATGGCCAGCTCGCCGATGATCCACGCGTTGCGGCCCTCGCTCAGCAAAGCCATGTTATCCCCTTTCCGCACGCCCAGCGATACGAGGCCTGCGCCTTCCTCATAGACGAGGTCGCGAACCTTGGAGTAAGTGGTTGGCTCGAATCGCTTGCCCGTCTTCTCCCATAAAAAAGGATTACCGGGGAAGCGCTTCACTGAACTCTCAAAAAGGTCTATAATCGTTTTCTTTTCCATATCTTTTCGTGTTTGTAAGAGGATGTGTCAAAAGTCGGTTGAGTTTATTTTTTCCATCTCTTGCAGGTAGCCGCATGCCGCTTCCACCGTAGGGACGTTCTTGATCACGATACTTCGCTTGCCGTTCTGCTCCCGGAGGTTACACTCACGGGGATGCTTTTGGATGAAGCCCAGCAGCTTGCCGAACGCCTCGCTTTGGTAATACGGGCTATCCGGGTTATTCACCAAGAAGAGGCTCATCTGCCCTTTCTTCAGGACCACTTTCTCCATGCCCAGTTTCTTGGCCATGCGACGGAGGCGCACGATCCGGATCAACTCCTTGCCCTCCTTCGGTATCTTGCCGAAGCGGTCTTTCAGGCGCTCCGTAAAGGCGAGGATGTCACGTTCCTCCTCCATATTATCCAACTCCCGGTATAGGGAAATACGTTCCGAGTCGTTGGGGATGTAGGTGGGAGGGAACATCAATTCCAGGTCGCTCTCGATATAGTCTCCCGGACGTATTCGCTGCCCGTATCCCGGTGCCCTTCGGCATTATCAGCGTAAAGATCGGCGAATTCCTCGCTTTTCAATTCGTCTACCGCCTCTTCCAAAATCTTCTGGTACGTCTCATAGCCTAGGTCGGCGATGAAACCGCTTTGCTCGGCGCCTAGCATATTCCCGGCTCCCCGGATGTCGAGGTCTTGCATGGCGATATGGATACCGCTACCCAGCTCGGAGAAGTTCTCGATCGCCTGCAACCTGCGTCGTGCCTCCTGTGTCAGCGAGGTGAGGGGCGGGGAAAGGAGGTAGCAGAAGGCTTTCCGGTTGCTTCGTCCTACACGTCCGCGTAGCTGATGGAGGTCGCTAAGCCCGAATTGCTGGGCGTTGTTGATGATGATCGTATTGGCGTTGGGCACGTCGATGCCGCTCTCCACGATACTGGTGGCTATCAATACGTCATACTCATAATTCACGAAATCGAGGATGATCTTTTCTAGCTTCTCCGGTTCCATCTGCCCGTGCCCCACGGCTACCCGTGCGTCGGGGACTTCTCGCCGTACCAAGGCTTCCATCTCGTAGATGTTCTGGATACGGTTGTTGATGAAGAACACCTGCCCGTTCCGGCTCATCTCGAAATTGATCGCTTCCCGGATAATATCGGGGTTGAAACGCTCCACCTCCGTCTGCACGGGATAACGGTTGGGCGGTGGCGTGGTGATGCTGGAAAGATCCCGGGCCCCCATCAAGGAGAACTGTAGGGTACGGGGGATCGGGGTGGCCGTCATGGTCAAGGTGTCCACGTTCACCTTCAGCTGCCGAAGCTTCTCCTTGACGGATACCCCGAACTTCTGCTCCTCGTCGATGATAAGCAAGCCCAGATCCTTGAAGCGCACGTCCTTGCCGACGATCCGGTGGGTGCCGATCAAGATATTCACCTCGCCCTCTTTCAGCTCTTTCAAGGTAGCCTTGATTTGCGCGCCGTACGGGCCCGGCTGATATAATCGATCTTGCAAGGGAAATCCTTCAAGCGCTCACAAAACGTCTGGTAATGCTGGAAAGCCAGTACGGTGGTGGGTACCAACACGGCCACCTGCTTATTGTCCGATACCGCCTTGAACGCGGCGCGGATAGCTACCTCGGTCTTTCCGAAACCAACGTCTCCACAAATCAACCGGTCCATCGGACGGGTACTTTCCATATCCGCCTTGACCTCGGCGGTCGCCTTCATCTGGTCCGGCGTGTCCTCATAGATGAAGCTGGCTTCCAGCTCATGCTGCATGAAGCTGTCCGGCGTGTAGGCGAAACCCGTCTCTTGCTTGCGTTTGGAATAGAGGAGGATCAAGTCCCGGGCGATATCCTTCACCTTCGCCTTGGTACGTTCCTTCATCTTTTCCCAAGCGCCTGTGCCGAGCTTGCTCAACTTAGGAGGCTCGCCGCTCTCTTTCCCCTTGTATTTCGATAATTTATGCAGGGAATGGATGCTGACGAATATAATATCGTTATTCTGATAAATCAATTTGATGGCCTCTTGCATCTTACCGTTCACCTCGGTGCGTACCAATCCCCCGAACTGTCCTACGCCATGGTCGATATGTACGATATAATCCCCCTGCGAGAACTGGTTCAGCTCCTTGAGTGAAAGGGTGATCTTTCCGCTTCGTGCCTTATCGCTCTTCAAGTTGAACTTGTGGAAGCGGTCGAACAATTGATGGTCGGTGAAAAAGCAGATGCGTAGCGTATCGTCGGCGAATCCCTCGTGTATCGTGCGGTTTACGGCGGTGAAAGGGATATTGTCGCCCTATCCTCGAAAATCATCCGGATACGGTTGGCTTGTTTCTCTTGATCGCTCAATATATATAATGCATAACCCTCGTCGAGGTATTTATGGAACGACTCGCTCACCCGGTCGAAATTCTTATGATAGATCGGCTGCGTTTGCGTAGAGAAGTGGATGGTAGCGTCCGCCGTTCCCATCGGCCGTACCCCGAAATGGATGCGACGGAAATCCAAGACCTCCCGTAGGAAGTCCTCGCCCCGGACTAATTTCTTCCGCATCTGGTCGATATCGGCGAAGGATTCCTCGTCGGCTACCACCGGATCGTCGTTCCATACGCTTCCGATGCGCTCCTTGCACCATGCGAGATCTCTCGCCGCTATGAAGGTGTTCCGGGGGAGGGAGCCTAGCAAGGAAGTACTATCCTTGGCGTTCTTGCTCATCTCCGGGACGATATAGATGCTGTCCAGTTTCTCCTTGCTGAGTTGCGTCTCCACGTCGAACGTACGGATGGTCTCCACCTCGTCGCCGAAAAAGTCGATACGGTAGGGAAACTCGTTGGAGAAAGAGAAAACGTCGAGGATACTGCCACGGAGGGCGTACTGCCCCGGCTCATATACATAATCGACCTGCTCGAAGCCATACTCGTCCAGCACGTCAGAGACAAACATATTATCCAGCTTCTCGCCCACGCTGATTTTTAAGGTATTCTCCTTCAATACCTCCCGGGCCACGACTCGTTCCGCCAAGCGTCCGGATACGTGACGATCACGAAAGAGGCGTCCGGGTCTTGCAACCGGCTGAGTACCTCGGTGCGCAGGATCTCGTTCGCCGGATCGACATGCCCGTACTTGATGGCCCTCCGGTAAGCGGATGGGAAGAAGTATACCTCATTGCTGGCGGTAAGCTGCATCAAGTCGTGATAGAAATAGCCGGCTTCCTCTTGGTCGTTCAACACACACACATAGCTTCCCCTTCCTTTCGTAAAAAGAGAGGCGATCGTCATCGCCGGACCCGAGCCATTCAGTCCCTTTAGGAATATATTGCGGGACGTATCGTTTTTCAGTAGGGTGTCCAGCGCCGTCACTTGCGGGTGAGCGGCATATAGTTTCAATAATTCTTGTACTTCCAAAGCGATATCTTGTTTCCGCGAAGGTAACCTTTTTAGGGAAAAAAACAGTATGAATAATGCAGCGATTATTGCCCAGACAATGAACAATGCCGGATTTGACGTACTGCCGATGGAAATGGACTTGTCCTCACGCTCGTCTATTCTGAGCTTGATAGACGAAGCGCAGAAGCATGGAGAAATCTCAATGTTAGTAAATGTCGCCGGAGTATCTGTTTTCCATAGAGCGAGGATTCGAGTAGGGGATTTTGGGGGAAATGCTTTTGGGTCCTCTGAAAAAGGGAGACTTATCTTATATTTTTATGTATGTTCTAGTTCCTTGCCGTATGATTCTGTAAAAAGTCGTACGTGTTTTTTGAAGTGAACCCAGAAGTTGGATATAAATCAATTTCATTATGTCTAACAAACGAAAGAAGTACGAGAAACATCCTTATTCTGTGCGGTTACAAGTAGTAGCCAAAGTTTTGTGTGAG